>OICD01000144.1_pt1 | contig 46006 bp, 39 predicted proteins | sample 1581161 | NCBI WGS metagenome assembly OICD01 (sample SAMEA3882546, study PRJEB24775) | human gut metagenome | biome: human-associated habitat; feature: intestine environment; material: feces | place: Netherlands | collected 2009/2010 | reverse complement strand
TGGAAGCCTTTCAGCGGTATGACAACGGCGATAAGATGGTGGAGATCGTAAACTTCCTCAACGACAAGGGCGTCCGCAATATGCTGGGCGGCAAAATGACCCACAGCAGCGTGAATACTATGCTGAAGAACCGTCGGTACATTGGGGAACTGTCTTTCCGGGATATCGTTGTGCCGGATGCAATTCCGGTTATTGTTCCGAAAGAACTGTTTGACCGGGTGCAGAAGCGTCTGGATAAGAACAAGCGTGCCCCTGCCTGCGGCAAGGCAGACGAGGAATATCTGCTGACCACCAAGCTGTTCTGCGGCAAGTGCGGTGCGCTGATGTTCGGCGAAAGCGGAACCAGTGCCACCGGACGCACCTACTATTATTATAAATGCGCCAACGTCAAGCGGCGCAAAGGTTGCAACAAAAAGACCGTGCAGAAGGACTGGCTGGAAGATCTGGTCGTCCGGGAGACCATGAAGCTGATTCAGGACGATGCGGTAATCGACAAGATCGTTCAACTGGTCATGGATGTCCAGAATCAGGAGAACACCACGATCCCGCTGCTGGAAAAGCAACTGCGAGAGGTCAGCAAAAAGCTGGACAACCTGATGAAGGCAATCGAGGACGGCTTGTACACCCGGACAACGAAAGAGCGTCTGGAAGAGCTGGAAATCCAGAAAGATGAGCTGACTGCAAAAATCGCAGACGAAAAGTTGAAGAAGCCCAGCTTCAATGAGGATTTCATCCGATTCTGGCTGATGAAATTTAGAAAGTTCGATATCTCGCAGAAGAAACAGCGAAAAGCGTTGATTGAAATTTTTGTAAATGCCATTTTCCTGTACGATGACCGGATGTTGATCACGTTCAACTACAAGGATGGCACCCAAACCGTCCGGTTTGAGGACACTCTAACTGCCGATTCGGTGGAGGAAAAAAGTTCGGATTTGTCCAGCTCTGCTGGATTGAAACAAGACCGACGATTTCAAAAGAGATCGTCGGTCTTGATTTTTTATTCGGCTGTTTCTGGTGCGCTGTCCCGGAGGGGCGGGCACCGCTGCAAGGAGGGCGAGTCTATGAATGCTGCACTGCGCCGGGATGCGGATGTGATCCTTCGTTCCAGCCTGAACGCTGTTCTGCCGGATGAGGCGGTGCGCCGCGCGCTGCGGGATCTCCGGCCCGGGAAGGGCCGGGTGCTTCTGGTGGCGGCGGGCAAGGCGGCCTGGCAGATGGCACACGCGGCGGTTGAAACGCTGGGCCGGGTGGATGACGGCGTGGTCGTGACCAAGTACGGCCATGTGAAAGGTGAGATCCCAGGTGTGGCTTGCTATGAGGCGGGCCACCCGGTGCCGGATGCAAACGGTTTTGCGGCCACCCAAAAGGCGCTGGAGCTGGTGCAGGGGCTGACCGCCGAGGATACGGTGCTGTTCCTGCTTTCCGGCGGCGGCAGTGCGCTGCTCGAGCAGCCGCTCGTTCCCGGGGCAGAGCTGCAGGACATCACGAGCCAGCTGCTGGCCAGCGGGGCCGACATTGTGGAGATGAATACCATCCGCAAGCGGCTTTCCGGTGTGAAGGGCGGGCGGTTCGCGCAGCGCTGTGCCCCTGCGCAGGTGTTCAGCATCGTGCTGAGCGACATTCTGGGGGATCCGCTGGATATGATCGCCAGCGGCCCGGCGGTGCCGGATACCTCCACCTGCGCCCAGGCGCTTGCCGTTGCCGAAAAGTATCATCTGGCATTCTCAGCACAGGCCCGGGCCCTGCTGGCGCAGGAAACGCCCAAAACGCTGGACAATGTGACCACCCGGATCACCGGCAGCGTGCGGGAGCTTTGCCGTGCCGCGGCCAGTGCCTGCCGGAATCTGGGATATGAACCGGTTCTCCTGACCGACCAACTCTGCTGCGAAGCACGGGAAGCAGGCAGCTTTCTTGGCTCCATTGTCCGCACCCAGGCAGGGCAGGGGAAAAAGCTGGCCTACATCGCGGGCGGCGAGACCATCGTTCACCTGACCGGAAAAGGGCTTGGCGGAAGAAATCAGGAGCTGGCCCTTGCGGCTGCGCCCGCCATTGCCGGGCTGAACGCGGCGGTGTTCTCTGTGGGCAGCGATGGCACAGACGGCCCCACCGATGCCGCCGGAGGCTATGTGGATGGAGATACCCTTGCCGCACTGGAGGCCGGGGGCTGGAGCGGATATGCTGCTTTGCAGAACAACGATTCCTACCACGCGCTGAAGGCGGTGGATGGCCTGATCATCACCGGGGCAACGGGCACCAATGTCAACGATGTGGCGGTGGCCCTGATCGGGGAAAAAACACCGCCTGTGAGCCCGGAAGTTTCCCCGGAGTGGTGATTGCATTCCTCCGTTGAGTATGTTATACTGAACAGCGAACTGAATAGAAAACAGCAGGTGCGTACCGCCCGCGGCTCTGGCCGGGGGCAGGCACGTTAAAAGGGAAGCGGGTGCAAATCCCGCACGATCTCGTCACTGTGATAAGGGAGTTTACCGCCAGGGTGCAGCTGCACCGGTCACTGGAACGTATGTTCCGGGAAGGCGGCGGTGGATGTTGAGCTTTCAGCCAGGAAACCTGCCCGCTGTTGGTACGGGGGCGCAAGCCCCAGATCACGAGGAATTGGTTGTACCCAAAAAGCCTGAAAAAACTGAAGAGGGCCTTTTTGCTTTGCCGTCCCGCAAGCAGAAGGGCCCCTTTTGTTTTGCCGGGCACTCTTTCCTGTACCTTCTGTTCAGCAAAAATCATGTTCAAAAACAGGAAAGGAACGAACAAAAATGAGAAAACGCACCATCCACAAAGCAGCGGCCGCTCTGACCGCTCTGGCCCTCTGCGCCGGTGTACTGACCGGCTGCGGCGGTGCCGCAAGCAGCACCACTGCTTCCAGCACGGCAGAATCTGCTGCCAGCAGCGAGGTTTCCGGCGAGGAGGCTGACGAATTGGCCGCAAAGAACGTTGCAGACCTGATCGATGCCATCTATGTGCAGGAGCGCACCGATGACACCGATGCCCAGTGTGAGGCCGCCAAGGCCGCATGGGATGCCCTGACCGATGCCCAGAAGGAGCTGGTCGAGGGCGAAGAGGCTGACCCTGACTACTTTGGCCGCGACACCGGCGATGCTTCCAAGGACGACAGCCGCAATCAGGACGACATCGGCGAGAATGAGCTGCTGGTGGTCTCCTTCGGCACCTCCTTCAACGACAGCCGAGTGAAGGATATCAAGGGCATCGAGGATGCGCTGCAGGCCGCTTATCCCGATTGGTCTGTCCGCCGCGCCTTCACCGCACAGATCATCATCAACCATGTTCAGGCCCGCGACGGCGAGAAGATCGACAACATGCAGCAGGCTCTGGACCGCGCTGTGGCCAACGGCGTGAAGAACATGATCGTCCAGCCCACCCACCTGATGCACGGTGCAGAGTACGACGAGATGATGGAGATGATCGACGAATACAAGGACAAGTTCGAGAGCGTCGCCGTTGCCGAGCCCCTGCTGGGCGAGGTCGGTGCCGACGCTGCCGTCATCAACGCCGACAAGGAAGCTGTTGCCAAGGCCGTTACCGCTGCCGCTGTGAAGGATGCCGGTTTCGACAGCCTGGATGCTGCCGCTGAGGAGAAGGTCGCCTTCGTCTTTATGGGCCACGGCACCTCCCACACCGCAAAGGTGAGCTACAGCCAGATGCAGACCGCCATGCAGACCCTGGGCTACAGCAACGTGTTCATCGGCACGGTGGAGGGTGAGCCCGAGGAGACCGCCTGCGAGAACGTCATCGAGGCTGTCAAGGCCGCCGGTTACACCAAGGTCATCCTGCGTCCCCTGATGGTCGTTGCCGGTGACCACGCCAACAACGATATGGCCGGTGCGGATGACGATTCCTGGCTGAGCCAGTTCCAGGCCTCCGGTGACTTCGCGTCCGTGGAGTGCCAGATCGCCGGTCTGGGTGAGATCGAGGACATCCAGCAGCGCTACATTGAGCACACCAAAGCCGCCATTGATTCCCTGAACGGCTAATATTCCGCATTCCAATGCCCGAAGGGAGAAATCTTTTCGGGCATTTTTTATGGAGAGCTTCCCCGCATGAGGAGAAACACTCCCATTTCAAATTCTGAATTTTTGAGGTATTTTGTTTATGCACTGCAAACAGTTTGTTTCCCTGTCCGTTGCTTCTCTGATGCTGGCCGCCGTCCTCACCGGCTGCGGCGGGGCTTCTTCCACTGCTTCCTCTGCCGCCAGCTCGGAAGCCGCTTCTGCCGTGGGCGCTGCCGCCGCTTCCGAAAGCACCGAAGCCGCCCTGCCGGATGGCGTGTACACGGCTGAGTTCGACACCGACAGCGGCATGTTCCACGCCAACGAAGCCTGCGATGGCATGGGCACCCTGACCGTGGAGAACGGGCAGATGACCTTCCACGTCAGTCTGGCCTCCAAGAAGATCGTCAACCTGTATGTTGGCATGGCTGCCGATGCCGAGGCTAACAAGGCAGATTGGCTGCTGCCTACCACCGACACCGTCACCTACTCTGATGGCACCTCGGAGGAGGTCTACGGCTATGATATCCCCGTGGCCGCTGTGGACCAGGACTTCCAGCTGGCACTCCTCGGGACCAAGGGCAAGTGGTATGACCACACCGTGAGCATCCGCAATGCACAGCCCAAGGCTGAGGAAGCTGCCGAGACCCCTGCGGACGGTGAATACAGCGTCAATGTGACCCTGGAGGGCGGCTCTGGCCGTGCCACCGTGGAAAGCCCTGCCGCCCTGACCGTGGCGGACGGCAAAATGACCGCTGTCATCCGGTGGAGCAGCCCCAATTATGATTACATGATCGTGGACGGCGAGAAGTATCTGCCCACCAACACCGAGGGCAACTCCACCTTTGAAATCCCTGTTTCTGCACTGGGCACCCCGCTGGCTGTCACTGCCGATACCGTAGCCATGAGCACCCCCCATGAGATCGAGTATACGCTGACCTTTGCGCTGAACTGATGAAACTGACGAGACAACAATTCCTGCGCGTTCTGCCTGCTACAGTACTGGCCCTGTCGGGTTGCGCCGCCTCCGAGACAGCGCCCGCCAGCACAGAAGAACTGGTCTTTGCCCATGCCTGCCCGCTGGATTACGCCACACAGTTTACTGCAGACTGCTATGAGGGCGGCTATACCATGCTGACCCTGACCGAATCGGGGGAGCAGTTCCTTGTGACCCCGGAGGATGCCGCTGCGGTGGAAGGCCTGCCCGAGAGCGTGACGGTGCTGCGTCAGCCCATCCGGAACATCTACCTTGTCTCCACTTCGGTGATGGACCTGTTCCTCGCGCTGGATGGGCTGGACAGTGTGACCCTTTCCGGCACCCAGGCGGAGGGCTGGTATCTGGATGAGGCCAGAGCCGCCATGGAGGACGGGCGCATTGCCTATGCGGGCAAGTACAGCGCCCCGGACTACGAAAAGATCCTTGCGGCCAACTGCGGCCTTGCCATCGAGAACACCATGATCTACCACACCCCGGAGGTCAAGGAGCAGCTGGAACGGTTCGGCATCCCGGTGCTGGTGGAGCGCTCCAGCTATGAGAGCGGCCCGCTGGCCCGGCTGGAATGGCTCAAGTTCTGGGGCATTCTGCTGGGGAAAGAGGAGCTGGCGGAACAGGAATTTGCCCGGCAGGTGGAGCGCCTTGCACCGCTGGCCGGGCAGGCTTCCACCGGCAAGCGCTGTGCCTTTTTCTCCATCACAGCCAACAACCTTGCCAATGTGCGCAAGGGCGGCGACTATGTGGCCCAGATGATCGAGATGGCGGGCGGTGATTATGTTTTTGCGGACCTGACCGACAACGGCAACAACCTTTCCACCATGAACCTGCCGCTGGAGGATTTTTACGCCGGTGCAAAGGATGCGGATGTGCTCCTTTACAACAGCACCATTGAGGGCGTGGTGCATACCACGGAGGAACTGGTGGCAAAATGCCCCCTGCTGGCCGAGTTCAAGGCCGTGCAGAACGGCAGTGTCTGGTGCACCACCCAGAGCTTTTTCCAGCAGAGCACGGCGCTGGTCGATTTTGTGCTCGACCTGCACCGTGTCTTTACGGAGGATGACCCCGCCGACCTGCAATTTCTGAGGAAAGTAGAGTAACCTATGACCAGCAAAAAGCGCCTGATCCTTTCTTACGGCATCCTTGCCCTGCTGCTGGCGGTGCTGTTTGCCGCCAACCTGTTCTGGGGCAGTGTGTCCCTGACACCGGGGGCAGTGCTGGCGGCCCTGACCGGCCGCGGGCAGGACGCTCTGAGCGTGGGCATCATCACCCAGCTGCGCCTGCCCCGGGCCGTGATGGTGGTGCTGCTGGGGGCGGCGCTCTCGGCGGCTGGCTACCTGCTGCAGACCTTTTTTGCCAACCCCATTGCAGGCCCCTTTGTCATGGGCATTTCCAGCGGGGCCAAGCTGGCCGTGGCACTGGTCATGGTGGCTTTTCTGAACCAGGGCCTGCTCACCAGCTCCCTTACCCTGATCACAGCCGCCTTTGCGGGGGCCATGGCCTCCATGGCCTTTGTGCTGGCGGTCTCCCGGCGGGTGCAGCGGATGAGCATCCTTGTCATCTGCGGCGTAATGATCGGCTACATCTGCTCAGCCGTCACGGAGTTTGTGGTGGCCTTTGCCCAGGACAGCAACATCGTCAACCTCCATAACTGGTCTCAGGGCAGCTTTTCCGGCATGACCTGGGGCAATGTGCGGGCGGCGGCGCTGGTGGTGCTGCCCGCTCTGGCGGCGGCGTTCTGCCTTTCCAAGCCCATGGCCGCCTACCAGATGGGGGAGGCCTACGCCCGGAGCGTGGGCATCAATGTCAAAGCCTTTTCCCGGCTGCTGGTGCTGCTTTCCAGCCTGCTGGCCGCCTGTGTCACGGCCTTTGCGGGGCCCATCTCCTTTGTTGGCATCGCGGTGCCCCATCTGGTCAAGCAGCTGTTCGGCAGTGCAAGGCCGCTGGTGGTGCTGCCCGGATGCTGCCTGGGCGGGGCGGCTTTCTGCCTGCTGTGTGACCTCATCGCCCGCAGCATGTTTGCCCCCACCGAGCTTTCGATCAGCGCCGTAACGGCAGTGTTTGGTGCACCGGTGGTCCTCTGGCTGCTGGTGCGCCGGGGTCAGGAAGGTGTGCGATGAAATACCTCTGTGAAACGAAAGAACTGGCCATCGGCTATGGCGGCGCGCCCCTTGCTTCCGGCATCACGCTGGGGGCGGTGCCGGGGCAGATCCTGGCCCTCATCGGGCCAAACGGCGCGGGCAAATCCACCCTGCTCAAAACGCTGGCGGGCCAGCTGGCCCCCCTGGGCGGGGCTGTCCTGCTGGATGGCCGCAGCCTGACCGATTACACCGGCCCGGCCCGGGCCCGGAAGCTGGCCCTGATGCTGCCCCATACCCGCCGCACCGAGCTGACTTCCTGCTTTGAGTTTGCCGCCGCTGGGCGCATCCCCTATACCGGGCGGCTGGGCATCCTGTCCGATACCGACCGGCAGGCCGTGCGGGACGCGCTGGAACTGGTGGGGGCTGCCCCTCTGGCAGACCGGGATTTCAACTGCATCAGCGACGGCCAGCGCCAGCGCGTTCTGCTGGCCCGCGCTATCTGCCAGCAGCCCGGAGTTCTGCTGCTGGACGAGCCGACCTCTTTTCTGGATGTCAAGGGCAAGATCGAGCTGCTGACCATCCTGCAGAAACTGGCCCATGAGCAGGGGCTGGCCGTGATCGTCAGCCTGCACGAGCTGGACATGGCGCAGAAGATCGCGGACGCGGTGGTCTGCGTGTTCCCGCACAGCGTTTCGGGGGCGCTGACCCCGAAGGAGGCTTTTGCCCCGGAGAACATCCGGGCGCTGTACAGCCTGACCAAGGAGCAGTACGAGGCCGTGTTCGGCCCGGAAAAGCCTGCCGGGCCGAAATTTGAACATTACGTCCGCAGCGGGCAGAAGCTGCTCCGCTGCGGGTACACCACCGGCACCTGCGCGGCGCTGGGTGCGGCGGGGGCCGCGCGGCTCCTGCTCACCGGCCATGCCCCGGAGAGCGTTGCCCTGCGCACGCCGAAGGGCATCGTGGTGGAGGTGGCTCCGCTGTACTGCCGCCCCGCCGGAGCCGGAGCCGAATGCGCCATTGAGAAGGACGGCGGGGATGATGTGGATGTGACCACCGGCCTGCCCGTGATCGCCGCCGTAGAATTGCTGCCCAATACCACCGAGATCCGCATCTCCGGCGGCAAGGGCGTGGGCCGGGTGACCAAGGCCGGGCTGGACCAGCCGGTGGGGGAAGCTGCCATCAACCATGTGCCCCGGCAGATGATCGCCGAGGCCTTGCAAAGGGAAGCCGAGAGCGCCTGCTACACCGGCGGCTTTGCCGTGACCATCTCCATCGAGGGCGGGGAAGAGGTGGCAAAGCGCACCTTCAACCCCCACATCGGGGTCGAGGGCGGGCTTTCGGTGCTGGGAACCAGCGGCATTGTGGAGCCCATGAGCCAGCAGGCGATCCTGGATACCATCCAGCTGGAAATGAATCAGGCCGCTCTCCGGGCGGGCAGCCCCAAGCGGCTCATCCTGGCCCCTGGCAATTACGGGCTGGACTATCTGCACGAAAGATACCCGGAGTTTCACACTGTTCCGGTGGTAAAGACCTCGAACTTTATTGGAGACACGCTGGATATGGCTGCAGCGGCCCGCTTTGAAGAGGTGCTTCTGGTGGGCCATGTGGGCAAGCTGGTCAAGGTGGCGGGCGGCATTATGAACACCCATTCCCACACTGCTGACTGCCGCACCGAGCTGTTCTGCACCCATGCGGCGCTCTGCGGCGCTTCCCGGGAAGTCTGCGCCGCCCTGATGAACGCTGCCACCACCGATGCCTGTCTGGAGCTCCTGGACAGCGCCGGCCTGCGGGCTCCGGTGCTGGAAAGCCTGCTGCGGGCAGTTCAGCTCCACCTTGACCGGCGGGCCTGCGGGGCGTTCCGGGTGGGGGCGGTGCTGTTTTCCAACCAGCACGGCCCGCTGGGAGCCACTGACACTGCCGCACAACTGCTGAACGAATGGAAGGAGCATTGAGATGGTACATTTTGTAGGCGCAGGCCCCGGCGCACCTGACCTCATCACCCGGCGGGGCGCGGCCCTGCTGCAGGAAGCCGACTGCATCATTTATGCGGGCAGTCTGGTCAACCCGGCTCTGCTGGGGCTGGCGAAGCCGGAGTGCGCCGTTTACAACAGCGCCGAGATGACGTTGGAACAGGTGCTGGACGTGATGCGCCGGGTGGAAGCCGCAGGCGGGACCACCGTGCGGCTCCACACCGGCGACCCCTGCCTGTATGGGGCCATCCGGGAGCAGATGGACGCACTGGATGCGGACGGCATCCCCTACGATGATACCCCCGGCGTGTCCAGCTTTTGCGGGGCGGCGGCGGCGCTGAACGCCGAGTACACCCTGCCCACCATCAGCCAGACCGTGATCATCACCCGGATGGAGGGGCGCACCCCGGTGCCGGAAAAGGAGAAGCTGGCCAGCCTTGCCGCCCATGGGGCAACCATGGTGATCTTCCTCTCCATCGGCCTCATCGACAAGGTGCAGCAGGCCCTGCTGGCAGGCGGAGCCTACACGCCGGAGACTCCTGCCGCCGTGGTCTACAAGGCCAGCTGGCCGGAGCAGAAGGTGGTGCGCTGCACCGTGGGCACGCTGGCCGGGAGCACCCGCGCCAACGGCATCACCAAAACAGCGCTCATCGTGGTGGGGGAATTTCTGGGCATCCGGTATGAGCGGAGCAAGCTCTACGACCCAACTTTTACGACGGAGTTCCGCAAGGGGGCAGACCAGTGACCCGCGCCTATCTTGCCTTTACGGAAAAAGGGCTGGCGCTGGCCCAAAAGCTAGCCGGTGCCCTGCCCGGCACCGTAGACCGCTGCGGCCATGGCGGGCCCGGCCTTGCCGATTGGGCTGCGGAGCAGTTCGCCCATGCGGATGCCCTGATCTTTGTGGGGGCTGTGGGCATAGCGGTGCGGGCCATTGCGCCCCACTGCCGGAGCAAGGCGGTGGACCCTGCCGTGGTGGTGCTGGACGAGTGCGGCCATTTTGCGGTGCCGATCCTTTCGGGCCATCTGGGCGGGGCCAACGATCTGGCCCGGGCGCTGGCGGCGGTCTGCGGTGCGGTGCCGGTCATTACCACGGCCACCGATGCCAACGGGGTGTTTGCCGTGGATGCGTGGGCCAGGCACCAGAACTGCGCTGTGCTGGAGCCGGGGCGCATCAAGCGCGTCAGCAGCAGGCTGCTGGCGGGCGGGCCGGTGCGGTACCGGTCGGAATTCCCCATTGCCGGGCAGGCCCCTGTCGGGGTGGTCCCGGCGGGGGAGGCAGAGCGCGCCGACTTTGTCCTGACCCTTTTCCCGGCGGGCGATGCGCTGCACCTGATCCCGAAGATCGGTGTGCTGGGCATCGGGTGCAGGCGGGGGACCAGCGCCGCACAGCTGGAAGCGGCCTTTGCACAGTTCTGCGCGGCCCACGGCCTTGCAGCAGTGTGCATCACGGCGGCAGCCAGCATCGACCTGAAAGCCCATGAGCCGGGCCTGCTGGAATTTTGCAGAATCCACGGCTGGCCGGTGCAGTTCTATTCTGCCGCACAGCTGCAGAACGCCCCCGGGCAGTTCACACCTTCAGCCTTTGTCCGGAGCGTGACCGGTGTGGACAATGTCTGCGAGCGGGCGGCGGTGCTGGCGGCAGGCGGCACGATCATTCTTCCCAAACAGGCGGGCAACGGCGTGACCTTTGCGCTGGCGCTTCGTCCCTTTGCCCCGGATTGGAGGTGGCAGGATGCCTAATGTTGTTTTTGTTGTCGGGCTTGGGCCCGGGGATCCCCGGTTTCTGACCGCACAGGCGCAGAGCGCCTTAACGCAAGCCGAGGTGCTGTGCGGCTATACGGTCTATCTGGATCTGGTGCGCCCTTACTTCCCGGACAAGCTCTATTATTCCACCGGCATGACCAAGGAGATCGACCGCTGCCGCTGGGCGCTGGAAACGGCCCGGAGCGGCAGGGCGGTGGCGCTGGTCTGCTCGGGAGATGCCGGGGTCTACGGCATGGCAAGCCCTCTGCTGGAGCTGGCCGAGCACTTCCCGGACGTGACGGTGGAGGTGGTGCCCGGCCTGACCGCCGCCCTGAGCGGCGGTGCGGTGCTGGGTGCCCCGCTGGCCCACGATTTCTGTGTGCTCTCCCTCTCTGACCGGCTTACGCCGTGGGAGGTCATTGAGCGGCGGCTGGCGGCAGCAGCCATGGGGGATTTCTGCATCGCGCTGTACAACCCCTCCTCCAAGGGGCGGCCGGACTATCTGGCGCGGGCGGTGCGCATCCTGCTGGCAAACGGCAAAGCACCCGGAACGGTCTGCGGCATCGTGCGGAACATTGGCCGGGAGGGGCAGGAAAGCCGCGTTCTGACGCTGGCTGCGCTGGAAACCACCCCGGTGGATATGTTCACCACCGTGTTTGTCGGCAACGCCCAGACCCGCCAGCTGAGCGGGCGGATGGTCACGCCGCGGGGGTACCGCGCATGAGGGTCGTGGTATTCAGCGGCACCACCGAGGGCCGTGTGTTTTCAAAGCAGCTGGCCGCACTGGGGGCCGAGGTACTGGTCAGCGTGGCCACCCCGCTGGGGGCCGAGGAACAGGGCGAAAGGTCCGGCATCACCGTCCACTGCGGGCGGCTGACCCCAGAGGAGATGACCGCCCTGCTGCAGGGGGCTGACCTCTGCGTGGACGCGACCCATCCGTATGCGGTGGAGGCCACCCGGAACATCCGGGCAGCCTGTAAAACAGCGGGCACGGAGTACCGCCGCCTGCTCCGGCCCGAAAGCCCACTGCCTGCCGGGAGCATGGTGTTTGCCTCTGCGGCCCACGCGGCGGGATTTCTGGCCCGGACGCAGGGGAATGTCCTGCTTGCCACCGGGGCCAAGGAACTTTCTGCCTTTGCTGTGCTGGAACCGGCACGGCTTTTTCCCCGTGTCCTGCCCACCCGGGAGGGCATTGCCGCCTGCGAGGGGGCAGATATCCCCCATAAGAACATCATCGCCATGCAGGGGCCGTTCTCCTATGCGCTGAACCGGGCACTGATGGAGCAGTTTGCCATCCGCTTCCTCGTTACCAAAGATGGCGGCGCGGCGGGCGGCTTTGAAGAAAAAGCCCGGGCAGCGCAGGACACCGGGGCACAGCTCATCGTCATCCGCCGCCCGGCCGAGCAGGGCGAAACGGCGGAACAGATCCTGACACATTGTAAGGAGATGCTGCAATGATCACACTCATCGGGATGGGGTCGGGCACGCCGGAAAGCCTGACCGCGCAGGGCCTTGCCGCCCTGCAGAACGCCGGACTGATCCTGGGGGCAAAGCGCCTGCTGGAACAGCTGCCGCAGGGCTGCACGGAACACCGGAAGGCCCTGTATCAGCCTGAGGATGTCCTTGCCGCGCTGGCGGCTGACCCGGAGGTGGATGCTGCCCTTGTGTACAGCGGCGACACCGGGTTTTACTCCGGTGCGGCCCAGCTGCTGCCGATGCTGCGGGCCTTTGGTATCTCCTGCCGGGTGCTGCCGGGGCTTTCCAGCGTTCAGCTGCTGGCCGCTGCAGTGGGCCGCTCCTGGCAGGAGTGGAAGCTGGTCTCGGCCCACGGCTGTGCCTGCGACCCGGTGGCCGAGTGCCTGACGGCCGGGGGAAAGCCTGTGTTTTTCCTGACCGGCGGGGCAGAAACGCCTGCCTCCCTCTGCGGCCGGCTGGCTGCTGCCGGGCTGGGCGATGCCCATGTGCTGGTGGGCGAAGAGCTGGGCCGGGCAGAGGAAAAGATCCTGTTCGGCACGGCGCAGGAGTTTGCGCAAAAGCAGTTTGCAAGCCTGAGCGTTCTGCTTGTGGAGCATCTTCCTCAGCCGCCCCGGCGGGTGCCCGGCTTCCCGGATGAAGCCTTCCACAGGGGAGAGGTGCCCATGACCAAGCAGGAGGTGCGGGCGGCGGCGCTGGCCAAGCTGGCCGTGCAGCCCGGCGATACCCTGTGGGATGTGGGGGCGGGCACCGGCAGCGTGAGCGTGGAGCTGGCGCTGGCCGCACCCGGGGGGCATGTGTATGCCGTGGAGTGTGACCCGGAGGCCTGCGGGCTCATCCGGCAGAACCGGGAAACGTTCCACGCCTGCAACCTGACACTGGTGGAGGGCCGCGCCCCCGCCGCGCTGGCTGACCTGCCCGCCCCGGATGCCGTGTTCATCGGCGGGACCAAGGGGGGCATGGAGGCTGTGGTGGACACGGTGCTTGCCCGGAATCCGAACGCCCGCATCTGCATCTCTGCCATTGCGCTGGAAACGCTGAGCGCCGCCGTGGCCGCACTGACTGCCCACGGCCTTGCTGCGGAGGTGACGCAGATCGCGGTCAGCCGCACCCGGCCTGCGGGCAGGCTCCACCTGCTGATGGCCAATAACCCCATCTTCCTTATCACAGGAGAACGTAAATGATCCAATTTCTTGTGGCCGCGCCCTGTTCCGGCAGCGGCAAAACCACACTGACCTGCGCTCTGCTGGCGGCGCTCAAGCGGCGGGGGCAGGACCCCTGCTCCTTCAAGAGCGGGCCGGACTATATCGACCCCATGTTTCACCGGGCCGTGCTGGGGGTGGAGAGCCATAACCTCGACCTGTTTTTCTCCGCGCCGGAGACGGTGCGCGCGCTCTATGCGCAGGCCGCCGCCGGGCACGGGGCAGCCGTGTGCGAGGGTGCTATGGGCTTTTACGATGGACTGGGCGGCGTGAGTGATACCGCCAGTGCCTGGCATCTGGCCGATACGCTGGGCCTGCCGGTGCTGCTGGTGGTCCAGCCCAGAGGGGCCAGCCTGACGCTGGCGGCCCAGATCAACGGACTGAAACAGTTCCGCACCCCCAGCCATCTGGCGGGCATCCTGCTCAATGACTGTGCCCCCCATTTGTATGCTCTGCTGGCTCCCATGCTGGAACGGGAGACCGGCCTGCCGGTGCTGGGCTATCTGCCCCACCTGCCGGATGCCGCCCTTGAGAGCCGCCACTTAGGATTGAAAACTGCCGGGGAGATCGCGGACTTACAGCAGAAGATCAGCCGGATGGCCGATGCGCTGGTGGTGGATTGGGAGAAGCTTTTTGCCCTGACCGAAGGCGCAGCGCCTTTGGTGCACACCGATAGGCTCCTTCCTGCGGGAGAGCTGCCGCCCCAGGGAGCAGAGGAACAGCGCCCCCGCGTTCCCATTGCCGTTGCAAGGGATGCGGCGTTTTGCTTCACCTACGCCGAAACGCTGGAAGCACTGGAGCGGGCGGGGGCGGAGCTCTGCTGGTTCAGCCCCCTGCAGGACCCCGCCCTGCCGGAGCAGATCGGCGGGCTCTACCTGCCCGGCGGCTACCCGGAGCTGTATGCCGGGCAGTTGAGCGCGAATCGCTCCATGCTTGCCTCTGTGCGCCGGGCTGTGGAGCGCGGTCTGCCCACGGTGGCCGAGTGCGGGGGCTTTCTCTATCTGGGCCAGAGCCTGGAGGATGCCAGCGGGGAACGCTGGCCCATGGCAGGCGTTCTGCCGGGGCAGGGCTTCCGGGTGGGGCGGCTGGTGCGGTTTGGATACGCGGCATTGACCGCCCGCGCCGACAGTATGCTGTTCCGCGCCGGGGAGCGTCTGCCGGTGCACGAGTTCCACCACTGGGATTCCACAGACAACGGCACCGGCTTTACCGCCGCAAAGCCCAACGGGAAGCAATGGGACTGCGGCTTTGCAAACGAGCATTTCTATGCGGGCTTCCCGCATTTGTATTGGGCGGGCACGGCCCTGCCCCGGCGGTTCGTGGATGCCGCCGCACACTATCATCAAGAGGAACAGGACCAATGACAGAGCTTGAACTGAAACAGCTTCTTTCCAGGATCACCCGGCCGGACGAGACCGCACGCACCGCCGCCCACGCTCACTGGGCCAGCTTGGCCAAGCCGCTGGGCGGGCTGGGCAGGCTGGAGACCATGCTGGAGGATGCCGCCGCCCTGACCGGTACGGCAGAGCTGGCGTTTTCCCGCCGGGCCGTGCTGGTGCTCTGCGCCGACAACGGCGTGGTGGCGCAGGGCGTGAGCCAGACGGACCAGAGTGTGACCCGGGCCGTGGCCGAGAACCTTGCCGCCCGGCGCACCAGTGTCTGCCAGATGGCAAAAACGGCCCGCTGTGAAGTGGTGCCTGTGGACCTTGGCATGGCCGGGGAGCCGGTGCCCGGGGTGCAGAACTGCCGCATTGCCGCCGGGACGGCGGATTTCACCACCGGCCCTGCCATGACCCGCCAGCAGGCGGTGGATGCCATTGCGGCGGGCATGGGGCTTGTCCGGGCGCAGAAGGCGGCGGGGGTGCAGCTGCTGGCCACGGGGGAGATGGGCATTGGCAACACCACCACCTCCAGCGCCGTGGCTGCGGTTCTGCTGGGTCAGCCCGTGGAGCGGATGACAGGCCGGGGCGCGGGCCTTTCCGACGCAGGGCTTGCCCGCAAGTTGGATGCCATCCGGCGGGGCATTGCGCGGAATCAGCCCGATGCCGCCGACCCTCTGGATGTGCTCTCCAAGCTGGGCGGGTTCGACATCGCCGGGCTGTGCGGTGTTTTTCTGGGCGGCGCGCTGGAAGGCCTGCCCGTGCTGATGGATGGCTTCATCAGCGGGGTGGCGGCGCTGTGCGCGGTGCGGCTCTGCCCCGCCGCAGAAAAGGCCGTGTTTGCCAGCCACTGCTCCACCGAACCGGCAGCAAGGCTGGTGCTGGAAGCGCTGGGCAAAGTGCCCCTGCTCACCGCCGGGCTCCATCTCGGCGAGGGCACCGGAGCGGTGGCAAGCATCCCGCTGTGGGATATGGCGCTGGCCGTTTACCGCGATTGCTATTCCTTCACGGAGGGCGGCATTACGCCGTACACCCCTCAATGCTGACGCTGGTATTGGGCGGTGCCGCCAGCGGCAAGAGCGGGTATGCCGAGAGCCTGGTGTTGAAAACCGCGCTCCCGCGCTATTACATCGCCACCATGCAGGTGTGGGATGCCGAGTGTGCCGCCCGGGTGGAAAAGCACCGGAAGATGCGGGCAGCAAAGCAGTTTGAGACCGTGGAGTGCCCCCTGCATCTGGAGAACATCCGTCTGCCTGCCCGGGGAACTGCGCTGTTGGAGGATCTGGGCAACCTGACCGCCAACGAGCTCTACGACCCCGCCGGGGCAGGAGAAAATGCGGCTTCGGCCATTTTGGAAGGACTGGACCAATTGGCCGGACAATGCGCGCACCTCATCGTGGTCTCCAACGAGGTGTTCAGCGGCGGTGCCGACTACGCAGGCGACACCGGGCGCTACCTGAAAGCGCTGGCGCAGGTGAACAATGCCCTTGCCGCCCGGGCTGACCATGTGGTGCGGGTGGTGTGCGGCATCCCGGTCTATTATAAAGGAGTGGAAAAATGATTGGATTGCAGACCATTGCAGTGGCCTTTGCCATGTTTTCGGCCCTGCCGGTGCCGCAGTTCGCGTGGAACCAGAAAAACATGCGGTATGCCATGTGCGCCTTCCCGCTCATCGGGGTGGTCATTGGCGGGCTGTGGTGCCTGTGCGGCGCTCTGCCCCTGCCGATGCCCGCAAAGGCGGCGGGGTTCTGCCTGATCCCGGTCTGGGTCACGGGCGGCATCCACCTGGATGGCTATGCCGACACCTGCGATGCCCTTTCCAGCTATGGCGACCGGGAAAAGAAGCTGGAGATCCTCAAAGACCCCCACTGCGGTGCCTTTGCGGTGATCCGGCTGTGCAGTTATTTTGCGGCCTACCTTGCCCTTTGCGCCTGCGTGGACTTTACGCCCCGGGTGGGCCTGTGCTGGACACTGGCCCTTGTGCTGGAACGGGCCCTCTCGGGCCTGGCCGTGGCATCGTTCCCGATGGCAAAGAACACCGGCCTTGCCCACACCTTTGCCACGGCGGCGGATCGAACTACTGTCCGCCGGGTGCTGATGGTGCTGGCCGCTCTGCTCAGCGCCGCCCTGCTGGCACTGGGCGGCTGGGCGCTGGTGCTGGCGGCGTTTCTTGTGTTTGCACGCTATCATGTTGTTTCGGGTAAGCAGTTTGGCGGCATCACCGGCGATCTGGCCGGGTGGTTTTTGCAGAAAGCCGAGCTGTGGATGCTGGCGGCGCTGTGTGCCTGCCAGTGGGGAGGACTGTTATGATCTTTATCACCGGGCCGCTGTACAGCGGCAAGCGCACCTTTGCCCAGCGCCTGCCCGGCACCCGCATTGCGGAGGTGCAGGCCCTGGCCGCAGAGGCCGAGGATCTGGAAAAGCTTGCGGAGGAGCTCTCCGCTTATGATATCGTGATGGCCACCGAGGTGGGCGGCGGCGTGGTGCCCATGGACGCAGGGGAGCGGTCCGCCCGGGAAGCCGCCGGGCGGCTGGCCTGCCTGCTGGCGGCCCGGGCCGGGTGCGTGGTGCAGATGTTCTGCGGCATCCCCACAGTATTGAAAGGAGAACTGCCCCCATGCTGATCTATCTTCTGCGCCATGGCCTGACGGCCTACAACGCCGAAAAGCGCTATCAGGGCCAGCGGGATATCCCCCTGTGCCCCGCGGGCCGCGCCCAGCTGCGGCAGGCTGACCTCCGGCCGGAAACGGTCTATATCACCCCGCTCTGCCGCACCCGGCAGACCGCGGAGGTGCTCTTCCCGGGTGCAAGGCTCGTGGAGGTGAAAGACCTGCAGGAGATGTGCTTCGGCAGCTTTGAGGGCCGTAATTTCATTGAGATGGAGCACGACCCGGATTATCTGGCCTGGGTGAACGCCAACTGCGAAAGCCCCTGCCCGGACGGCGAGACCAAGGCTGTCTTTTCGGAGCGGGTGTGCAGGGCTTTTGCCGCACTGGTGGACAGGGCCCTTGCCGAAGGGGAAGAGACACTGGTCATTCTGGCCCACGGCGGCACCCAGATGGCTGCCATGGAGCGCTACGCCCTGCCCCATGCGGATTATTACCATTGGTGCGCCCCCAATGCGGGCGGTTACGTTCTGGATGCAGGAGATTGGGCGGAGCAGCGGGTGCTGCACCTGCTGAAGACTGTGCAGTACACAAAGGAGGGTGCCCGATGATCGAATACGCAGTACTCGGCGGTTTTGTGCTGGACTGCCTCTTTGACGACCCGGCCTGGCTGCCCCACCCGGTGGTGTACATGGGCAAGGCCATCTCGGCGCTGGAAAAGCGCCTGCGGGCCCGCCTGCCCAAAACGCCTCAGGGGGAACTGCTGGGCGGTGCCATTGTGGCCTTCTGCCTGCCGGTGGGCACCTTTCTGCTGACGAGCCTTGTCTGCCTGGGGGCTGCCCGCATCAGCCCGTGGCTGGGGCTGGCCGTCCAGATGTTCTGGTGCGGGCAGGCACTGGCCGCAAAGGGGCTGGCGCAGGAGAGCACCAATGTTTACCGGGAGCTGGTCAAGCCCGACCTGCCTGCCGCCCGCAGGGCGGTCAGCCGCATCGTGGGGCGGGACACCCAGGATCTGACGCTGGAGGGTGTGACCAGAGCCGCTGTGGAGACGGTGGCCGAAAACGCCAGCGACGGCGTGATCGCGCCCCTGCTCTATATGCTCATCGGCGGTGCACCGCTGGCCCTGACCTACAAGGCCATCAACACGATGGACAGTATGCTGGGCTACAAAAACGAAAAATACCTCTACTTTGGCCGCATCCCGGCCAAGCTGGACGATGCGGCAAATTACCTTCCCAGCCGCCTTGCCGCCCTGCTGTGGGTGGCTGCCGCAGCCTTTACGCACAATGACGCAAAAGGGGCGTGGAAGATCTGGCGGCGGGACCGCCGGAACCACGCCAGCCCCAACAGCGCCCAGACCGAGAGCGCCTGCGCCGGTGCGCTGGGGGTGCAGCTGGCCGGGCCCGCCTATTACTTTGGCGAATACTACGCCAAGCCCACCATCGGCGATCCGCTGCGCCCCATTGAACCGGAGGATATCCTGCGTGCCAACCAGATGATGTACGTGGCAAGCGCCTTTGCACTGGCGTGGGGCGTGGCAATACGGGCTATTTTGTAACGACATCGCCCTCTCAGTCATGCTTTGCATGACAGCTTCCCCAAAGGGGGAGCCAAGAGCTGGGCTCCAGAACCATCCAGGAAAAGGAGAACGAAGATGCAACTAGTACACGGCGGCGATTGGGCTGGTTACCGGGCCGAGTTCGGGCGGGATGCGCTGGATTTTTCGGCCAACGTCAGCCCGCTGGGCCTGCCGGAAGGGGTGGCCCGGGCCATCACGGCGGCATTGCCCACGGCCGACCGCTACCCCGACCCCCTGTGCCGGGAACTGCGGGCAAAGCTGGCGCTCCATGAGGGCGTGCCGGCGGAGCAGATCCTCTGCGGCAATGGGGCGGCAGACCTCATCTTCCGGCTGGTCTGGGCCAAAAAGCCCCGCCGGGCGCTGGTCACCGCCCCCACCTTTGCGGAGTATGCCACTGCATTGGAAAGTGTCGGCTGCACGGTAGAACGCTTCTTTTTGCGGGAGCAGGAGGATTTTGCGGTCACGGATGCGTTCTGTGCGGCCATCCGCCCGGGGGTGGATATGGTGTTCCTCTGCCAGCCCAACAACCCCACCGGCCAGCTGACAGCTCTGCCGCTGGTGGAGCAGGTCCTCCACCGCTGCGCGGCGTGCGGCACCTTGCTGGTGGTGGACGAATGCTTCCTTGATTTCCTGCCCGACCATGCCCTGCACACGGCAAAAGGCCTGCTGGGGGAGGGGAATCTGGTCATCCTGAAAGCCTTTACCAAGCTCTACGGCATGGCGGGCGTGCGGCTGGGCTATGCCCTGAGTGCCGACACGGCGCTGCTGGAACAGATGCAGGCCTGCGGCCAGCCCTGGGGCGTGTCCAGTCTGGCGCAGGCGGCAGGCCTTGCCGCGCTGGAGGAGACAGCGTATGTGGAAAAGGTCCGGGCCCTCATTGCCGAACAGCGGCCCCGCCTGACGACTGGTCTGCGGGCGCTGGGCCTGCGGGTGCTGGATGGCAGGGCAAATTACCTGCTGTTTCAGGCCCCGGAGATGCTGGGAGAAGCCTTGCGGCAAAGGGGTGCTGTGCTGCGCAGCTGTGCGAACTACCCCGGGCTGGGCCCCGGCTGGTACCGCACCGCCGTGCGCACCGGGCCTGAAAACGAACAGCTTTTGAAACTTCTTGCGGAGGTGCTGGAATGAGCAAGGCAAAGTGCATCATGGTGCAGGGAACCATGAGCGGTGCAGGCAAAAGCCTGCTGTGCGCCGCCCTCTGCCGCATTTTTGCGCAGGACGGTTACCGCGTGGCTCCCTTCAAGAGCCAGAACATGGCGCTGAACAGCTTTGTCACCCGGGATGGGCTGGAAATGGGCCGGGCACAGGTGGTGCAGGCGCAGGCCGCAGGCATCGAGCCGGATGTGCGGATGAACCCCATCCTGCTCAAGCCCAGCAGTGACGTGGGCAGTCAGGTCATCGTGAACGGTGAGGTGCGGGGCCAGATGTCCGCCGCCGCCTACTTTAAAATGAAAAGAGCGCTCATCCCGGAGATCCTCTCAGCCTACAACAGTCTGGCCGAAACCGTGGACATCATCGTCATTGAGGGGGCCGGAAGCCCGGCGGAGATCAACCTGAAGGCGGACGATATCGTAAACATGGGCCTTGCCCGGCTGGTGGATGCCCCCGTTCTGCTGGCGGGAGACATCGACCGGGGCGGTGTGTTTGCCCAGCTGTACGGCACGGTGGCGCTGCTGGAGCCAGAGGAGCGCGCCCGCATCAAGGGGCTGCTCATCAATAAATTCCGCGGCGATGTGGAGATCCTGCGCCCCGGCCTTGCTATGCTGGAAGAGAAAACGCAGCTGCCGGTGCTGGGGGTCGTGCCCTACCTGAAGGTGGACATTGAGGACGAGGATTCTCTTTCCACCCGGCTGGATGCGGGCAGAACGGTCCACCCGCTGGATGCAGCAATCCTCCGCCTGCCGCACATCTCCAACTTTACCGATTTCATGCCGCTGGAGCAGCACCCGCTGCTGGGTGTGCGGTATGTGCAGAATACCCGCCAGCTGGGCACACCGGATCTCGTCATCCTGCCCGGCACCAAGAACACGGTGGATGACCTGCTCTGGCTGCGGCAGTCCGGGCTGGAAGCAGCCCTGTTGAAGCTGGCGGCCAGCGGCACGCCGGTGCTGGGGGTCTGCGGCGGGTATCAGATGCTGGGCGAAACGCTGGCCGACCCTGAGGGCACGGAGAGCGGTACGGCGCAGACCGTGCGGGGGCTGGGGCTGCTGCCCACCCGCACGGTCTTTACCGGCCAGAAGCACCGCACCCAGGACACTGCCGCCGTGACCGCCGCCCCCTTTGCGGGCGCGGCCCTGACCGGATATCAGATCCACACCGGCCGCACCGAGGTGCAGGGTGTGCCCTTCTGCACACTGGCAGACGGCACACCCGAGGGCTGCGTGCAGGACAATGTGTTCGGCACCTATCTGCACGGCCTGTTTGATACTGGAGAGCTTACCGAGAAGCTGGTGGCCCTGCTCTGCCGGCGCAAGGGCATTGCGCCGGACAGCGCGGCCCTCATCCCGATGGAGCAGTACCGCCAGCAGCAGTTTGATCTGCTGGCCGATGGCGTGCGCGGCGCGCTGGATCTGGATGCCGTTTACGCGGCCATGGGGTTGGAGAACCCGCGGAGGAATGCACAATGATTCCACAACATCATCTGCCCGCCGACATTGAGCGGACAAGCCTTTCCATCATCACGGCAGAGCTGGAAGTGTTGGGCCTGACCCCGCCGCCCGAGACTGCCGCTGTGGTCAAGCGGGTCATCCACACCACCGCCGACTTTGACTATGCGAAAAATCTGCGCTTTACGCCGGGGGCTGTGGCGGCAGGTGTGGCCGCCTTGCGGGCCGGGACCCCTATCATCACCGATACCAACATGGCGCTTTCGGGCATTTCAAAGCCTGCCCTTGCCCGGCTGGGCGGCAGTGCCCTCTGCTACATGGCGGACCCTGAGGTGGCGCGGATCGCAGCCGAGACCGGAACCACCCGGGCAGTGGCCTCCATGCACCGCGCGGCGCAGGAGCACCCCGGGGCCATCCTTGCGGTGGGCAATGCCCCCACCGCCCTGCTGGCCATTGTGGAGGAGATCGAGGCCGGGCTGCGGCCTGCTCTGGTCATCGCCGTGCCGGTGGGCTTTGTGAATGTGGTGGAAAGCAAGGAAGCGCTGTTTGCCGCCTGTGCAGCCCACGGCGTGCCTGCCATCGCGGCCATGGGCCGCAAGGGCGGAAGCACCGTGGCCGCCGCAGTCTGCAACGCCCTGGTCTACTCTGCCGCCGAGATGCTGGACCCTGCGGCGAGAGGATGGAAATAGGGTGGAACCGGTGAAAACGCCCTTTTCTACGCTTTTGCTTGACTTTTTGGCAGAAACAAGGTATCGTTTATCTGTGTGACGATTGATCTATGAGTTGAAGCTTTGCGTGAAAAAGGAAACATTATGGCACAGACGATTTTAGAAGAAAAGAAGAAATCACGGCTGATGACAGAGGGCAGCATCTGGAAGAGCATCCTGCTCTTCTCGGTGCCGCTGATCCTGGGCAACATGCTGCAGCAGCTGTATAACACTGCCGATTCCATCATCGTGGGCAACTTTGTGGGCAGCAACGCGCTGGCAGCCGTCGGCTCCAGCGGCTCGCCCATCTTCCTGCTCATCGGGTTCAGCCAGGGCATCGCCGTGGGTGCCGGTGTCGTGGTGTCCCAGTTTCTGGGAGCCAAGGACAGGGAGGGCGCGCACACTGCAGTTCACACCTCCCTGGCCCTTTCGGCCATTCTGGGTGCGATCCTGACCGTGTGCGGCGTTGCCGTCAGCCGTGCCCTGCTCACCGCCATGAACACCCCCGCAGAGGTGCTGGAGGATGCGGTGCTCTATATGCGGCTCTATTTTGGCGGTGTGCTGTTCAGCGTGGTGTATAACATGGCGGCCGGTATCCTGAACGCCGCCGGCAACTCCAAGCGGAGCCTGCTTTACCTGGGCGTTGCCTCCATCACCAACATCGTCCTCGACCTTGTCCTGATCGCCGGATGCAAGATGGGCGTGGCCGGTGCGGCCATTGCCACCGATATCAGCCAGCTGGTGTCCTGTGTGCTCTCCCTGCGTTTTCTGATGCGGGTGGAGGACGACTACCGCGTGACGGCAAAGGAAGTGCGCGTGCACAAAAAGATGGCGGTCCGCATCATCAAGGTGGGCCTGCCCACCGGCATCCAGAATATGGTCATCTCCCTTTCCAATGTGCTGGTGCAGGTCAGCGTCAACGGCTATGGTGCCGCTGCCATGGCAGGCTTTGCCGCCTATATGAAGGTGGATGGCTTTAACATTCTGCCTGTGCTGAGCTTCAGCATGGCGGCCACCACCTTTGTGGGCCAGAACTTTGGTGCGGGCAAGATCGACCGTGTCAAAAAGGGCACCTTTGTCACCCTGGGCATGTGCATCGTTTACACCATCGTGACCGGCATCCTGCTGCTCGTCTTCCAGGATTCCATCATGCACCTGTTCACCGGCGATGAAACGGTCATTGCCTACGGCAAGATCTGTATGCTCTATTTCTGCCCCTTCTACTGGATGCTGGGCATCCTGCAGGGCCTTGCCGGTACGGTGCGCGGCACCGGCAAGAGCGTGCCGCCCATGGTGGTGCTGCTGATCTCCCTGTGCCTGTTCCGCATCGTCTGGATCCAGTTTGTCCTGCCCCTGTTTGCAGGCATTGAGGGTGTGCTGCTGGTCTACCCGGTGTCCTGGGCTGTGGGTGCAGTGCTGATGGTGCTCTACGCCTGGAAGGGCAAATGGATGCAGCTGCCGGAAGCAATTTCGTAAATCAAGCGCACCCGATCCCCCGGTAAAAGTGCGTTTTATACAAAAAATAACGTATGAATGCGTAAAAATATTCGGGGGGGGGGGCTAAAAAATCTGCGAAAATCAGTTGATTTCTGCCGAAAAATACCGTATACTGAATTATAGTTTCAAATCGAACGACGGATTTCGACAAAAGGGGCTGATGAGATGGAGTGCACACAGGCAGAGGCTTTTGAACAGTATATTCGGGATCTGCGCGTTGTGCGTTCGATCTCCCGGCCCAGCTTTCCGGAGGGCAAAGCTCCCGCTGCTGTGCTGGAAGAGATCCAGACCAACGCGCTGAGATGCAACACCCTGATGCGGCAGAATGAGGCACTGCTGGCGCAGTTTGTCTACGACCGTGACCCTGCCTCCCTGACCGAAGAGGATATCCAGGGACTGAGTGCCTTTGCAGGCAGGCTGTTCAACTACGCGAACAGCGAGGATGTGGGCGTGGCGTTCAAGGTGCATCAGCTGCTGCTGGCAGCGGCCCGCAGCCGGGAAGAAGTGCCCATGATCGTCAGGGAGCTGTACTACACGGGCATCACCCTGCATTATATGAACGTCCGGGATGAGGCAACTGGCATCAACCTGTTGGGAGATGCGATCCAGGTCTATTTTACGGAAGCCGCTGAATACATGTCACAGTATGAACAGCTGGACAAGAATACCCGGCAGTATCTCATCCGCTGTGTGGGCAACACCCGGCTGGGGATGTCCCGCGGCACCCATGCGGAAAGCTGCCGGTATCTGGAGCGGTTCCGCCGCGCAATGGAGGTCATCCAGTCTGCGCATTACCATGCGCTGAACCCGGAATTCCCCTGGGAAAGCTACATCTATTCCATGCACATGGACCGCATGACCCTGCTGACCCACCTGCGGCAGGAGGAGGATCCCGAGGTGGCGCGGCAGGTGCTGGAATCGGCGGAATACATCTGGACGCACAAGAAGAAACACAAGGGCCCGGATGCGCGCCTGCAGAACTGGCGGGTGCCCTATTTTTACGCCGCTGCCCGCTACCATGCCGGGGTGGGCAGCCTGGAAGACGTGGTCAAGATCCTTCTGGAATCGGCGGGAAGCGTGGCGCAGGATGATTATTCTGCCGAGGCCATCAACCGGAAGCTGGTTCTGGCGGCCTATCTCTCGGTCTATGCAGAACGTTTGGACGAGGCGGGAGCACAGAGGTATCGTGCAACCGTGGAGCAGGTACGCCGTTCTGCGGATCAGTATCTGGAACAGATGCCGGCCAGCCAGTATCCCCGTGTGGTAAACTCTGCCGCCTGGGAGTTGAGCAAGATCAGCACCAGCTCAGATGAAACGGCGAACCGCCGGATGCTGGGCAGTATCCTGGCCGGGCACAAGCCGACCTATGTCCACTCGCTGATGGTGGCAGAGTTGACCCGTGCCCTGCTGCAGCGGCAGATCGAGACAAGGCCCGAAACACTGGTGGGCCTGCTGGGCTGCAGGAGCGCGGCCGAGGTGCAGGCCCGGCGGGAAGAGCTCTGCCAGACGGCCTATGAGTGCGGCTTGTACCACGACCTTGGCAAGTGTGCCGTTCTGATGTACATCGACAACAACGCCCGCCGCCTGCTGGATGAGGAGTTTTTCTGCATCCAGAGCCACCCAAGGACCGGCGCTGACATTCTGAATAGAATGGGCTGCGGAAGAACGCTGGCCCTGGCGGCGCTCTATCACCACTGCTATTACAACGGCAAGGGCGGATATCCCAATGTACCCTCCTGCCCGCCGGAGATCAAGGGAATCGTGGATGCGCTGAGCGTGGCAGACTCGCTGGATGCCGCCACCGATAATATCGGTCGGTGCTACAACCTTGCCAAGCCCTTCCGCACGCTGCTGGAAGAGCTGCGGGCTCAGAGCGGCACCCGCTATGCGCCCAATGTGGTCGCCCTGTTCGAGGATGAGTGTTTCTGCCAGCAGCTGGCAGAGAACACGGATGCCGAGCGCAAAAGGGTGTATCTGCAGGTGTATCACGCCGGAAGTGAAGAAAAATAAACGACCCTCTCTATCATTGCTTCGCAGTGCCACCTCCCCAAAAAGGGAGCGGGCATACGTCAGCGCGATAGAGAGGGTCATTCTTTTTGTTTAAGTCAGGATGAAGCTTTCCCAGTCCACCCTGCCGGTGCAGTTCAGCCGGAAGAAGAGCGGGAAGGTTCCTGCCGGGGCAGAAAAGCTGCCCTGTACCTCCTGCCAGTCCGTGCTGGCGGGGAAGGTGACCTCAGCGGCTTTCCGGGTGCAGGTCTCGTCCAGATAGACGGCCATGCAAAAAGCTTTGTCAAGCACCGGCGGCTGCATCGCTTCAGCCGGGGTACTTAGCCACTTCCAGCAGTTCCTCCGCCCGGCGGACCTGTTCCGCCGTGGGGGGAACAGCGTCCGGCAGGGGATAGGAGATGCCCAGCTTCTGCCACTTGAACAGCCCCAGCGTGTGGTAGGGGAGCACCTCCACCCGCTGCACCGTTTTCAGGCTGCGGATGAAATCTGCGGTCCTGCGCAGGCCCTCCTCGTCATCGGTGAGGCCGGGCACCAGCACATGCCGGATCCAGAGCGGAACGCCCAGATCAGAGATGTGCCGTGCCATGGCTAAGATGTTGGCATTGTCCCTGCCGGTAAGCTGACGGTGCTTCTCCGGGTCGATCTCCTTGAGATCCAGGATGACCAGACTGGTGGAAGCCATCAGGGTATCGAAGGCGGCCAGGTAGGCGGGGTCATCGGGCTGGAACGGCTGACCGGCCGTGTCCAGCGCGGTGTGTACCCCCTTGGCGCGTGCCAGCTGGAAGAATTTTGTCAAGAAGTCCATCTGCCGCAGCGGCTCGCCGCCGCTGACGGTGATGCCGCCCTTCTTGCCCCAGTAATTGCGGTAGCGCCAGACGTGCTGGAACAGCTTCTCCGGAGACCATTCCGTGCCGCCCTCAGCGCTCCACGTTTCGGGGTTGTGGCAGTATTTGCAGCGCAGGGCACAGCCCTGCAGAAAGACAACGAACCGGACACCCGGCCCGTCCACCGAGCCGAAGCTTTCCAGCGAGTGGACGAGACCGACAGGGTCACAGTGCGGCATGGCAGGTACGGGAGATCACGTCCATCTGCTGCTCGCGGGTCAGGTCGATGAACTTGACCGCATAGCCGGAGACGCGGATGGTGAAGTTGGCGTATTCTTCCTTTTCGGGGTGCTCCATGGCATCCAGCAGCTTCTCCTTGCCGAACACGTTCACGTTCAGGTGGTGTGCACCCTGATCGAAGTAGCCGTCCAGCACCTGCACCAGGTTCTCCTTGCGCTCCTCCTCGCTGTGGCCCAGAGCCTCGGGGTTGATGGTCTGGGTGTTGGAGATGCCGTCCAGAGCCCAGTGGTAGGGCAGCTTGGCAACAGAGTTCAGGGAAGCCAGCAGGCCGTTCTGCTCCGCACCGTAGCTGGGGTTTGCACCGGGTGCAAAGGGGGTAAAGGCGGCACGGCCATCGGGCAGAGCACCGGTGTACTTGCCGTACACCACGTTGGAGGTGATGGTCAGGATGGAGGTGGTAGCCTCGGAGTTGCGGTAGGTGTGGCGCTTCTTGATCATCTCCAGGAAGGTGCGCAGCAGCCAAACGCCGATCTCATCGGCACGGTCGTCATCGTTGCCGTACTTGGGGAAGTCGCCCTCCACCTCATAGCCGGTGGCCAGGCCGGTCTCGTCGCGCACGACCTTGACCTTGGCGTACTTGATGGCGCTCAGGGAGTCGATGACGTGGGAGAAGCCTGCAATGCCGGTGGCAAAGGTGCGGCGCACATCGGTGTCGATCAGGGCCATCTCGGCTTCCTCGTAGTAGTACTTGTCGTGCATATACTGGATCAGGTTCAGCACGTTGACGTACAGGCCGGCCAGCCAGTCCAGCATCTGGACATACTTGGGCAGGACTTCGTCATAGTTCAGGTACTCACTGGTGATGGGAGCGTAGTTGGGGCCGCACTGCTCGTGGCTCTTCTCGTCCACGCCGCCGTTGATGGCGTACAGCAGGCACTTTGCCAGGTTGGCGCGGGCACCAAAGAACTGCATCTCCTTGCCGGTCTGGGTGGCAGACACGCAGCAGCAGATGGAGTAATCGTCGCCCCACACGGGCTTCATCACATCGTCGTTCTCGTACTGGACAGAGCTGGTGTTGATGGACACCTTGGCAGCGTACTTCTTGAAGCTCTCAGGCAGGGCAGAGGAGTACAGAACGGTCAGGTTCGGCTCCGGTGCGGGGCCCATGTTCTCCAGAGTGTGCAGGAAGCGGTAGCAGTTCTTGGTGACCATGCTGCGGCCGTCCATGCCGATGCCGCCCACTTCCAGGGTGGCCCACACGGGGTCGCCGGAGAACAGCTGGTTGTAGCTGGGGATGCGGGCAAACTTGACCATGCGGAACTTCATCACCATGTGGTCGATCAGCTCCTGAGCCTGGCTCTCGGTCAGGGTGCCGTTCTCCAGATCGCGCTGGATGTAGATATCCAGGAAGGTGGAGATGCGGCCCACGCTCATGGCAGCGCCGTTCTGGGTCTTGATGGCGGCCAGGTAGCCGAAGTACAGCCACTGGCAGGCTTCCTTGGCGTTCTTAGCGGGCTGGGAGATATCGCAGCCGTAGGCCTCGGCCATCTTCTTCATGCCCTTCAGGGCGCTGATCTGGCGTGCGATCTCCTCACGCAGGCGGATCACATCATCGGTCATGGTGCCGTCGCCGCAGTTGGCGAAATCTTCCTGCTTGAACTTGATCAGGGCATCGATGCCGTACAGGGCCACGCGGCGGTAGTCGCCCACGATGCGGCCGCGGCCATAGGTGTCGGGCAGGCCGGTGATGATGTGGGTGTGGCGGGCAGCCTTCATCTCAGGGGTGTAGGCATCGAACACAGCCTGGTTGTGGGTGCGGGTATAGTCGGTAAAGATCTTGTGCAGCTCCTCGCTGGGCTGATAGCCGTAGGTGGTGCAGGCCTGCTCTGCCATCTTGATGCCGCCGTAGGGCATGAATGCACGCTTCAGGGGCTTGTCGGTCTGCAGGCCGACGATCTGCTCCAGATCCTTCAGGGTCTCGTCGATATAGCCGGGGCCGTAAGCGGTCAGGCTGCTGACGACTTCGGTCTCCATGTCCAGCACGCCGCCCTTGGCGCGCTCTTCCTTCTGCAGCTTCTGCAGGGCACCCCACAGCTTATCGGTCGCCTCGGTGGGGCCAGCCAGAAAGCTTTCGTCGCCGTCGTACGGGGTGTAGTTCTTCTGGATGAAGTCGCGGACATTGACTTCCTCTTTCCAGATGCGGCCCTCAAAGCCTTCCCACTGTTCAAAATTGATCATTGGAACCTCCTTGCTCCATTCCATGCGCGGGTTAGCGCATTCTAACTATTGAGCCTTTGAAAAACCGCACTGTATAGGCGGCTTTCTGGGGGCGAAACGGTCTTGAACTGCCGTCTGCGGCAGTTCTAACTACAAGGTGTAGACAAAAATGAAAACCTGCCCACAAAATCTTGCGTTACTATAATAACAAGAACCACTTTAAAAAGCAATAGAAAACAAGTGGGTTTTCTTCCAAAGCAAGGGGGATTCTTTGGGCAGAATGTAGAAAAAAAGCTGAAACCCCGGCGACACACACCTTTTTCGCGGAAAATTGCAAATTGAGGGTTGACAAGACTAACCATCTATGGTATTCTGTTCTCGCAGCGGTGGTTAGCTAATCCTAACCACGATGCACCAAAAAACGGAGCGTCTGCAAGCGCTCCGTTCCATTCCTCCATTCCATACTCTCTTTTTCTTGGCAGGATGCAGCACTCTGGTTTGCTCTGCATCTGCTGCGCGGCACACAGGGCTCTGGTACGGCACTGTGCGCAGATGAAAACAAAAACGGGACACTCAGCTTGACCACCTGAGTGCCCCGATTTTTGTTTTGTCCCGGTCGTTGATCAGCCGCATCCCGGGGAGCGGACAACATTCTTTACACCACCGCATCCCGCAGCAGCTGGTAGATCGCCTCCGCGTTTCCATCGGGGGAGCGGAGGAAGACGAACTTTCCGTTTACCTGGCAGACCCCGTCTGAATAGACGGTGAAGAGCAGGTTCTGGCTGGCATCGTCTGCAAAGCGCAGGGTGATGGAATGCGCTTCGTAGTCATGGGAGTAGGAGCGGGCATTCTGGTTGAACTTCTGGTAGCAGCTCGCGTTTTGCAGGATCTCGAAAAATGCCTGATAAGTATCATCGCCCGCAGAATAGGCACGGGTGGTGACCACAGAGGGGCTCAGGCTGACGGTATCCTCCACACTGACAGAGACGGAAGTGCTTTTATTGATATCAGTTTTCAGGTCAACGCGGCGGTTGGAAACGAACAGCAGCACGAACAACACGACCCAGAGGGCCATGATGGCATAAAAACGGAGACTTTTGTTTTCCATAAGGCGTTCTCCTTTGGTGGGCCGCACAGCTGGGTGGCCAGAGATCTTCAAAGAGTACGCTTTCATTATAGTGCCGGAACGCGCAGGATGTCAACTGTTCTCCAGATGCTTCTGCGCCGCAAAAGTGCCTGCGGCGCTGGCGGCGAACACAAAATAGTAGCTTGCGATGCGGAAGAGCATCAGGGTGCTCATGGCTTCGCCACTGGTCATAAAGCTGCTGAACACCAGCAGAAAGGCTGTTTCAATGGAGCCCATGCCTGCTACATTGGGCAGGGCGTTGGAAAGGAAGAGCATCAGGCTGGTGAGCAGCTGTACCTGCCAGAAGCTCAGCCCGCAGGCAAGCCCCATGAAGCGGATGCAGAACCACGGCAGGGTGAACATCAGAAACAGCTTGAGGGTCTGCACGGCAAGGATGCGGGCACAGCGGCCCTTGTCGGCCAGCAGGAGGCGGCTCTCGGTGGCCAGGGTGTCCAGCTGCTCCAGCCACTTTTCCCGGCGGGTCTGCCATGGTTCTGTTTTGGGCAGAAAACCCATGGCCCAGCGGGCCAGCCGCTGCACCAGCGGCGAGACACAGAGCAGCACCAGCGTTACGATGACCAGCGCCACCACGCAGTAGGCGGCGGGCAGATAGTGCATCACGCCGGAGGTGTTGGCGGCGAGCCAGCGGTACTGCAGCAGGAGCATCACAGTGGCATAGAGCAGAACGGTGGTCTTGTGGAATACATATTGCAGGGTCATCAGGCCCACACCGGGGCCCAGCGGCAGGCCGCAGTGGTAGAGATAGTAGGACTCCATGGGCACAGCCCCGGCACCCAGGCCGACCACGTTGCCAAAGATGCCCACAAAGGCGGCATCCATGCCGCGCCGCAGGGTGAAGCCCGGCAGGCGGCAGCGGATGATGAGCCAGCAGACGATTCCCTCAAGCAGGGGGTATGTCAGGCCGATGGCCAGCACCAGCAGCACCTGCCAGAAGGAGAGCTGGGCCAGCGCGGTCGAGATCTCGGCCCAGTGGCTGCTGAAGATAAAAACCACTACACAGGTCAGCGCCAGCAGCACCAGCAGAGAAAGGATCGCTTTTTTGCGGGAGGGCTGCTGGGGGGTGTTGGTCTGTTCCATGAGACAAGGCTCCTTTCACGATACTGCTTGCAGTATAACACAGCGGGGCCTTGCTTTTGTGAACTGAAACAAAATTTTTCTCGTCACTTTGTGTGATATGATAAAAAAGAACCTCTCCGGCTCACTTCGTTCGCCAGCTTTCCTATGAGGAGAAGTGGCATTGCGAAGCAGTGACGGAGAGGTTTTGTGTTACTTTTTCGCTGTCAGATCTTCCACGGCGGTCCGGAGCGTCTGCTCAAAAGCCTCCTTGGAATAATACTGCTCGTACATTTTACGGCATTCTGTCCGCATGGAGGCCAGCTCTTCCGGGTGTTCAATGGCGTGCTCCAGCAGGACAGCCAGCTGCTGCGGGTCGTCGTTGTGGTAAACGAAGCCGTTCCGCCCCTCGGAGATGAGCCCGGCGGTGCCGGTGTGCTCCGATACGATGGACGGCTTGCCGAAGATCAGGCCCTCGGTGACAAAGGTGGGCATGGGGTCGTCGCGGGAAGCACAGACCAGACCGGTGCACTGCTCCATCAGGCTCTTGATCTCGTCACGGGTGAGCCGCTTGCAGTAGTACACGTTTTCCGGGTAGTCTGCGGTCAGGGTGCGGACGGAGTCCATCATCTCCTTGTCAGCGGCCTGGCCCACAAAGAGGAAGGATGCCTTCTCCCGTACCTCGGGCGGCAGCAGGCGGATGGCCTTGCAGAAGATATCGTGGCCCTTGCGGCGCTCAAAGGAGCCCACCGTGGCAAACAGCGGGCGGCCGTGGTTGTAGCCCAGATCGGTGCGGACAAAGTTCTCTGCCGCGTAATCAGGCAGGCCGTAGATGAGCGGCCGGATCTCGAACTCGGGCCGCACGGCGTGCATGGCGTTGGCGGCGTGGCTGCCCACCGAGTAGACCCGGACATTCTCTCCCAGCTGGGTGGGGATCTGGTGGGCAATGTGGGGGTAACCCGCAAAGGCATCGTGGAGCCACCACAGCACCGGCACGGCGGTGCCGCTCAGGGCACGGACAGCCCGGGCCATGACCACCGTGTTGGCGATGACGAAGTCGGCACAGAGGGCCATGCCCCAGGCATCGGAGACATTGCGGCAGGACGACCGGGTGATGACCGAGGCCCCGGCATCCAGGAAGAGATGCAGGGAGCCGCCGTCACTGGGGCCCAGCACAAGTACCTCATACCCCATGCTGCGCAGCACCGGCACGGCACTCACCAGCACGATGGGCGCGCCGGTCATATCCAGCACATGGCTCATAATAAAAGCACGTTTGCCGTGGGCTGAAAACGCATCCTCGGCGCAGATGCCGCGCTCGTAGTGGAGCAGGGCCTGCGGGATGAGAGTGGGCTTAGTGCAGAGCTGCGCGGCCAGCGCCAGCAGCTCAGGCACATTTTCGGGGTCATGGGCGGCGGCGCGGCAGCGCTCCAACAGGGTGCGGCTGACCACGGCGCAGCGGTTCTGCGCCTGCAGCGGCTGACTCTGATAGAGGGCAGTCGCCCCGCCAAAGCCGAACACAGCATTGCAGACGGCGTAATCCGCCCCATCCTGCAGGGCTTTGGCAAAGAACATCAGGGCGGTGGACATCAGCTCCACGTCCTCGGCGGCCAGAAGCACGCCGTCCACGCTTGCGGTCAGTTCCCCGTCCAGCCGGTCCACCAGCCGGAACTTGCGGTGGAGCTGGTCGGTCAGAGTGGCTTTCAGGGCCGTGCTGCGGGCCGATGCGCAGACCAGCAGATAGGTGCTCTGGGTGTTGCTGTACTCCTGCAGGGCCAGCTGACGCTGCTGCAGGGGGGTGTAATTGTTATACATGGCTGTTCCTCCGTTCCGCTTCTCAGTTTCCACGGTGGAACAGGCGCATCAGGCTGCGGATGGGAGCAGTGAGCTTCCAGCTTTTACTGGAAAACACGCTTTCCAGCGAGGTCTCGTAGGCAGTGCTCCGGGCCTGCAGATCGGCGTTTTTCTGGTACAGCTGTGCGATCTCCTGCTGCAGGGCGGCCACCATCTGCTGCTGGGCCGCGGCATTCTGCTCCAGCTGCTGGATATGTTGCTTTTCGCTGTCCTTGCGCAGCTGGAGCTGCTGCACGCCCTGCAGCACGGCGCAGAACAAAGGCTCGTCCGTCAGGGTCTCCAGCGGGAAGTAGCCGTAGCTCACCACCAGCTTCATCCCGGCGGGGTAGTGGGTGGTGCCCTCCAGCCGGTAGTTGGGGTCGTCGCCCAGGAACAGGGTGCTTCCACCGGAAAGGTTCAGGCCGTTGGTGGGTACGCAGATGATGCGGTCGTCTGAAAAGATCAGGTTGGTGATGCAGCAGGGCAGCTCACCCGGGTCGAACCGCAGGGCCTGCACGGCCACCGGCAGCTCAAAGGTCGCGGTCACAGCACCGGTCAGCTCGTCGGTGGTGCAGTCGGGCGCGGTCAGGGTGTCCTTTTCCGAAAAGCCGAAGCCTGCATCATAATAGAGCAGCGGCTGCAGCAGAGTGGGCGAGTCAGTGTGCATCTCGCGCTGGGGGTGTGCCGCAAGGTAGGACTGCACCTTCTGTTCCAGGGTAAGGCAGCGCTCTGCCAGATGGGAAGCACCTTCGTCCGAAAGCTTGAGCTGCTGTTCCAGCTCGGCGATCTTTTCCTGCAGAGCCGCAGTGTTCTCAGGAGCTGCGTTGTTCATAACCGGATTCTCCTCATAATATTATTTCACTTCAGCAGAGGGAGCCCCTCCGCAAAAAATCAGTGTTTTGCCGCAAAATGACGCTCAGGCGTTTCGGTACGGGCGCTGCGCCGACGGGGCGCTTCCGCCGCCTTCTGCTCCCGGCGGGAGGTGAGCCAGAACTTCAGGTCCCGGCGGCGCACCAACAGCTCGCAGATGAGCAGGGTGGAGCCCAGCGAAAGGGTGAACTGCAGCACCATGCCCAGTACCGGGTGAGCCGCAAACTTCTGGGGCATCAGATACCAGGGAATGGCCGTGAGCTCCACAGTGTGGACGCAGAAGATGAACAGCGAACGGCGGCCAATGGCCTGGATGGCGTGGGTGACAACGTTCTCCACCCTGCGCTGGAACCAGATGACGATGGAAAGGATGCCCAGGCCCGTCACGGCATCCAGCAGGATGCTCACGGGGCCGAAGGTCCACTCGGCCATCGAGACGCAGTCGGTGCTCTTGGTAAGAAGCACCAGTGCGGCCACAGCCAGCGCCGCCGCGATCATCCCGCCGCGCAGACGGGGCGAGAGGGGCTGTTCAAAGATCTTATGCTTCTTGGCAAGGTAACCCACATACAGAGCCGGAACGGTGACCATGCCCTGGCCGATGCAAAAAGGAGCCTCCCAGGTGATACAGATACCCCAGCCTAACAGCATGGTACCCAGCACCGCCCAGTTTATGTACTGCTCCGGGAAGATATTCAGGATGAGATCCAGCAGGATCCATGCGATCATCAGCGAGAGCAGATACCACATAGGGCCGCAGGAGAAGAACAGCTGGCCGAAATAGGTGGCCGTGTGGGGCAGGCCCAGTGCAAAGCCGCCCAGCACCTTGTAGGTCTCGTAGGTGGCGTTGTGCAGGCTGCCGAACAGGCTGTAATGGATGATAAAATGGAACACGGTGGTGGCAATGCCTGTATAGATGTAAGGCTTGAGCAGCGTTTTGAACTGCTGGTCGATGCACTTGCCGATGGAGCGCTTGCGGAAGCCGTAGCCGCTGGCAATGTAAAAGGCCGCCATCAGGGATTCGCGGTAGGCGAACATGCAAAAGGTCAGCGGGTTGATGTGGCTGGCATCGCCCATGGGGTAAAGCTCACCGGTGTGGGCAAAGACGATGGTCAGCATGCCGACACCCTTGAGCAGATCGAACATGCCCAGCGAATTTGCGGCACGGCGTTTGGTTCCCTCCATAAAAAGGTCCTCCTCTGCGCCGCACCCCGCCCCGGGATGGCAGAATTGCCGGATTTTTGGCGCATCATGTTAAAAATTAGAGATATTTATAATAAGTATAATGCTTTTTGCCCTTGCTGTCAATCAAACGCAGGGAGAAAGCACGGTGGGCGGATACCGGGAAAAGTGTACCACACTCACGGCCTGCCCGCAACAAAAGGCAGGATTTACATCCGGGTGCACAGATTGACTGCAAGTTTAAGTTGCATATTTGTGCAATTAAATCTTGCATTTAAGCCCTCTATGCGGTATACTCTAGGCTAGAGTACCCAGAAGATTCCATTTGGCGGAAACAACAGGGAATAATTTAACAAAAATAAACAGGGAGTGTAAAATAATGGCAAACAAGGCTTGTAACGAAGTTGTGACCGTGGCAAATATGCCGATGACCGTTTTTGATATGATCTCTGCGATGCAGAATAAGTATGCTGACCGTGTGGCGTTCCGCTATGTGGAGGGCAAGGACACGGTGGTGGAAAAGACCTACGCTCAGTATGTGCAGGATATCCGCAAAGCGACCGGCTACCTGCAGCAGGAGCTGGGCGAACCCAAGGGCAAGAAGATCGTCATCCTGAGCCGCACCAACTATGAGTATGGCGCGGTCGTTTTCGGCACCATGATGGCAGGCGCTGTCATCGTGACCCTGAACCAGGGCAAGACCTGGGCCGAGCTGGAATATGAGCTGGGCATGGTGGAGCCGGACCTCATCTTCAATGACGGCATCGATTACGGCTACCGCGCCCAGCTGGAAGCACTCTACGGCGCTCAGCTCCGCCCCATGGATGCCTGGACCGCTGCCCCTGAGGCTGAGATGGTCAACCGCATCGACCATGAGGGTCTGCTGATGCTGATGTTCACTTCCGGCACCACCGGCCGCAGCAAGGGTGTGATGCTGAGCGAGAAGAACTACTTCACCGCCTGCCAGATGTACATCGATGGCCTGAAGTCCGTCCTTGACTATGAGGAGCGGCTGGTACCCCAGTACCTCGACCAGACCTTCAGCCACTTTACGCTGGTGCCCATGTTCCATCTGGCCGGTTTCATCTGCTACTTTGTCTATGGCGTGCAGGGCTGGACCCTGAACCTCTGCTGTGATGCCCGCGACCTGCGCCGGGATATGAGCCTGATGCACAGTGATGCCATGTCTACCCCTCCGGTGCTGGTGGAGATGATCTGCAACGAGGTCAAGCGCGGCCATGCCGACCGCCTGAACGGTCTGTGGAACCTGAGCTGCAGCTCTGCCATCCTTGATCCCGCCATTCTGAGCGATCTGGTGAAGAATGGCTTCTACATCAATCAGTGCTACTCCATGACCGAGCTGGCCGGCTATGGTCTGCTGAACGTGACCCAGGAGGGCGACCACCTGCGTGCCCTGGGCAAGCCGGACGGCTTCTCTGAGGTCAAGGTGGACGAGACCGGCGAGATCTGCGTCCGCGGCGGCTGCGTGATGCTGGGCTACTATAAGGACCCCGAGGCCACTGCCGAGACCATCGACAAGGACGGCTGGCTCCACACCGGCGACCTGGCCCGCGTGGACGAGGAAGGCTACTACTATATGACCGGCCGCAAGAAGAACCTCATCATTCTGGACAGCGGCGAGAACGTCAGCCCCGAGGAGCTGGAAAAGCTGCTGGGCAAGTGCGATGCCATCAAGGAGTGCATCGTCAAGGAGATGGGCAAGAAGATCGGCACCGTGGTCTGCTGTGAGGATGACAAGCAGCAGCAGGTGAAGGCTTTTGTCACTGAGCTGAACCGCACCCTGCCCATGTACAAGCGCATCTCCGTGGTGGAATGCAGCGCCGAGCCCCTGCCCCGCAACGCGCTGGGCAAGCTGCTGCGCAAGTAAAATCAAACGGGAGAAAAAGGAGCAGACCATGGTAAACAATGTCTATGATCTTGTCACCCGGACAATGGAGCAGGAATTCCCCGGGCGGGTGGCGTTCCGCTGGGTAGAGGATGCCACCGGCACCGTGAAGGAAAAGACCTATGCCGAGTATGCACAGGATATCCGCCGCGCCGCTGCCTGGTTTGCCCGGAACATCCCGGAGGTGGAGGGCAAGCGGGTAGTCCTGTTGAGCCGGAACTGCTATGAGTACGGCGTGAATACTTTTGGCGCTGTGCTGGCCGGGGCTGTTCTGGTAACGATGAACCAGAAAAAGACCTGGGACGAACTGAGCTGGGAGCTGGAGCTGGCAGAGCCTGCCCTCATCCTGAACGATGGGGTGGACTACGGCTGCCGTGAGCAGCTGGAGGCTGCGTATGGGGAACGCCTGCGGCCGATGGATGTCTGGAAGGACACCGCGCCTGGCGGGCTGGAAAAGAAGATCGACCCCAATGCCCTGATGGTCATGCTGTTCACCTCCGGTACCACCGGCCGCAGCAAGGCCGTGATGCTGGCAGAGCGGAACTTCTTTACCGTGATGCAGATGCACGTTGCCATGGGCGACCACATGCTGGACTTCAAGCACCGGCAGCTGCCCGAGGACAAAAACGATGTCCTGAGCAACTTTGCCATCCTGCCCCTGTTCCATCTGGGCACCTTTATCTGCCTGTTCTCCTGGCCCTTCAAGGGCTGGGCCCTGAACCTTTGCAGTGACCTGCGGAATTTCTACCGGGATCTGGGGCTGATGCACAGCGATTCCATTGCCGTGGCCCCGGTGCTGATGGAGAGCATCTACAAGGATGTCAAGCGCGGCCGCGCCGATAAGCTGAACGGCCTGTGGAACCCCTGCGGCAGCTCTGCCATGTTCGACAGCGAGATGCTGCTGGGTCTGGTGGAAAACGGTATGTACATCACCCAGTGCTACGGCATGACCGAGACCTGCGGCGATGGTCTGGTGAACTACGCCCAGGCAGAGCCCCATATCCGGGCGCTGGGCAAGCCGGACGGCCACTGTGAGTACAAGCTGGATGAGACCGGCGAGATCTGCATCCGGGGCGGCTGTGTGATGCTGGGCTACTATAAGGATCCCGAAGCCACCGCCGAGATCATCGACAAAGACGGCTGGCTCCACACCGGTGACCTGGCCCGTGAGGACGAGGACGGCTATTACTACATGGTGGGCCGGAAGAAGAACCTGATCATTCTGGGCACCGGCGAGAACGTCAGTCCCGAGGAGCTGGAAAGAAAGCTCAACGCCTGCCCTGAGGTGCAGGAGTGCGTGGTCAAGGAGATGGGCAAAAGGATCGGCGCGCTGATCTGCTGTGCCGAGGAAAAGCAGGCAGAGGCCCGGGCCTTTATCACCGGGTTGAACCGTACCCTGCCGCTGTACCAGCGGATCACGGCGGTGGAGTTCAGCACCGAGCCCCTGCCCCGCAACGCCATGGGTAAGCTGCTGCGCAGGTAAGCGCGGAAATTGTAAAAAAAGCGCAAAACCGGGCGGTCGGTGTGTTGCATTTCCTCCATAAAACAGGTATTATAAAACACAGGAATGCCCCGCCGGCTGGCTAAACCGGCCCGGCGCGTGGCATACTGAAACTGCGCCCTTGCAGGCGATAAAAAATCCCTCACGGAAAGGAAGATTTTTTGATGGAAAGAGCAGAAATCATGTCTCAGATCCTGGCAATTCTGGAGGATGTGGCAGAGATCTCGCCCGAGGATGTCAACGAAAACAGCGTGATGATGGATGATCTGGATCTGTCCTCTATGGAGATCCTGACCGTCGTGGCCGATCTGGAAGAGACCTTTGGTCTGCGCATCCCCGAAAAGGAGCTGCGCAACTTTGTGACCATCGGCGATCTGGCCGATTATCTGGCCGAGAACGCGGGGTAAATTCCGGATGAATGCAGAGCAGCGTGCGGTGTTTCAGGGCATCGTCTACTACTACCGTGAAAATCAGGTTCTCTGCCGCTATCAGGCCACGCTGAAGGAGGCCGTTGACCCGGCTCTTCTGCAGCAGGCATTGGATGCGGCCCGCCCGCTGGCAGAATATTATTTCTGCCATGTGGTGTGGGAAAAGCGGGAGGCCCGTCTGGAGCCCAACACTGCCCCCTGCCGTGTGCGGCAGGGCAGCGCCCAGCCAAAGATCCCCGAGGAGACGAACGATTATCTCTTCTCGCTGGGCTATGAGGGGAACACGGTCTATCTGGACTGGTTCCACTTCCTGGCCGATGGCCGGGGCAGCGCGCCCTTTTTCACCCTGCTGCTCAAGCTCTACTGCAACCTGCGCTCCAACGCTGGTTTTGTGTGCGAGGCCCTTGCCTCTGATCCGCCCTACGATGTGGAACAGCTGCTGGCCCGCTACCCGGAGAGCCAGGTGGCCAACGACATGCAGAAGGACGTGCTGCAGATCCACGAGGGCACGCCCCATTTCCAGCGGCTGCGGCTGGACAGGCAGAGCCTTGTGGATCTGGCGCAGAAGGAGGGCGTGAAGCCCTTCAGCGCCCTCATGGGGCTGACCTGCCAGGCAGCGCAGCGGTATCTGGAAAAGAATGACCTTGTGTACAGCTATGCCGCCGACACCCGCGCGGCGCTGGGGGTGCCGCATGCCCTGTACAACTGTATTGCGTCCTTTCAGCTGTCCCTGCGGCTGGAACCGCAGGCCCGGTTCCACAGCTTTGCAAAGCAGCTCGACCATGAGATCCGGGAAAGCCTGACCCCAGAGCGCCGCCTGTTCCGCATGGCCGAACAGATGGGCTGGGTGTATCAGGTGTTCCGGCAGAAGGCCGCGCTCAAGATCAAGAAGCGTGTGTTCCAGATGGGCGAGTACATCAGCGGCTTCCCGGCAGATTTCTGGGTCAGCTACATCGGCAGCCCGCTGCTGCCGCACAGCCCGGAGCTGGAAGCGTACCTGACCGATTTCCAGACCTGGGTGCTGCCGGACGGTGCGTCCCTTGCAATGGAGGTCACCAGCCTGCACGGCGTGCTGACCTGCTGCATTGAGAACAAGGTGGACAAGCCCGGCTACCTCGAGGCCCTGCGCGACGTGATGGAGCAGGAGGGCATCAGGGTGCTGGAAGCGGTACATATCTCTTAAAAGAAAATGACCCTTTCCGTCATGCGTCGGCGTGGCGGAAGGGGTCATTTTTCATATTGTGGAGGTGGGCCGGATGCTGACCTCGCCGTGCTGCAGGGCAATCTGCCTGCCGCCCTCGCGCTCCACCACCAGACGGCCCGCATCGTCAATGAAAAGGGCCTTTGCAGCATAGGTCTCGGCCCCGGTGCAGACGGTGACCCAGTGGCCCGGCACAAAACAGCGGGCCCGGTACTCGTCCAGACAGTCGAAGGCCGGGCAGAGGGAGAGCAGCTCCCGGGCAATGGCCCCGGCCAGCACTGCCCGGCTCACGGGTGCGGGGCCGCCGGGGTAAAGGCTGCCTGCCGTGCGGGCCAGTTCCTCGGGCCAGTCGGCAGGGGAGGTGGTCAGGTTGAGGCCGATGCCCACCACCAGCCATTCCAGCTGGCCGCTCTCCATGTCGGTCCCGGCTTCGGTCAGGATGCCGCAGACCTTGCGGCCCTGATAGTAAAGGTCGTTCACCCATTTGATGCCCAGTTCCAGCCCGCACAGGGCCCTGACAGCCCGGGCCACGGCCACCGCCGCACTGATGGTCGCGCTCTGGGCATCGGCAGCAGAGAGGGTGGGACGTAGGATGAGGGAGAGGTAGACCCCCTTCCCGGCAGGGCTTTCAAACCGCCGCCCCAGCCGCCCGCGCCCCGCCTGCTGATGGGCCGTGAGCACCAGCGTGCCGTGGGGTGCACCGCCCAGTGCCAGCTGCTTGGCCGTCAGGTTGGAGCTTTGCAGCGTGTCGTAGATGTGAATGGGGGCGGGGTAGGGGCCCACTGCTTCGGCGCAGAAGGGGTCGCCGCCTGCCAGCCGGTAGCCCCGGCGCGGGGCGGAATCCAGCGCGTATCCCTGGGCCGAAAGCGCCTGTGCCGCCTTGTGGACAGCCGCGCGGCTCACGCCCAGCGCTTCGGCCAGCTGCTGGCCTGAGATATAGGCTCCCTCTGCCGCCGAAAGCGCCTGCAGCAGGGCCTGTTTGGTGCTTCCCCCCATGGAAAACGCCTCCTTCTTATAGTATAATAACAGTATAGCATAACTTGAAGTTTTGCAAAAGAGACTTGCCCATTATGCCAAGGGCTCCCCTACTAGGAGCAACAGCAACAACCGCCGCCAGTGGCGGATGAAGGGCGTTGCTGTTGGGGCCGCGGCCAGCAAGATACGAGTGCTGTTTACAGCACGAAGTGGATGCTGGGAGCCGCAACCCGTACTGGCGCGAAGCGCCTGAGAGGTTTGATCCATTTTTTTATTTTTCAAATTTTTTGCAGGAAAACCGCGCTCTGTTTCGTATTCAATTACAGAGCGGCAGGAAAGGAGGGATGCGGACCGTTGACAACACTGGAATTCAATGCGCTGGTGCGGCAGTATCAGGGGCTGGTCTACACGGTCTGCCACCAGCTGGTGCCGGACGAGGGCGATGCCCAGGATCTGGCACAGGAGACTTTTCTGGCCGCATGGCGGGCCATTGACCGCTGCCCGCCCGGGTACGAAAAGCAGTGGCTGGCGCGTATCGCTTCCAACAAAGCCAAGGACTACCTGCGCAGTGCGTGGGTGCGCCGGGTGAACACCCCGGGAGATGATATCCTTGCACTGGAAGGCGCGCCGCCCGGCTCCGACCCGGAGCAGCAGGTGCTGGATGCCATGAGCGAGGAGACCCTGACCGGGAAGATCCTGGGGATGCGAGAGCCGTACCGCACCCCCTGCCGCCTGATGCTGCTGGAGGGCCGCACCGCCGCCGAGGCGGCAGCCCTCTGCGGCAGGCCCCAAAAGACGGTGGAGGCGCAGATCTACCGGGCAAAGAAAATGCTGGCGGAGCAGATCCGTCAGGAAAGGAGGAGCGAAGATGGAATTGTTTCGTGAAGATGGCTGCATGACCGACGCGGGCTTCCGGGCCATGATGGACGGCCAGCTGGATGAGCTGGGCAGACTGGAAGCCGCCGAACACCTCGCCTATTGTGACCAGTGCATGGACCGTTACACGGCCCTTTTGACCGCCGATGCACTGGAAAAACCGCCAAAGAGTGTGCAGGGCGCGGTGATGGGCACGATCTGGGCCCGCCTGATGCAGAATACCTATGGCAGGGCTGCCGTGGCCGGTGTGGCCGCTGTGCTGGCCCTGACCCTGTGGCGGAGCGGGGCGCTGCAGCAGATCGTCCAGTATGGTGCCGGGCGGGAGACCGTGCTGGAGACCGACCAGAGCCAGCTCTGGGAACCCGGCCAGAATGACCCGGCCCCGGAGAACACCCCGCAATACCGCCCCATAGAGGACGACCGGCCGCAGGCCGCGCCGGAACAGCTGGGGAGACCCATGGAGACAAAACAGGACCGCCGCTATGCCGGCGAAGGCTCCTCTTTGCTCCACAAGCTGCTCACGGATGTGACCGATAAGATCGCGGGTAACACCCCGAATACAGAGAAATGAGGGAACGATTATGAAGAAAAATGGCATCCTGACCCTGCTGTTCGCCTTTATCCCGGGCGCAGGCCAGATGTATCAGGGATATATGAAGCGCGGCCTTTCGCTGGTGCTGATGGCGGCTGCCATCAGCATGGCAGCCATGCTGATCCCGCCCATCGCGTTTGCGCTGCTGGTGGTGTTCATGTACAGCTTTTTCGACACCTTCAACCTGCGTGCCCAGATCAGCATGGGCACCGCCCCGGAGGACGATTATCTGGTACACTTTGACCCGCAGGACAAGCGCCTTGCACGGATGATGATGGACAGCCACAAGCTGGTGGGCTGGTGCCTGATCGCCATCGGTGCGCTGATCGCCTACGAGCAGATCATTATGAACACGCTGGGCGACATCCTGTGGCGCTGGGGCCAGAAGGCTCCGGTGTGGCGGGCCGTCTATCTGGTGATGGATCAACTGCCCGAGGTGGTGCTCTGCGTGGCACTGATCCTGTGCGGCATCTGGCTGGTGCGGGGCCCCAGGGCAAAGAAGGCTGCTCCGGAAGCCGCCCCGGAGGAGACCGATTTTCAGGAGTATCAGCCCGAAAAGAAGATGCCCAGCCTATTGGATCACTTTGCCCGCAAGGCAGAGCCGGATGCGACCGGTGAAGTGACCCTTGACCCGGAGGATGAGGACGATGGACGAGAAGAAGAATAACACAGCAGAGACCCCGGCCTTCAAGGCCCCGGAAAACGCCCCGGTGCGCCGGGTGGGCACCCTGACGCTGGGAGTCTGCCTGATCGCCTGCGGCGTGCTGTTCCTCTGCTATTTCTTTGTGCCGCATTTCAACTGGGACCTTGCGCTGAAGATCGCCCCGGCGGCAGGGCTGATCCTGCTGGGGTGCGAGGTGCTGTATTTTGCTGCAAGGCCTCAGCGCTGGAAGTACGATTTCCTCTCGGTGCTCCTCTGCATCGTGCTGATGGTCAGCGCCTTTGGCGGGGCCTGCCTGATGGCAGCCTTTGATTTTGCCCTGCACCGGGAGGAGTTCTGGATCGAATACGATGCCCGGCAGGAGCGGGACTTGGATGATGCGGAAAGCGACCGCCTGCGTCTTGATCTGGACGAGGGCACCGGCCCTGACCTCGATGAGGAAAATGAGGACAGCAGCGCGGCCTCCCACACGGAAGTGTGAGCCATACAAAAAACATATCACAGCAATACAAAAGATACCTTTTACAGGGGGCACCTGTCCGGGTATACTGAATGTGCACCCGGACGATGGGTGCTCGAAGAAAAAGTGTAAAAGCGAACCGCCATGGCATCTGTCACCATGGCGGTTCGCTTTTTGCTGTGTCGTGTATTACTTGCGGGCGATCATCTCGGTGTAGGCCAGCACCAGGGGGCCTACGCCCTTGGCATCGTTGCAGACCACAGGCTCACTGAAGTAGTAGGCCAGGGAGCCGTCGCGGTGGTCCTTGCCGCCCAGACCTGCCACCAGGCAGATGCCATCCAGCTGCAGGCTGCCGTCCGGGTTCTTGGAGAGGTACCTGTCACAGGTGCCGTAGAAGGCTTTCTCAGCCCAGGCAGCCATCCGCTTGGGCAGGTAGCCCAGGCGCACGCCCTTGAGCACCGCATAGGCGAACAGGGCGGTGCCGCTGGTCTCAAGGTAGTTGCCCTCCACGCCGGGGTGATCCATCACCTGCCAGAACATGCCGGTCTCCTCGTCCTGGAACTTGTGCACATCCTCAATGGTCTGGCGGAGCTGTGCCATGATGCCGCGGTACTCGTTGTACAGCTGCTCGTCCATCCGCTCCAGCACATCCACCATGGCCACCATGAACCAGCCCATGGCCCGCAGCCAGAAGTTGGGGCTGCAGCCGGTCACGGGGTCAGCCCAGTACATCTGGCGGCTCTCGTCGTAGCCGTGGTAGTACAGGCCGGTCTTTTCGTCCCGCATGTGCTTTTTGATGTTCATAAACTGCTTGTAGCTGTCAATGCAGCCCTGCATCTTGTTGTAGCGGGTTTCGTACTCCATGTAGAAGGGCTGGGCCATGTAGGTACCGTCCAGCCAGACCTGCCAGGGGTAGATATCTTTGTGCCAGAAGTTGCCCTCCTTGGTGCGGGGCTGGGTGAGCAGCTGGCTGCGGATGGTGTCAATGGCCCGGCGGTACTTCTCATCCCCGAAGATGTCGTACAGGGTGAACAGGTTCTTGCCCTGGTTTACGTTGTCCAGGTTATACTCCTTGGGGTCATAGGTCTTGATGGAGCCATCCTCCTGCACAAAGAAGTCGATGAAGTCCTTGGAGAAGCTCAGGTACTTCTCGTCCCCGGTGGTCTTGTACAGGCTCAGGCAGGCCGTGATCATGCAGCCGTCGATGTAGTTCCACTTGTTGGGCTTGCCGCTGCGCACCTTTTCAATGTTCCACATGGGGGCCTCTGCACTGGAATTGGCGATCAGGTAGTCCACATAGTCGCCCAGCAGGGTGAGAATTTCTTCATGGGTCATGGGTCAGTCCTCCTCGAAATGGCCGACATTGGCAAAGCGCAGGCGCTCGCCCTCGTAGCCGGTGATCTTGACGTTGTGCAGGTCGATCTCTTTGACGTTCTCCGCGTAGATGGCCAGCTTTTTCACGTTGGGGCGGTTGTCCGCCATGGCGGCCTGACCGGCTTCGGCGTTGGGGTCAAAGGTGATGGTGACATTCTTCATGGAGACGCGCTCGATGGGCTGCTCAGGCAGGCCGTCGAAGTAGCAGCCCGCGAACTGTGCGTCGGTGGCCACGATATCCTCCATGGTCAGGCTGCCCAGCTTGGGGGTGTACTCATCCACCGGCATAGCATCGCGGCACTGGACATAGGGGCTGTGGCCGTCCGGGTCACAGAAATAGAACATGTTGATGACAAAGGGAGCCTTGACACCGCGCATCTCCACATTGCGGAACACCAGCCCGTCGATGACGGCGGTGTTGCCGCGGCCGCGCCGGGTCTTGACCCGCAGGCCGCGGTCGGTGTGGTCCATCAGGCACTGGGTCACCACCATATCCTTCACGCCGCCGCTCATCTCGCTGCCGATGACGATGCCGCCATGGCCCTTGTCCAGCAGGCAGTTCCGGATCACAGTGTGCGCACAGCTCTTTTTCAGCTTCATGCCAAGGAACACCTTGCTGGCCTTCATGGCAATGCAGTCGTCACCCACATGGATGTTCGCGCCGATGATGCGGATGTACTCGCAGCTTTCGGGGTCGATGCCGTCGGTGTTGGGAGCGTTGTAGGGGTTGTTGATGTTGAAGCTCAGCAGATCCAGATGCTTGACGAAGATGGGGTGGATGGTCCAGGAGTAGCTGTTCTGCACCGTGATGC
>OICD01000133.1_pt1 | contig 48527 bp, 45 predicted proteins | sample 1581161 | NCBI WGS metagenome assembly OICD01 (sample SAMEA3882546, study PRJEB24775) | human gut metagenome | biome: human-associated habitat; feature: intestine environment; material: feces | place: Netherlands | collected 2009/2010 | reverse complement strand
TAATGATAGCTCTGGTCGTTTTCCGGCTTCATGCCGTAGTATTCATCCAGATTGACCGTAGTCACATCCGCAAAATCCAGATCGCCCTTTTCGTACCACTTGACCAGCTGCTCATATGTGCCGATCGGCGACGAGCCGCCGGCCGCCGTCTGGCGCACGAGGTGCGTCCACATACCGGTCAGGCGCGGCAGCAGGTACTGGTATTGCGCCAGCTCCACCTGCAGCTGCCCCTCGCGCGTCCGGGCGCGCTGGGCGAAGATGTCAAGGATCAGGCCCGAGCGGTCGAGCACGCGCACGCCGAGCTCCTCCTCGAGCACGCGCATCTGCGACGGGGAGAGCTCGTTGTCAAACACTGCAAGGTCGCAGTCGTTGGCGAGGATCAGCTCCCGCAGCTCCGCCACCTTGCCCTCGCCGAGGAAGGTGCGCGGGTCGGGTGTGGGCTTGCTTTGCAGCAGCGTTGCCACAGGCTGTCCGCCGGCCGTCTCTACGAGCGCGGCAAGCTCGGCAAGAGAGATCTCCGTCGAGCGCTCACGCTCGTCCATGCACGCCGCGGCGAGACCGGCCAGCGCGGCGCGTTCGATTTTCTGTTCGGTAGATTGCATAGGGGTCATCCTTCTGATGTGAAAATATTTGGGTCAGGCTGCGCTCATGACAGGGACAGTGGCTCGCTGCCCGCGGCGGGCGTCGGCGCGGCGAAGCGCTGCACGCCCCAGATGCCGACAAGAATGGCGGCCGAGGCCACGGCGCTGATCCAGCCGAACGGCTCGTGCAAAATGAGCACGCCGGTGAGTACGGACACGACGGTCGAGAGGTTGATGAGCACCGCGGTGCGCGCGACGGGCAGCACCTCGAGTGCGCGGTTGAGCGCAATGTAGGACAGCACCGAGGCCACCACGCTCAAAAACAGGATGGCCAGCACGAAGGGCGCGTGCGTCATGGGCTGCACGACGGCGCTCAGATCGTGCCGGTGCTCGAGCAGAGACAGCACACCGAAGGATACCGCGCCCATCAGGCACGTGACGTATGTGCGCTCAAAGGCCGAAAAGCTGTCGGCGCAGGCGCGGCAGGCCACCATGTAGCCCGCACCGGCAAAGACCGTGCCGAGCAGGATGAGAAAGCCGAGAAAGCTCCCCGCGCCGATGCCGGAGGCGTAGACAGCCAGCACGATCACGCCCGCGACGGACAGCACCGAAAACAGCACCTGCTGTAGCGTGGCCTTTTCGTGCAGGAACACCGCTCCGTAGATGAGCGAGCACAGCGGGATGAGCGCGATCATGACGCCGGAAAACGACGTGCTCGTGAGCTTGAGACCGTACTGCTCACAGGGGAAGTAGATCACGGGCTCAAACAGTCCCGCCAGCAGCACCGGCCGGAGATCGCGTCCGTGCAGGTGTACATGAAAGCGCCCCGTCAGACACAGCAGATTCATCAGCACGAATGCCAGCGCAAAGCGCCAGAACAGCAGCACGAACGGTGAGCCGTAATTCTGCGCGACGCGCGAGGCGAGAAATGTAAAGCCCCAGATGAAGTATGTGAACGCGGCGAGCCAGAACGCGGCCGTCGGCGAGGGGGTGCGGTGCATGGGTGTTATCCTTCTTTCTCGGTGGTAAAGGTGAGGTTCGTGCCGTCGGAGCGGCAGACGACTGTGCCGTTGAGGTCCGTGCGGTAGACGGTCACGTCCGCGTCGCGCAGACGGCTGAGCGTGTCGTCGTGCGGGTGGCCGTATTCGTTCCCTGCGCCGCAGCTGATGACGGCGTACTTGGGCTGCGCCTCGTACAGCAGGCGATAGCCCGTGGAGGTGCGGCTGCCGTGGTGACCGGCCTTGATGACGTCACAGCGGACGTTTTCACCCGCGTCGAGCACATCCGTCTCGCTCTGGTACTCGGCGTCGCCCGTGAAGAGAAAGGCGTTGCTGCCGTAGTCCACGCGCAGAATGAGGCTCTGGTCGTTGACGTCGCTGTAGTGCTTTTGCGGGCCGAGCACGGTCACGGTCGCACCGCCGAGGGCGAAGGTGTCGCCGACGCCCGGCACGGTGATGGCGAGATTTGCCGTCTCCGCCGCGCGCATGACGCGCTGGAACGCGCCGTTGCTGCTCGAGGTGACGGAGCTGTAGAACGTGTGCACCGGGAAGGCCGCAATGACGGCCTTCATGCCGCCGCAGTGGTCGGCGTGTGCGTGTGTGCACACGAGGTAGTCGATGCTTTTGACGCCCTGCTGCTTGAGGTAGGTCGTGATATGGTTTGCCTGCTCGCCGATGCCGGCGTCGATGAGCATGGTCTGCCCGTCGCACTGCAGCAGTGTGCAGTCGCCCTGACCGACGTCGAGATACGTCACGGTCAGACCGCTGCCGGGCACGGGTGTGGCGGCGGCGTCGGGGCCGTTTCCGCCGTCACGGCCGGCACCGAACCACATGGAAAGCCCCGCGATGACGAGCGCGAGCAGGATGGTGATCAGATGGTTTTGGGCCTGCGAGCTGCGGCCGCGTTTCGGTTGGGACATGGGATGCATCTCCTGTAAAAAGCGTGCGGGGCGTATTCCCCCGCCAGAGCGTGAAAGACGAAAAACGCAAAAATGCCTGCGCAAGCAATACACAGACATTTTCTCATATCGCAGCCCAAAATGCAACCCCGCGGCAGCCCGGATGCGGGGGCGGCCGCGGGGATTTTCAGACCTTTTTTATCCGTTTTTGCGCCAGAGCTCTGCTGCGCGGATGCGCGCCTTTGCGCGTGCGCGTGCGGCCTCGGGCGTGGAGATGTTCATCTCCATGCCGCGCGCCTCAAGATCGGACTCGGCGCGGTGCAGCGCGGCCTCGGCACGGGCAAGGTCGATGTCCGGCGCGCGCTCGGCCGTGCGGGCGAGCACGGTCACGTTTCCGCCGGCGACATTCACCGTGCCGGGGCTCACGGCACAGTAATGCTCCTTGCCGGCGGCCGTGTAGCGCACGACGCCGCACATGAGCGCGCCGAGCAGCGGCGCGTGCCCCGGCAGGATGCCGACCTCGCCGTCGGCGAGCGGCAGCGTGATCTGTGCTGCCGGCGTGTCCACGACGGCGCCGCCGGCCGTAATGATCTCCAGATGCAGTGTGTCCGTCATGGCGTGCCTCACTTGAGCGCGTCGCGCTTGCGCAGCACGTCGTCGATCGAGCCGCAGAACAAAAACGCCTGCTCGGGAATGTCGTCGCACTCGCCGCCGAGGATGGCCTCAAAGCCGCGGATGGTCTCCGAGAGCGGGACGTACTTTCCGGCCATGCCGGTGAAGTTTTCCGCCACGTGGAACGGCTGCGACAAAAAGCGCTGGATGCGCCGCGCACGGTTGACGGCGGCCTTGTCCTCCACGCTCAGCTCGTCCATGCCGAGCACGGCGATGATGTCCTGCAGGTCCTTATACTTCTGCAGCACGCGCTGCACGGCGCGCGCGGTGTCATAGTGGCGGCGGCCGAGAATATCCGGCTCAAGGATGCGCGACGTGGAGCCGAGCGGGTCGACGGCCGGATAGATGCCGAGCTCGGAGATGGCGCGGTCGAGCACGGTCGTGGCGTCGAGGTGGGCAAACGTCGTGGCGGGGGCGGGGTCGGTCAGGTCGTCGGCGGGGACGTAGATCGCCTGCACGGACGTGACCGAGCCGTTGCGCGTGGACGTGATGCGCTCCTGAAGCTTGCCCATCTCGGTCGCAAGCGTGGGCTGATAGCCGACGGCGGAGGGCATACGGCCGAGCAGCGCCGACACCTCGCTGCCCGCCTGCGTGAAGCGGAAGATGTTGTCGATGAACAGCAGCACGTCCTGTCCGGACTCGTCGCGGAAGTTTTCTGCGATCGTCAGACCCGACAGCGGCACGCGCAGACGCGCTCCGGGCGGCTCGTTCATCTGACCAAAGACGAGCGCGGTCTTGCTGATGACGCCGGACTCGTTCATTTCGTTCCAGAGGTCGTTGCCCTCGCGCGAGCGCTCACCCACGCCGGCAAAGACGGAGTAGCCGCCGTGCTCGTAGGCGATGTTGCGGATGAGCTCCATGATGAGCACGGTCTTGCCCACGCCCGCGCCGCCGAACAGACCGATCTTGCCGCCCTTGGCATAGGGCGCGAGCAGGTCGACGACCTTGATGCCGGTCTCGAGCAGCTCAGTTGCGGGGGCGATGTCCGTGAAGGCCGGGGCCTCGCGGTGGATGGGCAGATATTCCGCGGCGTTGACCGGGCCTTTGCCGTCGATCGGCTCACCGATGACATTGAACATGCGGCCGAGCGTCGCCTCACCGACGGGCATTTTCACGCTCGTGCCGGTGTCGACGGCGCGGCAGCCGCGCTGCAATCCGTCGGTGGAAAAGAGCGAGATGCAGCGCACCGTGTTGTCGCCGAGCTGCTGCACCGCCTCCATGACGATGCGCCGCTCGCCGGTGTGCACCTCGATGGCGTTGTTGATCTCCGGCAGCTTTCCGGCCGGGAACTGCACGTCCACCACCGGGCCGATGACCCTTTTGACGATACCGTTTTCCATACGTTCTCCCTTCGTGGGACGCGGCGCTGCCGCCGCGGTGTTAATCAGATCCTTGTGATTGCTTGAGTGCGGCGCTGCCGCCGACGATCTCGGAGATCTCGGTCGTGATGGCGGCCTGACGCGCACGGTTGAAGTCCAGATTCAGCTCCTCGATGAGCTCCGCCGTCGAGTCTGTGGCGGCGGTCATCGCGGTCATGCGCGCGGCGTGCTCGCCCACGCGCGCCTCGAGCATCACGGCGTAGACCGTGTTGTTCAGGTACAGCTCGAGCACGTTGTCGAGCACGGTCTGCGCGTCCGGCACGAACAGATAGTTGTTGTTCGCGGCGGGGGCGTCGGCCTCCGGTGCGGCGGGCAGCAGCTGCCGGTGTACCGGGGTCTGGTGCAGCACGGAGTCGAAGCGCTGGTAGACGAGGTGGATCTCGTCCGCCTCACCGGTGCGGTAGAGGTTTTTGAGCGTCTCGGCGATCTCGAGTGCCTCGGTCATGGTGGGCGTGTCGCTCAGCCCGGCGCAGATCTGGCGCACGGGCAGATCCGTTCCGGCGAGGACATCGCGTCCCCAGCGGCCGCACACGATCACGGAGCAGGGGCGCGTCTCGGCGTGCACGAGCTGCTCCAGATGGCGCAGCAGCACCTGATTGTATGCCCCGCACAGGCCGCGGTTGCCCCAGAACACCACGTAGCACACGTGCCCGACGCGGCGCCGGGGCGTGAGATACGGGTGCTCAAAGGTAACGTCATCGGCGAGCAGGGCGTTGAGCACCTCCTGCCCCTTGTCGGCAAACAGGCGCACGCCCGCAAGGCTCGTCTGCGTCTTGCGCAGCTTGGACACGGCGATCATTTTCATCGTGCGGGTGATCTGCTGCGTGCTGTTCACGCTGCGGATGCGCGCGCGGATCTTATGCAGATTTGTCAAGGGGCGTTCCTCCTCTCTGCCAGCGGCGGGGATGGTGCATCATAGATTCTTGAGCGTCTCGTCGGCAAGCGCACGCAGCCGCTCGAGCGCCTCGGGCGGGAGCTTCTTGCCGCTGTGCACGAGGGCGTTCAGCTCCGGATACGTGCGGTGGATGCGTGCAAGCAGCGCCTCGGCGTAGTGTGGCACGTCCTCGACGGCGATCGAGTCGGTATATCCCTCGCCGGCGGCGAAGAGCACCGCGACCTGATCGGCCGCGTCCATGGGCGCATACTGCGGCTGCTTCAGGAGCTCGGTCATGCGGCTGCCGCGCGCGAGCGTGTCGCGTGTGGCCTTGTCCAGATCGGAGCCGAACTGCGCGAACGACGCAAGCTCGCGGTACTGTGCCAGGTCCATGCGCAGACGGCCGGCAACCTGCTTCATCGCGCCGAGCTGCGCCGCGCCGCCGACACGCGACACGGACAGACCCACGTTGATGGCCGGGCGCACACCGGCGTGGAACAGGTCCGTCTCGAGGAAGATCTGCCCGTCGGTGATGGAGATGACGTTCGTCGGGATATAGGCCGAGATGTCGCCCGCCTGCGTCTCGATGATGGGCAGGGCGGTCATGCTGCCGCCGCCGGCGGCCTCACTCAGGCGCGCGGCGCGCTCAAGCAGGCGCGAGTGCAGATAAAACACGTCGCCGGGGTAGGCCTCGCGTCCGGGCGGACGCTGCAGCAGCAGGGAGATCTCACGGTAAGCCACGGCCTGCTTCGACAGGTCGTCGTAGACGATGAGCACGTCGCGCCCGCGGTACATGAAGTACTCGCCGATGGCGGCGCCTGCATAGGGCGCGATGTAGAGCATGGGCGCGGTCTCCGACGCGTGCGCGCACACGACGGTGGTGTAGGCCATGGCGCCGCGGTCGCGCAGCTTCTGCACGACGCCTGCGACGGTCGATTCCTTCTGGCCGATGGCGACGTAGATGCACAGCACGCCCGTGTCCTTCTGGTTGAGGATGGCGTCGATGGCGATGGCGGTCTTGCCGGTCTGGCGGTCGCCGATGATGAGCTCACGCTGACCGCGGCCGATCGGCACGAGCGCGTCGATGGCCTTGATGCCGGTCTGCAGCGGGACGCTCACGCCCTTGCGCGCGATGACGCCGGGCGCGGGGCTCTCGATGGCGCGGCGCTCCGTCGTGCGGATCGGGCCGTGACCGTCGATCGGGCGGCCGAGCGCATCGACCACGCGGCCGATCATCTCTTCGCCCACGGGCACGGACATGATCTGTCCCGTGCGGCGCACGCGGTCGCCCTCCTGCAGGTGCCCGTAAGGACCGAGCAGGACGACGCCGATGTCCTCGCGGCCGAGGTCCATGACCATGCCGCGCAGCGTGCCGTCAAAGGCGAGCAGCTCGCCGGCCATGACGTCGGCCATGCCGCGCACGCGGCAGATGCCGTCGGACAGGCTCGTGACGATGCCGGTCTGGAATACGTCGATGGCGACGTGCGTGTCCGCGAGCCGGTCGCGGATGCACGCGGCGAGATCGGGGTTTTCGTCCGTGGTGTGCAGGGCGCTGTTGGCCGCGTCCTGCTCGAGCAGGTCGAGCGCGTGGCGCAGCGTGCCGTCATAGTGCGTGTCGCCGATGCGCAGGCACACGCCGCCGATCAGCTCCGGGCGTACCGTTGTCATGCACGTGACGTGACCGTAGGCGCGCGTGAGCGTGTCTTTGAGCGCGTCGAGCGCGGCGGCGGGCAGCGGCTCGGCCGCCTCGACCTCCACGGTCAGCGTGCCGGTCTCGGCGAGGGCGAGCGCGTCGCTCGGCTGGGTGGTCAGATGTGCACCGATGTTGGCGACAAAATCGTCCACGAGCGCGGCGCGTGCGGGCGCGAAGGCGTCCTGCGTCAGCACTTCGGCGGTCGCCGCCGTGATGCGGCCGATGGCCGCGTCGCTCACGCGGTCTTCCATGTCGCTGCGCAGCTGCGCCTCGGTCTGCTCCACGCCGCGGCGCACGGCCTCGGCCTCGCGCGCGGTCTCGGCGTCGGCTGCGGCGGTGTTGGCCTCGGCCTGTGCCTTTGCCTCGGCAAGCTGGGCGCGCGCCTCAGCGTCGGCGGCCTGCTGTGCCTCGGCGATGTCCTCGGCGGTGTGGCGTGCCTGATCCTGCGCGTCCGCCGCGCGGCCGAGCGCATCGGCAATGCGGTCGCGGCGCTCCTGAAAGAGCTTGCGGATCTGCTTGCGCGTGAAGAAAATCAGCGCCAGCGCCAGCAGCAGGAAGTTGAAGACGGGGCCGATGGCTCTCAGAAATTCCACGGTGTCGCCGCCCCCTTTCGATTCATTTCATTCATGGTTCAGCCCTCATGCGTGGGGGCGACCCACTGGCGGATCTGCGCGGCGCTGCGCTCGGCGGTGTCGCTGCCGAGCAGGCCGCCGGTCAGCGCCGTGACGAGCTCGGGCAGCTTCGCGTCCACGGCGGCGGCAGCGGCGGTCTCTTCGCTGCGCACACGTGCACGCACGTCGCGCGTGGCCTGTGCGGCCTCCTGATGCGCGGCCTGCAGCGTCTGGGCGCGTTTGCGCTCGGACGCGCTCTTGGCTTCAGCCAGCAGCGCATCCGCTGCGGCGGACTGCCGGCGCTGCGCATCGCTGCGCGCCTGTGCGGCCGCATCGAGCTGCTGCTGGGCGGTGCGCCCGGCGCTGATCCCGTCCTGAATGCGCGCATCGCGCGCGGCCATGAACGACACCAGCGGGTCAAACAGCAGCTTCTTCAAAACCACCAGCAGCACGAAAAAGCAGATCACCGTCCAGATGAGTTCGGAGATGTTGATGCTCAAAGCGTGTGCCTCCCTTATCCCGTGCTTCTCAGCCGATCTTACCGATCAGCAGAAACGCGATCAGCAGGCCGTAGATCGTCAGCGATTCGAGCAGGCCCATGGCGATGATCATGTTCGAGCGGATCGTGCCGGCCACTTCCGGCTGGCGCGCGATGGCGTCCATGGCGTGGGCGGCGGTCAGACCCTGACCGATGGCGGGGCCGATGGTGCTGATGGCGATGGCGAGCGCGGCGGCGATCGCAATGATTCCGGTTGACATAACTCGTTCCTCCTAATTTTTCTTGGGTGTCTGAAAGGTTTGTTCTTACGGATTTCGGTGCGGGGGGCGTTACTCCTCGATGGCTTCCTCGATATAGATCGACAGCAGCATCGTGAACACGATGGCCTGGATCAGGCAGAACAGCAGGCTCAGCACCTGCATGAGCAGCGGCAGCACGAGCGGGAAGAGATTGCCGAGCTCATGCGTGACCATCTCCTCGCCGTAGAGGTTGCCGTACAGACGCAGCGCGAGAGAAAACGGGCGCACGATCTGCTCGATGAGGTTGAGCGGCAGCATGAGCAGGAAGGGCTTGATGAAGCTCTTGAGATAGCCGCCCAGACCGCGGCGCTGGATGCCGACGGTGTGCGTCATGCAAAAGGCGATGATGGCCAGACCCGCCGTGACGGACAGCGTGGCCGTCGGCACGGTGAACACCTCGCCCGCGCCGGGCAGCAGCCCGATGTAGTTGGACACGACGATGAAGATGAAAAACGTCGCCATCATCGGGAAGTAGCGCCGGGCGTTGGCCGGACCCATGATGCCGCCGTAAAAACCCTGCAGCTTTTCCACGGCCATCTCGGCTGCATTCTGCAGCGGGCCGGGCACGTCGCGCAGCTTCCGTGTCGCCAGCCACGATACCAGCGCCAGCACGGCCACGATGACCCACATGGTCACGACCGCGCCGGTGACCTCCAGCGGTCCGATGGAAAACAGTACGTTCGTTTCACCCATTTGTGTCGTCCCTCCGTTCGTCCGCCGGGTCGAGCTCCGGCGTCTGGTTTTGTTCCGCGTCCGGCAGCTCCTGCGCGTCCGTGATCTCCACGCACTCGGCGGGGATGGTATCGTCCATCCTGCGCGCGAGGATCCATACGCCGGCGATGCTGCCGCCCGACAGACCGACGGCCGTGCCGATGAGCGTGCCGGCCAGCGGCAGCGGCACGACGCCGCGCAGCAGATAGACCAGTACGAGCGCCGCGAGATTGATGACCTGCCGCAGGCCGCTCGTTCCCATGACCGATGCGGCGTTTTGCTTGGCGCGCAGCAGACTGCGGCGCGTCAGCAGGGTGTTGCCGGCGGCGACGAGCAGGCCGAAAACCAGTCCGGCCGCGCCGCCGAGCAGATATTGTCCGGTCGACATGTTCTGTCCCTCCCGTTTGTGCAGCCCCGGTGACCGGGGGAAAGCTTTCTTAGCGAGAACTTAGCGGATACTTAACAGTATTCTACTATATCATGACGGCGAAAAGATGCCAATACCCAATTCCGGTTTTGAAATAATTTCGTTGAATTCTACAAATAGAAAAAGCGCCCGGCGGACGCTCGCCCGCTTCACAAAGCGGGAAAAATAGTATATACTGAGGGGCAGAAAAAAGCCGCGGCGTACGGCATTGTACAAAGCGTCCGGCGGCGAATCATGAAAAGAGGGAGCTCATATGAAATACATTCTCGTCATCGGCGACGGCATGGCCGACCACCCGCTCGACACGCTCGGCGGCCGCACGCCGCTGGAAGCGTCGAAAAAGGACGCGATCGACGACCTTGCGCGTCACGGTGTGCTTGGCAGCGTGCGCAACGTGCCCGACGGTTTCGCCCCCGGCAGCGACACGGCCATCATGTCCATCTTCGGCTGCTCGCCGCGCAAATACTTTTTCGGCCGCGCTCCGCTTGAGGCGGCGGCCTCCGGCATCCGGCTCGCCCCCGGCGACGCGTGCTACCGCTGCAACATGGTCACGTATGCCGATGAGGACGTGCCGTTCGAGCACAAGCACATCATCTCCCACAGCGCGGGCAGCATCGAGGGCCGCGAGTCGGACGAGCTCGTGACGGCGCTCTTTGCCCACCCGGACTTCCGCCCGCTGGCCGAGCAGGCCGGCATGGTCGTGCACAAGGGCTCGTCGTTCCGCCACATCGCGGTGCAGAGCCATGTGGATATCCAGGGCATCCGGCTCGCGCCGCCGCACGACCACCTTGGTGAGGAGATCGGCCCCATCCTGCCCACCGGCTGCCCGAATGCCGACGTGCTGCGTGAGCTCATGCGCCGCGCGTTCGATATCCTCGATCAGCACCCAATCAATGTCGCGCGCCGCGCCGCCGGAAAGCTCCCGGCCAACGGCGTCTGGTTCTGGGCGGAGGGCACGGCGGCCGCGCTGCCGAACTTCCCCGAGCACTACGGCTCGGACGGCGGCGTCGTCTCGGCCGTGCCGCTGTGCCACGGCATCGGCATCCTGACCGGGCTTGAGGCCGTCACCGTCCCGACCGCGACCGGCGAGTGGGATACCGACTATGCCGCCAAGGTCGCCGCCGCGCTCGACGTGCTCAAACGGCACGACTTTGTGGCGCTGCACCTCGAGGGCCCGGATGAGGCCACGCACAATCATGACCTGGAGCACAAGATCTATTCCATCGAGCGCCTGAGTGCCGATGTCGTCGCCCCCGTGACCGAGGCGCTGCGCGCTGCGGGCGAGGACTTCCGTCTGCTGCTGCTGTCGGATCACACGACGTACATGGCCAACGGCGCGCACGGCGCAGACCCCGTGCCGTTCGTGCTGTATGACAGCCGCGTGTCCGAGGGCTCCGGCCTGCCGTATTCCGAGGCAAACGGCGCCAAGGGCCCGTATGTCGACGACGGCGCGCAGCTCATGGATCTGCTCTTTGAACTGAAAAAGCTGTGACCGGTACAGCAAGAGAGGCTGCGTGGGCAAAGCTGAACCTGTCGCTGGACGTGCTCGGTACGCGTCCCGACGGGTTTCACGACCTGCGCATGATCATGCAGAGTGTGGATCTGCACGACGATGTGACCGTCACGCTCGACGATACCGGCACCTGCCGCGCCGAGACCAACCGCAGCTATCTGCCCTGCGGGGCGGACAATGTGGCCGTGCGCGCGGCGCAGGTGTTTCTCGAGCGTGCGGGGCTCGGGTGCGGCGTGCACATCCGGCTGCACAAGCGCATCCCCGTGTGCGCGGGGCTGGGCGGCGGCTCGTCGGATGCGGCGGCCGTGCTGCGCGCGCTCAACCGGCTGACCGGCGCGGGCTTTTCCCGCGCACAGCTCGAGGAGCTGGGCGCGCTGGTCGGCTCGGACGTGCCGTACTGCGTCGCGGGCGGCACGATGCTGGCCGAGGGACGCGGCGAGCGGCTCACGCCCGTCACGCCCATGCCGCACCTGCCGGTCGTGATCTGCAAGCCGGATTTTCCGATCTCGACGCCGGAGCTGTTTCGCCGCGTGGACGCGCGCACCTCGCGCTGCCGTCCGGACACGGAGGGTATCTGCGCCGCGCTTGCCGACGGCGATATGCCGAAGCTTGCCCGCCGGATGTACAACGTCTTTGAGGACGTGCTCACCCGCCGTGAGGGTGAGATCGCGGCCATCAAGAGCCGCCTGCTCGACGGCGGCGCGCTCGGCGCGGTCATGAGCGGCACGGGCTCGGCCGTGTTCGGCCTTTTTGCCGATGCCGACAGCGCGGCGTACGCCAAGCGCCGGCTCGCGCGCGACTATGCCGAGTGCTTTCTGACAGAGACCATCGACCGCCTTGAGGTCTGAGGATTAAAAACGAACAAAACTGCCGATACTGAGCACAGATGCCCGGTACCGGCAGTTTTTTCATCTCAGAAAGGCGGACATACGATGCATACCCATTCTCTCTCCATTCATCCCGATTCCGGCCGCGCGCTGCGCCCGTGGGAGCTGGCGCTGCTGCTGGCCGTGTGCGTGACGCTGCTGACCGGCACGTGGGCGCAGGCGCGCAGCGCGCTGCTGGCGTCGCGGCTCGTGCGGCTGCACGTGATCGCGGTCTCGGACGACGACACCGAGCAGGCCGTGAAGCTGCAGGTGCGCGATGCGGTGCTGGCCTATCTCGAGCCGCAGCTTGCCGGCGTGACGGACATCGGCGCGGCGGAGCAGATTATCGCCGGCGACCTCGACGGCATCACCCGCGCGGCGCAGGCGGCGGCGGGGGAGCGGCCGGTGCGGGTCTCCCTCGGCGCAGAGCACTACCCGACGCGCGACTATGGCACGTTTGCCCTCCCGGCGGGGGTGTATACGTCCCTGCGCGTGACGCTCGGCGCGGGCGCGGGGCACAACTGGTGGTGCGTCATTTTCCCGCCGCTGTGCGCGCAGGCGGCAGGGCTCTCGGAGCGAGCGGTGCAGGCGCTCTCGGACGACGATGTGCGCCTCGTCACGGAGTCCGACGGCGGCTATGTCGTGCGCTTCCGGCTGCTGGAGCTGTGGGACGCGCTCGTGCAGCGGCTGAGCTGACGGCACGGTGGAAAATTGAAAGCGCCCCCGCGGGAAACTCCCCGCGGGGGCGCTTGCCATTGGGTCACACAAGCTGCTTCCGGCGCAGCAGCCGGCAGACAAGCGCGGCAAGCCCCAGGCCGAGCGCGAACGAGAAGCCCAGCGCGCCCAGTGTGGCGGCGGCGCTGAACAGGCCGACCGACATCTCATGCACAGAGCCGATGTCCACGATGATCTCGCACACGAGCCACAGCCCGGCGCTGATGCCCGCAGCCGTCCAGAAATCACGCCGGCGCTGCAGGGCGCACCGGACGCCGACGCCGACGGCGAGCAGGAGCAGATACAGAACGATCCGTCCGGTGATGCCGCCGGTCACAAAGATCCCCATCATTTTCAGAAGCGCAAACGGTTCCATACGATACCTCCTGTTGAATGAAATGTGTGTCCGGATCCTGACATCCTCATTTTAGCAGATTCTTTATGAAATTGGAACAGGATTCATAATATTTGTAAATTTCGCCAAAACACGATTCGGGATTCTGTGCAGCGGTGACAAATCGCATCACCCGTTTTCGCGGCGTCTGTCACCCAAACCGCCGTGCGGCGCAGGAAAACGCAAAGCCTTCTCCCAACGGAGAAGGCTTTGCTTGTCCAAAAACCTCGTAGAGTTTCGCCGCCGCAGCGGCGAAAGAAAGTCCGATCATTTTCTCCGGCGACATGTGCGTCGGGGAAAATACTTCTCGGCCTGCAAACGTGCGCACTGTCCGCCAAAGGCGGACAGTGCGTGCGCTGCAGTCAGGCCGAAAACCCCTTTGTCAAAAAAGTAATACTTTTTTGACAGTCTCAAGCTTTCTCCCAACGGAGAAGGCTTTTTGTATTTGCAGGGTTCAGCGCTGCGCGCTCAGTAGCTGTACACGCCGCCGCCGATAAATTCGCGCAGCATGCTCTCGGGCGCGAGCAGGGCGGGGTCGATCGTCTCGAAGCGCTCGAGCGCGGGCAGGATGCTGCGGATCTCCGCATAGCGCTCCGCGCCCTCGGGCACGGCCTCGAGCAGCGGCTCGGCGAAGTTTTTCATGATCGACACCTCGCACGGGAACGACGAGTCGAACATCAGGTTCGCGCGCTCCTTGAACGGGGAGATGAAGCGCTTTTCGCCGCGGCGGACGTTTGCCCACATATCCAGCGTCGCGGCAGCGGGCGTGCCGCGGAAGTTGCTGTCGCGCACGAGGCGGCGCAGCAGACGCATCCACGTGCCCTTGAACACCTCGTTCCCGTCGTCGTCGACGACGACGGAGCGCGCGCTGATATACAGCCGGAACGCATCCGGGCAGTAGGCGGCGATCTCATCGTTGAGCGCGTGGATGCCCTCGCAGACGACGACCTCGTCCTTGCCGAGGCGCATGGGGCGGCCGATGGGGCCGGACTGCACGCGCGTGACGAAATTATACCGCGGCAGGTGGATCTCCTCGCCGCGGGCGAGCGCGTTGAGGTGCTTGCCGAGCAGGTCCATGTCCAGACACGCGGGGGACTCAAGATCGAGATCGCCCTCCGGCGTGCGCGGTGCGGTGCGCAGGTCGACGGTGCGGAAATAGTCGTCCATGGCGAGACTCTGGCTGCCGACGCCGAGCTTGCACAGCGCCTCCGCGATCTTCATGGCCGTGGTGGTCTTGCCGCTGCCGGACGGGCCGGAGAGCAGCACGATCGGACACGTGTGCGCGTTATCGGCGATGGCGCGCGCTGCGCGCTCGATCTTGGCGGCATAGGCCGCGTCGCTCGCGTCGACAAATTCCTTGGGATCAGCCTGAATGCGGCGGTTGATCTCCTGAAGATGATAGCTCATTGGAAAAACGCCTCCAGTTCCGCCTTGGCCGCACAGATGCGGTCGATATTGGCGATGTATTCCGTGGGATACTTGGGGTCGATGTGCCGCTCAAGCCTGCCGCCGTTGGGGCGCACGAGCTTCGTCGACGCGCCGCCGCCCATGGCGAGGATGCTGCACAGCTCCTCCATGATGCAGATGTTGTAGAGATTCTCCTGACCCGGCCGCGTCCAGCCGACGTTTTCAAAGCCGCCGGACATGAATTTCTGCCGGTAGAGGTAGTACGGCGCGTAGCCCGCCCTGGGCAGCACGGTACCGGCAAAGTCGAGCATCTCGCCGACGGCTGCTCCGTCGGGGATGGGCGCGTCCTGCGCCATCAGGTTCGAGCCGCGCTTGCGCGAGAGCGTGTGTACGGTGATGTTCTCAGGCGCGAGTGCGAGCACCTGCTCGAGCGTGGCGCGAAAGCCGTCCGGCGTGTCGCCGGGAAGCCCCGCGATCAGGTCCATGTTCACGGCGAAGCCGCCGGTCTCGCGCACGAGGCGCAGCGCGTCGTAAATATCCTGCGCGGTGTGGCGGCGGCCGATCGTGTCGAGCACGCGGTCGTCGAGCGTCTGGGGGTTGACGCTGATGCGGTCGACCCGGTGCGCGCGCAGCACCTGCAGCTTGTCGGCGGTGATCGTGTCGGGCCGGCCGGCCTCGACGGTGAACTCCCGCAGTGCGCTCAGGTCGAACGCCGCAGCCAGCTGCGTGCACAGCGCGTCGAGCTGGCGCGCCGAGAGCGTGGTCGGCGTGCCGCCGCCGATGTAGAGTGACACGACGCGCAGCCCCGCCCTGCGCACGGCCTCGGCGGTCGCGGCGATCTCGCGGGCGAGCGCCTGCAGAAATTCCGGCACGAGCGCCATGCTCTTTTCCACCGACTGGCTCACGAAGCTGCAGTAGGCGCAGCGCGTCGGGCAAAACGGGATGCCCACATACAGGCACACATCCTTGCTGCCGAGCGATTCCATGGCGCGCAGCGTGGCGTGTGCGGTGCGCACGACGAGATCGGCGCGCGCGGGTGAGACGTCATACTGCCGCTCAAACTGGCGCGCGGCCTGCGCGTCGTTGAGCCCCTGCGCAAGCAGGGGAGTCATGAGCTTTCCGGGGCGCACGCCTGTGAGCATACCCCACGGCCGGTGCGGCAGCCCGATGCCCATGGCGGCGCGGTAAAACGCGCGCTTGACCGCACCCTGCAGCCGGCGGTCGGTCTCGGCGGGGTCGGTCAGCTCGCCGTTGGGCACACTCGTGCGGCCGTTGGCCGTCTGCCCGTGGTAGACGAGCACGCACGTCACGGTCGTCACCTTTGTGCCGGACATGAGCCGCAGCTCTGCGCGGTCGCCGGTCGGCCGCCCGTCCGGATACTCCGGGCGTTCGTCGGGAAACAGCGTCAGGAGCATCTGCTCCGCCGCGTAGCGGTAGTCATGTCCGATCAGATAGAGATTCATGGTTCTTCTTCTTTCTGTGTCCTGCCGGATGGTCAGGTACGGTCTTTTGCTTTGTTCTTGAGCGCCTTGGCCTTCGCCTTGACGGCCTTGGTCAGCTCCTTGCGGCGCTGTGCGTGCTCATGCACACGCGTAAAGGCGCGGCCGTTGGTCTGGCCGGAGCGCAGCGCCGGGAACGCCTGCGCGATACGCTCGTGCACGATGTTGCGGTGGCTGAGGATCTCCTCGCGGCGCTGCAGCAGTTCACTGCGGCGCGCCAGCAGCTCGCTGCGGCGCTCGATCGAGGCCTCGGCGCGCTTTTGTGCAAGCTCCGTGCTCTTTTCCTTCATACCGGTGTAAACCTCCATGCCGCGGTCCTTCGCGTCCGAGGCGCGGATATAGATCTCCTCGCCGATCTCGTCGGAGATGGCCGTAAGCGAATCCTCGATGGCCTGCAGGGCACGCAGCTTCTTGGGCAGCTTGCGGATCTCCATGGCGGTGATGATGTTGTCCGCGATCCACAGTGCGCTGAATGTGCCGAGCAGCACCCAGCCGAGCTTTTTCGGGATGAGGTCGACGACTTTGGCCACGAGCGGCTGGAACACGTCGACCACGAACACGCACGCCAGTCCCCACAGCACTGAGAACTCCAGACACACGTAGCCCTTGATGTTCAGCGGACGCTTGGAGTAATCCCACCACTTGTCGTGGAACACCTTTTCCAGCACCCAGCCGGTGAGGTATTCAATGGCGCTCGTAAACAGCACGCTGCCGCCGAACAGCAGCCAGAGGCTGCTCTTGAGCGGCCCGAGCACGAGCAGCACGCTCATGACGCCGAAGCCGTAGATCGAGCAGATGGGGCCGTTGACGAAGCCGCGGTTGACAAACTTGCCGTGCGCGACGGCGGCGAAGGCCACCTCGGAGCACCAGCCGAGAAAACCGTAAATGTAGAAGTACCAGAGGATCTGGAACCAGGAATAGGGCACAAGCATGAAAAAAACTCCTCTCATGAATGCCTGTGGGCGGAAAACCCGGATTCATTTCATATTTGTCTATATTAACATAGCTATGCGGACTTTTCCAGCCTTTTCGGCGCGGATGGGAACAAAAAGCGCAAAGTGGTAACTGCGGCGCACAAATTATGCGCGCAGCAGACTGCCGGCCTTTTGTCAAAAAGGAATCCTTTTTGACGGGCACAAAAATGCGGAGCGCACGAGGGTGCGCTCCGCATGAAAAACCGGGGTGATTTACTTGATCGTCAGCAGCAGCTCGCCGGCCTTGACCGACTGGCCGCCCTTGACAAAGACTTCGTCGATCGTGCCGTCCATGCGGGCGACGACGCTCGTCTCCATCTTCATGGCCTCGATCACGGCGAGCACGTCGTTGACCTTGACCTGGTCGCCGGGCTTGACGTTGACCTTCGACACCATGCCCGGGATGGACGCGCCGGCCTGGCTCTTGTCGTTCGGGTCGGCCATGACGACGGTCTTGGCCTTGTCGGCCGCGGTCGGGTCGGGCACGGCGACCTCGCGGCGCATGCCGTTGAGCTCGAACTGCACGTTGCGCGTGCCGTCGTCGTTGCGGTCGCCGAGGCCGATGTACTTGATCATGAGGGTCTTGCCGTCCTCGATGTTGATCTTGTTCATCTCGCCGACGGCCATGCCGTTGAAGAACACGTGGCTGCCCATGCGCATGATGTAGCCGTACTCCTTGCGGTGGCGGACGTACTCCTCATAGACCTTCGGGTACATGGCGTAGGAGATGAGGGAGCGCGGTTCCTCGTAGTTCGGGTAGAACTTGACGATCTCGCGGCGCAGCTGGTCCCAGTCGGTGGGCGGCAGCAGGTCGCCGGGGCGGCCGGTGATGGGCTTCTCGCCCTTGAGCACGACGCGCTGCAGATCCTTCGGGAAGCCGCAGGGCGGCTGGCCCATCATGCCCTTGAAGTAGCTCACGACGCTGTCGGGGAAGGCGAGGTGCTCGCCCTTTTCGACGATGTTCTCGGGCGTGAGGTCGTTCTGCACCATGAAGATCGCGAGGTCGCCGACCATCTTGGACGACGGCGTGACCTTGATGATGTCGCCGAGCATGAGGTTGACGGTGCGGTACATCTCCTTGACCTCCGCGAAGCGGTGGCCGAGGCCGAGCGACTCGACCTGCGGCTGCAGGTTCGTGTACTGGCCGCCGGGGATCTCGTAGCGGTAGATATCGGTGACGGGGACCTTGAGGCCCTTGTCGAAGCTCTCGTAGCGCAGGCGCACGTCGGCCCAGTAATCGGCCAGCTCCTGCAGGCGCTGCGGGTCAAAGCCGGTGTCGCGCTCCTGACCGCGCAGGGACTCGACGACGGCGTTCATCGACGGCTGGCTCGTGAGGTTGGCCAGCGGGCCGATGGCGGTGTCGACCACGTCCACGCCGGCCTCGGCCGCCATGAGATAGGTCGCGATCTGGTTGTCGGTGGTGTTGTGCGTGTGCAGGTGGATGGGGATGCCGATCTCCTGCTTGAGGGTGCTCACGAGCTTCTTGGCGGCGTAGGGCTTGAGCAGGCCGGACATGTCCTTGATGGCCAGCATGTGGGCGCCGCGGCGCTCGAGCTCCTTGGCGAAGTTGACGTAGTACTCGAGCGTATAGCGGTCGCGCGTCGGGTCGAGGATGTCGCCGGTGTAGCACACGGTGCCCTCGAGGAACTTGCCCTGACGCAGGACCTCGTCCATGGCGGTCTCCATGTTCGGCATCCAGTTGAGCGAGTCGAACACGCGGAACACGTCGATGCCCTCGCGGGCGGACTCGGCGATGAAGGCGCGCACGAGGTTGTCCGGATAGCTCGCGTAGCCGACGAGGTTCGAGCCGCGCAGCAGCATCTGGAACGGGATGTTCGGGATCTTCTCGCGCAGCATCTCCAGACGCTCCCACGGGGACTCGTGCAGGAAGCGGTAGGCGGTGTCGAACGTCGCGCCGCCCCACATCTCGAGCGAGAAGCAGTCGGCGAGGATGTCGGCCGTGCCGTCGGCGCCCTTGAGCATGTCGCGGGTGCGCAGGCGGGTGCTCAGCAGCGACTGGTGCGCATCGCGCATCGTCGTGTCGGTGATGAGCAGCTTCTTCTGGCCGAGGACCCATTCCTTCACGGCCTCGGGGCCGTCGGTGTCGAGCAGGAGCTTGAGCCCGTCCTGCTTCGTGACCTCGCGCTGTGCCTTCGGGAAGCGCGGCGTGTCGTACTGGTGGCGCTTGGCGTCGGGATTGTTGACCTGAATGTTGGCGATGTATTTGAGCACGCGGGTCGCGCGGTCGCGCGATTCGGTGAACTCGAACAGCTCCGGCGTCTCGTCGATGAACTTCGTGTGGCACTTGCCGGCGACGAAGGTCGGGTGCGTGAGGATGTTCGTCACAAACGGGATGTTCGTCTTGACGCCGCGCACGTGCTCTTCATTGATGGCGCGGGTGGCCTTGCGGCAGACGGCGGGGAAGGTGCAGTCCCAGCTCGTGACCTTGACAAGCAGGGAGTCGTAGTACGGCGAGATGATCGAGCCCGTGCCGACGTTGCCGCCGTCGAGACGCACGCCGAAGCCGCCGCCGGAGCGGTAGGCCTCGATCTTGCCGTTGTCGGGCGCGAAGTTGTTGGCCGGGTCCTCGGTGGTCACGCGGCACTGGATGGCGTAGCCGTTGACCTTGAGGTTGTTCTGGTCTCCGAGACCGATCTCCGGGTGGCTGATCGGCTGCCCCTCGGCGATGAGGATCTGCGCACGCACGAGGTCGATGCTCGTGACCATCTCGGTGACGGTGTGCTCGACCTGAATGCGGGGGTTCATCTCGATGAAATAATGGTTGCCGTCGCGGTCGACGAGGAACTCCACCGTGCCGGCGTTGACGTAGCCGACGGCCTCGGCGATCTTCACGGCGTCAGCGTGCAGCTGCTCGCGGATGCTCTCGGGCACGCTCCACGCGGGCGCAAACTCCACGACCTTCTGGTAGCGGCGCTGCAGCGAGCAGTCGCGCTCGCCGAGGTGGCGCACGTTGCCGTACTGGTCGGCAAGGATCTGCACCTCGATGTGCTTGGGCTGCACGAGATATTTCTCGATGAAGATGTCGTCATTGCCGAAGGCCTTGCGTGCCTCGCTCTTGACGAGCTCGAACGCGGGGATAACGTCCTCGGGCATCTCGCACAGGCGCATGCCGCGGCCGCCGCCGCCGGCCGCCGCCTTGAGGATGACGGGGAAGCCGAAGCTGATGGCCTTCTCGAGCGCCTCCTGCCCGTCGCGCAGAGGCTCGGAGCAGCCGGGGATGACCGGCACGCCGCACTCCATAGCGATCTGCTTGGCCGAGAGCTTGTCGCCCATCTTGCCGAGCACGTCGCTCGGGGGGCCGATGAACGTGATGCCGGCCGCTTCGCAGGCGCGGGCAAAGTCCGCATTCTCGGACAGGAAGCCGTAGCCCGGGTGGATGGCGTCGACGCCGCGGCGCTTGGCCAGATCGATGATCTCGGGGATGTCGAGATACGCACCCAGAGGGCTCTTGTTCTCGCCGACGAGATATGCCTCGTCGGCACGGGTGCGGAACATGCTCAGTTCGTCTTCCTTGGAGTACATGGCCACGGTGTGGATGCCGAGGTCATAGCACGCGCGGAAGATACGCACCGCGATCTCGCCGCGGTTGGCAGCAAGGACCTTGTTGAAAACTTTTTCTGACACGGTCGTGTCTCCTTTCTGACTGCGGCGGGCCGCAGAGATGGGCGGCAGCAGTAAAAAAACGCGCTTCGCTGCGATGCCAATGCTGGAATTATATCATATATCAGTAACAATAGAAATAAAATTTTTGATTTTCGACGAGTTTAAAATCTAACAAATGCACGCACAGGTAATTTACATGCAATTCTTTTCTCGGTGCGCAGAATGTGATACAATAACGGGCGAAAATTCAGGAAAGCTGGAATGAATTTGGAAAATACTTGTTATATCGTCGGCGCGGCCAGTCTCGACGGCGTGCGCCTGAGCCCCCGGGCGGGGGATTACGTGATCGCGGCTGACGGCGGCTACCGCTCGCTGCGTGCGCGCGGCATCGAGCCGGACTTCGTCATGGGTGACTTTGACTCGCTCGGTTACCGGCCGGAGCACCCGAATGTGGAGACGCACCCGGTCATGAAGGACGACACCGACCTCGGTCTCGCCGTGCGCTGGGCGCTTGGGCATGGCTACCGGCGGCTCGTGATGGCGGGGGCGCTCGGCGGCCGCATCGACCAGACGATCGCGAGCCTGCAGACGCTGCGCGGTCTCACGGACGCGGGCGCGCAGGGCTGGCTCATCGGCTGCGGCTGGGTGGTCACGGCGGTGCAAAACGGCACGCTGACTTTCCCCGCCGGCATGGAGGGCACGGTCTCGGTATTCAGCAGCGGCGACGCTGCGCGCGGCGTCACGCTGCGCGGCCTGCTCTACGAGGTCACGGATGCGACGCTCACCTGCGCCATGCCGCTCGGCGTGAGCAACTCCTTCACGGATGCGCGCGCCGAGGTGCGCGTCACGGACGGTACGGTCTTTGTCCTCTGGCAGGGCGACGCGCTGCCGGACGGGCTGGAGGTGCGCCATGGAGCGGATTGATCTGCATGTGCACACGCTCGCGTCCGACGGCTCGGACGCACCGGAGACCGTCGTGCGCAAGGCGGCGGCAGCCGGACTGCGCGCCGTGGCAATCACGGATCACGACACGTTTGCCGGCCTGCCCGAGGCGCTTGCGGCGGGGACGGCGCGCGGCATCGAGGTCGTGCCGGGCGTGGAGCTGTCCACCGTGTGGGGCGGTGAGGAGGTGCACCTGCTCGGCTACTACATGGACACGGACAACGCCGCGCTGCGCGCACTTATGACCCGCGCGACCGACGAGCGCAATGCCCGCAACGAGACCATGGTGCAGCGCCTGCACGACGCAGGCTACCCCATCACGATGGCGGAGCTGCATGCGGCCTTTCCGGGGCAGACGGTGCTCGGCCGGCCGCACATCGCGGCGCTGCTCGTGCAGCGCGGCTGCATCCCCACGGTGTCCGACGGGATGCGCGGTCTGCTCGGCCGGGGCAAGCGCTTTTATGTCCCGCGCTACAACATCCCGCTCGAGGATTCCGTGCACGCGCTGCGCGCGGCGGGCGGCGTGCCGGTCGTGGCGCATCTGTTCAAGTATCGCTTTGACGACGCGCAGCGTACTGCCCTGCTCGCCGCGGCGGCGGATGCCGGGGCGCTCGGGCTCGAGGTGCGCTACACGACCTATACCCCCGAGCAGACGGCGGCGGCGCAGGCGCTGGCCGGGCACTTCGGTCTCGTGCCGACCGGCGGGTCGGACTATCACGGTCTGCGCAAGCCGGACATCGCCCTCGGCACGGGGCGCGGCGAGCTGTGCGTGCCGTATGCCTATCTCGCGGGCGTCAAGGCTCTCGCCGCGCCCGGCCGCGTGTGAGCGCCGGGCGGCTTTTCACCTGATTTTGATTCCATGGAGGCGATCGAATGAAGACCTGTCTGCGCCCCTACGAGGGCACACAGCCGTACATCTTCGTCAGCTACGCGCACAAGAACGACGCGGCCGTGCTCGAGATCATCGGCACGCTGCAATCGCGCGGCTTTCGCGTCTGGTATGACGAGGGCATCGAGGCCGGCAGCTAGTGGCCGGAGAGCATTGCGTCGCACCTCGAGCGCGCACAGCTCGTGCTGGCGTTTTTGTCCCCGGCGTATCTGCAGTCCGATAACTGCCGCAAGGAGATGCACTATGCCCTGACGAAGAAAAAGCCGGTCATCAATGTCTATCTCGAGCAGACGGAGCTGTCGCCGGGCATGGAGATGCAGATCGGCAACCTCTTCGCGCTTATGAAATATACCTACCCGAGTGAGGAATATTTCTACGACAAGCTCTTCTCGGCCGAGCTGCTCGATGCGGACAAATTTGCGGGCGAAGCGCCGGAGCTGCCGCCCGAGGCACCCGCCGAGCCGCCGCGGGCGAAAAAGAAGAAAGAGAAAAAGCCGCGCGCCGAAAAGCCCCGTCGGGAAAGGCCTGCCAAAGCGCCGAAGCCGGAGCGCGCGAAGAAAAAGCGCGGCATCGCGGCGGCAATCATCGCGGTCGTACTTGCCGGCTGCCTGATCGCGGCGGGCATCGTCGGCCACTTCACGGGCCTGCTCTACCGCTTTACGGCCAGGACCGTCGCGGTGCAGACGCTGCCGGACGACACGGTGGCCGCATTCCAGAACCCCCTGCTTGAGCGGGCCGCGCGCGAATATGCCGGAAAGCCCGAGGGCGAGCTCACGGTCGCAGACCTCAAGGGGCTCACGGAGCTGACGCTGCGCGATGTTTCCGGCGCGCTCGACTGGTTGGCGCTCGGCAGCCTGCCGCTGCAGACCGTCACGACCGACGCCATGCAGGCCGACGCCGTCCGTGCCTCCGGAACGACGGCCGCCGTCACGGTCACGGACTGAGCGTCGCTTTCCCAGCACAAAACGGAAAACACCCCTGCCGGAACGGACAAACCGGCAGGGGTGTTTCCATAGGAGAAATGGAGTTGGAAAAAGGAATTATCATGTTGCTTGGAGAGAATTTGCGTGGTTGTCGGCGCACTGCAAAAATCGTGTGCGGTCACGAAAAATTGCACTTGCTATCTGACAGTGCCCATTATATAATGCCGTTATAGATAAGTAAAGCAAATAATTCTGATAGTTAAATTAGCGTTTCTTATCCATGAGGGGGTGCTTATGAACCGGTATATCGCATTTTTGAAGGTCTTTGAGCGCAACAGCTTTTCCGACGCTGCGCGCGATCTCGGCTACACGCAGTCGGCCGTGAGCCAGATGATCAAGTCGCTGGAGGAGGAGCTGGGGGTGACGCTGCTGGTGCGTTCGCGCTCGGGCGTGGCGCTCACCTATGAGGGACGGCACCTGCTGCCGTACATCCGCGACACGGTCAACGCCTACCGGATGCTCCAGTCGCAGGCGGCGGGTTTCAGCGGTCTGGAACAGGGCACGATCCGCCTCGGCACGTTTACGAGCGTGTCGAGCTACCTGCTGCCGCCGGCCATGGAGCGCTTTCGCCGCCTGCACAGCGGCATCCGCTTCGAGCTCTATCAGGGGCTGTATTATGAGATCGAGGACTGGGTGCGCGAGGGCGTGGTCGACTTCGGCTTCACGGATATGCTGCGCACGACCCCGTTTCCGTGCGAGCCGATCTATCAGGACACCATGCTCGCCGTGCTGCCCGAGGGGCATCCGCTGGGCGAGAACATCTTCATTCAGGTCGACGAGCTCGCGGCCGAACCCTTCATTCTTCTCGAGGAGGGGCGCGGCGGCGGCTGCATCCGCGACCTGCTTACGCGCCATCCGCAGATCAACGTCCAGTACCGTGTGGCCGATGACTACACGATCCTGAACCTGGTCGAGAACAACCTCGGCGTGTCCATCCTGCCGGAGGCGGTGCTGCGCCGCAGCGGCCGGCGTGTCATTGCGCGCCGCCTCTCGCCGGAGCTGCAGCGTACCGTCGGTGTCGTCTATAAGCAGAAGACCGGCCTGTCCACCGCCGGACAGATGTTTCTCAGTGAGCTCAAGGCGTCGATCCCGAACGTGCGCGGCTGAATTTTTTTGCGCGCGTGTGTTTACACGGCCGCTTGGTTGTGCTATCTTAAACGTTGCATTTTGGATCAAACCGTGTCCGGTGATGATACCTTATTTAAATAAGGCGGCGCGGCGGAAAGGAGCGGATCGGATATGAGTCTGACGGGCGCTGTTGTCAACGCGCTGGCCATTGCGGGCGGTGGGGCGATCGGCCTGCTGTTTCGGCGGGGCATCCCCGAGCGCGTGAGCAAAACGGTCATGGTCGGCCTTGGGCTGTGCGTGCTGTATATCGGCATTTCGGGTGCGAGTGCGTGCCGGAGCATCCTGATCGTCATCGTGTCCATGACGCTCGGCGCGGCGGTCGGTGCGCTGCTGAATATCGACGGCTCGATCCACCGCCTCGGCACCTGGGTCGAGGCGCACGTTCACCGGCATGAGGGTGGCCCGTCGCTGGCCGAGGGGTTCGTCACGGCGAGCCTCCTGTGCTGCATCGGCGCAATGGCGGTCAACGGCTCGCTCGACGCCGGCATCCGCGGCGACAACAGCATCCTGTTCACCAAGTCGATGATCGACCTTGTCTTCTGCGCCATGATGGCCACGACGCTCGGCGCGGGCGTGATGCTCGCGGGCGCGGCGGTGCTCGTGGTCGAGGGGACGCTCACACTGCTGGCCGGGGCGATCGCGCCGCTGCTCTCGGAAGCGGCGGTCGCGGACCTCACGTGCGCGGGATCCCTGCTCGTGGCGGCCATCGGTCTCAATCAGACCGGCGCCACGAAGATCAAGGTGGCGGACTATCTGCCGGCGCTGCTGTTCGTGCCGGTCATCCGCTGGCTCGTGGGGCTGCCGGTCTGGCAGCAGCTCGCCGCGTTGTTCTGAGGGATACTATTTATAAATAGGAAAGCGGCGCTTGCGGCGGCTTCCTGATTTGTATATTTTGGCGTTGTATGTGGGAGAAAAACTGCACGGGAAGGCTTGTTTTTCCTGCGCGATTGTGTTAAAATCCACTTTCCTGCGGGAAGAAAGGGTGTGGCACATGGATTTCTGGCTCAACCAGGCGCTGGGTCTGCTCGGCAGCCTGATCGTGTTTATCTCGGTGCAATTCAATAACCGCCGTGTCATCCTCGCCGCACAGGCGGCCGCCTGCCTGATGTGGATCGTGCACTATGGGCTGCTCGGCGCGATGACTGCCGCGACCATCAACATTTTGTCGTTCGCGCGCAGCGTCGTGTTTTACTTCAACGACCGCAAGTGGGCCAAGAGCCGCGCGTGGCTGTGGGCGTTTCTGGTGCTGTACGTCGTCAACACCATCCTCACATGGGACGGACCGAGGAGTCTGCTGCCCGGCATCGCCATGAGCATGACGACCATCGCGCTCTGGACGCGCGATATGCGCCGCACGCGCCTGCTCTATCTGACCAATTCGCCGTTCTGGTTCACGTATGACATCCTCGCGCGCTCGTATTCGTGCATGGTCATCGAGGCCATCGCCTTCGTGTCCTACGTTGTGGCCGTGTGGCGGTTTGACATCAAAAAGCAGCCGCAGACATGATCGCGCGTGCCAAAAAGCGTTTTGGCACGCGCTCAAACGAGACCCACTGCGTTGGGCTCTCGTTTGAAGGGACTGCAGCTCGCTGCATCGCACGAGCTGTGCACCGTCGGCGCACAACTCGCACGTTTGCGAGCCGAAATGTATTTTCTCCGCCGTACACGCCGCCGGAGAAAATGATTGGAATTTTTTGCGTCTGCGGACGCAAACTCTGCGAGCCTTTTGTAACGGCCTGCAAAAACTCCCCGCCTTCGGGCGGGGAGTTTGCGTGTTTAAAAAGGGCTTTGCATTTCGCCGGGAACCCAACGAAATGGTTCTCGATGGATTTGCTTTTACCACGTCAGCGCATCGTCAAAGTCCACGAGGTCGGGGCGCACCGGCTCCTCGCCCATGACGGTCTGCATATAGAGGTTGACCTGACGGCGCATGTCGCGCTTGGAGATCGTGCGCGAATCGAGCAGATCCTGCGCGACCCAGAGCATATGTACGCCGCGCGCGGCCGCCTGCTCCTCAAACACGCCGCGCAGACCGTCCATGCCCTTGCAGGAGATCTGGTCATACATGAGCACCATGTCGGCATTGTACTGTTTGCAGACGACCCACAGCTCGTCGAGCACGTTTGCATAGCCGCCCTTGGTGTGCTTGCGCATGGTGGTGCGCTGGTAGCTGCGCGCGAGATCGGCCAGCGCCCGGTCGGGGTCTTCGGTGTCGATGATGATGTCGGAGATGAGCGACTCCATGCTCGCCACGACGTTGATGCCCCAGCAGTTTTCCGCCCAGACGGAGAAGTCGGGGTAGAAGTTCGCCGGGCACGACCACTCGACGCAGCGGTGGCGCATTGCGGGCGCGCAGGGCTTTTTCTGCCGGTAGCCGCGCATCATGATGCGGTTGACACGGCGGTCGGTGTCGAGAAAGCGCGGGTCCATGCCGCCCGAGAGGTGGTAGAAAAACATACGGTAGATCCAGAAGGTCTCGCCGGTCATCTGCGGATAGGGCGTGCGGTTGACCTCCCACTTCTGCAGCTCGTACTCCGTCTCACGGTTGTAGACCTTCATGGCCTTGAAGAACGCGTCCCAGTCGAAGGTCTCGCCGGTCTGCTCCTCGATGAAGCGGATGAGCCCGCGCAGCTCCTCGACAGCGTAGTCCTGCACCGCGTCCTCATTGTAGCGGATAGGCACGCCGTAATAGTACGTCGGGAGGTTGAAATACCGGTCCTGATACGACGTCGTAGCGACGCTGCCGTCGCACGGCATGTTGCAGGCGACAAAGCACGTGCCGAGCTTGGGATACTCGTCGCGCAGGGCGCAGCCGGCCTCGGCCGAGGGCAGGGGGCAGACGTCGGCCGGGATGCCGAAGTTTTCGGCCGCGTCGAGATACGGCGGCGTGATCTGCTGGTTGAGGATCGAGCACAGAAACACCGGCAGCACCTGCGCCGGCAGGTAGATGAGGTTCGGGAAGCCGGCCATGATCTGTCCGGGGACGAGCTCGTCAAAGAGCACGATCTTCTTCGAGAGCTTGTTGCCGGGGTGGAAATGCTCGTCTGCCACGAACGAGATGCGCAGCAGGTCGGTGGCCTTTTTCACGATGCGGTCATATTGGGCGCGCGCCATGCGCAGCTGGTTGCCGCGCATACCGAGCGTGCCGCGGTCGACAAAGTTCGGGTAGGTCAGGTAGGTGGAAAACCACTGATAGCGAAACAGCGCGCGCACAGCCGACACCGGACACTTGGCCACAAAGACGATCATGTCCTTCCAGCACTTGAGCCACATATAAAAGTCAAACGCCGTGTCGCGCACGCCGCGCAGCTCGCGGTAGCGAAACCGCCCCTTTTCCGGGTCGAAGCGGTAGGTGTAGTCATTGACGTGGCGGAGAAATTCCCGCAGGGAGCGTTTTTGTTCACCCATGGTCACTTGCCTCCTCTCTGCGTCTGGAGCTGCTTGATCTCCAGACTCTCGACGAATGCCTGCACGCGCGTGCGCAGCTGGCCGCTGCCGCCGGTGGCGTTCTGGCGGTCGACCGCGACGGACGGAATGCCGAATTCGCGCGTGACGACGTGGCTTGCCAGCGCGCGCTCATAGCCCCAGTATTCGCAGAACTTGAGCTGCTCGTACAGCACGCCCTGCGCGTGATACTCCGCGCACAGGTCGCGCACGAGCTGCCAGCGGCCGTCGACTTTCTCGCGCTGCATGAAGCGCGGGCACTGGCTGGTGTTGAGGTAGTGGCGCGCGATGCTCTCGAGCACCGGCAGGTCGGGGTCGAGATGAATTTCCTCGCGCCCCGGCGTTGAGCCGAAGCAGAAACGGTCGACCACGACGAGCGCGCCCGCATCCTCGACGAGCTTGGTGAAGCCGGGGTCGTCGATCTCGCTGCCGACGACGGCGATCTTCACGCGAAAGCGCGGCTTTACATCGGGCTCGCGTTGGCGCAGCTCCTCGAGCGTCTCGCGCAGCTTGTCGACGATGAGATATTTCGGGCAGCAGTAGCTCACAAGGTTCAGGATGTGGTACTCGTAGCCCGTGATGCGCGGGTTTTCCTCCTTGCGGAATTGGCCGATCTCGGTCAGGATGCGGCAGACCTCATTGTGCTCGGCGACCGCCTTGCGCAGCGCGTCGTCCGACACGTCCACGCCGTAGACCTCCTGCAGCGGCGTGAGCACCTTACGCCGGAGCTGGTCGACATAGTGGCGCACGGTGTTTTCCGTGACCTTGAAGGGCATGTCGAGAAAGGTCACGAAAAACTGCTCATTGTCCACGAGCCGCAGCAGCTCGAAGTGCTCGAGCGCGCGGTTCATCTCCGAACACGTCTCCGTGCCCATCAGGCCGGACAGGAAGTTGTAGCCCCCCTCGATGCCGCGCTCCAGCAGCGACTTGCAGTAGTCGCAGATGAAGTTCGACATGTAGTACGACGAGATGTCCAGCGACCCCGTCAGCGGTGCGCGCAGGCGCACCGAAAAGCAGTTTCCGGTGTTGAGCAGCACCTCCGGCATGTGGTAGCAGGTGTAGGCCAGCGCGTGCTTCCCCTCGGCACACGCCTGCTGTACGAGCGCGTTGTTGGCGCTCTCGAGCAGCTTTTCAAATTCGTAAAGATGCTTCAGGTCTTTCAATCTACGCTTCCCTCCATGTGAAAAAATTCGCATTTGGATGGTCACATTATACGACGATGTGTCTGATGCCGCAATAGTTTTTGGACAGTTTTCTGGAAAACGTGCAAAAATTGACGCGGTGGTTTCGCACGCACTGTGGTATAATGGGCGCAGAAAGGTTACAGGAGGTGGCGATATGAAGCCCCAGTTTGCCAATGTGTTCAACGTCTCGGTCAACGACAACCGCTCGGAGTGCTCGCTGAGCTTCTACCATATGTATGTGCAGCACAACTACACGCCCCAGCCAAAGGGACTGATCGATATGCCGGAAAAGACGGTCGATGAGGTCGCGAGCATCATGCTCACGCGTGACGGTGCGCACGCGCTCACGCGCCTGCTCATCCAGAGCTTCGGCATGCCGGAGGACAAGGCATGAGCGCGCCGCAGACGCTGCGCCCCGGGCGCTACCGCCACTTCAAGGGCAGGGAGTATGAACTGCTGTTTGTCGCCACGCATTCGGAGACGCTCGAGCCCATGGTCGTCTACCGCGCGCTCTACGGGGAGCGGGGCATCTGGGTGCGCCCCGCCGCCATGTGGGATGAGCAGATCGAGCGCGACGGGCAGGCCGTACGCCGCTTTACTTACATCGGGGACTGAGTTTCAGACGGAAAAGCGCGCCGGATCGTGTGATCCGGCGCGCTCGGCGTCTGTATTTAAATGAGGTGCTGTGCGCGGCAGAGCGCTGCGTATTTGCCGTCGCGCGCGATGAGCTCGGCGGGTGTGCCCTGCTCGCAGACATGCGCGCCGTCGATCACGGCGACGCGGTCGGCACCCTGCACGGTGCTCAGCCGGTGGGCGATGATGATGCACGTGCGGCCGCGGGCGAGTGTGTCGAGTGCGTTCTGGATGCGCTGCTCGGTCACGGAGTCGAGCGCGCTCGTGGCCTCGTCGAGGATGAGGATCTGCGGGTTTTTCAGAAACAGGCGCGCGATGCTCAGCCGCTGCTTCTGCCCGCCGGAGAGCATGACGCCGCGCTCGCCGACATAGGTGTCGTAGCCGTCGGGCATGGCGCGGATCTCGCGGTCGATCTCGGCATAGCGCGCGGCCTGCTCGATCTCGGCGTCGGTGGCGTCGGGGCGGCCGTAGCGGATGTTTTCGCGGATGGTGTCGGCAAAGAGGAAGACCTCCTGCTGCAGCACGCCGACGCAGCGGCGCAGCGACGCCTGCGTCACGGCGCGCACGTCGATGCCGTCGATGCATACCGAGCCGGACGTGACATCGTAAAACCGCGGCAGCAGCTGGCACAGCGTCGTCTTGCCGCCGCCCGACGGACCGACGACGGCCAGCGTTTCACCCGGCGCAATGTGCAGATCCACGTGCGAGAGCACGGTCGTGCCCTCAGCGTAGTCGAAGCTCACGTCGTTATAATCCACCTGCCCGCGCACCGGCGGCAGGGGTCTGGCGTCCGGCGCGTCGGCAATGTCGGGCTGCACGCGCATCAGCTCCAGAAAGCGCTGGAAGCCGGCCGTGCCGTCGGTGAACACCTCCATGAAGTTCACCAGCGTGCGGATGGGTGAGATGAACGTTGTCACGTACAGCGAGAATGTGATGAGGTCGATGTAGTCGATCTGACCGCGCATGATGAACGCGCCGCCGATCGCGATGACCACGACCTGCATGGCCGACATCGTAAACTCCATCCCGCCCTGAAACACGCCCATGGCGCGGTACCAGTCGGTCTTGCTGTGCTTGTAGCGGTCGTTGCAGGCGAGAAACTTCTCGCGCTCGACGGCCTCGTTCGTGAACGCCTTGGCTGTGCGCACGCCGGAGATGCCGGACTCGATGACGGTGTTGATCTCGGCCTGTCGGCGCTTGACGGCGACGTTTGCGTCGTTCATGCGCTTGCGCTGGCGGATCGTGATCCACAGCGACAGCGGCACGAGCAGCAGCAGCACGAGCGCAAGCTGCCAGCAGATCGGCGCCAGGATCGCGAGTGCGCCGCCGAGCGTGACCACTGCCGTGAGCAGATACTCCGGCCCGTGGTGCGCCAGTTCCGTAATGGAAAAGAGGTCGCTCGTCATGCGGCTCATGAGCACGCCCGTGCGGTTGCAGTCAAAGAAGCGGAAGCTCATCGTCTGCAGATGCTCAAAGAGCTCCTGCCGCATATCCGCTTCGATGAGCACGCCGCATTGGTGGCCGATGACGGTCACGGCGTATTTGAACACGGCCTTGAGCAGGTATGCTGCCAGAAGCGCCGCCATGATGGCGAAGAATGTGCGGAACAGTCCCAGCGGCAGCAGATTCTGCATCGCCTGCCGCGAGACATAGGGAAACGCCAGATCCGCCAGACATGAGAGCAGCGAAAAGAGCAGATCGAGCGCAAACAGCCGCCGGTGCGGCCGGTAAAAAGTCAAAAACAGCCGCAGCGGGCGGCCGGAGCAATCACGTTGCATGGGGACATCTCTCCTTCCCGGACAGTTTATCCGTTTCGGCGGTGTGTGTCAAGCGGCGGTTTTGGGATTGACCCGCCGCCGGAAACGTGATACCATAATTTCGGCCATTTTGTGCCGAGAACTGTCACTGAGGATGTGGGGATACGATGCGAAAAGCTCTCAAAACCGTTTTATGTGTCGCGCTCATTCTGGCGCTGACCGCCATCGTCGCGCTGCGCGTGCTGCCGCCGATGGATACTCCGGCGCAGTTCGCCGCCGCAACGCCCACGCCGGTCGTGCCCGCTGCGCCCACGCCCACGCCCGAGCCGGACAATGGCCTGCCGAAGGTCAACACCGGCAGCTGGGAGCTCACGCTCGTCAACGCGCAAAACCCGATCGGCGAGGCCGTACCAGAGGACTTGGCGGAGCTGGAGGGCGGCCGGTATTTTGACGGCCGCGCCGTGGACGCGCTCAAGGAATTCATCGCCGCCGCGCGTGCCGAGGGGCTGAGCGTTTGCCTGTCGAGCACGTACCGCAGCTACAGCGAGCAGTCGTACCTCTTCACCCGCAAGGTCGGGCAGTGCGGTGGTGACGAGGCCGCAGCCGCCCGCATCGTTACCCGTCCCGGCACGAGCGAGCATCAGCTCGGCCTGTGCGCCGACATCACCGACAAGTTCTATGAGGTCAAGACACGCGATCTGGAAAAGACCGCTCTCTTCCAGTGGATGTATGCCCACTGTCAGGAGTACGGCTTCATCCTGCGCTATCCCGCCGACAAGGAGAGCGTCACCGGCGTCATGTACGAGCCGTGGCACTTCCGCTATGTCGGCAAAGAGGCGGCGGCGTATATCATGGAAAACAACCTCTGCCTTGAGGAATTTCTGGATCTGTATAAATGAAGGCTTCCCGGGCGCTTCCTGCAGGAAGCGCCTGGTCATTTGTGCGTTGTGCTGCAAAGCGATATGTAAAATATGTGTAAACTGTTGAAAAACCGCTTGCAATCCTGCAAATCATCTGTTAAACTGAGAGCAACTGAAAAAGAAAGGAGCGTGATAACGTTATGCGTACCAATCAAGTCCAGGACCTGGACGACCTGATCTTCTCAGATGTCAGCTGGGAACCCAGCAGCAAGTGAGAAGCCATAGAGCCGGATGACGCCACGCCAAGCGCGTGGATTTTTTATATTTAAAATACGAAACCTGCCGGCCTCCGCACGAAAAATGGTTGCAATTTTCGCAGCCGTGTGCTACGAATATAGCACAACCAAAAAGGAGGCTGATCTCTATGGCATTCATCCGCAAGCTCCCCGATGTGCCCGAGCGCCTTGAGCACCTCAAAGGCGGTGCCGGCCATCTCGAGCGCTATGCGATCCTCTCTCCGGAGGAGATGCTCGGCGCCGGTACGGTCTGCGCCCGCATGGTGCTGCAGCCCGGCTGCGAAGTCGGCGAGCATACCCACCACGGCAACTATGAAGTGTACTACTTCCTCTCCGGGCACGGCACGTACCGCAGCAACGGTGAGACGACGACCGTGGACGCCGGTACCGTGACCTTCACGGGTGACGGCGAAAGTCATTTCCTGCGCAACGACGGCGACATGCCGCTGGAGTTTCTGGCCCTCGTGCTCAATCTCCCCGCGCAGGCATAAAGAAAAGCCTTCCCCTTGGTGGGGAAGGCTTTTCCTTTAAAATCGATCAGCGGACATCCGTCGGATGTCCGCTGATCTTACATATGTGCTTACTTGCTCTTGATGTACGCGTCGATGGCAGCCGCGGCCTTCTTGCCGGCGCCCATCGCCTTGATGACGGTGGCCGCACCGGTGACGGCGTCGCCGCCGGCGAACACGCCGTCCTTCATGGTCGTCACGGTGTCGTCCTTGACGACGATGCCGCCGCGATCGCTGTACTCGAGGTCCGGCGTCGCCTTGCGCAGCAGCGGGTTGGGGGAGGTGCCCAGCGCCATGATGACAGAGTCGCAGGCCATCTCAAACTCGCTGCCCGGCACTTCGATCGGACGGCGGCGGCCCTTCTCGTCGGGCTCGCCGAGCTCCATGCGGATGCACTTGAGGCCGCGGACCCAGCCGTTGTCGTCGGCCAGGATCTCGACGGGGTTGCACAGCAGGTGGAAGTTGATGCCCTCTTCCTTTGCGTGCTCGTACTCTTCCTTGCGGGCGGGGATCTCCTCCTCGCCGCGGCGGTACACGACCGTCACGTCCGCGCCCAGACGCTTTGCGCAGCGCGCGGCGTCCATGGCGACGTTGCCGGCGCCGACGACGGCCGTCACGTGGATGGGCATGAGCGGGGTGTCGTAGCGCTCGTCATAGGCGTGCATGAGGTTGATGCGGGTGAGGAACTCGTTGGCGGAGAACACGCCGCAGTAGCTCAGGCCCGGGATGTTCTGGAACTTCGGCAGACCGGCGCCCGAGCCGATGAACACGGCCTCGTACTTCTCGTCGCCGAGGAGGTGGTCGGCGTCCTTGCCGAGCAGCTCGTCGATGCTCATGCACTTGCCGATGGTCGCGTCGCACACGATGTTGACGCCCATGGCCACGAGCTTGTCGATCTCCTTCTGCACGATGGCCTTCGGCAGACGGAACTCGGGAATGCCGTAAGCCAGCACGCCGCCGGCCTTGTGGAAGTGCTCGTAGACGGTCACATCATAGCCGAGCTTGGCCAGATCGCTCGCGCAGGCGAGACCGGACGGACCGGAACCGATGACCGCGACGCGGTGACCGTTGGTCTGGATCTTTTCGGGCATCTCGTCGGCGTTCTCGCGGTTCCAGTCGGCGACGAAGCGCTCCAGACGGCCGATGCCGACAGGCTCGCCCTTGATGCCGCGCACGCACTTGCTCTCGCACTGCTTCTCCTGCGGGCAGACACGGCCGCAGATGGCGGGCAGGGAGCTGTCCTCAAGGATCTTGTGGTAAGCGCCCTTGAAGTCCTGCTCGCGGACGCGGGCGATGAACTGCGGGATCTTGACATTGACCGGGCAGCCGGACATGCAGGCCGGGCGCGGGCAATTCAGGCAGCGGTTGGCCTCATCGACCGCCATCTCGACGGTGTAGCCAAGCGCGACTTCTTCAAAGTTTTTGTTGCGGACGTTCGGATCCTGCTCCGGGATCGGATTTTTCGTGGGAGACATATTCGCCATGATTACTTCTCCTCCTTTTCGCGTGCGGCTTCCTCAGCGTCGGCCATGGCCTGCAGATTGCAGTAGTGGTGGCGGCGCTCAAACACCTTCTGCTCCTGTGCCTCATAGATCTTGGAGCGGGCGATCGCCTCGTCAAAGTCGACAAGGTGGCCGTCAAACTCCGGACCGTCGACACAGGTGAACTTCATCTTGCCGTCCACGGTCAGGCGGCAGCCGCCGCACATGCCGGAGCCGTCGATCATGATGCAGTTCATATCGACCATCGTGGCCACGCCGTATTCCTTCGTGATCTGGCACACGAACTTCATCATCGGCAGCGGGCCGATGCAGATGCAGTGGTCATACTGCTTGCCCTCGGCCTTGGCCTTCTCCAGCAGCTCCTTGAGCTTGACAGTGGTGAAGCCCTTCTCGCCGTAGGTGCCGTCGTCGGTCATCATGTACAGATGATCGCAGCAGGCGCGCATCTCTTCCTCGAGCACGACGATGCCCTTGGTGCGGAAGCCGGCGATGATGTCGACATCGCAGCCGAGGCGGTGCGCCTCCTTGGCCTGCGGCCATGCGATGGCGCAGCCCGAGCCGCCGCCGACGACCACGACCTTGTGCATATTGTCAAACTCGGCAGGGTTGCCGAGCGGACCGACGACGTCTGCCACATAGTCTCCGGCCTTCTTGCCGGCGAGCAGAGCCGTCGTGCTGCCGACGCGCTGCATGATGACCGACACGGTGCCGGCCTCGCGATCATAAGAAGAGATCGTGATGGGCATGCGCTCGCCGAACTCATCGACGCGGAACATCAGGAACTGACCCGGCTGTGCCTTGCGGGCAACGAGCGGGGCCTCAAACGTGACGCGGAACATATTGTCAGATAATCTCTCGTTATTCACGATTTTGAACATGAAAATCACCTCAAGGCATTATTATAGCGGAATCGAAAAAATTGCACAAGGGAGAAACGAAAAATCTAAATTTTAACAGGCAAAACGACAAAAAACTGTAAAGATGCACAAAGTTTCGCGTGTTTTTCTGAGCAGAAAAGCCAGTGCCTCTGGTCCAAAAACTTCCGCCATGCAGCGCCGCCTTCCTTGAAAAAGGGAGAAAAAGAGAGAAAATGCAAAAACGGAAACGCCGCCTGTCCCGGCTTATCAAAAAGGCCTCGCAGAGTTTGCGCCCGCAGGCGCAAAGAAGTCCAATCATTTTCTTCGGCGACATGTGCGGCGAAGAAAATACTTCTCGGCCTGCAAACGTGCGCGCCGTCCGCCATGGGCGGACGGCGCGTGCGCTGCAGTCAGGCCGCAAATCTCTTTGTCAAAAAGTAATACTTTTTGACAGTCTAAAACGCCGCCTGTCCCGACTCCGGGACAGGCGGCTGGTGTTCGGTGTGGGGGTGTTCGGCGCGCTCGGGCACGCTCAGCGCTCGGAGCTCGTGGCGGCGCTGGTGCTGCCGGTCCACTGCCAGTTGGCGATCTCGGGCAGGTCGACGCCGTGCGCGGCGATGTACTGCCGGTGCTCGACGAGCTTGTCGCGCATCTGCTGCACGGTGTAGGCGCCGCGGTTGCCGAGTTGGGGCAGGCGCTTGACGACATCGATGACAAGATGGAAGCGGTCGAGCTCATTGAGCACGCGCATGTCAAACGGCGTCGTGATCGTACCCTCCTCGACGTAGCCGCAGACGAACATGTTCTGGTTGCGGCGGGTGTAGGTCAGCTCGTGGATGAGCTTCGGGTAGCCGTGGAAGGCGAAGATGACGGGCTTGTCCTTTGTGAAGATGAGGTCATAGTCCTCGTCCGTGAGACCGTGCGGGTGGTCGGAATGCGGCTGGAGCTTCATGAGGTCAACTACGTTCACGACACGCACGCGCACCTCCGGCAGCTTCTCGCGCAGGATGGTCACGGCGGCGAGCGTCTCGAGCGTCGGCGTGTCGCCGCAGCAGGCCATGACGACGTCGGGCTCTGCGCCCTGGTCGCTGCTGGCCCACTCCCAGATGCTCACGCCCTGCGTGCAGTGGCGCACGGCCTGCTCCATGGTCAGCCACTGCGGCCGCGGATGCTTGGAGGCCACGATGACGTTGATATAGTTCCGGCTGCGGATGCAGTGGTCAAAGCAGCTCAGGAGGCAGTTTGCGTCCGGCGGCAGATAGATGCGCACGACATCGGCCTTTTTATTCGCCACGTGGTCGAGGAAGCCCGGGTCCTGGTGCGTGAAGCCGTTGTGATCCTGCTGCCACACGTTCGAGGCGAGCACGTAGTTGAGCGAGGCGATGTCCTGCCGCCAGGGCAGCTGGTTGCAGACCTTGAGCCACTTGGCGTGCTGCGCGACCATGGAGTCCACGATGCGGATGAAGGCCTCGTAGCTGTTGAAAAAGCCGTGGCGGCCGGTGAGCAGGTAGCCCTCGAGCCAGCCCTCGCACATGTGCTCCGAGAGCATGGAGTCCATGACGCGGCCGTCGGGGTCGAGAAACTCGTCGCTGTCCGTCGCCTCGGCGACCCAGCGGCGGCCCGTGACCTCGAACACCGGGCTCAGGCGGTTGGAGGCGGTCTCGTCGGGGGCGAAGATGCGGAAGTTGCGCGCGTCCATGTTCTCGCGCATGATATCGCGCACGAACGCGCCGAGCACGGTCATGTCCTGCGCCTCGACGGCGCCGGGCGCCGGCACGGGCTGCTCATACGTGCGGAAGTCCGGCATGCGCAGCTCGCGCAGCAGCAGGCCGCCGTTTGCGTGGGGGTTCGCGCCCATGCGGCGCTGTCCCTTCGGCGCAAGCGCCTGCAGCTCGGGGATGAGCGTGCCGTTGTCGTCAAAGAGCTCCTCGGGATGGTAGCTGCGCAGCCACTCCTCGAGCTGCACGAGATGCTCGGGCTTGTCCATCGCGATCGGCACCTGATGCGCGCGGAACGACCCCTCCACCTGCCTGCCGTCCACTTCCTTCGGGCCGGTCCAGCCCTTCGGCGCGCGGAACACGATCATCGGCCAGTAGGGGCGCGTGGTGTCGTGCGCGGTGCGCGCGTGCTGCTGGATGGCGTGGATCTCTTCGATGGCCCAGTCCATCGTTTCGGCCATTTTGGCGTGCATCTCGGCCGGGTCGTCGCCCTCGACGAAGCGCGGCTCCCACCCGCAGCCGCGGAAGAACATCTCGAGCTCCTCGTGGCTGATGCGGGAAAAGAGCGTGGGATTGGCGATCTTGAAGCCGTTGAGGTGCAGAATCGGCAGCACCGCGCCGTCCGTGATGGGGTTGACGAACTTGTTGCCGTGCCACGCGGTGGCGAGCGGGCCGGTTTCGGCCTCGCCGTCGCCGACGACGCAGGCGGCGATCAGGTCGGGGTTATCCATCACGGCGCCGAAGGCATGCGCGAGCGAATAGCCCAGCTCGCCGCCCTCGTGGATGGAGCCCGGCGTCTCGGGCGCGACATGGCTCGGGATGCCGCCGGGGAACGAAAACTGCTTGAACAGGCGCTGCATGCCGGCCGCGTCGCGCGTGATGTTTGGGTACACGTCGGTGTACGAGCCGTCGAGATAGTCCTGCGCGACCATGGCGTTGCCGCCGTGGCCGGGGCCGGAGAGATAGATCATATCGAGGTCGTATTCGTTGATGACGCGGTTGAGGTGCGTGTAGATGAAGTTCTGGCCGGGCACGGTGCCCCAGTGGCCGACGATCTTCTTCTTGATGTCGCGCTCGGTCAGCCGCCGGCGCAGCAGCGGGTCATCGAGCAGGTAGAGCTGGCAGGCGGACAGATAGTTTGCCGCGCGCCACCAGGCATCCATCTTGGCCAGCAGCTCCGGCGTGGGTGCAAACGCTTCGTTTTTCATCGTGAAAACCTCCTTATATGATATGATAGAATGTGCCGTTCGGCACGGATCATGCTTCGTTTTGCAGCGCTTTGATCACGCACTCGGCGCAGCGGAGTCCGTCCACGGCGGCGCTGGTGATGCCGCCGGCATAGCCCGCGCCCTCGCCGCAGGGGTAGAGCCCCTGTACGCCGACGCTGCACCGGTCGGGCCCGCGCACGATGCGCACGGGGCTGCTCGAGCGGGTCTCGGGCGCGGTGAGCACGGCGTCCGGGTCGTCAAAGCCGTGCAGCTTCTGGCCGAAGGCCGGCAGCGCCTGCGCAAGCGTCGCCGTGATGCGCGCGGGCAGCACATCGTGCAGGTCGCACCACGTCACGCCGGGGCGGTACGTCGGCTGCACGCGGCCGGGGGCGGTGCTTGCGCGCCCGGCAAGAAAATCGCCCACGCGCTGCGCCGGGGCGTGATAATTGCCGCCGCCGCACACATAGGCGCGCTGCTCGATGCTGCGCTGCCAGTACATACCGCCGAGGGTGCCCTTGTCCGGAAAATCCTCCGGATGCAGCGTCACGAGCACGGCGGCGTTGGCGTTTTCCCCGTCGCGGCGGGAGTTGCTCATGCCGTTGGTGCACACGCCGCCCTGCTCTGACGCGGCGGCGAACACCTCGCCGCCCGGACACATACAGAACGTGTACGCGCTCGACCCGTCCGGCAGGTGGCAGGAGAGACTATAGTCCGCCGCGGGCAGACGCTCTGCCGCCGCGCCGTACTGCGCGGTGTTGATGTCTGACTGCCGGTGCTCGATGCGCACACCCATGGAAAACGGCTTCGGCTCCATCGGCACGCCCTGCGCGTGCAGCATTTCGAATGTGTCGCGCGCGCTGTGCCCGATCGCAAGGATGACCTGCTGTGCCGGGAGCGTGTACTCCCCCTCGGGACTGTGCACGGTCAGCGCCGTGATGTGTCCGCCCTGCATGGACAGCCCGGTCATCCGGTGACCGAAGCGCACCTCGCCGCCGCGCGCGATGACCTCGCGCCGGAGACTTTGCACGACCTCAACGAGCACGTCCGTACCGATGTGGGGCTTGGCGTCGTAGGTAATGTGCTCCGGTGCGCCGTGCGCCGCGAACTCCGCGAGCACGAAGCCGATGCGCGCGTCGTGCGTGCCGGTGTTGAGCTTGCCGTCGGAGAACGTGCCCGCGCCGCCCTCGCCGAACTGCACGTTGCACTCGGGGTCGAACGGCCCGCCCGCGCGAAACGCGGCGATCTGTGCGCTGCGCGTCCTGGCGTCCGGTCCGCGCTCGAGCACGATGGGTTTTGCACCCGCGCGCGCGAGCAGCAGCGCGGCAAACATCCCCGCCGGGCCGAAGCCCACGATCACGGGGCGCGTCTCCGGCGGCGCAACGTGCGGGATGGGATAGGCCTTTTCGTGGGCGATTGCGGCGCTGCGGCAGCGGCGGACGAGCCGCTGCTCATCCCCATGCACGGTCACGCCGACGGTGTAGACATAGTGAATGTCATCCTTCCGGCGCGCATCGAGAGATTTTTTGCGGATGCGCAGACCGGTGATGTCGTCGGGCGGGATCTTCAGCGCCTTGGCTGCCAGCGTCTTGAGCGCCGCCTCGTCCGCGCCGGGGGCAAGCTTCAGGTTCGGGATTACAATCATCGGCAGGCCCTCCCGGCCGCGCGGCCGCTGGCCCACGCCCACTGCAGGTTGTAGCCGCCGCAGTCGCCGTCAATATCCAGCACCTCGCCGCAGGCGTACAGCCCCGGCACGAGCCGGCTCTCCATCGTCACGGGGTCGAATTCGTCCGTGCATATGCCGCCGGCCGTGACCTGCGCGCTCTCGAAGCCCTCCGTGCCGCGCACCGGCAGCGCGAAGCCCTTTGCCGCGCGCACGAGCGCCTTGAGTTCGCTGTCCGTCACGTCGCCGAGCGGCCGGGCGCCGGGAATATCGGCGTAGCGCAGCAGCATCTTGCCCACGCAGTTGTGCACTGTGCCGGTCAGTACCTCTTCGCACGGAAGCGCGGGCGCGAGCTTGCGCCGCGTCTGCAAAAACGCCAGAAATTCCGGCGCGCCGTGTTCGCGCAGCAGGTCGAGCGTCACGGTCTGCCCCTCGCCGCTGCAGCTGGCTGCGCGCGAGATCTCGAATATGGCGGGACCGGACACGCCCTTTTCCGTAAACTGCACCTCGCCCGCGCTGCGCGCGAGCACCTTGCGGCCCTGCGTGAGCGTCACGCGCGCATCGGCGCGCACGCCCTTGAGTGCGCGCGGATAGGTCGGCTCGGTCGTCAGCTGCACGAGCGCGGGGTGCAGCGCCGTGCGCCGGTGGCCGAGGCTTTGCAGCAGGGTGTAGCCGTCGCGCACGCCGCCGGCCTTCGCCCCGGCGATGCCGCCGCACGCGATGATGACGCGGTCGGCGGGGATGGTCTCATGCTCCGTCTCGATGACGAAGCCGCGCCCCTGGCGGCGCACGGCCGTCACGGCGTCACCCGTGTGCAGAGTGATGTTCGGCTGCGCGAGCGCAAAGCGCAGCACGTCCACGACGCTGTTGGCCGCGTTCGAGAGCGGGTACACGCGCCCGCCCGGCTCGGTCACGGTCAGAAGACCGTGCGCGGCGAACCAGTCGAGCGCCGCTGCGGGCGGAAAGGCCGCGAGTGTGCGCGCGGCAAACTCCGGCTGCGCGCCGTGGTAGTTTTCGGGCGCGGCGCCGGTGTTTGTCAGGTTGCAGCGGCCGTTTCCGGTCACGGCGAGCTTGCGCCCCACGCGCGCCTGGCGCTCGAAGAGCAGGATCTCATTTTCCGGGGTTTCGGCGGCGGTCAGCGCGGCCATCATGCCGGACGCGCCCGCGCCGATGACTGCGATCGTCATGGCGATGCTCCGTTTCTGTCGTAATTTTCTTCCCTTATTAAACCACACTTTGCCCGCAAACACAAGAAAACCGCGCAGCGCGCACAGAGCGCTTGCACCCCCGCAAACGAAAAACGGAGGCAGCCGGCAGGACTGTCTCCGTTTTCATGGCGGTGTTTACTTGGGCTGCACGTCGCACTCGGGCATCAGCTCGTCCGACATGACGGCCAGCACGTGTGCAAAGGTCGCCAGCTCCTCGGGCGTGAACCGCTCGCGGATGCGTCCGAGCACGGTGTCGATATAGCTCTGCATGAGACCGTTGTAGCTGTAGAACTTGTCCGAGAGCTTGAGATGATACTCGCGCCGGTCGGTGTCGGAATTCTCCTTGACGATATAGCCCTTGCGGATAAGGTTGTTGACCTTGTAGGTCGCGTTGGACTGCGAGATGCCGAGAAAGTCCGCAAACCGGCCGATCGTCGGCGCGTTGAGCTGATGAATGACCTCAACGGAAAACGCCTCCATTGCGCTCAGCGAGCCCTCACGTTCCCGCACCTGTGAAAACAGGCGGCGGAAAAACTGCAGCTTAAACTTCTCATATACACGCTGAAAATCCTGCTCCATCATCGGCCGCTCCCCCCTTGCTCCTTTTGTTGCAGCATATTTTCTCTTCTTTTTTACACCAAAGCGGCAGAAAAGTAAAGAGCCGGACGCGTAGAAATTCTCGCGTCCGGCAGAAAATAAAGCAGGATTTAACGTCTTATGGCGCTTTCGGCCCGTCGTCGGGCTTGTCCTCGCCGACGACCTCACCGGTCGTCTCGACGGCGGTGGCATCGTCCACAAAGTCACGCACGGCGGCCTTGACGTCCTTGACAAAGACGGCGGCGTACACGACGGTGCAGAGGTTCTGCACACCGTCAACGATGAGCGACACGCCCATCATGATCGTGAGCACCTGCTTGCCGTTGAAGGGGTTGAAGACCAGCAGCACGCCCAGCACCAGACACACGACTGTGCACACGAGCGTGACCCACCACGAGTGTGCGCCCATGCGCCGCGAATCAACGGCGACCTGCAGCTTGAAGACGCTGTCGACAAGCACGAGCAGACCGATCATGACCGAGAGCACGTCTGTCAGCGCCGGTGCGCGCCAGAGCATGAGCGCGCCGAGGATGATGCAGAACAGCCCCACGGCAAAGTCAAAGCGGATGGCCACGCCCTCGACCTCGCGGATGAAGTAGAGCACGATCTTCATCACACCGAACACGGCCATGGCAGCGCCGAGGATGCGGCAGATCATGATCAGCGACGTCTCGGGATTCACAACGAGATAGATGCCGAGCAGCAAAAACATCGCGCTGAGCACGACATAGCTCCACTTGATACGCTTAAAGATCTTCACGCGAATGCCTCCTTACAGGCCGAGCGGCTCGTCGATGAGCACGACCTCGACCTTGGCCATGTCCATCATCTGTCCCCAGAGCACGAGCAGCGCGTTGCAGCCGCGGCTCTGGCTGCGGCAGTCGACACAGCGCTCAAGCTCGTGGCACGGCTGGTCGCCGTCAAAGCGCTTCATGTTCTGCACGGCGGCGGTGTTGCGCGCGCGGGAGAGCGCGCTGTCAAAGTCGGGGCAGAGCTTGTTCGTGCCCGCGACGATGTACACCGTCTTGCCGATGCCGTAGACCATGGCGGCGAGGCGGTTGCCGCGGCCGTCGATGTTGAGGATCTGGCCGTCGGCGGTGATGGCGTTGGCGCTGCTGAGATACACGGGTGCGGTCAGCGCGTTGTCGAGCGTGGCAGAGCCCGGTGTGCGCCAGTGCCACCAGACGGTGTTGTGCTCCGCCAGACGGTCATACAGACCGAGCTGGTCAATGGTCTTGCTGCCGCCGATGCCGACGGTCGTGCCGTCGATCGCGCCGTCGAGATAGTCCGCCGCCTCGGCAGCCGTGGCAAAATGCTGCACGGCAAAGCCGCGGCCGGTCAGGGCGCGGATGGTCGTTTCAATGTCCATGGGACATGCCTCCATAAAATAGAATAGGGTCTGGATTTATCCTACCATTGCGAGCCGCCGCTGTCAATTTCCTTTGCGGCTTTGCGGTTGAATCCGTGCGCGCAGTTTGCTATAATGGCGGCAGAAATCTTCAGAGGGGAGACCGCTCTATGCAGCTTCTTTATGCGCTGGCAGAGCTGCGCACGCCGTTTCTGGACGCGCTGCTCGGCGCACTCACCAACTGCGGCGGTGAGCTCGTGTTCATGGCCGCTGCCATCATCGTGTTCTGGTGCGTGAGCAAGTCCTGCGGGTACTATATGCTCACGGTCGGCTTCGTCGGCACGATCGTCAACCAGTTTCTCAAGCTTGTCTTTCGCATCCCACGCCCGTGGGTGAAAGACCCGGATTTTCAGATCGTCGAGAGCGCCCGCGCCGAGGCCACCGGCTACTCGTTCCCGAGCGGACACACGCAAAACGTCTTTGCGTCCTTCGGCTGTCTCGGCCGCTGGACGAAGCGGGCGTGGTTGCGTGTGGTCTGCGCGCTGCTGATCGTGGTCACGGCGTTTTCGCGCATGTACCTCGGCGTGCACACGCCGCTGGACGTCGGCGTGTCGTTCGGCATCGGGCTCGTGCTGGTGTTCGCGCTCTATCCGCTCTTTCGGGACATTGACAGCCATCCGAAGCGGCTCTATCTGCTCTTCGGCGCCATGGCGGTGCTGGGCGCTGCCTACCTGCTCTTTGCCGAGCTCTGGCCGTTTCCCGCGGATGTGGACGCGGCAAACCTCGCCTCCGGGCGCAAGAACGCGTACACGCTGCTCGGCGCGGTGCTGGGCATGACGTTTGCCTACTGGCTCGACCGGAGGTATGTGCACTTTGACGTGCGCGCCGTCTGGTGGGCGCAGGTGCTCAAGACCGTGCTCGGTCTTGCCATTACGATCGGGCTGCGCGCCGCGCTCAAAGCGCCGCTGCTCGCGCTGTGCGGCGGGCACAATGTTGCCAATCTCATCCGCTACGCGCTCATGGTGATCTTTGCCGCCGGTATCTGGCCGATGACCTTCGGCTGGTTCGGCCGTCTCGGGCGGAAGAAACCTGCGTCCGGCGCGTCAGATTGAATTGACTTGCAGACACAAGTGTGTTACTATTTATTACGTTATGTAAACACGCAAACACGGACATAAAGAGGTGCGTATCACATGGAAAAACACGCATTCGATCCCGCATGCTGCCTCGGTGAGCGGCTGCAGACGCTCTCGCGCGCGGAGCTGACCGCGCTGGCTGAGACGATCTGCCGCATCCTGACGGAGCGCGGGGCATACCACGGCGGCATTCGCCCGGACAACATCAGCCGTGCAGGGGACGGTACGGTCGGTCTCGGCGCGCCCGCCCGCACGGACACGAAGGACTGGACGACCGAGGAGCTGGAGTTCATGGCGCCCGAGGTTTTCTGGAGCGGCTCGCTCGATGCCTCGGCCGACGTGTATTCGCTCGGCCTGCTGCTGTATGCGGGCGTGATGGGCGGCCGTCTGCCGTTTTACCCGGACGACCGCGCGCCGCAGCCGGAGGATATGGCCGCCGCGCTGCGCCGCCGCATGAACGGCGAGGCGCTGCCTCTGGCGCGCAAGGCCGGGCGCGATCTTGCGCAGATCATCGCGCGCGCCACGCAGTGCAAGCCGGCCGACCGCTACGCCACCCCGGCGGAGCTGTGCGCCGCGCTCGAGCAGTATGATGCCGAGCAGCGCCGCAATGTGCCGACCGCGCAGGAGATGTTCAACAAGCCCGAGCAGGAGCTCAGCGAGGTCGAGCGCATGATGCTCAGCATCCTCGCCGAGGAGGCCGCCGCACCTGTGCCGGAGGCTGAGCCGGAGATCGCGGTCGAGCCCGAAGCGGAAGCTGAGCCTGAGCTGAAGTTTGAACTGAAGACCGAGCCGGAGGAAGCCCCGGTCATTGAGCCGGAGGCCGAACTCGAGTCGGAAGCGAAGCCCGAGGAAGCTCCGGCCGCCGAGCCGGAAGAGAAGCCCGAGGAGGCTCCGGCTGCCGAAGCGGAGACGAGCCCCGAAACCGAGCCCGAGCCGCAGGCTGAGCCCGAGGTCAAGCCCGCGCCGCAGCCGCTGCCGAACAAATTCCGCCCGGAAAAGCCGGCTGCCAAGCCGGAGGTCAAGCCGGAGCGCAAGCCGGAAAAGCCGCCGGTGAAAAAGCCCGAGCCCTACCGTCCCGCCCCCGCGAAGCCGAAAAAGAAAGCGCCCGACGCGCAGCGCCAGTCGCATAAGGCGGGCGTACTGCTGACGGTGCTGATCATCTGCGCGGCGGTGCTGGCCGTACTGCTGCTGCGTTCGCTCGGCGTGTTCGGCACGCCCTCCGCGGCGGAGACCACGCCGACACCCGCACCGACTGCCCCGGTCGAGACCGCTGTGCCGACCGAGACGCCCACGCCCACCCCGACGCCGAAGCCCGAGCCGACGTATGAAGTCGTCAAGGCGGATGTCTCCTGGGCGGACGCTGAAGCGGCGGCGGAGGCCAAGGGCGGCCACCTCGTCGTGATCGACAGCGCCGAGAAGTGGACGCGCGTCGCCCAGCTTGCCGACGAGTCCGGCCTGACCTACGTCTGGATCGGTCTGTATCGCGCCGACAGCGGCGAGCTTGCCTGGGTCAAGGACAACATCGACCCGGTCTATAACTGGGCCGCCGGTGAGCCGTCCGTGCGCGACACCAACGGCGCGGCCGAGAACTATGTGCTCATCGCACGCCGCAGCGACGGCTGGTATTATAACGACTGCATCGGTGATCCCGCCGCCAAATACCCGCAGTTCTACGGCGGCAAGACCGGCTATATCATCGAGATCGACCCGTAAAATGTGCAAAAAGCTCCCCGGCCATCCGGCCGGGGAGCGATTTTTTTGTGCAGCGTTCAGGTCTGCCAGTCGGTGACCGGTTTTCCGTCGCTGTCGGTGAATGTGCCGCAGGCGATCATGATCAGGTCGACCAGCGCGCCGATGCCGAAGCATCCGGCCGTGAGCAGCCAGAGCACGCCCGTGCCGATCTTGCCGACGTAGAAGCGGTGGATGCCGAGACCGCCGACAAAGACACACAGCAGCAGCGCGATCAGGCGCGATTTCGGGCTGGCGTTCGGGTCGACGGTCTTCGTCGGCGCCACGGCGCAGCCGCAATGCGGGCAGACCACGGCCTCATCGACCAGCTGCGCACCGCACTGAGAACAGTATTTCATGGTTTTTGTCCCCCTTCGAGGCAGCCGCCGCAGCGGCCGCGATTTCTGTCGTATGACAAGCGTAGTGTAGCATTTTCCGCGCCGGTTGTCAATTTCCCGACGATATATATCCGGTCGCGCAAAGCGCAAAAAAGAGGAAGCCGAGTGACCGGCTTCCTCTTCTCATTTTGCGTTATGCCTCGGGGCTGAACTGGTCCTTGCCGACGCCGCACAGCGGGCAGACCCAGTCTTCGGGGACAGCTTCCCAGGGTGTGCCGGGGGCGACGCCGTTGTCGGGATCGCCGGCTGCGGGGTCGTAGACGTAGCCGCAGATGTCACAGACGTATTTCATGGCTGTGCCTCCTGTTTTGGCAAATTACTTGCCGAAGTAGCGGTTCAGCAGACCCTCGAAGGCCTTGCCGTGGCGGGCTTCGTCGCGGGCCATCTCGTGCACGGTGTCGTGAATCGCGTCGAGGTTCAGCGCCTTTGCCAGCTTCGCCAGCTCGGTCTTGCCCATCGTCGCGCCGTTTTCGGCTTCCACGCGCATTTGCAGGTTCTTCTTCGTGCTGTCCGTCACCACTTCGCCCAGCATCTCGGCGAACTTCGCGGCATGCTCCGCTTCCTCAAAGGCAGCCTTCTCCCAGTACAGGCCAATTTCCGGGTAGCCCTCGCGGTGCGCCACGCGCGCCATCGCCAGATACATGCCGACCTCGGTGCATTCGCCCTGGAAGTTCTCGCGCAGGCCCTGAATGATTTCCTCCGGCGCGCCCTTCGCAACGCCCACGACGTGCTCCGCCGCCCATGCCATTTCGGCTTCCTGCTTGATGAACTTGCTCGCCGGCGCCTTGCAAACCGGGCACTGCTCCGGCGCCTTCTCGCCTTCGTAAACATAACCGCACACGCTGCAAACCCACTTCATATTGATGTTCCTCCTCAATTTATTCTGGCTTTTCAGCCGATTTTCCATTCATTTTGTCCGGCGTTTCCGCCTGAAAACAGTATACCCCGCTTTGAGGCAAAGTGAAACACCAAAATCAAATTTTTCTGCAACTTTTTTCGCTCTCCTGTGTTTTCGCTATATTCTTTGAGAAAACACAAAATTCTCACGCGTAAAAAAAGGATTTTGCCACTTGGGGGGCGAATGAATAGAAAGAGTTTTTCTCGTGAAGGATAGAAGCAATCAAAGCGGATTCTGCTGAACCGCGCGTTCTGTCCCTTGCGAATTTCTCCGCTTGAAGGAAACCGGCACCAAAAGCCGCCGGGTACATACAACATTACGGGGAACGCTTCAGGATTTTTCGGCATTGGGGAGGAAAGATTCATGCAGGATTTGGTGGTCGTTGTCAATCTGAACGGCAGCGCGTGCCGGATGATGGCGCAGAAGCTCCGCGCGGAGCATTTTTACTGCCGGATTGTGTCGTCCGCCTGTGCTGCGGAAGATATCCAGCGCATGGGCGCGCGCGGCATTGTGCTGGCGGCAGGCGTCAGCGGCGAAGCGGCGGATGTGCCGTTCCTGATGGATTATCTGCAAACCGGGCTGCCAATGCTCTGCGTGGGCGATTCGGCGCTGTCGCTATGCCAGACGCTGGGCGGCGCATTGAGCGAACCCGTGCCGCAGGACGGCGCGATGCAGATTCATCTGGACGCATCCGATGCCCTGCTGGACGGCATGGAGGACACCGACCGCTATCAGCCGACCGCGCGGTTTATGTCGCTGGACGGCGCGCAGGCGACGCCGATTGCCACAACAGACGGCGGGATGCTCGGCTTCCACGCCAGCCGCCGCGACGTGTGGGGCTTCTCCTTCCAACTGGAGCGGAACGACCCCTTTTCGAGTCATCTGCTCGTCAGCTTCTGCCAGAACATCTGCGGCTGCACCGCGTGGTGGACGAATCAGGCGCTGATTGACCGCGCCCGCGAGGAAATCGACCGCGCGGCGAATGGCGGCAGCGCGCTATGCAGCTTGTC
>OICD01000123.1_pt1 | contig 50160 bp, 35 predicted proteins | sample 1581161 | NCBI WGS metagenome assembly OICD01 (sample SAMEA3882546, study PRJEB24775) | human gut metagenome | biome: human-associated habitat; feature: intestine environment; material: feces | place: Netherlands | collected 2009/2010 | reverse complement strand
AAACCTCGTAGCCTTTCGCCGCCGGAGCGGCGAAAGAAAGTCCGATCATTTTCTCAGGCGACATGCGCGGCTGGGAAAATACTGCTCGGCCTGCAAACGTGCGCGCCGTCCGCTAAAAGCGGACGGCGCGTGCGCTGCAGTCAGGCCGCAAACCCTTTTGTCAAAAAGTAATACTTTTTGACAGTCACAACAGCGCCCATTGCATTCGCAATGGGCGCTGCCGCTTTTTGGGGTGATTTTCTGTGTCTTGCTCAGGCCTGCGTGTCGCCGCGGTAGAGCATGCGCACGATCTGGCCGCGCGTGCATGCGTCGTCCGGGCTGAAGGTGGTGGCGCTCGTGCCGGCGGTCACGCCGGCCGTGATCTGCGGGGCGCTGAAGTAGGCCCACTCCACGGCATCGTAGAGCTCGGTGTCTGCGGGGACGTCCGTGAACGGAAGTGCCGGGACGGCCGGGATCTCATCAACGGGGATCTCCGCGCTGACGGAAGCGTTTTCGAGCGTGATCTGGTAGTCCTGGCTGTAGTTGGCCTTGCCCGGCTCATAGGTGTAGATCACGAGTGCGAGCTTGTGGCCTTCCTTGACGGTGTAGAGGTTCGGCTGCAGGTAGATGGTGTAGTCGTGGTTCTCACCGACCTTGAGGGCGACCTTCGTACCGGCGGAGGCGGAGTCATAGCCGGCGCCGGGGTTGCAGAGGTCCATCCAGCCGCGCGCAATGATCTTGTAGCTGACATCGGTGGCGTTGAGCTCGGCGTAGTCATAGTTGTTCAGGCCGCCGCCCATCCACGCGCCGCCGGCGGTGAGGGTCTTGGGCACATAGCTGCCCTGCGTGTTGTAGGCCGGGAACGTCGTGCCCTCGGGCGCGATGTCGACGAGCATGGCGCTGACCATGAGCGCGTCGCGGTCGATCAGATCGGCGCCGTCCGGCAGGGACACGGTCACAGCGCCGTCAGTGGACGCTGCGCCGACGTAGTTGTCGTGGTCAAGGGCGTTCGTCTCTTCGCCGACATAGTTGTCGTGGTCGACGGTGCCGCGCGGGCTGCTCGTCTCCGGCGCGTCATAGTTGTCGGCGCTGGCGGTGAAGCTCACGGCCACGCTGCCCTTGATGACGGTGTCGGCGTCGACATCCATGGTGTACATGGCGCTCACGTCGGTGGAGCCGGCGGTCAGCGCATTCTGCCAGTTTCTGCGGTTGATGCCCTGCGTGGCGTAGTCGCTGTTGATGGTGGTCGTGCCGGTGTCATCGGCATTGGAGAGGACAATGCTCTTGTCGGTCGTCCAGCTGTCATAGGTGTTCCAGACGGAGGCGTCGACGTTGCTCTGCGCGGTGACGGCGGCCATGTTCTCGGCGCCGTTTTCCACGCCGCACAGGTAGTGGCTGAACCAGCGGTTGAGGACATTGTTGTAGCTCTCGCCGTCAATGTAGAACTCGAGGTTGCCGGCGGGGTAGCTCGGGGTCAGGTGCGCATCCTGATGCAGCAGGAGCTTGACGTTCACGCCGGCCTTCTGATAGGCCTGATACATGAGGTCAAATTCCTTCGTGCGCACGTTGTCGTCGTTGAGACCGTGCACGATCAGCGCCGGGCACTTGATGTTTTCCGCGTCAAGCGTGTAGTCGCGGGTCACCCAGTGCTCGGAGTAGTCGCCGTTGCTCTTGAGCTGATCCTGCTGGATCTGGTACATGTAGTTGCCGTACTTTTCGGCGATGGTGGCGTAGTCGTCCGGATCGAGGTAGCGGCCGTTGCAGTACCAGCCGAGGCGCTCGGAGTAGTTGACGAGGCTGTTGGTGGAGATGCCCTGAGAGTTGGTGTACTCATACCAGCTCGCGATGCCGGCGACGGGGACGATGGTCTCAAGGCCGGCAACGCCGGTCGTCGCCAGACCGAACTGCGTCGTGCCGGCGTAGGAACGGCCGGTCATGCCGACCTTGCCGCTCGACCAGTCGGCCGCGATGGCGATGTTGCCGGTCTTGTCGGTGTAGGCCGTGCGGTCGCCGTGCAGCCACTCGATCACGCACTTGAACGCATCGATCTCCAGGTCGGTGCCGCAGGTCTCAAAGCCGTCGGAGCCCTTCGTGCCCAGACCGCCGCACTCGACCACGGCGAAGCCGCGCACAAGATAGTAGTCATACCAGTTGAGGTCCTCGTAGTCGTACATCCATTCGGACGGGTTCCAGTAGTACCAGTCGGCGCTGTTGGCATTGGCGGCAGCCTCAGCGGTCGTGGCGGTGCCGGCGGGCACGCGCTTGTCCGGCTGGCTGTAGAGCTTGGAGATGTCATAGCCCTCGCTGCCGAGGTTCTCGCCGGGGTTCATGCTCTCGTTGCAGCCGGTGATGTACGGGCGCGCCTCGTAGATGGTGGCCGCCTTGTAGTTGCCCTCCATCGCTGCGCGCGGGATCTGCACGAGCGCCTTGACGAGGTCGAGCTTGCCGTCGTCGTCGGTGTCGTAGTTGGTCTCGACATAGACGCAGTAGCGGATGATGTCGCTCTCGTCGTTGCTGTAGCCCTCCGTGACCTCGCCGGTCGTGTAGGGGAAGATGGGCTGGGCCATACCGTTCATGTACAGCGGCTGCAGCTTGTCGGCGTGCAGCGCGTCATACATCTGGTCGGCGACTGCCTTCATCTGGCGGTAAGCCGCGAGCGTGCAGGGCGCGTCGGCGTCGGTGTCCGCGTCGATCATGCCCATGCTGCGGGCCTGAGCCAGATAGTCATCCGGGAACGAGCCGAGCTGCTGCTCGGTCATGCCCGTCCACAGCAGCAGTGCACGCACTGCGTCCGCTACGGTCAGTTCCGTGTTTTCGCCTGCGCCGTCGGGGACGAGCGCAGTGCCGTTGATGTCTGCCAGATCGGCATACGTCACGGCGGATGCGCTGCTGTCGTTCACGGCGAGTGCCGTGCCGGGCAGAAGCGACAGCACCATGACCAGCGTCAGCAGCAGAGTCAAGATTCTCCTCTTCATGATAAGCCTTCTTTCTGTACGAGATTGGATTCTTCGCCGCCGGAGCAGCAGGAGTGCGCCGCAGACGGAAAAAATCTTATGTGCAGTTTACGTCTGAAATGTAAATTTTTCAATTGACAAAGCACACAAGGTTTTTGATGAATTTAATTTCATTATTCGTCGTATTATTAGTATATTCATACATGAATTATTTTTGATGCGGTTATATGCGCTTATTATAGGTCTGAAGGCCCATATATTCCAGCGTTTTTCCAGCTTGCGGGCAATCGAGGAATAACGGCGCACATTAGTATTTATTCATTCAATTTTTTGCTTTATTCGCACGCGGGCACTTGACAGATACCCACCGGGGGTATATATTAAAAATACCCCGGAGGGGTATATGGGAAACAATGAGGTACTGACATATGAACGATGAGAAAAAAACCTGCTGCTGCGGCTGCTCGCAGCGCAAGAAGGAGCGCACGCCGGAGGAGTATACGCGCCTCATCCACCGGCTCAACCGCATTGAGGGGCAGATCCGCGGCATCCGCGGCATGGTCGAAAACGATGCCTACTGCCCGGATATCCTCATGCAGTCGGCGGCGGCCGGCGCGGCGCTCAACGCATTTAATAAGGAGCTGCTGGCCAGCCACATCCGCACCTGCGTCGTCGAGGACATCCGCGGCGGCAAGGATGAGGTGATCGACGAGCTGGTGGCGACGCTGCAAAAGCTCATGAAATGAGCATTCCCGAAGGAGGGACGATCTTGAAACAATTTGATGTCACCGGTATGAGCTGTGCCGCCTGCTCGGCGCGCGTGGAGAAGGCGGTGTCACACGTGCCGGGCGTGACGGCGTGCGCGGTCAGCCTGCTGACAAATTCCATGGGCGTGGAGGGCACGGCGCCGGATCAGGCGATCATCGACGCGGTGCAGGCTGCGGGCTACGGCGCGTCTGTTCAGGGCGGGCAGACGCCCTCCGCGCCCGACGGCGACGCGCTCGCCGACCACGAGACGCCGAGACTGCGGCGCAGGCTCTGCTGGTCGCTGGGCTTTCTGCTCATCCTGATGTATTTTTCCATGGGGCACATGATGTGGGGCTGGCCGCTGCCGGGCTTTTATGACGGCAACCATGTCGCCATGGGCCTGACGCAGCTGCTGCTGACGGGCATCATCATGGTCATCAACCAGAAGTTTTTCATCAGCGGCTACAAGGCGCTCTGGCACCGCGCGCCGAACATGGACACGCTCGTGGCGCTCGGCGCGACGGCGGCGTTTGTCTACAGCACGTATGCGCTCTTTGCCATGACGGGCGCGCAGGTGCGCGGCGATGCGCAGGCCGTCATGGGCTATATGCATGATTTTTACTTTGAGTCTGCCGCCATGATTCTTACGCTCATTACCGTCGGCAAGACGCTCGAGGCGCGCGCCAAGGGCAAGACGACCGACGCGCTGCGCAGCCTCCTGCAGCTCGCGCCCAAGACCGCGACCGTGGAGCGCGGCGGCGCGGAGCTGACCGTGCCGATCGAGCAGGTGCGCCTGGGCGACGTGTTTCTCGTGCGGCCGGGGGAGCGCATCCCGGTCGACGGTGTGGTGCTTGACGGCACGAGCGCGGTCAACGAGGCGGCGCTCACCGGCGAGAGCATCCCGGCCGACAAAGCGCCGGGCGCAGCCGTGTCGGCCGCGACGGTGAACCAGTCCGGTTTTCTCAAATGCCGCGCCACGCGCGTCGGCGAAGACACGACCCTCGCGCGGATCATCCGCATGGTGCGCGACGCGGCGGCGACGAAAGCGCCGATCGCCAAGATCGCCGACAAGGTGTCCGGCGTGTTCGTGCCGGCGGTCATGGGTGCCGCGTTCGTGACGTTTCTCGTCTGGCTGCTGCTCGGGCGCAGCGTGGGCTACGCGCTCGCGCGCGGCATCTCGGTGCTGGTCATCAGCTGCCCGTGCGCGCTCGGCCTCGCCACGCCGGTGGCGATCATGGTCGGCAGCGGCGTGGGCGCGAAAAACGGCGTCCTGTTCAAGACGGCGGCCTCCCTTGAGGAGACCGGCCGCATTCAGATCGTCGCGCTCGACAAGACCGGCACCGTCACCTCCGGCGAGCCCACGGTGACGGACATCTGCCCCGTTCCGGGTGTGACCGAGGCGGAGCTGCTGGGCGCGGCCTGCGCGCTCGAGCAAAAGAGCGAGCACCCGCTGGCCAAGGCCGTGCTGCGCCGCGCGCAGGCGGACGGGCTGACCGCCGCCGAGGTGACGGCGTTTCAGGCGCTGCCGGGCAGCGGGCTTCAGGCCATGCTCGACGGGCAGAAGCTTTGCGGCGGCAATGCGGACTTCATCCGCACCGCGGCGGCGCTCCCCGACGTCGTTTCGGTGCGCGCAGAGCAGCTCGCGGAGGAAGGCAAGACGCCGCTCTTTTTCGCGCGCGGCGGCAAGCTTCTCGGCGTCATCGCCGTCGCGGACGTGCTCAAGCCCGACAGCCCGCAGGCCATCCGCGCGCTGCAAAACATGGGCATCCGCGTCGTCATGCTCACGGGCGATAACGCGCGCACGGCCAAGGCCATCGGCGCGCAGGCCGGTGTGGACGAGGTGATCGCGGGCGTGCTGCCCGACGGCAAGGAGCGCGAGATCCGCCGCCTGAGCGCGCGCGGCAAGGTCGCCATGGTCGGCGACGGCATCAATGACGCACCGGCGCTCACGCGCGCGGACGTCGGCATCGCCATCGGCGCGGGCACGGACGTGGCCATCGACGCGGCCGACGTCGTGCTCGTCAATAGCCGCCTGAGCGACGTCCCGGCGGCCATCCGGCTCAGCCGCGCAACGCTGCGCAACATCCGCGAGAACCTGTTCTGGGCGTTTTTCTACAACACCATCGGCATCCCCATCGCGGCGGGCGTGTTCGTCCCGCTCGGCCTGACGCTCAGCCCCATGCTCGGCGCGGCGGCCATGAGCCTGTCGAGCTTCTGCGTGGTCACGAACGCCCTGCGCCTGAACCTGTTTGACCTGCACGATGCACGTCGTGATCACAAACGTGCAAGCCATCTCAAAGAAGTACCGGAAATCAAGGAGGAAACTACAATGAAAAAGACCATTTCGATCGAAGGCATGATGTGCACTCACTGCGAGGCGACCGTGAAGAAGGCGCTTGAGGCGCTGCCGGAAGTCACGGAGGCCGTCGTCAGCCACACGGCGGGCACCGCCGTCGTGACGCTCAGCGCCCCGGTGGACGACGCCGCGCTCAAGGCCGCGGTCGAGGCCAAGGACTACACCGTCACCGGCATCGCGTAAGCGCATCAAAGCATGGCAAAGGCGTCCCCGGACGGGGACGCCTTTGCTGTCTTTCGTCAGCGGCTCATGGCAGACGGCCGCCGCCCATGCACGCCGCCGCGCTTCGATCCGCCCGGGCGGGAAGCGTGGGGCGCGGTGTCAGCGCAGCGCCTGCAGCGCGCTGTCGATGCGGCTGAGGAGCATGTCCGGCTTCGTGCCGCGCCATACATGGATCCGGTGCAGCAGCCGGAGCGTTTCCGGCTCGCCCTTGACCAGACGGTTCGCGCCGCCCTCGGTCGTGACCGTGACCTGAACGCCCAGCGCCTGCAGCACGCGCTCCGACAGCTCGGAATACGCGCCGTTGGGATAGGTGAACACGGGCAGCGGCGTGCCCGGCAGCCCGGTAAGCTGCTCTTGCGCGCGCGTGTAATCCTGCGTCAGCGCGGCGATGTAGTCGGGCTCGGCTTCGCCGCGCATTTGCAGCACGCCGCGGCGGCAGCCGGCTCCGTCGACGGCGGTGACTTGATGCATATCATAGGAATGGGTCGTGACCGTCAGGACGCCGCGCGCGACCCACGGGCGCGCATCCTCGAGCGAGAAGTGCGGCATGATCGGAATGCCGGTGTCCTTGTAGGTCGTGTGACCGATGGAGACGCCGATCACGGCGATGTTGGCGCAAAAGCCGTATTTTTCGAGCAGCGGCGCCGCCAGATCCAGATTGTTCTGATAGCCGTCGTCTATGGTGATGAGCAGGGGCTTTTCCGGCAGCTTGCCGTCGCCGTTGACAAATTCGATCAGATCGGCATAGCCGACGGACGTATAGCCCGCGTCCCGCAGGGCGCTGAGCTGACGCGCAAACTCGGATGCCGGCGTGCACAGGGAGCCGGTGTCCGCTTCGTCTTCGGTGAAGGCGTGGTACATGAGGATCGCAACGTCGGCGGTTTCGGTGCGCGGGGCACAGGCCATTACAAGGATGGCCAGCAGCACGCAGAGCCCCAGCAGGGCGGCAAGCGCGGCGGCGGCCCGTTTTCTTATCGACATGGCAGACTCCTTGCAGTGTTATGAAAGGCAGGCACCCGTGCCCGCCTTTCCAAAAGCTGTATGTATTATACCATGCGGCACGCCGCGCCGCAAGGCACAAGCGCCTTACGCGCCGTCGGGTGCCCGGCGCATAAAAAAATAACCGGATCACCATCGGTGATCCGGTTATTGGCACGCCGTGAGGGATTCGAACCCCCGGCCTTCTGGTCCGTAGCCAGACGCTCTATCCAGCTGAGCTAACGGCGCTTAGTGCGCTCCTAACGCGCCTAAGTATAATAGCATAGCTCTGCCGGAATTGCAAGCACTTTTTCAAAAATATTTTCTTCTTCGCGTTTTTACCAGCCCATCGTATCGCGGATCGTGTCCGTCACATCGCTGACTGTGCGCACGGCGTCGGCCACGATGCCGTTGGCGCGCTTTTTCTGCGGCTGCATCATCAGCCCCGCCGCCGCGCCGACCGCCATGCCGACACCCAGCCCGATGCCCATGCCCTTGGCAAACTGCGCGGCGCACATTTTGCTGTCTCTGCTCATGCTTTTGCCTCCTTTCGCAGCAAGGCTGCTGCGCGGATAGTATGCGCGCGGCGCGAAAAGCCATGCGCGGCACGCAAATGCAGTTTCTGGATTGCTTCCCGGCCGCCGTCGGTGGTATACTACTTTTACTATAGCTTTCAAATTTTCTTCCGATCGAATGGGAGGGGACAGGTATGATCCTGCGTATTCTGGCCGTGGGCGACGTTGTGGGTGCGCCCGGCCTTGCATTTTTGAGCGAGCACCTGCGTGCCTTCAAGGAGCAGGAGCACATTGATTTCACGGTCGTCAACGGCGAAAACGCCAACGTCGTCGGCGTCACGCCCAAGCAGGCGGACGCGATCTTCGCCGCCGGTGCGGACGTCATCACGCTCGGCAACCACACGTGGACGCGCTACGAGCTGCAGCCGTATCTCGAGCAGAAAAAGCGCATCCTGCGCCCGGCAAACTTTGCGCCGCAGTGCCCGGGGCGCGGCTGGGGCGAGTATTCCCTGCGCGGCGGGCCGATCTGCGTCATCAACCTCATGGGACGCTTCACGCTCGATACGAACACGGATAACCCGTTTCTCGTCGTGGACGATATTCTCGAGCAGACGCAGGCGAAGATCGTCCTCGTCGATATGCACGCCGAGGCCACGAGCGAAAAGCGCGCCATGGGCTTTTATCTTGACGGGCGCGTGACGGCCGTCTGGGGCACGCACACGCACGTGCAGACCTCGGACGCCGAGGTGCTGCCCGAGGGCACGGGCTACCTGACCGACCTCGGCATGACGGGACCGGCCAACGCCGTGCTCGGCATCGCGCCGGAGCAGTCGATCGGCAAGTTCCTCGGCGACCCGCCGCGCCGCTATGAGGCGGCCATGGGCGCGGCCAAGCTCGAGGGCGCGATCTTCGAGGTCGACAGCGACACCGGCCTGTGCCGCGATGTACGCCTGGTGCGCCTGAGATGAGCGTGCGCATTCTGCACGCGGCGGATCTGCACCTCGATTCGCCGTTTGAGGCGCTCTCCGGCGCGCAGGCGGCGCAGCGCCGCCGGGAGCAGCGCGACCTTCTGCGCGCTTTGCCGGAGCTGGCCAAGGCGCACGGTGCGCAGATCATCCTGCTCGCGGGCGACCTGCTTGACAGCGGCAGCCCCTATCCCGAGACGGCAAAGGCGCTCGCCGAGACGTTTGCCGGCTGCGCTTCGGAGGTGTTTCTCGCGCCCGGAAACCACGACTATTACAGCGCGGGCGCGCCGTATGCGCGCCTGACGTTTCCGGAGAACGTACATATCTTCCGCACACAGCGCATCGAGGCCGTCGCGCTGCCGGAGCTGGGCGTGCGCGTCTGGGGCGCGGCGTTTACCGACAGCCGCTGTCCCGCGCTGCTGCGGGGCTTTTCCGTGCCGAAAGAGCCGGGGCTGCTGGACGTTTTGTGTATGCACGCGGAGGTGGGAAATCCCGCCTCGGCGTATAATCCCGTGTCGGCGGCGGACCTTGCGCACAGCGGGCTGGACTACGCCGCCTTCGGCCACACGCACCGCTTCGGCGGCGTGCAGCGCGCCGGGGGCACGGTGTATGCGTGGCCGGGCTGCATGGAAGGGCGCGGCTTTGACGAGACGGGGGAAAAGGGCGTGCTGCTCGTGGACGTCGCCGCAGGCGATGTGCAGGCGCAGTTTTTGCCCGTGCCCGGGCGGCGGTATGAGATCCTGCGCGTCGATGTCACGGATGCAGACCCCGTGCAGGCGGTGCTTGCCGCGCTGCCGGAGGGGGCTGCGCGCAATATCTTCCGCATCGTGCTCACGGGCGAGACCGACCGTGCGCCGAACCCCGCTGCGCTGCGCGCCGCGCTCGAGGGGCGGGTATTCGCCATGCAGCTGCGCGACGAGACGCGCGCATGCCGGGATCTCTGGGCGCGCGCGGGCGAGGGTACGCTGCGCGGACAGTTTCTCGCGCAGCTCAAGCAAAAATACGACGCGGCGGGCTCCGACCGCGACCGAGAGACGATCGTCATGGCCGCGCGCTGGGGGCTCGCGGCACTGGACCACGATGAGGAGGTGGTGACGCTGTGATCATCCGGCATATGCAGGGCACGTTCGGCACGCTCGACGGTGAGCAGCTGCGGCTCGACACGGGGCTGAATATCATCTATGCGCCGAATGAGAGCGGCAAGAGCACGTGGTGCGCCTTCCTGCGCGCCATGCTCTACGGGATCGACACGTCCCAGCGCGCCCGCGCGGGCTTCGTGCCCGACAAGCAGAAATATGCGCCCTGGAGCGGCAAGCCCATGGCGGCCGACACGCCCGTGAGCTGCGCATCACGATCCGCCGCTGGACGGAGGCGAAGAGCGCGCCGATGCGCGCCTTTTCGGCGGTGTACACGGGCACGGATATCCCGGTGCCGGGGCTGACGGCGACGGACGCGGGCGAGCAGCTCACGGGCGTGTCGGCGGAGGTGTTCCAGCGCAGCGCGTTCATCGGGCAGGGCGGTCTCGTCGTGACCGGCACGCCCGAGCTTGAGCGGCGCATCTCCGCCATCGTGACCTCCGGCGAGGAGGCCAGCTCCTACACCGAGGCCGATGCGCAGCTGCGCGCGTGGCTGCGCCGCCGCCGCAGCGGACAGCACGGCGCGCTGCCGGAGCTGGAGCAGCGCATCGCGGACACGGAGACGCAGCTGCACCGCCTCGAGCGCAACGCGCAGGAGCAGGCGGCCTGCGCCGCCGAGCTGCGGGAGACGGAGGCGGAGCTGCAGACCGTTACCGATCAGATGAACGCTGCCCGCCAGCGGCAGCGCCGCGCGGCGCTGAGCAGCATGGGCGAGGAAAAGTCCAACCTGCGCACGCTCGAGCAGGCGCTCGAACAGGCGCGGCGCGACGCCGCGGCCAAGCGCACCGCGCTCGAGCAGACGCACTTCGGCGTGCAGACGCCGGACGAAGCGGGCGAGACCGCCGAGCGCGACGCACAGCGTGCACAGGCGCTCTCCGACACGGCGGCGCACGGCGGCAAGCCGTATTTCTGGATCGCGGCGCTCGTGCTCGCGGCACTGTGCGCCGTGCTGGGCTATCTGGTGGCGCAGCCGCTGTACTATGCGGCCATCGCGCTGGCGGCCGCGGCGCTCGTGCTGCTGATCGTGGCGGCAAACGGCAGGCAGCGCGCGCAGCAGGCATCCGCCGCGCTCGGAAAGCTCCTGCGCAGCTACGGCGCGCAGGATGCGGACGGCATTTACTATCAGGCGGAAGTGCACCGCGCCGCTTACCGCGCGTGCGCCGCCGCCATGGAGACCGAGCGGCGCGCCGCCGCCGCGCTCGAGGATGCGCGCGAGCATCAGTGCGAGACGCACGAGCGACTGCTGCAGAGCCTCGATTTTGAGAGCGGCACGGGCGAAGCCGCCGCGCTCTATCAGCGCAGGAGCGCGCTTGAGAGCGTGCGCACGCGCCTGCGCACACAGCAGGCACAGCTCACGGGTGCGGCGCTCGCCGTCGGCGACCCGATGGCGCTCAAGTGCGAGCACGCGCAGCTTCTCGAGCAGCGCGACGCGCTCGAGCGGCAGTATGCCGCGCTCGCGCTTGCGATCGAGACGCTCGGCCGCGCCGATGCCGAGCTGCAGAGCCGCTTTTCCCCGCAGCTTGCGCAGAAGGCGGCCGACTACATGGACTACCTCACCAGCGGCCGCTACGACGAGCTCGTGCTCGCGCGCGACCTGTCGGCCAAGGCGCGCAGCGCCGATGACCCGACGCCGCGTGACACGGCCTATCTCTCGGCGGGGACGGCGGATCTGCTGTACCTGTCCGTGCGTCTGGCGCTGTGCGAGCTGACGTGCCCGACGGACGATCCGTGCCCGCTCGTGCTCGATGACACGCTCGTGAATTTCGACGATGCGCGCGCCAGGCGCGCCATGGCGCTCTTCCGGGAGATCGCGCAGCACCGGCAGGTCATCCTCTTTACCTGCCATGAGCGCGACTGTCCCGCGCGGGAGCAATAACGCCGGGATCTCAAAGCCAGACACGGGACGCCCGTGTCCGGCTTTTTGCCGTTGACAGGCGCAGTGAATCGCGGTATACTGACGACGTTTTGCGTTTTCCGGCAAAAACTATATGGAGAGGGGATCTCAATGGAAAAGATCTTTCATCTGAAAGAAAACAACACCACCGTACGCACGGAGATCGTCGCCGGTCTGACGACGTTTATGACCATGGCGTACATCATCGCGCTCAACCCGAACCTGCTGACCGGCTTCGGCGCTCAGGGCGGCTCGCAGCTCTGGAACGGCGTGTTCCTTGCCACGTGCATTGCCTCCGCCATCGGCACGCTCGTCATGGCGTTTGCGGCCAACAAGCCCTTTGCCATGGCGCCCGGTATGGGTCTCAACAGCTTCTTTGCCGTCGTCGTGGCCAACATCGTCACCCTGACCGGCATGAGCTACCTGCAGTCGTTCCAGACGGCGCTGTGCATCATCCTCATCGAGGGCATCGTGTTCATCGTCCTCTCGGTGCTCAAGGTGCGCGAGAAGATCGTCGAGGCCATTCCGCTCGGCATCCGGCTCGGCATCGCGCCGGCCATCGGCCTCATGCTGCTCAACATCGGCATCGGCTCCAACGCCGGTGTGTACTCGAGCGACGGCGGCCCGTTTTACGTCATGCGTGATTTCTTCGGCGCGCTCACGCCCAGCCTCGCCAAGGCCAACATGGGCGACGGCTACCCGCAGATGGTGCTCACGGTTGTGACCATGTTTGTCGGCCTGTTCCTGATCGTGCTCTTCGCGCACAAAAAGGTCAAGGGCTCCGTGCTGCTGGGCATGCTCTGCGCGTCCGGCATCTACTGGGCGGGTGAGGCCATCTTCCTGCACACGAACCCGTTTGCGGCGCTCAAGGGCGCGTCGTTCGTGCCCGCGTTCGGCGATATGGCCGCAACGACCCTGTTCAAGTTCGACTTTGCCGCCCTCGGCCAGATCGGCTGGTTCACGGTCGTGACGCTCGTCATCACGTTCTGCATCATTGACATGTTCGACACCATCGGCACCCTCGTCGGCACGGCGAGCCGCGCCGGCATGGTCGACAAGGACGGCAATATGCCGCGTATGCGCGAGGCGCTGCTGGCCGACGCCGTCGGCACCGTCACGGGCGCGTGCACCGGAACGTCCACGGTCACGACGTTTGTCGAGTCCGCCTCCGGCGTGGAGGCCGGCGGCCGCACGGGCCTGACCGCCCTGACGACCGGCCTGCTCTTCCTTGCGAGTATGTTCCTCGCGCCCATCGCCGCCATCATCCCCGCTGCCGCGACCAGCTCCGCGCTCATCTACGTCGGCCTGCTGATGCTCGGCGGTCTCAAGAAGATCGACTTTGACGACATTTATCAGAGCCTGCCGGTGGCCATCATGCTCATCTCCATGCCGGTCTCCGGCTCGATCGGCCACGGCATCGGTCTGGGTCTGATCAGCTATTCCGTGCTCAAGCTCTGCACGGGCAAGGGCAAGGATGTTTCGCTGCTGACGTATGCCATCTCGCTGCTCTTCCTTGTGAAGTTCTTCCTCGTTGCCTGAGGAAACATATCTGTCCGCGAGGTTTTTGAAAAACCGGCCGGGCGCGTCAATCATGACGCGCCCGGTTTTTTTGCGGCCTGCGCGCTGCCTTACGAAGATGTAAGCCAACTGTAAGCCAAAACGATGGCGGTGTGATGCCGTTTGCGGCTATACTGATGTCAGAAACCGGGGGCGGGAGCGCTCCCATGGGAGGCTGACATGATGGTCAATGTTCTGAGCAGTATCCGGCTGGCGGTATGCGCATTCCCACTGCTGGCGGCGCTGGTCGCCGTGCCGTTTTTCTGCCGGCAGATGCGTGCGCGCTGCTTCAACTGGGTGCGCGCCGTGTTCGGCGGCCTGTTTTTGTTTTATGTTCTGTGTGTGCTGGCGCTCGTGTTTTTCCCGCTGCCGGACGCTGCGCAGGCGGCGAAGCTCACGACCTATGATGCGCAGCTCGTGCCGTTTCAGTTCGTGGCGGATTTTCTGCGCGAGACGCCGCTCGTGCTCTCCGATGCGCGCACGTATCTGCCGGCGCTGCTCGACCGCACGGTGCAGCAGGTCGTGTGCAACATCCTGATGCTCCTGCCGTTCGGGATGTACCTGCGTTACGTCTGCGGTCTGGATCTCGGCCGCGTTGCGCTCGTGTCGCTGGCGTTTTCGGCGTTCATCGAGCTCGGGCAGCTCACGGGGCTGTTTTTCCTGTTTCGCGGCTCGTACCGCCTGTGCGATGTGGACGATCTGATGCTCAACACGCTCGGCGGTCTGCTCGGGGGTGAGCTGGTGCGCGCGCTCGAGGCGCATCTGCCGCCGATCGATGCCTTCGACCGCATTCCCGGCAGCGCCGGTGCACTGCCGCGTCTGGGGTGAGCAAATAATATAGAAACCTCGTAGAGTTTGCGCCCGCAGGCGCAAAGAAAGTCCAATTATTTTCTTCGGCGACATGTGCGGCGAAGAAAATACTTCTCGGCCTGCAAACGTGCGCGCCGTCCGCCGGAGACGGACGGCGCGTGCGCTGCAGTCAGGCCGCAAATCCTTTGTCAAAAAGGAATCCTTTTTGACAGCCTCAAAAAACGGCATGGCGTCGGCCATGCCGTTTTTCGCTGCCGGTGGCATTACACGTCCTCCGCGCCGTCGAGCTCGTCGCGGCCGCGAAAGAGCAGGGAAATGCACCAGACCGCGGCCAGACCGACGAGTGTGTAGATCACGCGCGCAGCCACGGCGGTCTGCCCGCCGCAGATCCACGCCACGAGATCAAACCGGAACAGGCCGATGCTGCCCCAGTTGAGCCCGCCGACGATCGTGAGGATCAGCGCGATGCGGTCGATCACCTGCATATGCTTCCATCTCCTTTTCCGTGTATTCCCGGACAGTATGCCCCGGCGCGGGAAAAAAGATTCCGCCGCCGACAAAACAGGTGCCCGACCGACACCGTTCGCTCTTTACATTTTGCGCGCCCGGCGCTACAATAACAATACAGCTTATCCAATTGACTTCCGAACCTTGGAAGCCACGGCTCATATCTTTATCCCATGACCCTGTTTTGGGCGGATCGATCCCGATCCGCCCCCTTTTTTTTCGGCACGCGCCCGAATTCGCCGTGTTTTGCGCAATATATGGTCTATTTTTATGTTGCAAAACACAAGATATGGAGGGTTTGCTATGCAGTTTTCCAACCATTCCGGCCGCGCGCAGCGCGGCGGCATCGTGTATCTGGCGGTGGACGCGATCGCGCCGAGCGCAGTCCAGCCGCGGCAGAACTTTCCCCCGGCGCAGCTCGAGGAGCTCTCGCGCAGCATCGCCGAGTACGGCGTGCTCAGTCCGCTGACCGTGCGCCCGCGTCCGGACGGGTATGAGCTCGTGGCCGGCGAGCGCCGCCTGCGCGCCGCGCGCATGGCGGGGCTCAGTGAGGTGCCGTGCATCGTCATGGAGCTCGATCTGGAGGAGGCGAGCTTCATCGCGCTGGTAGAAAACCTCCAGCGCAACGACCTCGATTTCCTTGAGGAATCGCGCGGCATCGCGCAGCTCATCCGGCTCTTCGGGCTCAGTCAGGAGGAGTGCGCGCGGCGGCTGGGCAAGTCGCAGTCGGCCGTGGCGAACAAGCTCCGCCTGCTGCGTCTGCCGGAGGATGTGCTCAACGCCATGCGCAACGCCGGGCTCACCGAGCGGCACGGGCGCGCGCTGCTGCGGCTCGAGACGCCGGACGAGCAGCGCGCGGCGCTGGCCTATATCCTCAGCCGCGACCTGAACGTCGCCGCGACGGACGCCTACATCGACCGCCTGCTCGAGGCCAAAGCCGCGCCTGAGAGCGAGCGGCAGAAGACCTTCATCCTCAAGGACGTGCGTGTGTTTCTCAACACGATCGCCCACAGTCTCGACCTCATGAAGCAGGGCGGCATCGACGCCGGTATGCAGCGGCAGGAGACGGACGACGCGCTCATTCTCACCATCAACATCCCCAAGGCGCGGCGGCGCGAGCCGGACGCGCAGCGGGGCGAACCCGTGCCGGTCGGATAAAAAAATCGCGCGCGGGCTTGACAGCGGCGCGGCGGCTTCCTATACTCTTATATACATATATGTGGAAAGGCCGCCCGTGAGGGCGGAAAAGGAGGTCACTGCATGAAAACGCTGATCCTGTTCGCTTCGCGTTACGGCGCGACGGAGGAGATCGCCTATATGCTCAAGAGCGCCGTCGGCGGCGATGTGACGGTGTGCAATGTCCGCGACCGCGGCGTCTCGCTCGAAGGCTATGACACGGTCATCATCGGCAGCTGCGTGTATATGTTCAAGCTCGACAAGCACATCAAGCGCTTTTTGCGCCGCAACGAGAAGGTGCTGCTGCAAAAGAAGCTCGGCCTGTACCTGTGCTGCTATACCACGCCCGGTACGGAGGACTATCTTGAGCACTTCTTCTCGCCCGCGCTGCTGGAGCACGCGGCGGCGAAGGATATCCTCGGCGGCAAGATGCAGTACGCGAAGATGAGCTATGTCTACAAGCAGCTCTTCGGCGCACTGATGACATCGCCCCAGTACCGCGCGCAGTATTCCGAGCCCGATTTCGACATCGCGCGCATCGACGCGTTCGCCGCCGCCATGCGCGGCTGAGCGGCGCGGCAAACGGAAAGCGCCTTTTCGGCAGCAAAAAAATCACCCGCATCCGACCGGATGCGGGTGATTTTCGTTTTGCGGCTCAGTATGTGGTCACGCCGGTAAAGGCGAGCTCGGCGTTGCCGGTCAGACGCACGCCGTCGTCATCGTAGGTGACGAGCAGGTCGCCGCCGGTGACCTTGACCGTGATGGTCTCGCCCTTCGGACACAGGCCGTTTTCCACGGCGGCCACCACGGCCGCGCACGCGCCCGTGCCGCAGGCGCGGGTCTCGCCGTTGCCGCGCTCCCAGACGCGCATTTTGATCGTCGTGCGGTTGACGACGCGGATGAACTCCGTGTTCGTGCGCGCGGGGAAGAGGTCCGCGTGCTCAAACTGCGGGCCGAGGTGCGCGACGTCCACCTCGTCCACGCGGTCGACAAAGACGACGCAGTGGGGATTCCCCATCGACAGACACGTGATGCGGTACTCTCCGCCCGCGATGGTCACGGGCCGGTCGATCACGCGCTCGCCCTCGAGCGACACGGGCACGGCCTCGGGTGCGAAGGCGGGCTTCCCCATCTCGACCGTCACGAGGCCGACCGTGCCGAAGCGCGTGTAGAGGTGCAGCCGGTGCACCTGGCCGCCGGCCTCAATGGTGAGATCGGCGCGCGGCACGATGCCGTTGTCGTACAGGTACTTGCCCACGCAGCGGATGGCGTTGCCGCCGATGCCGCCGGGGCTGCCGTCGCGGTTGAACACGCGCATTTTCGCGTCGGCCACGGCGCTGCGCTCGATGAGCACGATGCCGTAACCGCCGATGCCGCGGTGACGCGAGCACAGCGGGATGCACAGCGACTCGGGGCAGGTGATGTGTCCGTCAAAATTCTCGACGTAGATGTAGTCATCGCCGGTGGCCTGCATTTTCGAAAACTTCAGGCGCTGGCGCTTGGTGCGCATGTGGTTGATGTCCACAAGCTCGGTGTTGTGCTCGTTGTAGCGGCTGGCGATGATGTCCGCGAGGGCGTTGGCCGTGTCGAGCGAGGTGAAGCACGGGATGCCGAGCTGCAGCGCGCGGCGGTGCAGGGCAATGTAATCGTCCGTGGTCGCGTCCTTGAGCGCGCCGGTGTAGACGATGTAGTCGATGCAGCCGCTCTCGAGCAGGGCGAAGGCGTGCTCGCTCTCGCGGATGCCGTCGACGGTCACGACGTCGATGCCGAGGCGCGCAATGGCGGCGGCGGTCTCTGCGGTCGCGTAGAGCGCGAAGTGCAGGTCGTCGAGCTTTTTGGCCAGCGACACGATCTCGCCGAGGTCATGCGTGTCCACGCTCACGAGCACGCCGTGGCGGCCGTCCGGGTGCCGGCCGACGACCATACCGGCCGAGGTCAGCCCCTTGAACAGCGCCTCCTGCATTGTTTTTCCGAGGCCGAGCACTTCGCCCGTGGACTTCATCTCCGGGCCGAGGTAGGCGTTGACGTCGCCGAGCTTTTCAAACGAGAACACCGGCACCTTGACCGCGTAATACGGCGGGATGGGGTGCAGCCCCGTGCCGTAGCCGAGGTCTTTGAGCGGTGTGCCGAGCATGACGCGCGCCGCCACATCCACCATCGGCACGCCCGTGACCTTGCTGATGTACGGCACGGTGCGCGAGGCACGGGGGTTGACCTCGATGACGTAGAGCTCGTTTTCCCAGATGAGGTACTGGATGTTCACCAGCCCCTTCGTGCCGAGCGCGAGGGCGAGCTTGCGCGAGCTGTCAACGATCTTGTCCGTCATGATGTCGTTGAGGTTGTACGGCGGGTAGACGGCGATGGAGTCACCGCTGTGCACGCCGGCGCGCTCGATGTGCTCCATGATGCCGGGGATGAGCACATCCGTGCCGTCGGAGATGACGTCCACCTCCAGCTCCGTGCCCATCATGTACTTGTCCACGAGCACGGGGTTGTCGATGCCCTGCGCGAGGATGCGCTGCATATACGTCGTGACCTCGGCGTCGTCGTGGACGATCTTCATGTTCTGGCCGCCGATGACGTACGACGGGCGCAGCAGCACGGGGTAGCCGAGCGTCTGCGCGGCGTGCAGCGCCTCGGGCAGCGTCTGCACACCCATGCCCTTCGGGCGCGAGATGTGAAACTGCTCGAGCAGGGCATCAAACCGCTCGCGGTCCTCGGCGATGTCAATGCCCTCGGCCGAGGTGCCGAGGATGCGGATGCCGTGGCGGTCGAGCGTCTGCGTGAGCGCGATGGCGGTCTGCCCGCCGAAGGCGACCACGACGCCGACGGGCTGCTCGACATCGATGATCTGCAGCACGTCCTCGGCCGTGAGCGGCTCGAAATACAGGCGGTCGGCGGTGTCGTAGTCCGTGGAGACGGTCTCGGGGTTGTTGTTGACGATGACGACGTCATAGCCCATGGCCTTGAGCGTCCACACACAGTGGACGGACGAATAGTCAAACTCGATGCCCTGCCCGATGCGGATCGGACCCGAGCCGAGCACCATGACGACGGGCTTGCCGCTGCGCGGGAAGGTGCGCGCCTCGCAGCGTGCGTCCGCGCTGGCGTAGAAATACGGCGTCTGCGCGTCGAACTCGGCGGCGCAGGTGTCGACCATCTTGTAGCCCGCGCGGAAGGCGGGCAGCGTCTCGCTGCCGGACAGGCGGCGCAGCGCCGCATCCGGATAGCCGAGGTACTTGCCGCGCTGATAAAGCTCCGGCGTCAGGCCGTTTTGGATGCTCGCCTCGTAGTCCACAAGGTTTTGCAGCCGGGACAGAAACCAGCGGTCGATGCGGGTGATGTCGTGGATCTCGTCGATGGACACGCCGCTGCACAGCGCCTCAAAGACGGTGAACAGGCGGTGATCGTCGCAGTCGGCGAGCCGGTCGCGCACCGGGCGGTCGGACAGGGGCTTGGCGTGCAGCGTGTCGAGATGGATCTCGGCGCCGCGCACGGCCTTGAGCAGCGCGCTTTCAAAGTTCGTGCCGATGGCCATGACCTCGCCGGTGGCCTTCATCTGCGTGCCGAGGCGGCGGGACGCGCCGACGAACTTGTCAAACGGCCACTTGGGGAACTTCACGACGACGTAGTCCAGCGCGGGCTCAAAGCAGGCGCAGGTCTTGCCGGTGATGTCATTTTGAATTTCATCGAGCGTGTAGCCGAGGGCGATCTTCGTCGTGATCTTTGCGATCGGGTAGCCGGTCGCCTTCGAGGCGAGCGCCGACGAGCGCGACACGCGGGGGTTGACCTCGATGACGGCGTACTCAAAGCTGTCGGGGTTGAGCGCGAACTGGCAGTTGCAGCCGCCGACGATGTCGAGCGCGGAGATGATGTTCAGCGCCGCGCTGCGCAGCATCTGAAACTCCTTGTCCGAGAGTGTCAGCGCCGGGGCGACGACGATGCTGTCGCCGGTGTGTACGCCGACGGGATCGAAGTTTTCCATGCTGCACACGGCGATGACGTTGCCGGCACCGTCGCGCATGGTCTCAAACTCGATCTCCTTCCAGCCGTAGATATAGCGCTCGACGAGGATCTGCGTGATCGGGGACGCGTCGAGCCCCGTCTGTGCGACGAGCGTGAGCTCCTCCGGGCTGTAGGCCACGCCGCCCCCCGCGCCGCCGAGCGTGAACGCCGGGCGGATGATAACGGGGTAGCCGATGCTTCCGGCTACCTCCAGCGCCTCGGCCACGGTGTTCGCAATGCCGGAGGGGATGGTCGGTTCGCCGATGGCGGCCATGGTCTCCTTGAAGAGCTCGCGGTCCTCGGCCTTGTCGATGGCTTCGGCGTTCGTGCCGATGAGGCGGACGTTGTGCTGCTGCAGAAAGCCCTCCTTGTCGAGCTCCATCGCGAGCGTCAGGCCCGTCTGGCCGCCGAGACCGGCGAGGAGACTGTCGGGCTGTTCCTTTTCGATGATGCGCTTGACGGAGGTCAGCGTGAGCGGCTCGAGATAAATTTCGTCCGCGAGGGCCTTGTCGGTCATGATGGTCGCGGGGTTGGAGTTGACGAGCACGACGTTCACGCCCGCGTCGTGCAGCACGCGGCACGCCTGCGCGCCGGCATAGTCGAATTCCGCCGCCTGACCGATCACGATCGGGCCGGAGCCGATGACCATGACTTTGCGGATGCTGGTATCAATCGGCATGGTGCGCACCTCCCATCAGGTCACAGAATCGGTCGAAGAGAAAGGCCGTGTCGTGCGGGCCCGAGCACGCCTCGGGGTGAAACTGCACGGAAAAGGCCTGCAGGTCGGGGTAATCGATGCCCTCGCACGTGCCGTCGTTGGCGTTGACGTAGCGGATGGCGCCGGTTTTCACGCTCTCGGGCACGACGGCGTAGCCGTGGTTCTGGCTGGTGAGGAACGTGCGCGTGCCGCACACGTCGCGCGCCGGCTGGTTCACGCCGCGGTGGCCGTACTTGAGCTTCACGGTGCTGCCGCCCTGCGCCAGCGCCATGAGCTGGTGGCCGAGGCAGATGCCGAACATCGGGATGCGGCCGAAGAGTTTGGCGATCTGCGCGATCTGGTCGACATTGTCCGTCGGGTCGCCGGGGCCGTTGGAGAGCATGACGCCGTCATATCCGGCGGTGAGGATGTCCTCCGCCCTGGCCGAGCAGGGCAGCACCGTCACGGCGCAGCCGCGCTTACAGAGCTCGCGCGCGATGTTGCGCTTGGCGCCGTAGTCGATGAGCGCCACGCGGTGCAGCACGCCGCCCTCCGGCCGGAGGGTGTAGGATTCCGGCGTCGTCACCTGCGGCACGGGGTCCGTGATGCGGTAGGCGCGCAGCGGCGCGAGCTCCTCCGGCACGGCGTCGCAGATGGCGGCGTTCATCGTGCCGGCCTCGCGCAGGATGCGCGTGACGGCGCGGGTATCGATGCCGGCAATGCCGGGGATGTTGTTTTCTTTCAGGAACGCGTCGAGCGTCTGCGCGCAGCGGAAGTTCGAGGGTGTGGGGCACGCTTCACGCACGACATAGCCGCGCACGCAGCATTTGCCCTCAAAATCGGCCGGGATGATGCCGTAGTTGCCGATGAGCGGGAAGGTCTGCAGCACGATCTGGCCGCAGTAGCTGGGGTCGGTGAGCGTCTCGATGTAGCCGTTCATGCCGGTGGTGAACACCAGCTCACCGAACGTGTCGCATGGCGCGCCGAGGGCGAGGCCTGCAAAGACCTCGCCGTTTTCAAGTACGAGATAGCGCTTCATAGCTCGATCTCCGCAAGCGTCGCCGCCATAACCGCCTTGATGGTGTGCATGCGGTTTTCGGCCTCCTGAAACACGACCGACTGCGCGCTTTCAAACACGTCGTCCGTGACCTCCATGGCCTCGCGCCCGAAGCGCGTGCACATCTCGCTGCCGACGGTGGTCTTTTTGTCGTGATACGCCGGCAGGCAGTGCATGAAGATGGCGTTGGGGTCGGCCTTGGCCATGAGCGCCGCGTTGACCTGATACGGCGCCAGCGCGGCGATGCGCTCGGCCCAGACGCTCTCCGGCTCGCCCATGGAGACCCAGATGTCGGTGTAGACCACGTTCGCGCCCTGCACAGCCGCGGCGGGGTCGGAGATGAAGTCGAGCACCGCGCCCGTCTGCGCCGCGATGGTCTGACACTCCGCGATGAGCGCCGCATCGGGGAAGTAGCCCTCCGGCGCGCAGGCCGTGAAGTGCATGCCCATCTTCGCGCAGCCGACCATGAGGGAGTTGCCCATGTTGAAGCGCGCATCGCCCATGTAGACGAGGTGGATGTTTTCCAGCGAGCCGAAATGCTCCCGGATGGTCAGGAAGTCCGCGAGGATCTGCGTCGGGTGAAACTCGTCCGTCAGGCCGTTCCAGACCGGGACGGAGGCGTACTGCGCCAGCTCCTCGACGATGCTCTGGCCGTAGCCGCGGTATTCGATGCCGTCGAACATGCCCGAGAGCACGCGCGCGGTGTCGGCGATGCTCTCCTTCTTGCCGATCTGCGAACCGGTGGAGTCGAGATACGTGCTGCCCATGCCCAGATCGTGCGCCGCCACCTCGAAGCTGCTGCGCGTGCGCGTGCTCGTCTTTTCAAAGATGAGCGCGACGTTTTTGCCCTCGCACAGGCGGTGCGGGACGCCGGACTTTTTTTCGGCCTTGAGCTTGGCTGCGAGCTGCAGCAGGTAGTCGATCTGCTCGGGGGTGCAGTCGAGCAGCTTGAGAAAATCGTTACCCTTGAGATTCATATCGGTGTTCCTCCTTATACCTCGGCGCAGACGGCCTTGAGCACGCCGATCGCCTGCTCGAGCTGCGCCATGGGGATGTTGAGCGCCGGCAGCAGGCGCACCTTGTTTTTCGCCGAGATGACGAGCACGCCCTGCTCTGCGCAGGCGCAGATGACGTCTGCGACCGGGCGCACGGTCTCCACGCCGAGCATCAGGCCAAGCCCCGTGACGCTCTTGACGCCCGGTGCGCCGGTGAGCGTGTCGACGATGAAGTCGGACTTTTCCTGTACGGACTGCAGCAGCGGCCCGTCGAGCCGGTGCAGGATGCTCAGCGCACCGGCGCAGCAGACCGGGTTGCCGCCGAAGGTCGAGCCGTGGCTGCCGGGGGTGAGCACGTTCTGCACCTTCTCGCCGAGCAGCGTTGCGCCCAGCGGCAGCCCGCCGCCGAGCCCCTTGGCCGTGGAGACGATGTCGGGCTGGACGCCGTAGTGCATATAGCCGTAGAGCTTGCCGGTGCGGCCGTTGCCGGTCTGCACCTCGTCGCAGATGAGCAGGATGTCCTGCGCGGCGGCGAGCTGCGCCGCACCCTTGACGAATTCCTGCGTCAGCGGGATGACGCCGCCCTCGCCCTGCACGACCTCGATCATGATGGCGGCGCATTTGTGCGCGGCTACCTGCGCCTTGAGATCATCGAGATTATTCGCCTCGGCGTAGGCAAAGCCCTCCGTCAGCGGCAGAAAGTCGTGGTGGAACACGTCCTGACCGGTCGCGGCGAGCGTCGTGATCGTGCGGCCGTGGAAGCTGTTTTTGAGCGTGATGATGGTGTGGTATTCCGGGCCCTTGTGCTCAGCCGCGTATTTGCGCGCGGCCTTGATGGCGCATTCGTTGGCCTCCGCGCCGGAGTTGGAGAAGAAGACCTTTTTCATGCCGGTCTTTTCGCACAGCAGCTGCGCCAGCTGCGCGTCGGGCGCGGTGAAGTAGAGGTTTGAGGTGTGCTGCACGGTGCACAGCTGCTCGGTCACGGCGCGCACCCACGCGGGGTCGGACACGCCGAAGCTGTTGACGGCGATGCCGGTCGCGAGGTCGATGTATTCCTTGCCGTTCTCGTCCCAGACGAGCGAGCCCTTGCCGCGCACGATCGTGACCGGGTAGCGGGCGTAGGTGTTGGCGATGTAGGTATGGTCAAGTTGCTGTGTATTCATTTGCATTTCCTCCTTGTCCGGCAACGAACATGGTGCCGATGCCTTCGTTTGTCAGCATTTCGATGAGTATGGCGTGCGGCACGCGTCCGTCGATGATAAAGACACGGTGCACGCCCCAGCGGATGGCGTCCATGCAGCAGGTCACCTTCGGCAGCATGCCGCCGCAGATGACGCCGGACGTGATGAGTGCGTGCGCCTCTGCCGTATGGATGACGGGGATGAGCGTGCCGGGGTCGTCCTTGTCGCGCAGGATGCCGCCGATGTCGGTCATGGCGATGAGGCTCTCCGCGCCGAGCTCACCCGCGATGCGCGCGGCCGCGGTGTCGGCGTTGATGTTGTAGACGTGCCCCTGCGTGTCGCACCCGACGGTGGACACGACCGGGATGTAGCCCTTGTCGAGCACGTCGAGGATGGGGCGCACGTCGATCTTCGTGATCTCGCCCACGTAGCCGAGGCGCTCGTCGCGCACACGTGCCTGGATCATCTGCCCGTCGATGCCGGACAGGCCAATCGCGCGGCCGCCCTTTTGCCCGATGAGATTGACGAGCGTCTTGTTGATCTTTCCGGCGAGCACCATCTGCACGACGTCGGCGGTCTCGGCATCCGTGACGCGCAGACCGTCGACAAACTGCGTCTGCTTGCCGAGCTTTTGCAGCATATCCGTGATCTCGGGCCCGCCGCCGTGCACGAGCACGACCTGCACCCCGATGAGCGAGAGCAGCACGATGTCGCGCATGACGGAGTCCTTGAGCTTTTCGCTGATCATGGCGTTGCCGCCGTATTTGATGACGACGATCTTGCCGCTGTATTCCTGAATGTAGGGCAGCGCGTGGACGAGTACCTTTGCGCGCTGCGGATTTGTGATGTCCATGATGGTGTCCCTCCCCGGTTCAGGTACGGTAGTCGCCGTTGATCTTCACGTAGTCATATGTCAGGTCGCAGCCCCACGCCGTTGCGCCCTCGTCGCCGGCGTTGAGATCGACGAGGATCTCGATCTCCTTTTCGAGCAGGATCTGTTTGGCCTCCGTCTCGGAAAACGGCACGCCCGCACCGTGTGTGCACACGCACACCGTTCCGGCTGCCGAGCGGAAGAACACGTCGACCTTGTGCACGTCCACATGCGTGCCGCTGTAGCCGATGGCGCACAGCACGCGGCCCCAGTTGGCGTCTGCGCCGAACATGGCGGCCTTGACGAGCGACGAGCAGACGATGCTCTTGGCGACGGTTTTCGCCGTCGCGTGATCTTCCGCGCCGGTGACGCAGCACTCGATCAGGCGCGTCGCGCCCTCGCCGTCGCCCGCGATCCGGCGGCAGAGCCAGACGGTCACGCTGTTGAGCGCGCGGCAGAAGGCCGTGAAGTCCGCGCCGGGCGCGGTGATCTCGGCGTTGCCCGCGAGCCCGTTTGCCAGCACGGCGACCATGTCGTTCGTGGACGTGTCGCCGTCGACGCTGACCATATTGAACGTGTCGCGCACGTCGCCGGTGAGTGCCGCGTGCAGCATCGGCGCGCTGATGGCGCAGTCAGTCGTGAGAAAGACCAGCATGGTCGCGAGGTTCGGGTGGATCATGCCCGAGCCCTTGGCGATGCCGCCGATCGTGCAGGTCTTGCCGCCGGCGGTGAACTGCACGGCGATCTCCTTCGGCTGCGTGTCGGTGGTCATGATGCCCTCGGCCGCCTGATCGGAGTGGTCGCCGAGCGCGGCGGCGAGCTGCGGCAGGCCGGTGCGGATGGGCGCGAGATCGAGCGGCTGGCCGATCACGCCCGTGGACGCGACGATGACGTCCTGCGGCGCGATGTGCAGCGCTGCTGCCGTGAGTGCGCTCATCTCCTCGGCGACGGCGATGCCGTCGGCGTTGCAGGTGTTGGCGTTGCCGCTGTTGCAGACGATGGCCTGCGCCTTGCCGTCAGAAAGGTGCGCCTTCGTCACGGTCAGGGGCGCGCCCTTGACGAGATTGGTCGTATAGACCGCCGCGGCGCTGGCCGGGACGGCGCTGTAAATGAGCGCGAGGTCGCGCTTGGCTTGGTTCTTGCGGATGCCGCAGTGGATGCCCGCTGCGGAAAACCCTTGTGCGGCGCACACGCCGCCGGTGACTTGCTTCATCGGTTTTCCTCCTTACAGTTCGAGGCCGAAGCCCTTTTCCTTGCCCATGACGAGGTTCAGGCACTCGAGCGCCGCGCCGGACGCGCCCTTGCCGAGGTTGTCGAACACGGCCGTGAGCACGATGCGCTCGTCGTTGCCGGACACCGACACGACCATGCTGTCCTTGCCGGACATGGCGGCGGCGGACAGAAAGCCGTCCGCGCACGCGGGGTCCTGATAGTGCACGATGGGGCCGGTGTATTTTGCGGCGTAGGCGTCCTTGATGTCCGCCATCGTCTTGCCGGGGCAGAGCTGTGCGCCGAAGAGTGCGACGCTCGTCTCCATGCCGCTGTAGAAATCCGCCACGATCGGCGCAAACACCGGCGCGTGCGTCAGACCCGGGATCGCGCACATCTCGCGCAGGTGCTTGTGCTGCTGCGTGAGGGCGTATTGCCGGGGCGCGGCGTACAGGGGGTCGGGCTCGTCTGCCTCATATTCGGCGATCATCTTCTTGCCGCCGCCGCTGTAGCCCGTGAGCGAGTAGCACGTCAGCAGCGCGTCCGGCGGCAGGATGCCCGCCTCGACGAGCGGATAGGTGAGCACGACGAAGCCGCTGGCGTGGCAGCCGGGCACGGCGATGCGCTTGGCCGTTCGGATCGCGGCCTCGCGCTCGGGCGACAGCTCCGGGAAGCCGTACACCCAGCCCGGCGCGGTGCGGTGCGCGGTCGAGGTGTCGAGCACGACCGTGTCCGGGTTTTCGACCAGATCTGCCGCCGTGACCGCCGCCGCATCCGGCAGACACAAAAACGCGATGTCCGCGCGGTTGAGCATCTCGCGCTGCGCCTCGATATCGTGCCCAAGTTCCGGCGGCAGGGTCAGCAGCGTGATGTCCGCGCGCTGTGCCAGCCGGTCGTAAATGCGCAGCCCGGCCGTGCCGGAGCTGCCGTCAATGAAAATGGTTTTCTTTTCAGTATACATATGTCATCCCTCGCAAGCGAATATAAATCCATTAAGACAATAAAAATATACTACTACGCGAATAAATATGCAATAAGCTCACGGAAAAATTCATGCGATTTGTGAAATTTGAAAACATAGCCGCCAAAGGAGAAAACTGCCTTGTGCACCCTGCACATATTCGGCGGTGCATATTTGGGCGCGCTGCCGGATTTTTGGGCAGCAGCGGCATAAAAAACCCGCCCGACTGTTCGGTCGGGCGGGTACGATACCGGTCAGATCCGGAATTCCTTGCTGTACTCGGCGTAGTATTTGTCAAAGCTGTGCGAGTGCATGGCCATGACGCTGTTGATATATTCGTGCGTGTCGAACGAGTCGGACTCGAGCTCGATCATGGCGACGGCGATGTTCGAGCAGTGGTCGGACACACGCTCACAGTTGGTGAGCAGGTCGTTGAAGGCAAAGCCGTGGTTGAGCGTGCACTCACCGGTCTGCAGGCGGTCGATGTGGTGCAGCTTCATTTCGTCGCAGAGGTTATCGATCAGCTCCTCGAGCGGCTCGACGCGGTAGGCGGCGTCGACGTCGTTGTTGAGGAAGGCGGAGATCGTCAGCTCGAGAATGCGCGTCACGGCACTGAGCATGACGTGCAGCTCCCGCGAGCCGGCGGGAGAGAAGACGATCTGCTTCGTGTAGAGCTCCTGTGCGGTCTCACCGATGTTGAGCGAGTGGTCACTGATGCGCTCGAGGTCGCTGATCGTGTGCAGATACTTCGACACGTCGGCGGTCTGGCGCGGCGTGAGCTCCTTGCTCGTGATCTTGATGAGATAGGTGCCGAGCTTGTCCTCGTAGTGGTCGATGGCTTCCTCGTCCTCCTGCAGGGCGGCGAACTGGTCGTCGTCAAACTTTTCGAGCAGGGCGAAGGCGGACAGGATGTTGTTTTGCGCCTGACGCGCCATGGAGTCGATGGTCAGGCGGCTCTGCTCGATGGCGAGCGCCGGGTGCGTGAGAAAGCGCTCCTCGAGCCGGTCCATGTCGGCGAGTGCACCGCTTGCAGCCTTGTCCGGGAACAGGACGGTGACGAGCCGCTCGAGCATGGGGATCATCGGCGTGAGCAGCAGCACGGTCGCAAAGCGGAAGACCGTGTTGAGCAGAGCAATGGACACGGTGGTCATCGTGGCGTCCATGAACGGGAAGTGCACCGCGGCATTGACCACATAGAACACGACGCCCCAGACGAGCGCGCCGATGACGTCAATGAGCAGGTAGACGTAGGCGGTGCGCTTGCCCTTGACGCTCGCGCCGAGCGAGGACAGCAGCACTGGCACGGCCGCGCCGATGGCGATGCCGAGCGTGATGGGGAAGGCGACCGAGAACGTGATCGTGCCCGTGATGGCCAGCGCCTGCAAAATGCCGACGGCAGCGGAGGCGCTCTGCAAAATGCAGGTGAACACCGTGCCGACGAGCACGCCGAGCAGGGGGTTGGAGAAGCGGGTGAGCAGGTTGATGAACGCCGCGCTGTCCTTGAGCGGGGCGACGGCACCGCTCATTGCGGACATGCCGTACATCAGCACGGCGAAGCCGAGCAGGATGTCGCCGATGTGGCGCTTGGCCTGATCCTTGCAGAACATGCGCAGGACGATGCCGATCACGGCGACGATGCCGGTGAGCGTTGCGGTGCTCAGCAGCGACACCCAGCCGGAGCCGCTGATGTCCGACAGGCAGAGGATCCAGCCCGTGATGCTCGTGCCGAGGATCGAGCCGAGCACGATACCGATGGCCTGACGCACCTGCATCATGCCGGAGTTGACAAAGCCGACGACCATGACGGACGTGGCCGAGGATGACTGGATCACGGCGGTAACGCCGGTGCCGAGCAAAACGCCCTTGAGCGGGGTACTTGTGAGTCTATAGAGGATGATCTCCAGCTTGTTGCCGGCCACCTTTTTCAGCCCGTCGCCCATGAGCGTCATGCCGAACAGGAACAGAGCCACGCCGCCAAGCAGAGAGATCACGTTGTTGATCCCCAAATCGCTTCACACTCCCTTTGTATTGTTGATATGATTGCGCTTACCCTTCACTATATCAGAAAGAACGGCAAAGATAAATGCCGGAAGTGCCCGTTTCCGTTACAAATTTCGACGAAATTTGGAGTGGTTTTTTGTGCAGAATATGCCCGTTTGGGCGGCCGTCGGCCGTCGGAATCTTGACAATGTGCACTCCGCGTGCTATATTCCTATTATAATAATGTGTATATCTGCGCGCGGCTATGCGCGCGGGGAAACGGAGGATACGATGGCAGAAGAAAAGAAAAAGATCATGATCCACACGGCGAGCGGCGACCACGTGGTCGACATGAGCGACAAGAAGCCCAAGCCGAAGTTCGGCGTCCTGCCGGTCAGCGACTATGTTGCCGCGGTGGCGGACCCCGATGCGCAGCCGCAGGCCGGCAGCGTGGGCGCGGTCGTGGCGGCGCTGGCGGCGGCGATGGGCTCGCTGGCCGTGCAGGCGCTGCGCTCGGACGACGAGGCGCTCAGACAGACGGCCGAGGAGCTGCGCCAGATGACGGACTACATGGTCTTTCAGATCGATGAGGAGCTGCGCTCGCGCGAGCCGTATGACAAGCGCAGGAACGACCCCGCCGCCACGCGCAACGATCTTGACATCGCGCTGCGTGTCGCGAGCGACATCCCGAACGAGGTCGTGTACATCATGTGCCGCTGCATCGAGCTGATGAAGGAGGTCGTCGACCGTGGCGACGATCTGACCGTGTGCAGCGCGCTCGCAGCCGTGCATCTGAGCGTGGCGGCCATCCGCTGCATGCAGGCGGAGCTGCTCTCTTACGCAAAGGAAATGGATGACGACGTGTTCGGCTACACGATCGTGCGCGAGGCCGAGCTGAACCTGGCTAACCACCAGGAGCTGATCGACGGGCTCGTCGAGGAGCTCACGCGCCGTCTGACCCGCGAGAAAAAGTAAGCGCAAAAAAGTAAGCGCAGAAAAAGGACGCCCGGCGGGCGTCCTTTTTCCGGTTGCAAAGCCGCGCCGCGTGTGCTATGATACACACGCAATCTTTGCAAAGTATGTATTGGACAGAGTAGGAACAGCGCGTTAAGTGCGTCGGGATGGGAAGTTGTCCGACGACGAAGGGGTACGCCCCACGGTGCTGCTGCCGCTTCCGCTGCCACCAGGGGAGACCCCGTCGTGGCAACTGTCACGAAAGGAGTCTTAAAATTGCATACGAAATGGACTGCCCGCCGCCTCGCGGCGGACGCGATGTTTGCCGCCATGGTCACGGTTCTGGCCGCGGCTGCCATCAAGACCGGAAACCTCAAGATCACCATCGAGGCGATGCCGGTGTTTCTCGGCGCGCTGATGCTCGGCCCGGTCGACGGAATGGTCATCGGCGGCATCGGCACGCTGCTGTATCAGCTGCTGTCCTATGGCGTGACCGCCACGACCGCGCTGTGGATCGCGCCGTATGTGCTGCTCGGCCTGTGCGTGGGCGCGGTGTCCGCGCGGCACGGGTACGCCTGCACCAAGCGCCAGCTCGTGCTGCTGGTCGTGCTGGGGGAGTTGGGCATCACGGCGCTCAACACCGGCTCGCTGTATATCGACAGCCTCATCTACGGGTACTATTCGCCCGTGTTCGTCTTCGGCACGCTGCCGCTGCGTCTGGGTATCTGCGCGGCGAAGGCGGTCGTGTTTTCGCTGCTGCTGCCGTCGCTGCTGCCGCTCGTGCGCCGCGCGGTGCAGCCGCACGCCAATTGACCGAACAGAAATACGGCAAACCGCCGCTCCGACCGGAGCGGCGGTTTCAGCTTATCAAAGAACCTCGTAGAGTTTCGCCGCAGCAGCGGCGAAAGAAAGTCCGATCATTTTCTTCGGCGACATGCGCGGCGGAGAAAATACCGCTCGGCCTGCAAACGTGCGCGCCGTCCGCCTCCGGCGGACAGCGCGTGCGCTGCAGTCAGGCCGCAAACCCCTTTGTCAAAAAGTAATACTTTTTGACAGCCTTAAACCGCCGCTCAACATGAGCGGCGGTTTTTTGCGCGGCGGCATGAAAAAGCAGTCCGGCATGAACCATGCCGGACTGCTCCATCCAATTGGGGCGCAGTGCCCCGGTTCTCCCCCCTGCTGCACAAACGATCTACGCAGCAGCATTGGCACTTGGCCAGTGATCCGGCGCCGGGCATCCAATCCGGCGCCGGGAGATAACGATACTCAGTCGAACTTCGGCTGCTCGAGGTAGTCGGTGTATTCGCGCAGGAATTTCTTTTCCTCCGGCTTGAGATCCAGACCGATCGTGCCGCCCGGGTTCATGTTGTAGTCGGGGTCAAAGTAGTTCTTGAGCACGCGGAACACGCCGTACTCCTTCTCGCCGATGTAGCCCTCGAGCCAGGGTGCGAACATCTTGCCGATGCCGTGGTGGTGGCTCACGGCCGCGCCGGAGCGCTGGATCGCGTCAAGGATCGTGGTGTGGTAGGCCTTGAAGGCGTCCTCATCCTGCATACGGGTGAGGAAGATGAAATACAGGTTCGCGCCCTGCGGATAGCAGTGCGACATATGCGTCGTGACGACGGTGTTCGGCAGCGCGTGGCAGATCTTGCGCACGTCGGCGTGCACCTGCTCCATGTTCGACCAGTTGACCGTGCACTCGAGGGTGTCGGTCGTGATGCCGAAGTCCATGAGCGTGTCGCGCAGGTAGGGGTCGTTGAAGCGGCCCTTTTCCCAGCTGCGGGTGACGTAGCCGGTCAGCGGCATACCGCCGTGCTTGCGCGCGATCCTGCCGATGTTGCGCGCGACGTTGCGGCTGTAGCCCTTCTCGCCGTCGGTGAAGCCGAGGAAGAGGCAGCGCTCCATGTCCTTGTAGCCGAACGCATCGAGCAGCGGCTGCAGCGGCGTCTCATCGACGTTGTAGAGCTTGAGCATGAGGTTGGTCTCCTCCGGGTCGGACAGACGGAACACGGACGAGTAGCCGCACTCGCACTGCATCATCTCGCGCGCGGCCTTCATGGCGGTGTCCCACGTCTTGAAGATGTAGGAGAAGCGCTTGCGGTTTTCCGGCATCCAGCGGAAGATGCGCAGCGTGACCTCGGTCAGCACGCCGAAGGTGCCCTCGGAGCCCATCATGATCTGGTTCAGGTTCGGACCGGTGGCCTCGCGGGAGTAGTGGCTGGTCTGGATGACGCCGATGGGCGTGGCGTACTTCTGGCTGAGCACGATGTCGGCAATGGTGCCGTAGTACGTGCTGTTCTGGCCTGCGCCGCGCGTGACGGTCCAGCCGCCGACGCTCGAATACTCGAACGACTGCGGGAAGTGGCCGCAGGTGTACTGACGCTTGGCACCGAAGAGCTCGGGCGCGTTCTGCAGCGTCTTTTCCAGATCCGGACCGGACATGCCGGCCTGCACGGTGATGGTCTGGTCGATCTCGTTGAAGCTGATGACCTTGTTGAAGTTGCGGCGCATATCCAGCGAGATGCCGCCCTTGGTCGGCTCGACGCCGCGGGTGACGCTGCTGCCGCCGCCGTAGACGTACAGCGGGATGTGGTGCTCGGTGGAGTAGGCGACGATCTGCTCAACCTGCTCGCTCGTCTCGGGGTAGAGCACGACGTCGGGCACGCTGTCGATGCGCTTGTGGCGCAGACGCAGCAGGTCGTAAGCCGTGGCGCCGTAGGCCACGCTCAGACGGTCATAGTCCGTGGTGGAGAGGTTCTGCTCGCCGACGATCGCCTTGAGCGCGTCGATGTGCTCGGGCGCAAGCTGCACCGGGTGATCGGGCAGCTCCACGGGGTCAAAGCCGGTGTCGTCGGAATATGCCTTGAAGTCGTCGTCCGTCATCTGGAACTTCTCTTTCATGAGCGTGTACAGAGACTCCTTCGGGTATTTGAAGAAGTTCGGGTCGCCCCAGCGGAAGATGGAGCGGTAGCTATTTTCGGGGGCGGGGGTGAGCAGCCAGTTCGGCTCGAATCCTTTGTACGGTTTGTTGCTCATTGTGCAATCCTCCTCTTGACTTGGATCAGTTTCTGATAGATCGGGCGCAGGCGCGGATAGATCTTGCGGTAGGCCTGCTCGTAGATTTCGTTGTAGATCTCGTGGTTCTTTTCGTTGGGCCGGAAGGTGTCCTTTACGTGGACCATGGCCTTGGCCGCCTCGTCAAAATCGGCGAATACGCCCTTGGCCACGAACGCGACCATGGACGAGCCGATGGAGCACGCCTCATGCGTCTGCGAGCGCACGACCGGCAGGCCGAACACGTCCGCCGCGATCTGGCAGACCACGTCACTCTTCGCGCCGCCGCCGCCGATGCGGATCTCATGGATGGTCAGACCCGAGCGGTCCTCCATGATGCGCAGCGCCATGTACAGCTCTAGGCACAGACCCTCGATGATGGCGCGGTAGAAGTGGTAGCGCGTGTGGTAATCGGAAAAGCCGATGACCGCGCCGAGCGAATCCGGATGCAGGATGCCGGCCGTCCAGTACGGCTGCAGGAGCAGACCGTCGCTGCCGGCGGGCAGGTCGCGGATGCGCGCATCGAGCAGGGCCTCGGGTGCCATGCCCATTTCCTTGGCGTCGATGGCGTCGGCCGTGCCGAATTCCTTCACGAACCACGACAGCAGCCACAGACCGCGGTAGATCTCGATCTCGGGGTTGTAGTGGTCGTTGAGCACGCCGGGGTAGGCGGGCAGAAACTGCTGCGGCTCGACGTACTGCGTCGTGCTGAACTGGATGGTGGCCGTCGTGCCGAGCGAGATGGACGCCTTGTCGGAATCGACGACGGCAAGGCCGAGCGTCTCGCAGCCCTTGTCCGAGCCGGTCGAGATCAGCGGCAGTCCGGCGGGGATGCCGGTCAGGGCGCAGACCTCTTCGGTGATCGTGCCGATGACCGTGCCGGACGGCACGAGGTCGCACAGCTTTTCGTTCGGCACGTCGCAGAAGCAGCGCGTGAGGCTGCCGGGCTTCATCCAGCGGCGGTTTTTGTAATCGAACGGGATGTGGCCGATCTGGTTCGAGGCTGAGTCGATGAGATTGCCCGTGAGCTTGTAGTTGAGGTAGGTGGGCAGCATGACGTACTTGGCGGTCCTGGCCCAGATCTCCGGCTCGTGGCGCATGATCCAGTTGCCGGCCGAGGCGGCGTAGACCACCTTCGCCGTCGGCTCCATGCCGGCGAGCTTAAAGACCATCATGTTCTTGGCAGGCATGGCGCCGTTCGGATCGACGGAGCGCTTGTCCAGCCAGAGGATGATGTCGCGCAGGGGATTGTTGTTCTCGTCCAGACACACAACGGTGTCGCGGATGACGGTGATCGTCATGGCGATCACGTCCGGCAGCAGGGCATTGCTGCGCGCGCACAGCTCGCGGCAGCATTCGCACAGGCGGTCGAAGTAGAAGTCCGGCTTCTGCTCGGCCCAGCCGGGCTCTTTTGAAAAGTAAGGCTCGGCGTATTTGCTCTGGACGACGTCTACGATCCGGCCGTCCGGGTCGACGAGCAGGGCGCGTGCGCTCTGTGTGCCGATGTCGCAGGTCAGCACCAGCGGTTTGCTCAAGTTGATTCCCTCCTATGATATAGTTTGCTCTCTCTCCTATACTGTAAGCGATTTTCGCGCTGATTTCAATCGGGTTTGTGCTTGAGCAGACTGCTCGTGGCGATGACGTCCACGCCGAGGCCGAGTACGTCGGGGATGACCACGTCGCCGCGGGCGATGCGTTCGGTCACGGTCACGGCGCGGATCGCGTCCATGACGTCGAAGATGCGGTCCTTCGGGATGTCCGCCGATACGCGCACCGGCAGCACCGGCGCGTCCGGGAAGGCGGTGCGCACGGTCGAGCAGATGGTGCGCTTGGGCGCGGTCATCTCCGAGATGGCAAACTCCCGGCCACGGGGGCAGGTGTTGCCGGTGACGGACCAGCCGTCGCCGTCGCGTTCGATTTTCAAGGTGCAGCCGCGCGGGCAGCCGATACAGGTGAGTTCTTTCATGCCTCTGCCACCTCGATCTCAAAGTGGACATCGCGCGCGTGGGCGATGCCGAGCTTGTCAAAGTCCAGCGTGAGCTGCTGCATCTCGGGCGGACGCAGGAAAGGATAGCGCCGCGACCAGACCTCGCTGCCGTCGATGGTCAGCACCACGCGGCAGGCGCCGAGCACCTCCGCGCTGCGGAAATACAGCGTGACGGCGCTGTTATCCTGCGTGCGGTCGAGCCGCTGCGGGACAAGATAGCCGAAGTCGTTCGAGATCGTGACGGCGACCTCGTCGCGCGTGTGCGCGGCAAAGTGCGCGGCGCTCTTTCCGGCCAGCTCGCCGGAGGCGGACACGTAGTCCACAAGGTCGTTGACGTGCAGCGCGTTGCCGCACGAGAAGATGCCGGGGATCTCGGTCATGAGCTGCCCGTCGCAGACGGGGCCGCGGGTGTGCCCGTCGAGCGGGACGCCGAGCGACTCCGCCAGCTCGTTTTCCGGGATGAGGCCGACGGACACGATGAGCGCGTCACAGTCGATGCGCTGCTCCGTGCCGGTGATGGGGCGCATATGCGCGTCCACCTCGGCGACCTCCACGCCCGTGAGCCGGTCTGCGCCAAACACGCGCGTGACCGTGTGGCTCAGGTGCAGCGGGATGTCGTAGTCATGCAGGCACTGGTGGATGTTGCGCGTCAGACCCGAGGGGGTGGGCTTGGCCTCATACACGCCGAGCACCTCCGCGCCCTCAAGCGTCAGGCGGCGCGCCATGATGAGCCCGATGTCACCGCTGCCGAGGATGACGCAGCGGCGGGTCGGCAGCTCGCCGAGCAGGTTCGTAAAGTTCTGTGCGGTGCCGGCCGTGAACACGCCCGCCGGGCGCGTGCCGTGGATAAAGACCTGCTTTGCCGTGCGCTCGCGGCAGCCGGTGGCCAGCACGAGCGTGCGCGTCTCATCGCGGGCGACGCCGTCGCGGCTGACGGTGTAGACCGCAAAGCCGCCGGACGTTTTCTCCACGCGCGTGACGAAGGTCTGCGTGCGCGCCTCGATCTGCAGCTGCTCGAGCCGGTCGATGAAGCGCTCGACATATTCCGGGCCGGCCAGCCGCTCGCCGAAGCGCGCGAGGCCGAAGCCGTCGTGAATGCACTGCTTGAGCATGCCGCCCAGACGCGCCTCGCGCTCGATGAGCAGCACGTGCGCACCGTTTTCGTGCGCGGAGATGGCGGCTGCGAGCCCACCCGGGCCGCCGCCGATGACGATGACGTCATACATCATGCCTGCACCTCCCCGGATTTCGTCGGGCCGAACGTGATGGGTGCGTCGGCCGAGGACTTGCGCACCTCACTGAGCGGCACGCCGAGGAATTCGGCGATGATGCGCACCACCTGCGGCGAGCAGAACCCGCCCTGGCAGCGTCCCATGCCGGGACGCACGCGCTTTTTCACGCCGTCGACCGTCGGCACGCACACATTCGAGCGCAGCGCGTCGAGGATCTCGCCGCGGCTGATCTCCTCGCAGCGGCAGACGATGACGCCGTAGTCGGGATTTTTTGCGATGTAGGCGGCGCGCGTCTCGTCGTCCATCTCACGCAGCACGGGGATGCCCGGCCGGTGGGGGTCGAAGTCGGGATTCGCGGCCACGGGGCGGTCGAGCGCGAGGATGCTGACCGCCATGTCCGCCACATCCACCGCGACGGCGGGCGCCGTCGTCAGGCCGGGGGACTGGATGCCCGCGACGTGGATGAGGTTGTGCGTTCGGCGGCCGCGCTCGATGATGAAGTCTTCCTCGAACGTGGGGGCGCGCACGCCGGTGAAATAGGTGATGATGTCGCGCTCGGTCAGCGCGGGCATCGTGATCTTTTGCTTTCCGAACACGTGCGCGATGCTCTCGGGACAGGTCGCGGTGTTCTCCTTTTCATAGGTCTCCACGGCGTCGGGGCCGATGAGCAGGTTGTCGTGCACGGTGTGCAGGATGCCGCCACCCTTCGAGTGCGTTTTGGAGACGGTGTCGGTGCCCTTGACGGACGCGATCGAGTGCATGAACGCACCGGCCTTGCGGTCGAGGATGCTGCTCGTGCCGCGGCGGGGGTGGATGGAGAAGAAGCGGTCGTCGGCCATGCGCGCCACGTCCTCGGCGAACACGCCGGCCGCATTGATGACGAGCGCGGGGTGCAGCGTGCCGCGGTTGGTGTGTACGGCGGTGATCTTTCCGTCCACGACGTCCATGCCCAGCACGGCGGTGTTGAGCGCGATGCGCGCACCGTTTTGCACGGCGTTTTCCGCGTAGGCGATCGTCAGCCCGTAGGGGCAGACGCAGCCGGAGTCCGGGTTGGAGATGGCGAAGCGGGTCTTTTCGTTGAAGTTCGGCTCGCGCCTGAGCAGCTCCCTGCCGGAGATGAGGCGGGTGTCCGAGATGCCGTCGTGGTATTTGCGCCACATGCAGTAGCACCACACGGCCGGGCGCAGCCAGCCGTGCTGGAAGCAGACGTACTGCCCCACGCGGGAAAACGGCACGTCGAGCTCCTTGCAGACCTGATCGAACATGGCGTTGCCGCGCCGGATGTACCTGTGCTTGACGCTGCCGCGCCCGAGGTCGATGCCCGGATGCACCTCGCCGTCGTTGCGCCCGGAGGCGCCGAGCGCGAGGTCACACTCCTTGTCGACGACCAGGATGTCGAGCTGCTTGCGCGCAAGCTCGCGCGCGATCGACACGCCCGAGATGCCGCCGCCGATGATGAGCACGTCGGGCGTCTGCCCGTCGAGCGCGTCGTCGCGCAGCGCGGGCACGCGCATGGGCGCATCCTTGCCGCCTGTGAACGTGATGTCGTTGACGACATGGCACGTGGAATACTTCGTTGCAGCCATCTGGCCGGCGCGCACAACGTCGTCCCAGCGGTCAAGCGTGCCGCGCAGGACGATGCAGTTGTCCTCCGGCACCGCCGTGACGCGGCCGCCGAAGGCTTTGCGCAGTTTTCGGTTCAAAACGGAGATCCGCATAACAGAGGTGCCTCCCAAACGGTAAGTCGGTCGGCCGACCGACTGAATAGGTCAAATATACCTTTTTTCCGGCGCAAAGTCAAGAACGGGGGCTGCGGCAAATCTGACGAAATTTTTTTGTCATACTAGACAAAACGACCAAAATCGCGTACAATCAAATGCGTATGATTACACAAAAGCAGAAAAGAGGGACACGAAATGGCCGCTCCGCGCAATGACAATGTCAAAGAAAAGATCCTCGACGCCGCGACCGGCCTGCTCGATACACAGACGTTTGCCGACATCTCGCTGGCAGAGATCGCGGCGGCGGCGGGTGTGTCCAAGGGGACGCTGTACTACCATTATAAGAACAAGACGGATATCCTCTTCGGCATCACCAACCGGTATCTCGACCGCCAGTGGGACGATCTGATCGCGTGGACGGAGAACAAGGACAAGGACACGTCCGTGCACCGTCTGGTCAAGTACGTGGTCGAGCGCAACACCGCCTCCGCCGGGATGCGCCTGCACCTGATCCACGCCGCCATGCTCGGCGACGAGGCGCTGCGCGCCAAGCTCATCGAGCGCTATGCCGCCTTCGAGCGGCTCATCGCCGAGAAGATCGCCGAGCGCACCGACGCCGTCTCCGCCGATTACCTGACGCAGCTGATCCTGCTGGCGTCCGACGGGATGATCGTGCAGGAGGCGCTGCGCAACGATAACTTTGACGCGGCCGCCTTCGTGCGCCAGAGCGAGGCATATCTGCGCGTGCTGCGTCCCGCGGGGCGTGACTGAGCGGCTGCGCACGGTACACGCAGATTGTATCGGAAGTCACCCTCTTGTCCGGATTTGTGAAAGAATTAGCGTGTAGCGATTGACACCGGATGGAACACGTGGTAGTATTTTTGTAATAACCGTGGGGTGGAGCGGTTATCCTGTTTTACCGGCGGCAGCGTGTGCCGCAACCGCTTTTTTGTATGTCGAAGGCAGCGGAATGCATCCGCATTCCGTCGTCTTTTTACATAGCTGCAATGGGAATTATTTTGAAAGAAGGGACAATATGAAAGACCTGAAACATCTGATTTTCTTCGAAAATCTCCTGCAGGATGCGCAGAACGAACTCGTCACGCAGGCGGTCAATGACGGGAAAATCGCCCTCGGGTACAACTGCTATTACATCCCCGAGGTTCTGCTCAACCTGCCGGGCTGCTTCTCGAGCCGCCTGCGCGCGCCGCGCTGCGAGTCTACCGACGTTGCGACCTACTACATGACCAGCCGTGTCTGCCCGTATGTCCGCTCCATCCTCGAGCGTGCCATTGAGGGCGGCTACAACTACCTCAACGCGCTCTTCGGCGCCGAGTGCTGTGCGTCCATGGAGCGTATGGAAGAGCATTTCTTCCTCATCAATCCCGTGAAGAACGACCGCTTCTTCGTCACGCAGATCGATCCCCCGCTCAAGGGCGATAAGACCAGCTATGACTACTACAAGGGCCAGCTCAAGCTCAAGGTCGTCGACCAGCTCGCCGAGCGTTACGGCGTGGACACCTCCGATGCTGCCATGCGCGCGACCATCGAGAAGTTCAACGAGCTGTGCGACGTCATCACCGAGATCGGCAACTTCCGCAAGCTGCCCAACCCGCCCATTACCGGCTATGAGTTCCATGTCATCCAGCTCGTGAGCCAGGTCTGCCCGCATGACCTGATCCTCCCCTACCTGAAGGAGACGCTTGCCGAGATCAAAAAGCGCAAGCCCGAGCCGGAGTTCCCGTTCCGTGCGCGCATCGTGGTCGCCGGCTCCGAGATCGACGATCCCGAGTTCACGAAGCTCCTCGAGGGCTGCGGCGCGATGGTCGTGGCCGACCGCTACTGCTTCGGCAGCTTCCCGAGCCGCGAGCGCATCGAGATCCGCGACGGCGAGACCGCGTTTGACGCCATCGTCCGCCACTACCTGCACTGGAACCAGTGCGCCCGCTTCATGGAGGGTGCGAAGATCGACCAGCGCCATGCTGAGGTCAAGCGCCTTGTCGACGAGTTCCATGCTGACGGCGTGATCTACGAGAACATGAAGTTCTGCGAGTTCTGGAGCTATGAGAAGGTGCTTGCCTCCCATATCCTGACCGAGGAGATGGGCGTGCCGTGCTGCACGATCGAGAAGGAATACGCGCTCGGCTCCGTCGGCCAGCTCCGTACCCGTTTCCAGGCCTTCGTTGAGAGCCTGGAAATCAAGAAAATCAATTCTTGAACAGGAGGGGAATGAAAACTATGAATTGCCCTGTTACGAAATTTATTGACTCCAAGATGCAGAGATTCGACCCCCTCTGGCAGGCTCAGAACGGTGTCGGCGGTCTCCGCAGCCGTTACTATGATAAGACCGGCGTCGCCAAGTACCGTGAGTGGCGCGGTCTGCACGACACCATGGTCGACTACCGTGCATGGCTCAAAAACGTCATGTCCATGGCTGCCATGGTCGCCTCCGCGCCGATCCCGTGCCTGAAGGGCTTCTGGGAATACCGCTGGATGGGCTCCTATCTCGGCACGTTCATGTTCATCGACCGTCTGTTTGAGGGCTACCGCGGCCCCGAGCTCGTGATCGCGCACATGAATATGCACGCCATCGTGCAGAGCCTGACCAAGAAGATCGCCCTTGTGCTGTCTCACGACCTGCGCATCGGCGGCAAGGACAGCGATAAGATCATCCCTGTGGACGAGGTCATGCCGCCGCTGTTCCTGACCGGCTTCAAAGACCTGATCCCCATCCCGCTGCAGACGCTGCCGGAGTTCATCATCTGCGATGTTGACCAGCAGCTCGAGCCGTACTACATCGACGTAGCCGAGTCCTTCGGTCTGCCGGCAGACGTCTGCTCCCGCTGCGCGGCGGAGACCGGCGTTGCCCTCAACGACGACTTCCCGCTCTTCGGCAAGGCCATGATCTCCACGAACATGCCCTGCAACGCCTCCGAGGCGACCTCCATGTTCCAGCGCCGCCGCATCGGCCTGCCTGACTTCCAGGCGACCATGGCGATGATCCACAACGAGCCGGCTGCCCACCCGTACTCCGCGCAGGTCCTGCGCGACTGCATCGAATTCGTCGAAAAGGAATACGGCGTTGAGTATGACTGGGATGCCCTGTTCAAGCGCGCCAAGCACATGAACGAGCAGAACCGTCTCGAGCTCGAGAAGTGGGATTACTTCAAGACTCCCTACTGCCCGCTGACCGGCATCAGCGAGACCCTGTACCGTCTGTATGCCTGGGCCTCCGCCAACGGCCAGGAGGACTACTTCACCAAGAACGACCGCAAGGTCATGAAGATCCTGCGCAAGTGCTACAAGAATAAGTACGTCCCGTACGGCGGCACCACGCGTCACCGTGCGTTCCTGTGGGGACCGTCCGCCGTGTACTACACCGACTTCCCGACCTGGACGCAGAACTGCTGGGGCATCAACATCGTCCTGAACATGGACTCCACCATGGGTCACAACATGATCAGCACGACTGACCCCGATCAGGCGCTCATGGATCTGGCGCTGTTCAGCGAAAAGGGCGTTATGCGTCACATGGCCGTCGGCGGCTGGGACAACGTCAACTCCGTCTGGGAGTGGGCCAAGAACTTCAACTGCGACATGGTCCTCATGAACGACAACATCGCCTGCAAGGGCATGCTCGGCGTGCACGCCATGATGGAGGAGCAGGCACGCGACCTTGGCTTCCACTTCATCTTCATCGAGCACGACCTCGAGGACTGCCGCACCGTGCCGCGCCGCGATATGCGTAAGTGCGTCAACGAGTATATGTCCATCGTGCTCAACGAGCAGCCGCTCGACCCGACGCTGGTCGACTTCGACGACTCCGCGGCGTACTAAGAAAGGCAGGTACCGACTATGAATATGAAACTCGCTGCAAAGATCATGGGCAAGGTCGGCCTTGTCGGCTTTATCGGCTTCGTTGCGACCTTCTCGATCTATATGTTCAACCTCGAGAACAAGCTCATCTACTATGTGCTGCGTCCGCTCCTGAACAAGCACTATGATTCTCAGGTGCGCGATAAGCGCATCGTCTGAGCGCCCGCAGAGCAACCACAAATCAGCAAACCCCGCTGCTTCGGCAGCGGGGTTTTTGTGACAGTCAAAAAAGTATTACTTTTTTGACAAAGGGGTTTGCGGCCTGACTGCATCGCACTCGCTGTCCGCGGAGACGGACAGCTCGCACGTTTGCAGGCCGAGAAGTATTTTCTTCGCCGCACATGTCGCCGAAGAAAATGATTGGACTTTCTTTCGCCGCTTCGGCGGCGAAACTCTACGAGGCTTCGTGACGTTACGGAGTTTTTCGGTCGTCCGGCTGCGGAGGCTCGACCGCGGGTACGGGCGGAGACGAGGCTTTATGACGTCACAAATACCGCAGAGCGCGAAAAAGCCCGCGTGCAATGCACGCGGGCTGATTTCGCAGGAACGCAGAGCCGATCTTACTTGATGCCGTACTTCTTGTTGAACTTATCCACACGGCCGCTGGTGTCAACGAGCTTCTGCTTACCGGTGTAGAAGGGGTGGCACTTGGAGCAGATCTCGATGGAGATGTTCTGCTTCGTGGAGCGGGTCTCGTACACGGCGCCGCAAGCGCAGCGGATCGTGGTCGGCTGGTAATTCGGATGGATACCGTCTTTCATAGTCATTCACCTCATAATAAGCTGTCTTGAGCACGGGCTGGTCCATGGTTACAAAACGCAACCTGAATTCTACCATGCCGATGACAGAAAAGCAAGCGTTTTTGTAATTTTTTTATGCGTCCGTCTCTGGGACGTCGGCGCTGCAGCCGCAGTGCAGGAAATACAGCGTCCTCCGGCAGACTGGACGGCCGGTGATGCGCGCCATTGCTCCGGCATAAGCGCGCAGCTGCGCGGCATAGTACGCCGTGCGCTCCGGCACGGCATCGGGGCGGATGCGGTCGGTCTTGTAGTCCACGATGACAAGGCCGTCCTTTGTCTCGAACCACGCGTCCACCACGCCCTGCAGCAGCACCTGCTCCTCACCCGCGCCGGGGAAGAACGTCTCCGCCGGGCACAGGAGCGAGAAGCGAAACTCCCGCCGCAGCGTGCCCACGGCCTCTGCCGCCGCAAGCGCCGCGCCGAGCGGTGTGCGCATCAGCTGCAGGAGTGAGGCCGTGTTCACCGCCTGTGCCTCACGCGCCGTGAGCAGACCGCGCGCAGCGAGGGCCTGCACCTGCGCGGCGATGCCCTCCGGCGTGCGCGCGTCGGCAAAGTGCAGATATTGCAGCGTGCGGTGCGTGGCCGTGCCGCGCTCGGCCGCGGTGAGCCTGCGCTCGCGCGCCGAAAAATCCGGCCGGCGGAAGGCCTGCGTGCGCGGCGCGCCCTTGAGCAGCGGCGCACCGGCGTCCTCGGGCGGCGCGGTCTCCGGTTCGAGCCGCTTGAGCTCCGTCGCCGTCACCTTCGACGGCAGGTCGATGGCCTGCGCGTGCGCATAGCGGAACGTGAGTGTGCGCTCGAGCTGCGCCAGCAGGGCGGGGTCCGGCTCCGGCAGCGTGGGTTCGGCTTCCGCCTCCGCACTGCCGGCCGCGGTGTCCGCCGTCAGATAGACGTAGTTCCGGCGCAGATAGCGCTCATCCCGGTCGAGCAGCGCGCTCTGCAGCAGCCAGTGCAGCGGGCTCTGCGCAGCGCGCAGCAGCTCCGGCGCGAGGGGCACGGTGGCCGTGGCGGTCAGGGTGCTGACGGTCTTGCCGATGTCGCGCACGGTGCCCGTGATGACGAGCCGCTCCTTTGCGCGCGTCATGGCCACGTACAGCAGGCGCATCTCCTCCGAGAGCATCTCGGTCAGCAGCTGCGCCGCGATCGCCTGCCGCGCGATGGTCGGGTATTCCACGCCGTGCTCGAGATCCGTGCACTTCGGCCCGAGACCGAGCACCGGGTGCACGAGCACGCTCTCGCGTGCGTCGGATTTGTTGAACAGGCGCGCCGTGTCGCACAAAAACACGAACGGGAACTCCAGCCCCTTGGATTTGTGGATGCTCAGGATGCGCACGCTGCGGCTCTCGCCGCCGGGGACGGCGGGTTCTTCGCCCTCGGTCTCTTGCCGCTGCATCCAGAGCAGGAAGCGGTGCAGCCCGCGCGCGCCCGTCTGTTCAAACTGCTGCGCAAGATCGAGCAGGAGCAGCACATTGCGCCGCCGCAGTTCGCCGTCCGGCATCGCGCTCGTGAGCGCCATGACGGCGCGGTCGTCCACGACGTGCCACAAAAATTCGCTCAGCGGCAGCTCGATCGACAGCGCGCGGTAGCGCGCGAGCACGTCGAGAAAGTCCCGGCAGTCGTCGCGCGTCTCGGCGGCGAGCGTGACGGCGGTGTAAAAATCGTGCTCGCGGTCGCACGTGCGCACGGCGGCCAGATCGTCCGCCGTCAGGCCGAACAGCGGCGAGCGCAGCGCCGCGATGAGCGGCACGTCCTGGTGCGGATTGTCCACCACTGCCAGCAGCGAGCGCAGCACCGACACCTCCTCGGATGTGTAGAACCCGCCGCTCGTCTCCGCCGACACGGGGATGCCGTGCGCCTCGAGCGCGGCGCGGTACACCGGGCCGATGCTGTTGGCGCTGCGCAGCAGGATGACCACATCGCCGTAGTGCGCAGGGCGCTCGGCGCCGTTTTCCCACACGGGCGTGCCGCCGTCGATGAGCGCGCGGATGCGCCGCGCGGCGTAGTCCGCCTCCAGCGCGGCCTTTTCCGGCGTGGGCGCGTCGTCGTCCGCGCCCGGCAGCTCGAGCACGGCGAGCTCCGGCAGCACATCGTTGCCGGGGTAGCTTGCTCCGGCGCGCAGCCGCGCCGCGTCGTCATAGTCCAGCTCGCCGAGCGCACGCGACATGATGTTGGAAAAGACGTGGTTGGCCGCTTCCAGCACTGCGCGGCGGGAGCGGAAATTCTCCCGCAGGAGGATGCGCCGCGGCGCACCGGGCGCAGCCTCGCGGAAATCCGCAAAGCGCGCGTATTTGTCGAGGAAGATCGTGGGATCGGCGAGGCGGAAGCGGTAGATCGACTGCTTGACGTCGCCGACGAAAAAGAGGTTGCTGCCGCCGCGCGACACGGCGCGGAAAATGAGGTCCTGCACCTCCGACACGTCCTGATATTCATCGACCATGATCTCGGTATACCGCCCCGAGAGCTGGCGCGCAAGCTCGGTCGGTGCGCCGTCCTCGTCCGTGAGCAGCTGCGCCGTCATGTGCTCGAGGTCGGAGAAGTCCACGAGACTGCGTCGCCGCTTTTCGGCGGTGTAGGCCGCGCCGAAGTCGAGCGTCAGCGCCAGCAGCGCCTGCATGGCCGGGGCCGTCGTGTGCAGGTCGGCAAGGGCCTGCGCGGAGGGGATGTTGATCTGTTTTTGCAGCGTCTGGATGGCTTTTTTCGCCGCGTCGCGCTGCGCCTTGACGTGGTCGCGCACGTCCGGATCGGGCGGCTTGCGCGTGCTGCCGAGCCGTGGGAACGGCACATCCTGCAGCGCCGTCACGGCCGCGTCCCAGCTCCGGTCACAGGCATCCGCGAGCGCGCGCAGGCCGTCGGCCGTGGTCGAAAAGCTGTCGCCGTAGATGTCCATAAGCCACTCCATGTCCTCGTCCGCCATGATGTCGAGCTGCGCCTCAAGCACGCCGCACCAGTGCTCCGCACTCTCCTGCATGCGTGCCAGCAGCGACCGGCCCCACGGCGTGGCGCCGGCGTCGGTCACGCCGTCGAGCGCGAGCAGCTCCACCTGCTGTGCGGCCCACTGCTCGGGCCGGGCATGGCACTGCATCTTGTCGTAGAGCGTGAGCACCAGCTCACCCAGACGTGCGTCGTCGCGCCCGCCGCCGACCGTGTCGGCCAGCAGCCGAAAGCCGGCGTCGGCATCCATGCGGGCGTAGGCGCGCTCGAGCGTGTGCTCCAGCGCCGTCGTGCGCAGGGCGATGCAGCGTTCGGTATCGGCGACCTGAAAGTCCGGCGCGAGGGCGAGGGCTGCGCAGTTGGCGCGCAGGAAGTCGGCGCAGAAGCTGTGGATCGTGCCGATCTCGGCGCGGGCACACAGCGCGGCCTGCCGCCGCAGGCGGCGGTTTTCGGGGTCGGAGGCAATGCGCGCATAGATCCCGTCGAGGATACGGCTGCGCAGCTCGGCCGCGGCCGCGCGCGTGTAGGTGATGACGAGGAAGCGGTCGATGTCGACCGGTGTCTCCGCGTCCGTGAGGTAGGCCATGAGGCGCTCGGTGAGCACGCGGGTCTTGCCGCTGCCCGCCGCCGCGGACACGAGCACGGTGCTGCCGCGTGTGTCGATCGCAGCGCGCTGTTCGGGTGTGAAGTTCAGTTCAGCCATGCATCTCGCCTCCTTTCAGGCTGCTCCAGATCTTGTCGGCGGGGAGCTTTGTCAGCACGCGGTGGCAGTCGCCCTCTACGCCGGGCGTAAAGTGGCAGACACTCAGATAGTCGCAGTGCGTGCAGGCGGTGTCCTGCCCGGAGCGGAAATAGGGGTCTGCCGTGATGCTGCCGTCGCGCAGCTCGTGTGCCAGCTCGAGCAGCGTCGTCTCGATGTGCCGCGCGAGCAGGCCGAGCTGCTCTGCGCTGGCAAGGGCGTCCGCCTTGCGCCGGGACGAGAGGGGCAGGTACTGCGGCGTGTCGCTGTGCTCCATCGCGTGCAGCACGGCCTCGTCATCGAGCAGCAGACCGGAGCGGCGCACCGCGCCGGCGCGCTCATGGGCCGCCTCCTCCGGCGAGAGCCGGCGGTCGGCCGGGATGAGCACATCGCGCGCCGGTACGTAGAGCACGCCTGCCGGCACGATCTCGTGACCGTAGCGCTCCGGGCCCGAGCGCTCAAGTGCGAACAGGTACAGCAGCATCTGCAGCCCCATGCCGTACCACACGTCCGAGAGCGAGAACGCCTTGCGCCCGGTCTTGTAATCGACGACGCGCAGGTAGAGCTTGCCGTCGTGCAGCCAGCCGTCCACGCGGTCGGCCACGCCGCTCATGTTGAGCGTCACCTCACCGTCCGAGAGCGTGATCGGCGCGATCTGCTCGGGGTCGGCGAAGTTGAGCTCGAAATCCAGCGGCACGAAATCGCCCGCGCGCAGCTCGTGCGCCATGTCGGTCACCACCTGCCGCACCTGCCGGCACAGGCGGCGGAAGAGGTAGGTAAAGCGCGCGGATTTCTCCTGAAAATCGTTGAGCTCGTCGTGAATGTAGCGCTGCGTCCAGTGGTCGGTGAAGCGCCCGAGTTCCTCGTCGGTCACGACGGCGAAGCCGCCGGCGGCCGTCGCGTCCTGCGCCGTGTGCTGCAGGACATAGTGGAAGAACGTGCCGATCTCCGGCGGGCTGAACGCGGCCGGGCGGCGGGGCTTGGCCTTGAGGCCGTATTGCAGAAAGTAAGCATAGCGGCAGGCGCTGAAGCGCTCGGCCTTCGATGCCGAGAGATACAGCCGCTGACCGTAGAGCGCGCGCACGCGCTCGGGCGAGAGCTTGCCGCGGGCGGTGTGCGCCGCGCGTGTGAGCGCTGCGAGCGCGGCGGGATCGTGCTGCGCAAACCATGCGCGCGCGGCGTTGGCATTGGCGTCCGTCGCGCCGCGCAGCGTGCGCCCGGCCAGCTCCAGCGCCGGAGCCGGGGCCAGCAGACGCTGCGCATCGGGGTCAACGGGCTGCGGCAGCGTGCCGAACAGCTGCTCGATGCGCGTGACGAGAAAGGCTGCGCGTGTGGGCGTGCCGCTGCCGTCAAAGAGCGGGTAGGTCACCGTGAGCGTCTCGGACGGGAGCGTCACGCACTGGTAGACAAGGTTGTATTCGCGCCAGAGCACATCGTCCGTGCCGCCGCCGATGTCGAGTTCCAGCTCCAGCAGCTCGCGCCGCTCCTCGGGCGAGAACACGCCGTCCGGCTCACCGGCGCGCGGCAGCCGGTCGTCCGACGCGCCGAGCACGATCAGATGCCGGATGCCGCGCCGGCGCATCCGGTCGAGGTCGCCGGCGGTCACGCGGTCGAGCGCGACGGGGATCGTGCCGATGTCGTAGCACGAGAGCATCCGCAAAAACAGCGTCGCGAACGTGTCGGCGTCCATCTGCGTATCGCCGAGGATGGCGGCAAACTGCTCGAGCGCGCCGACCGTCAGCTCCCAGAGCTGCGCATATTCGGCCGCGAGCGCGCCGCGCCCCTCGCGGCGCAGATCCTCGGCGAGCGTGTCGAGCCGCTGCGCCAGGTGCAGCCGCTCGAGAAAATCTGCCAGCGCCATGGCCTGCGCCTCGGCGGTGGCGGCGGCGTGGCTCTCCGCCCCCAGCAGCCGCAGCGGGTCTGCGGCCCGGCGGCGCAGGTCGTTGATCTCGGCAAGGCGGGCGGCGGCCTCGTCCGTGTCCGGCGCGCCGTAGCCGTCGGGATGCTGCCGCCACGGCTCGGGGCGCGTCCATGCGCCGCCGCGCAGTGACCAGAGCAGAACGTAATTTTCGAGCGTGTCCGTCTCCTCGGGCGTGAGCCCGGCGAGCCCCGTGCGCAGGTAGGCCGAGACGTCCTCAGCGTCCCAGCCGCCGGTCACGATGTCGTAGGCCGCACGGATGAGCGCCACGAGCGGCTTTTGCAGCAGGTCGGTGCGGCGGGCAAAATAGAGCGGCACGCCGTAGTAGGCACACATACGCTCGAGCGCGGGCGCGTAGTCAGAAAAGCCACGCGCGGCGATGGCGATGTCGCGCCAGCGGCAGCCCGCCTGCACAAGCTGCAGTGCGCGGGAGGCCGCCCATGCGCACTCGGCCGTGAGATCGTCCGCCGTGTGGACGGTGATCGTCTGCGCGGGATCGTCAAAGTGCGCGGAGGTGTAGGAAAACAGCTGCTGCTCGAGCACGCGCAGCGGCGTGTCGGCGGCGCGGGCGGGGCAGGCTTCGACGGTGGACTGCACGCCGCAGTCGTCCGCCATGTCCAGCAGCACGCGCGCCGTGTGCCGCGCCGTGCCGAAGATCTCGTTGCCGTCCGTGAGCGCGTCGAGCGTGAGGCAGACCGTCACATCCGCGCCCGCCGTCAGCAGTGCGCGCACAACGGCAAGCTCCTGCCGCGTGTAGTCGGTGAAGCCGTCGAGATAAAACTGCCCCGTGTGCCCGAGCGTGCTCTCGGGGATGCGCTCGGCCAGATGCGTCAGGCGGTCGGTGGGGTCTGCGTGACCCTGCGCGGTCACGGCATCATACGCCGCGAGCACAAGCGCGAGATCGCGCAGCTTGTCGCCCAGATAGCCGGGGCAGCGCGCGGCGGTCTGCTCGAGCGCGTCGGGCGTGACGCACGCGGTCTTGAGCTCGTCGACCGCGCCAAGCAGCGTCTGCTGCATCTGCGCCCGGCGGGCAGCCGCACCGAATAGCCGCAGCCGCGGCGCGACCTGATCGAGCGCCAGCGCCATGCACAGCAGCCGTCCGCCCTGATCGAGCAGCGGCGCGTCACCCGCGCCGGTCTCCGCCGCGACGCGGCGCGCCAGTCCCGTGAAGCTCAGCACCTCGGCGTACAGACTCAGACTGTCGCCGCAGGCGGCGCACAGCGCGCGCTCGGCCTCGTGGCTGTATTGCTCCGGCACGAGCAGCACCTGCCCCGGTGTGCGCGCCGCGACGGCTGCGCGGATGCGCCCCATGAGCAGATCGGTCTTGCCGCTGGCGGCAGGACCATAGAGCAGATGCAGCATAACATTGCCTCCTTGTGTGTTTTCTAAAGTGTAGCATATTTGGTGTCCCGATAAAAGGACAGTGCCCGGCGGCGCGGCTCACCACACCTGCCAGCGCAGGGCGAACGCGGCGAGATAGCCGAGCGCGGCGAGCGCGCTCAGAGCGGTGAGGGCGATGTTCGCGGTGCGCTTTTGCGCGCACTGTGCCAGCGCCAGCGGCACGGGCAGCAGCACGAGCAGGTAGCGCGGCGCGCTCAGCAGCCATGTCGCGCCGACGGCGATGATGTAATACGCGAGAAACCACGCCGTCTGGCTTGCGCGCAGCCGCGGCGCGGTCTTCGCCAGCAGGATGAGGGCGGAAAAGCACGCGATCAGGTTTGGCAGCCAGAGACCGAGCGCATCGCGCCAGTTGCCGCTGCGCAGACAGCGCAGCAGGTAGTCCGTCTGGTACGCGGCGGTGCTGAAAAACAGTCCCGTGCGCTGGTTCCAGTGCTCGCGCTGGTAGATGAGAAACTGAAAGGGGTTTCCCGATACGTGCCGGTTGATGCAGCAATACGCCGCGAAGCCCAGCGGCACGAGCAGCAGCCCGGCGGCCTGCCGGATGCTGACACGGCGGCGCTGCACGGCATCGTGCACCAACTCCCACAGCAGCGGCACGATCAGCAGCAGCCCGAGCGAGCGCGTGAACGCGGCATATGCCCCGCACAGTCCGCCGAGCACAGGCCTGTGCGTGCGCGCGAGATAGAGTGCCGCCGCCGTCAGCAGCAGAAACAGACTCTCGCTCATAGGCGCGGCGAAGAAAAAGCTGCCCGGTGCGAGCACGAGAAACCGCAGCGCGCGCAGCGCCTGCCGGTGCGG
>OICD01000091.1_pt1 | contig 56229 bp, 61 predicted proteins | sample 1581161 | NCBI WGS metagenome assembly OICD01 (sample SAMEA3882546, study PRJEB24775) | human gut metagenome | biome: human-associated habitat; feature: intestine environment; material: feces | place: Netherlands | collected 2009/2010 | reverse complement strand
TCGCACTCTGGCGTTCATTCAGTTCATTGTTCAGTTTTCAAAGGTCATCGTTGTCATCACCGGGTGGCGACGACTTGCTTATTTTAACAAACTCAGAAGAGCTTGTCAAGGATTAATTTGAACTTTTTTTCAAGTTTCAAACTATATCCTCAAGCGCCAGGGCTTTGGCCCTAACAGCTTGTTTAGTATATCACATTATGTCGTTTTGTCAAGAACTAAATTTTAAATCCTGTAAAACTTAAAACTTCATTTCCGAGCATTTCCGAACTCATGCGACATAAAGTATTTTATCATTGAAAAAAAAAGCTGTCAAGCAAATTTGACAGCTTTTTTACATTTTTTCGATGTGAACCTACTTGGCTTTGACCAGTTCGTCGCTGAGGCTTTCCAGGTCCTTCTGCTTGCTTTCGACACCCAGGCTCAGGACGATGACGGCAACGGCCGCAAAGACCAGGGCAAACATATAGAAGACGCTGGCGAAACCGAAGCTCCGGGCCAGCAGGGCCCCGACCATCATAGGCGCCGCCATGCCGCCAAAACGGCCAAAACCGGCAGCCCAGCCGCTTCCCAAGGCACGAATGGCCGTCGGATACTGTTCCGGCGTATATGTATAGAGGACGCCCCAGGCACCGAGGTTGAAGAAAGACATGACGGAACCCCACATCATGAGGGTCGCAGCCGTCGAGGCATGGCCGAAGAAATAGCTGGCGACGCCGCTGAACAAGAGGAACGCCGACAAGGTATACTTGCGGCCGATCTTATCGACGAGCCAGGCCGCGCAATAGTAGCCCGGCAGCTGGGCCAGGGTCATGATGAGGACGTATTCAAAGGTCTTGACGACGGTAAAGCCCTGCTGGAAGACCAGCGACGGCAGCCACATAAAGATGCCATAATAGCTGAAATTGATGCCGAACCAGACCAGCCAGAGCATGATGGTCCGGGACATGAAAGGCTTTTTCCACAATTCCCGGAACGAAGCCTTGGCGACGACCGGCACCGGTTCTGTTTCGCCCGTAAAGAGAGCCGACGGCACGTGCAGCTGTTTTTCCAGGGAAAGGACAATCTGCCGGGCTTCATCGACACGGCCGCGGGTCAGCAGGTAGCGGACCGATTCAGGCATGTGCAGGCGTATCAGGCAGACGTAGAGCGCCGGCAGCGCACCGATGAGGAAAGCCATGCGCCAGCCATAGACGGGAATGAAGAAATAGGCGATGCAGGCAGCGGCAATCCAGCCGAGTCCCCAGAAGCTTTCCAAGAGGACGATGAAACGGCCCCGTACGCGGGACGGTGCATATTCGGAAACGAGCGTCGCCGCTACAGGCAGTTCCCCACCCAGACCGAAGCCGACGAGAAAGCGGAAGACGAGCAAGGACTGATAGTTCCAGGACAGGGCGCAGAAAGCCGAAGCGATGCTATACAATAAGACCGTAATGGTGAAGACCTTCTTGCGGCCGATGCGGTCCGCCACCGTGCCGGAAATGACGGCGCCCAGGGCCATGCCGATGAGGCCGATACTGCCGATGAGGCCCATCTGCCCCGGTGCCAGCCCCCATTCTTTCGCCAGGACAGGCAAAATGAAGGCGATGAGCCCGGTGTCCATCGAATCAAAGAGCCATCCCAGTCCCGTGACCAGCAGCAGCTTGTAGTGGAAACGGCCTACGGGCAGCGCTTCCAATCGTTCCAATACCATAAAGACGATTCCTCCTATCTGTACATATGTCATGACAGTTATATTTACATGGCACTATTGTACAAAGATAAGAAGAAAATGTCAATTTTTATATAAGACGCCGAGGTCGCGCAGGGCCTGGCCGATGGCCTCGAGTTCTTCTTCCGTCGCCGCTTCGACGAGATGCGTGTGGATGCCGCCGCTGATGGCGCTGAGCATTTCCGCATGGGAATCGTGCATGCGCTTGACGTACTGCTGGACATCCCGACGGGAATGAAGGTTCAAGGTCCCTTCGAGGTTCCCGTAGACTTCGTGCTCGATGACGACGTTGCGGACAATGCCGCCATTGTCGACGATGGCATTGAGTTCCCCTTCCATCTGGTCCAGTCCATGGCAGCAGACGAAGACCCGCGTACAGCCCGGTACCACCGGTGTCACCAGCTGATAGCCGCGGGGCGTCGAGATGATGTCCGTTCCCTGGGCACGCATCAGGGCCACGTCGCCGACGATGATCTGCCGGCTGACGTCACAGGCTTTCGCCAAAGCCGTCCCGGTGATAGGCGATGGCGATCCCTGAAGAAGCTGGAGAATCTTTTCTCTCCGTGCACTATTATCCATATAAACCAATCCTTCCTAAATATCTTTATAAACCTGCTGCCCCCGCGTCGGGATATCCAGGAGCATGGACAGTCCCCGCCCCCATAACAGGCCGCTGAAAAGGCCCGGTACGAACCCCAGGACTTCGTTGAACAGCCAGGAATACATCAAAAACGGAAAATGATAGACTCCGGCCTGGATGGCCGCAAAGGCCAGACAAATCAGGATATTGAACGGCAAGGCTCCCGGCATGAGCGGACACCGCAGCAGGTGCCGTGCCCGGCAATAGGTCAGTTCAGGCAGGCCTGCCTTGAACCACAGGCCCAGCCCCAGGCCCAGAAAAAAAGCCATGAGGAAACATAAAATCGTCAGGAACAGGTAGGCCGTATAGTAATAGATGACGGCGGCTGACCAAAAGGTGACCAGCACGGCCGGGCCGCCAAAGCACCAGATCCGGCAGGTGCGGCCCTTGAAAAAGAAAATGCCATATCCTATCATGACGATCATCATGCACAGCTGAATCCCTGTCAGTATATCATAGGCGCTCATCACGGCCCATTCCCCCTTTCCTTTGTGAATGACAATGTGATTATTTTCAGTATATATGATAAACATTAAAAGGAGATTAAAATTCGAAAAAATTTTATTGTAAAAAAGGGCGTCCCATGAAATTTTTTAATATCATGAGACGCCCTCAGGCAAGTTCAATTATAAGTTGGAGAAATCGAGAGTCGCAAAGAGGTCGTCCAGGGTTTCAGCCCGGCGGATCTGGGTTACGCTGCCGTCGGCGTGGAGCAGGAGTTCAGCCGAACGGAGTTTGCCGTTGTAGTTGAAGCCCATGGAATGGCCGTGGGCACCGGTGTCGTGGATGACCAGGATATCGCCGTCGTCGATCTGCGGCAAGCTGCGGTCGATGGCGAATTTATCGCAGTTTTCGCAGAGCGAACCGGCAACGTCGTAGACGTGGTCTTTCGGCGCATTTTCTTTGCCCATGACCGTCAGGTGATGGTACGAGCCATACATGCCCGGACGCATGAGGTTGGCCATGCAGGCGTCGACGCCGATGTATTCTTTCCAGATGTGTTTGTGATGGATGGCCGTCGTGACCAGGTAGCCGTAAGGGCCGGTGATGGCACGGCCACATTCGAAGGAGATACGGCATTTGCCGAGGCCAGCCGGTTCCATGATGGCTTCGAAGTTCTTTTTGATGCCGGCACTGAGTTCGTCGTAGTCGATGAAGGATTCTTCCGGACGATACGGGAGGCCGATGCCGCCGCCGAAGTCGAGAAATTCGATGTTGATGCCCAGCATGTTCTGCACTTCAACAGCCAGTTCGAACATCATCTTAGCCGTGTTGATGAGGCCGTTGACGTGGAGTTCGTTGGAAACGACCATGGTGTGCAGGCCGAAGTGTTTGACGCCTTTGTCTTTAAGGATGCGGAAAGCGTCGATGATCTGTTCACGAGTCATGCCGTATTTGGCTTCTTCCGGCGTGCCGATGATGTCGTTGCCGCCTTTGAGGAGGGGACCCGGATTATAACGGGCGCAGATCCATTCCGGCAAGGGGCCGCGTTTTTCCATGAAGTCAATCATAGAAATATCGTCGAGATTGACCAGGGCGCCCAGTTCCATAGCCCGTTTAAATTCAGCATAAGGCGTATCGTTGGACGAGAAGACGATGTCGTGGCCTTTGATGCCGACTTTGTCGCACAGTTCCAGTTCAGCCAGGGAACTGCAGTCAGCGCCGACGCCTTCTTTCTGCAAGAGGCGCATGATGTACGGATTCGGCGTAGCTTTGACGGCAAAATATTCTTTGAAGTCATAGGCCCAGTCGAAGGCTTTGATCAATTTACGGACATTATCGACGATGGCTTTTTCGTCATAAATATGGAAAGGTGTCGGGTATTTAGCAATAATGGAACGAATTTGTTCTTCGTTAAAAGGGACAGTCTTTTTGTTCATCCTAGTTCAGCTCCAGTTTCTTATACTTAACAGAATTATTGTTTCTCTACAAAGGTTATTATATAATACAAGAAGATAATTTGTGAAATAGATTATTTTAATTTATTTCATTCGATAATCAAATTAACTGAAGGAGGTCCGCCTATGGACACAACGACACTCCGGACGTTCATCGCCCTGGCACAAATCAAGAACTTCACCAAAACGGCCCAGCAGCTCTTCGTCGCCCAGTCGACCGTGACCAACCGCATCCGCGATCTGGAAATGGAGCTCGGCGTCCCCTTGTTCATACGCAGCCATAAACAGGTCGACCTGACCCCGTCAGGCCAGAAATTCCTAAGCTATGCCCAGCGCTTCGTCTCGCTGGAACTGGCAGCGTTGCAGGACATCCAATCGTCACCGACGTATACCCAGAAGGTCAGCATCGGCACGACCAACACCATCTATGAATGTCACCTGCAGCGCCGTATCCGCAGTTTCCTGAAAGAAAAGAAAGGCGTGTCCCTGCACGTCACCATCGGCCATACGGAAACGATGATGCGCCAGCTCCAGGACGGGACGCTGGACGCAATCTTTTCCTTCAGCGCCATGTTCCGCGACGGCTATATCTGCCAGCCGTACCGGACGGATTCCCTGGTCCTGGTCTGCCAGGCCGGCAACACAGAATACGCCGGCGGCATCTGCAAGGACGACCTGCAGAAAATCGACTACTTGTTCTGTAATTTCGCCCTCCAGGGCGTAGGCCTCTACATCCAGGACCTGTTCCCGCGCCATCACCGCTTCCCCCTGGAAATCGACAACAGCACCAAGCTGCCCCAGTACGTAGCCGACGGCATCGGCTACACCTTCCTGCCCAAGAGCCTCATCGAAGAGGACCTGGCCGAAAAGCGCCTGCGGGCCATTCCCCTCCTCGATTTCGAGCCGCCCAAGGTCGACAGCTACTACATCACGCGCAGCCCGTCGACCGTGCCGGCGGACCTGGAAGAAGAGTTACTGGCCGACCGGTCATATGGACTGCAAGGCGATGATCATGGCCGACATGACGACGATGGACAAGAGAATATAAAATGAGCTGATGCAGGCTGCGACTTCGATCTTGAGCTTCATCTTGGCTGTATAGTAGCAGGCCATGCCGGCGACGGGAGCAAAGACCAGGACCATGATGACCTTCTTGATGGCCATGGGATAATCGAGGGCGAAATAGACGAAAGCCGCAATGACGACCGACGTCAGCAACCGCAGGCCCACGTCGGTATAGATGAGGTGCAGGTATTCCTTTTTCAAGGACAGGCCCAGGGCGACGCCGATCATGAGCATGGACAAGAAGGTATTGGCCGACGCCGGGATTTTGGCCCAGTCGATGACGACCTGGGGCAGGGAAAAGCCGGCCAGGGACAAGGTGATCATGATGATATACGATAAGACCGGAATGGAGGAGAAAATCGTCTTGCCCAGGATCATGGCGATGCTTTCCCCTTTCTCGCCGCGGACGCAGCGGGCCAGGCCATAGGCCCCGCCGAGGCACATGAGGGAATTGCCGGCATCGAAGATGCAGACGATGAGGACGGCCGCACTGTCAAAGAAATAGGACACAAAGGGCAAGGCGAAATTGCCGATATTATACCCATTCATATTGAGCATGTAAAAGGCCTTTTCGTCCTTCGTCCGGCCGGCGGCATAGCCCATGCCGACCATGATCAGGTTGAAGATGATGGCCAGGAGACTGATGAGGAGATAGCGCGTGTCGAAGTGGATGCCGTTGAGGTTGACCAGGATGACCGACGGCAAGGTGATGTTGAAGACAATCGTCGATATGGTATTAAAAGTGCTGCGCCCGAAAAGGCGCAGCTGTTTTAAGGTATAGCCGCAAAAGATGAAGGATACGAGGATAGCGGCTTTGATGATAGTTTCTTCCATGGTTTACGGTTTGACGATGCGGTTGGCCGTGCGCATCATTTCGACGATACGGAACATGTTGGTAATGGATCCGACAGCGACCTTTTCGGTCAGGCCATAGTAATTAAGGCAGGCACCGCAGGCGTAGATTTCCACGCCCTGGGCTTCGAGGTTCTTCAAATCTTCCAGTGATTCCGAACCTTCCGTGACCAAGGAGACGCCGCCGTTGTAGAAGATGATCTGTTTCGGCAGGACATCCTGTTCCGTCAAGGTATAGATGAAGGTCTTGAGCAGGTTCTTGCCCAGCTGGTCATCGCCGAGACCCATGACGGGCGCATTGATGACGACCGTATAGTCGGAACCCGTCGTGACCGGCGCTTCGTCTTCGCCGGCGTCAGCCCCTTCCTTGACCAGGCGGACCGTGTAGTGCGTATCCGATTCCTGGCTCATCGTATAGGAGCAGTTCATTTCCTGAGATAAATTCTTGAGGTTTTCCGTAGCGATTTCGTTATCGACCGTGATTTCTACGGCATCATGGTCCTTCAAAGCCTTGTGGGCTTCGATGACCGGGAGCGGGCAGGCTTTGCCCAGTGCATTGATCTTAAACATCGTAATTCCTCCTTGTTTTAAGAGTTAAGGGTTCGTGGCTCGTGGCTCGTGGCTCGTGGTTCGTGGCGGGCCGCCCTTTGGGACGGCCCCTACAATATTAAAACCATCCACTAACTGCTAACCACTTAAAAAGGGCTGTCGTACATGCGACAGCTCCTTTTTATGCTATTCTTCTGTTTCTGCCGGTTCGGTTTCTATGGCTTTCGGGCCGCGTTTATGAGAGGTATGGTTCTTCCATACGACCCACAGGGACGTATCGACGCAGATGGACGAATAGGCCCCGCTGATGAAGCCGATGAGCATGACCAGGGAAAAGTTCTTCGTCGAATCGCCGCCGAAGAAGTGTAAGGCTCCGCAGGCGAAGAGTACCGTCGTCAGCGTATAGATACTGCGATGGATACTCTGGGAGATGCTGTCGTGAGCCAGTTTTTCATAGGAATCGGTCCGACGGTGAGTCCGCGTGTTTTCACGGACTCGGTCGAAGATGACGACGGCTTCGTTCATGGAATAGCCGACGACGGTCAAAATAGCCGCCAAGAAGGACGCATCGATTTCCAAATGGAAAAACGAGAAGAAGCCCAGGACCATGATCAAGTCGTGCAGGATCGACACTAAGGCCGAAATAGCGATTTTGTATTCAAAGCGGAAGGAAATATACGCAGCCAGGGCGATGAAGGCCACGGCCAGGCTGGTGATGGCGTTTTTCGTGACTTCCGAGCCGATGACGGCGCCGACCGATTCGGTCCGCTTGATTTCAGCGCCGCCCAGGGAATCGCTCAGCTTATCCGAAACGGCTTTGCTTTCGTCACTAGTCAGGTTGCGCATGCGCAGCATGACATCGGTCGACGAGTCCTGGTCAGTGACGCCCGTCAGCTGGATGACCGTATTGCCCAGATCCATATCGGAGTTATCGATGACCTGGCGGACTTCGGAAACGGTGACGGCTTTATGGAACTGTATATCCAAAATCGTACCGCCTGTGTAGTCGATGCCGAAATTGAAGCCATTGATAAAGATGGAAATCAAGCTGGCAATGACGAGGACAGACGATAAGGTGAACCACCATACGCGATGTTTGACAATATCAAAACTCATTTCTGTCCCCCCTTTTTCAGCATATGTTCAGGCGGCTTGCGGTTCAGGCCATAGAACCAGGGATTGGTGATGAGGCCCGTATTGATGAACCACGTGAGCAGGGACCGGCTGACGACGATGGCCGTGAACATGCTGACGACGATCCCTAAAGCCAGGTTGACGGCAAAGCCCTTGACCGTACCGCTGCCCATGACGATGAGGACGATGGCGGCGATCATGACCGATACGTTGGCATCGAGGATGGTATTGAAGGCCCGGCGGAACCCGGCTTCCATGGACGTTCTCAGACTCTTGCCGATGAGGACTTCCTCCTTGAATCGTTCAAAGATGAGGATGTTGGCATCGACGGCGAAGCCCATGGACAAGATGATACCGGCAATACCCGGCAGGGTCAGTGTCGCATCGAGGTACTTCAGGATGCCCAGCAAAATGAGGACGTAGACCAACAGGGCGATGTTGGCTACGACACCGGACATGCGGTAAATGATGATCAGGAAGATCATGATCAAGATGATGCCGATGGCAAAGGCCTTTTCACTCTTGATTTTGGAGTCGAGGCCCAAGCTCGGGCCGATGGTGCGGACTTCCATGACTTTCAATTTGACAGGCAGGGCACCGGAACGCAGGAGGATGGCCAGGTTCTTGGCATCTTCCAAGGTCTGGCTGCCCGTGATGACGGCTTTGCCGCCGGTAATCGGTTCATTGACGACCGGGTTGGTCAGCAATTCACCGTCAAGGTAGATACCGATCTTATGGCCTACGTTGGAAGCCGTCAAATCGGCGAATTTCTTGGCCCCTTCGTCGGTAAATTCAATGGCGACGACGTTCTTATGGCCCTGGTCGATCTGTTCTTTCGCCGTTTTCAGGTCGTTCCCGGTCATACGGGTCGTCCCGCTTTCATCTTTGAACTCCATGACGGCCGTTTTCCCGATTGTCTCGATGGCTTTTTCCGGATTCTTTTCACCGGGCAGCTCGACGATGATACGACGGGCGCCTTCCTTCTGGACAAGCGGTTCGGTCAGGCCCATTTCATTGATACGGCGTTCGACGATGGTGACGGCACGGCTCAAAGAGTCTTCCGTGACCGGTGCGTCCGGCGTATCTTCAGCTTCCAGGACGATATGCGTACCGCCCTGTAAGTCCAGGCCTTGTTTGATGGAGTTGGCAAGCGGATAAATCAAGGTAACAAAGGCGGCCAGGATGATGATGACTGCCCCGAAAAATTTTATCATGTTACGGGTCCGCAACAATACTCCCCCCTCTGGGTAATCTTCAATAGTTTTTTATGGATGGATAACGAGATGCTGTTTATCCGTGACGATATCAGTCATGACGATATCATGGGCTTCGACGGGCACGTCCGGGACGAGCTGGACATCCCAGGCCGCGGCAATGGAGGCCGCCCTGCCCTTTCCAGCCAGGAAGCGGTCATAATAAGCCGCTCCATGGCCCAGGCGATGGCCCTTGGCATCGAAGGCCAGGCCGGGCACGAAGATGACATCGAGCTCATCGGCTTCGATGCGCGGGTTGTCCGGCGGTGCCGTCCGGATGCCATAGGCACCGCAGACCGCCTGTTCCAGCGTGTACAGGCGCCGGCCTTCAATGCGCTGCTTATCGACGCAGACCGGGACATAGACTTCCTTGCCGTCAGCCAGGGCCTGCTGGATCAGGCCGTCCAGTCTGACTTCGTCGGGCATATGGAGAAAAGCCATGATACTGCGGGCCTGCTGATACTGCGGCAGGGCAGCCAGGCGGACGCAGACAGCGGCACTGGCCGCTGCCTTTTCCCCTTCTGTCAGCTGGTGGAGCCGGTCATTCATGGCTTTACGCAATTCTTTTTTACTGAGCATCTTTGCCTTCTGCTTCCTTGGCATCCGATGCCGCTTCGGCTTTGGTTTCAGCCGGAACGTCGTCCTTAACTTCAGGCGCCTTTTCTTCTGCCTTTTCAGCAGCTTTTTCGGCTTTCTTGGCCGCTTTCTTGCCTTCGACCTTGCCCAGGACCTGTGCTACGGCAGCGCGGGTGATCTTGATTTCGACTTTGTCAGCAATGCGGACGATGAGGTAATCATCGTGCAGGGAGACGATGTTCCCCATGACACCGCCGACGGTGACGATCTTGGCGCCGGGCTTCAAGCTTTCCAGCATTTCCTGGCGTTTCTTCTGTTGTTTCTTCTGCGGACGCCATAAGAGAAAGTGGAAAATGACGACCATGAGGATAATGGGCCAAAAGGCATTGAGCTGTTCCATAATATCCATGTCTTTACACCTCCGTGAAATAAAAAATAGTCTATATGCAAGCGCTTACGCGTCTTGATAACGTTTCCAGAAATCCTTGCGAAATTCGCGGAACGTGCCGTCAAAGATGGACTGGCGCATATCCCGCATGAACTGCAGCAGGAAGTACAGGTTGTGGATGCTGACCAGGCGGTATGCCAGGAGTTCTTCGGCCTTGAAGAGATGGCGGATATAGGCCCGCGAATAATTGCGGCACGTATAGCACTGGCAGCCTTCTTCGATGGGATGGAAATCGTGGGCATACTTGGCGTTGCGCACGGTCAGGCGGCCCGTATGGGTCATGGCCATGCCGTTGCGGGCAACGCGCGTCGGGAAGACGCAGTCGAACATATCGACGCCGCGGGCGACGCCTTCGAGCAGGCAGTCCGGCGTGCCGACGCCCATGAGGTAGCGGGCCTTGTGCTTCGGCAGGTACGGTGTCGTATGCTCTAATATATCATACATTATATCCTTAGATTCGCCAACACTCAAGCCGCCGATACCATAGCCGTCGAAATCCATATCGACCAGGTCCTGGCAGCTCTGCTTGCGCAAATCTTTGTACATGCCGCCCTGGACGATGCCGAACAGGCCCTGCGTATCGCTGTGGTGATGGTCCAGGCAGCGGGCGGCCCAACGGCTCGTCCGTTCCGTCGACATCTGCGTATATTCATAGTCCGACGGGTAGGGGATACATTCGTCGAAGGCCATGGCGATGTCCGAATCGAGAGCCATCTGGATATCCATGGACACTTCTGGCGACAGGAATTTCTTCGACCCGTCCAAATGGGACCGGAAGGTAACGCCTTCTTCGGTGATCTTACGCATCTGGCCCAGGCTGAAGACCTGGAAACCGCCGCTGTCGGTCAGGATAGCCTGTTTCCAGTTCATGAATTTATGAAGTCCCCCGGCTTCCTGGACCAAGTCGTGGCCAGGCCGCAGGAACAGGTGATATGTATTGCTGAGAATGACCTGAGCGCCCATATCGTAAAGTTCTTCCGGCGTCAGCGTCTTGACCGTCGCCTGCGTGCCGACAGGCATGAACATGGGCGTCTTGAAGGTGCCGTGCGGCGTGCGCAGAATCCCGGCGCGGGCGCCGTCACATTCGGCCTGCTGTTCGTAGGTAATGACCATAGATTTTCCTCCCTTAGTGAATGAACATGGCATCGCCGAAACTGAAGAAACGGTATTTTTCCTGGACGGCGATTTCATAAGCTTTCAAGATTTTTTCCCGCGTCGACAAGGCGCTGATGAGCATGAGCAGCGTCGATTCGGGAAGATGGAAATTCGTGACCAAGGCGTCGACGATGTGGAAGGTAAAGCCCGGATAGATGAAGATATTCGTCCAGCCCGATCCTGCCTGCAAGGTCCCCGTCGTGCCAGCGCTTTCCAAAGTGCGGATGCTGGTCGTGCCGACGGCGATGACCCGGCGGCCTTCGGCTTTGGCCTTGTTGATGGTGGCAGCGGCTTCCGGCGTGATGCTGTAGAATTCACTGTGCATCTGATGGTCTTCGATATTTTCTTCTTCTACCGGCCGGAAGGTCCCCAGGCCGACGTGGAGGGTGACGAAGACTTCTTCTGCGCCTTTATCGCGAATCTTCTGGAGCAGTTCTTCCGTAAAATGCAGGCCTGCCGTCGGCGCCGCAGCGGAGCCGCGTTCGTTGGCATAAACCGTCTGGTATTCATCAGGGTCTTCCATCTTTTCGTGGATATACGGCGGAAGCGGCATTTCACCGATTTTGTCGATGATGGCGTCGAAATCGCCTTCATAGGCGAACTTGATGATGCGGCCGCCGAAATCGGTCCGGTCTTCGACAGTGCCTGTCAGGCCTTCCGGAAATTCGATGACCGTCCCGGGCAGGGCCTTCTTGCCCGGTTTGACCAGGACTTCCCAGCGGTCGTCGCCGACGGGCGTCAACAGCAGGACTTCGACTTTCCCACCCGTCGGCGTCCGCTTGCCATGGAGGCGGGCCGGGATGACGCGGGAATCGTTGAAGACCAGGACGTCGCCTTCGTGCAGTTCGTCGACGAGGTCATAGAAATACTTGTGTTCGACGGCGCCGGTCTGGCGGTCATAGAGCATGAGGCGGGCGTGGTCCCGCGGTTCTGCCGGATGCTGGGCAATGAGTTCTTTCGGTAAATCGTAGTAAAAATCTGTCAGTTTCAAAATAATCTTCCTCTTTTTGGCTTAATATAATTTTTCAATCTTCGTCCCCGTATAATAGTGGGTCAGGATATGGCGGTAATAATTTTTTTCGTTGGCATGTTCCTTGGCCATCTGATAGGCCCCGTACTGGCTCATGCCCAGGCCGTGGCCCCAACCGAAGCCGTAGATAGTCACGGGCTGGCCGGCTTTGATGATGAAATCGCTTTTGCGCACAGCGGCGCCGGCATCGGGATCCGGTGCCGTGCCGCGGCCGCTGTAGAAATCAAAGAGCGTGCTGCGCAGGCCAAAGATGGACTGGAAGGCCGAGCCCTTGACAGTGACATTACCATTCGTGCCCTTGACGATCATTTCCTGGACACGGCCGGACACGCCGCGGTCCGTCATGGACATGGGCCGCTTCATGAGCGGCGACAGTTCGATGGACTTGATGCGCCCGACGCCCTTGCCGGCGGCGCTCAGTTTAGCCGCCATCTGTTCCGGCGTCGTCGTCACCGACCAGCGATACCCCGGCATGGCATCGCTGGCATCGCGGACACCGCGCAGATAAGGCACGTAGGAACCCCAGACATTTTCACTGTCTTCGGTCCAGCCGCCGGCAGTGGAACAGAAGAAGGCGTCGATGGGCTTGCCCTGATAGGTCAGGATTTCCCCTTTCGTATCGTTGACAGCCTTGATGATCGACGGCGATTCGCCGTTGATGCCGGCATAGACCTGGCTCGATGTATCATCCGTCAAGTCGAAACCGCGTTGGCTGAAGCGGTTCTTATGGGCAATGGCATAAGTCCGGGCCGCGACGGCCTGGGCCTTGAGGGCCTCTTCGCTCCAAGACGGCGACATTTCCTTGCCGACGACGCCGTAGAGATACTGTTCTACCGGTACGACGTTGACGACGGTCAGGCCCCAGCGGCCAGGAGATTTCATCATTTCCAGGGCGCCGCGGTAGGCATAGCCGTCGGTAATCTCAACGGACCCGCCTTGGACCAGGGACCGGACCTGGACGGGCACGGTGCTGATATCGCCATTGACAGTCAGGTTCGTCCCGGACAGGGCAATGGTGACCGGTACGTTGGCAGCGGCTTTCTTCCAGAGCATGTCGCCGCGGTAGACGCCCAGACCCTGCGGCCCGGTGACGGCCACCCGGCCCCGTCCTTCGCGGATGCCGATGCGCAGAGTCGCGCTGTCCTGGACGGCCTGCTTATGCGTATATGCGGCTTGTTTCGGCGTATACACGGGCTTTTTATGGGTAGACGCTGCCGGCTTAGCCGTATGAGCCGTTGCCTTCTGGGCATATCGTACGGGTGGATGTCGATGTACTGTTTTTTTCGCTTTCGGTGACGAAGCCAGCGCACTCGTCGTCAGCAAGGCGCACAGAGACGTAATGGTCACGATGCGGAGCCAGCTTTTTTTATTCATAAAAATCCTCCTCACAGTCGAAAGAAGAGATTGAGGACAATTGTAAGGACTGCACTGATGAGGATGCAGGTCACGATGGGGAAATGAAAAGATGTATTCCCTCTGGTAAAGGAAATATCACCGGGCAGATGGCCCAGGAAGTTCCCCAGTCCCAGCGAATCGCCGGCCATCCAGAGCAAACCGGCGACAATGAAGAAGACGCCCATGAGGATGAGTAATTTCGCCATCATATCCCCTCCTATCCTTCTGATGGCACGGGCAGGCCCAGATGACGGTAGGCGGCATCGGTGACGACGCGGCCCCGGGGCGTGCGGTTCAGGAAGCCCTGCTGCATCAAAAAGGGTTCATATACGTCTTCGACGGCATCGACGGATTCGCTGATGGCTGCGGCAATCGTATCGAGGCCGACGGGGCCGCCGCCGAATTTATCGATGATGACCTGCAGGACCCGGCGGTCCGTCCGGTCGAGGCCGCACGAATCGACTTCCAGCCGGTTCAGGGCATCGTTGGCCAAGGACGCCGTAATCGTCCCGGCTTCGGCAACCTGGGCGAAGTCGCGGACGCGCTTCAAGAGGCGGTTGGCAATACGCGGCGTCCCCCGCGAGCGGCGGGCGATTTCCAGAGCGCCGTCGTCGTCGATGGCCATGTCGAGGATATCGGCCGTCCGCTTGATGATGAGGACCAGGTCCTCAGGCTTATAGAATTCCAGACGACAGATGACGCCGAAGCGGTCGCGCAGAGGCGGTGCCAGGCGGCCGACCTGGGTCGTCGCCCCGACCAGGGTGAACGGCGGCAGGTCGATGCGCACCGACCGGGCGCTGGGACCCTTGCCGATGACGATATCCAAAGCATAGTCCTCCATGGCCGCATAGAGGACTTCTTCGACGCTGTGCGACAGGCGGTGGATTTCGTCGATGAACAACAGGTCCCGTTCCTGGAGATTGGTCAGGAGGGCAGCCAGGTCGCCAGGCCGCTCGATGGCCGGGCCCGACGTGATGCGCAGGTTGACGCCCAGTTCGTTGGCGATGATGCCGGCCATAGTCGTCTTGCCCAGGCCCGGCGGCCCGTACAAGAGGACGTGGTCCAGTGCTTCTTTGCGCAGTTTCGCCGCCTTGATGAAGACTTCCAGATTATCTTTGACCTTATCCTGGCCAATATATTCCCGTAAATAATGAGGACGCAGGCTGTACTGCCAGGAATCGCCCGGCAGGTCTGTCGTCTCGATGATGCGATTTTCTTCCATGGCTTACCTCCCGCTCCCCAAGGCCTTCAGCGTCTCTTTCAGCAGCTGTTCCACTGTCGTGCAGCCGGCCAGGTGCGATTCGGCGACGGGCAGGACTTCCTGTTCGCTGTAGCCGAGACTGGTCAGGGCCGCCAGGGTTTCCGCCAGGATACCCGACAAGCCTGCCGAAGACGAACCGCCCTCAACAGCTGCCGCTTCTCCGCCGGCGACGGGGCCGATTTTATCCTGTAATTCCAGAACGATGCGTTCAGCTGTCTTCTTGCCGATACCGGGCATCTTCGTCAAGCCTTTAATGTCCTTTTGATGGACAGCCAAGCGGAAACTGTCGGCTGTGCCAGCGCTGAGGATGCCCAAGGCTACTTTGGGACCGACACCGTTGACGCCGATGAGTAGCATGAATAAATCGTATTCATCCTGCGTGGCAAATCCATACAAGACGATAGCGTCTTCGCGGACGCTCATATAAGTATAGAGCATGGCTTCCTGGCCCACACAGAGCGTATCCAGCGTCGAAGCCGGTGCATAGGTCCGGTAGCCGACGCCGTGGACATCGATGAAGCAGGAATTGACGAAGATGTGGCTGATCACGCCTTTCAAATAACCGATCATAACTGCACCTTCCTTTTTAGACTCATAGAATGACTGGAATAAATCGCATAAATAGCCATGGCCAAGCCGTCGGCAGCGTCGTCAGGCTTGATTTTCTGGCGGATACCGAGGAGACGCATGGTCATGTCGATGACCTGGTCCTTCGTCGCCCGGCCGTAGCCCGTGACGCCCTGCTTGACCTGGAGCGGCGAAAATTCCAGGATAGGGATGCCCGCCTGCTGGGCCGTCAAGAGGATGATGCCCCTGGCCTGGCCGACGGTGATGGCCGTCGTGACGTTGCGGTTGAAAAAGAGCTGCTCGACGCCGATGACGTCGGGCTTATATTTACGATAGAGTTCATTGAGGCCGTCGAAGAGCATGACCAGCCGTTCGGCATCAGTATGATCCGGTGTCGTCTGGATAGTCCCATAGGTCACGGGCTTCAAGCGGCTGCCGTCGGCATCGATGACGCCAAAGCCGCAGATAGCCGTCCCCGGGTCGATTCCCATTGCCCGCATCTTCTCTGCCTCCCTTTATACCTTACATAATAGAAATAAATAGACTAACGTTCATTATACCATGAAAGAGGCTGTTGCACAAAGATTTTCCCCTTTGTCTCCAGCCTCTTTGACTCAAAATTTACACTAAGACGACTCGTTTCCCGTAAAAAGCGATACCGTATTTCAAGACTTTCGTAACGCCCCGGGCCTTGAAATCGGTTTCATAGCCTTTTTCATCAATCTGACGGCGGGCTTCCTGCGCTTTTTTCAGCAGTTCGTCCGAAGAACCTGCCGCTTTAAATTCCAAAATGACGCCGCATTGTCCTTCATGAGTTGGATAAATTGCCAAGTCATATCGCCCTAAGCCGCTTTCCCGGTTCGATTTGACTTCATATTCCGGAACCAGGAGCGTCGTCATCCCTAATAACAAGCCATGATAAAAACTTTCCCGGTTGGCCGTATCATACACACTGGCCACTTTCATCAGGATATCCTGTAAACCTTTGGTAAAGGCAGTACCATTCCCTGCCATGAGGCTTTCCATGGTTGTCATTAGATATGATGTCGTCCTACCCGGACTCAGGCGGCTCAGGATTTCATTGCGGTAAATGCTACGGACTTCCCGATTGGGAATGGCCAGGACGTACACCCAGGTGTCGATGACCAACCGGCGGGACACGATTTTCAAATACCCTGCCAGCACGAGAATCGTATATAACGCATCGGGATTATCCGTAACTTCCGGATAAATCGTATTTTCCGTAAGGACGGCTGTTACGCACTCTCCCTGGATAAGGCGCAGCAAGTTGTCTTCCTGGACCGAATCAGTCTGTTTCAACAATTCCCCCAGCAGGACATTGCCTGACGTATGACCCCAATAAGGCTGCGGCTGGCCTTGTGCCTTGAAAAAGCACAAGACCGACCAGGGATTATAGATTTCCTGGCTGCCAAAACAATAGCCATCATACCAGTCACGCAGGACAGGCAGGGCCTTGTCCTGCTGCTGCGCACGGGCCAGGACCCGTACTTCTTCGGGCGTGAAACCGATCCAATCGGCATAGGTCCCGTTGATGACACTGCTGACTTCCAGATTATTCAAGCCGCTGAAAATACTTTCCTTGGCAATCCGCAGGACGCCTGTCACCACAGCAAAATCCAAAGACGGATTCGTCTTCAGGGCAGGGCTGAGGAAATTCCGCATGAAAGCCATGCATTCATCATAAAAACCGTGCTCCCAGGCCTGCTGGACCGGGATGTCGTACTCATCCAACAAGAGGACTACCGGCTGCTGATGATAACGCTTCATCATGTCCATCAAGCGGCGCAAGGCCTCTTCCATCTCGACAGGTGATGCCAGCCCGTCATGGATGCGCTGAAAATACCGCCGTTCAGCTCGTGAAAAGCCAGGGACTTCCATGAGATAGGCGTATTGGTCATATAAATCACTGAGGAGAAATCGGAATTTTTCCACCATATCCGACCAAGTCCGGTGCCTGACATCCTTCAGGGACAGGAAAAGGACAGGCCGCTTCCCCTGCTCCGCCATATACCGTTCGCCAGCCCTTTCAATAGCCAGGCCGCGAAAGAGCTTCCGGTAATCCTGTTCCAGGTCAGCGGCAAAAAAATAATAGAACATGGACAAGAACAGCGTCTTGCCAAAACGGCGCGGCCGCGTCAGCAGCAGCACTTCCCCATGATTATCGAGGAAATCCCGTATAGCCAGGGTCTTGTCGACAAAATAATAATTTCCCTCACGGACTTTGGCAAAATCGTCAATACCAATCGGCAGGCCTTGCATAGCCGCTCCCCCTTTCCAAATGTAAAAAAATTCCCTTATATTATATCTATAGTATAGGGGAATTGCCGGACAAAAGAAAGGCTCAGTCTGCGGCCTGCGTCTCCAATTCACTGTCTCAGATGGATACTAGCGGTTGTTTCTCCGATGGCGATGCTTCTCACGGTAGCGCTGTACCCGTTCGCGCGTCTGTTCCCGTCGCTTCTCCTCGCGTTGGTTAAGCCATTCATGCTATTGAGACAAAAGTTATAGCGGGTCATAAACAGCAAGTAATTACATTTAAAAGTTCGATAATTAGCTTATGATTTGCCGTTTATAAACAAAAAAACGCCGATAGTTATTACACTATCGACATCTTTCGTCTACATCTCTTCACTATGCAATTATGACTTCACAATGCAAAAAGTCCAGAATGTTTTCCAATGTTTAACCAATAATATCGTGAATTAGGATTTCATTCCAAAGTTTAAGTTCTGTTCTCTTCCTTCTCTTCTTCCTCATCGACGATGACGCTGAGGATGTTGGCTTTCGTATCAATGATACGGCTCAGGGAGCGGTCATACTTCCGCACGGCCAGGGCCGAGACGACGAGTCCGGCGATGCCGCCGACGATAGCTCCGGCGCTGTGGCCGACGAGGAGATAGCCTAAGAGCGCTACGACGAGGAGCATGACTACGGGCAGGATGAAGCAGACAAAGGCACCGGAAATGAGGTGTGAGTCATCGACTTCATAGCGGACGTGGTCGCCTTCGGCAGCGCCGATGGAATTATAAGCCAGGAGTTTGACGTGATCCGCTGCGGCGCAGACGCTGCAGGCTACATAGAGCGAATCGCGGCTGACCCGTACTTTCGCCAAGCCATTTTCCTTTATTTCTTCGACAAAACCTTCACCAAAACGCATATCCTATGCCCCCCTTTCAAATCGGTAATCAATAATAATTATTCGTTACGTTAATTATAACATAGTGGATGTTACTAATCAAGTGTAGGCTGATTGCATCTCATCACTTGAGGAGTTAGCAGTTAGTGGCTCGTAGCTAGGGGCTAGGGGTTAGAGGCTAGCGGCTACCGCTCACTCAGCAGCCCCCGAACGATGTGTTTGCGGCAGGACTGGTAGACGAAGGTCAAGACGATGGCCGTGACCAGCCAGCTGGCCGGATAGGCCGCCATGAGGACCAGGAAGTCGCGTTGAGCCGCAAACACGGTGTACAGCCAAGTAATGCGGACGCCGCAGATGCCGGCCAGGACGACGACAGCCGGCGGCAGGGAATAGCCATAGCCGCGCAGGGAGCCGGAAATGATGTCGATGATGCCGTTGAGATATAAGGTCCCGGCGACGTAAAAGAGGCGTTTCGTCCCCAAGGCGACGACGTTCGGGTCGCCGTTGAACAGGCGGATGAGTTCTGGCGAAAAAAAGAGAACCGGCACGGTGACGACCAGGAGAAAGGCCGCTTCAACGCCGAAGGCGACTTTTGTAATGCGGAAACAGCGGCGCAAGTTGCGGGCGCCATAGTTCTGGCCGACGAAAGTCGTCGTGGCCTGGCTGAAACCGTTGACGAAGCAGTAGATATTGCCTTCGATGATGAAAGCCGCAGCCGACGCCGCCATGGCTTCTGTCCCCAGGCTGTTGAGGGCCGACTGGATGAGGACGTTGGACAGGGCAAAGACCATGCCCTGGATACCGGCGGGCAGGCCAATATGGATGATATGGTGCAATTCTTCCCGGGAAAAGCGCATGTGGTGGCGTTCCAGGCGGATGCGGTCCGTCGTCCGGCACAGCAGGGCCAGGAGGATGAGCGAGTTGACGGCAAAGGCAAGGACCGTCGCCCAGACGACACCGGCCAGGCCAAAATCGAAGACCAGTACCGACAACAGGTCGAAGACGATATTGACCAGATTGGCGGCAATCAGGCTGTATAACGGCGTCTTGCCGTCGCCGCAGCTGCGGAAGATGGCCGCTTCAAAGTTATACAGCGACAAAAACGGCAGGCCCAGCAGGAAAATGCGCAGATACTGTTCGGCCATGTCATAGACGTCTGGCGGCACTTCCAGGACCCAGAAGGCCGGATAGACGATGAGTTCGCCAATGATGGCCAGCAAAACGCCCAAGCCGAAGGACATCAAAATCGCCGTCTGGACCGTCCGTTCCACTTTATCATCGCGGCGGGCGCCGAGATACTGGGCGATAGTGACATTGGCCCCCAGGGAAATCCCCATGAGCAGGGTCACCAGGATGCCGATGACAGGCATATTATTGCCGACAGCGGCCATGGCGCTCTTGCCGACGAAGCGGCCCAAGATAAAGACATCGGCACTATTAAAAAGCTGTTCAAACAAACCCATAAGCCCGATAGGCATGGCAAAGAAGAACAGCTTATCAGCAATAGAACCGTGCAGCATATCCATGCCGCGGCGGCCCTTGTTTTGTTTACGTTCCATAATATGATTACCTCGTTCTTTTGTAGTATTCTCCTTCTCAGTATAACACATAAAAAGGGCTTGTCGCACGACGACAAGCCCTTTAAAGTTGTTAGTGGCTAGCAGTTAGTTGTTAGCGGATGGCTTTTAATTTGAAGATGTTCTCTGCAAACTACAAACTCTGTACTACAAACTATAAAGTAAACGGGGCCATGCATGATGGCAAAAACCTTCGTGCGACAGCGCCTTTTTGAGCATTAAGTTTGCAGTTTGTAGTTTGCAGCAAATGGTAAAAAATTTAAAGCCATCTTCTACAAACTATATACGTCAGTCATGGCGGATGAGGAGCTGGATATTTTCTTTCTTATAGGTCGTATAAATCCGTTTGATGAACTGATGTTTGAGGACGGCTTCGTCGACGATGTTGCGGATACGCAGGACGACTTTGAAGGAAATGCCGTATTCTCCCATCTGGTCATAGCGGACGAGGGGCTCGAAGCCGGTGACGCCGTATTCGCTGTGATCCAGGATATGGCGGGCCACGCCGAGGGTGACGTCTTCGACGTGCTGCAAGTCGTTGTCATAAGTAATGGTCAAGGGAATGGCAATTGTACATTCTGCCAAAGGCTGTTCATAGTTAGTCAGCGTCGCCGTGGCGATGCTCTTGTTGGGAACGATGACCATGTTCCCCGTCGCCGTGCGGATGGTCGTATTGCGCCAGTTCATGTCGACGACACGGCCCGCTTCCCCACTGGCCAGCCGGATGTAATCGCCCATGTGTACCTGTTTCGATACGAGGGTCGTAATGCCGGAAAAGAGGTTGGCCAGCGTATCCTGCAAGGCCAGGGCCGATGCCAGGCCGCCGGCGCCGAGGGCCGTCAGGAGCGGCGAAATGGAGATACCGTAGGAACTGAGGATGAAGAGGACGCCCATCAGATAGACGCACAAATCGACGACCGTCGTCAAGATGGACGTCGTCGCCGCCTTATCGCCGCTCTTGGATAATTTATCTTTCAAGAAAGACGAGACCGTGTGGGCGCAGAAGAAAGTCACCGTAATGATGACGACACTGTGATAATGATAGGACAAGATATGCTGGACGAAATCGGGCAGATTGAGGATATCCTTGGTCAGACGGATTCCCAGGAGGATGCCCAGCAGGGTCGGCATGAAGCGGAAGACATTGCGCCAGCTGTCCCGCGGGACTTTCGTCACGCGGCTCAATACCTCGATGACGCCCCGGAAGACGCCGTGCAGGATGGCGATGCCGATGATGATAAATAAAATAAAGGCCAGGAAATGCACGTGCGGCCCGCCGTGTTCCAGCTCATAAGTAAACGTATTGACAATGTAATCCATAAAAAAATCCTCCCCCGAAGAAACAAATCAGAAAGTACGATTTATTATACTCCGGAGAAGGACAAACAACAACTCAAGAACGGTTACAGTTCCATGTCATTTATGATATGACGCCTTTATTGTAAGGCCCTTCCAAAAGGCGTATACTAAAGAAAAATCAGCCTATAGGAGTGACATCATGGAAATACGGATCCTGCAATACTTCCTGGCCGTCGCCAGGGAACAGAATATGACCGGTGCGGCGAATATAGCCATCACCGTCTCATGTCTCGCAGCCTGGAAAAAATACCAGCTCCTGTCGCCGACGTGCGAAGCCTTTTTGAAAGGCCTGAAAGAAGAGATTCATCTACCAGGAAAGGATTGATAATGATGTTAGATTTACGGGTACTCAATTATTTCCTCACCGTCGCCCGAGAAGAAAGCATTACCCACGCAGCCGAAGCCCTGCACTTGTCCCAGCCGACACTGTCGCGGCAGTTGCGTGACATGGAAGAGATGCTGGGAAAAGAACTGATGATCCGCGGCCCCCGTCGCATTACGCTCACCGAGGAAGGCCTATTCCTGAAAAAGCGGGCTGAAGAAATCCTGTCTTTAGCCAGCCATACGGAACAGGAACTGCGCAGTGACGATACGGAACTAAACGGAAACATCCGCATCGGTTCGGCTGAAGCCGACAGTGTCCGCTTCATCATGCAGACTGCCCATAAACTGCAAAGCCACTACAAGAACCTCCATTTCCACGTTACCAGTGGCGATGGACAGGCCATCATGGAAGCCCTCGATAAAGGACTCATCGACATCGCCGTCGTCTACGGTCATGTCGATACGGAAAAATATGAGGTCCTGCCCTGCCCATACACCGATCACTGGGGCCTTCTTTTGCAGCGCAGCCACCCGCTGGCAGCCAGGGAGGCAATCCGGCCACAAGATTTATGGTCGGAAAATCTCATCCTGTCCCAGCAGGTATTGCAAGCCAACAGCCATGGCAATAAATTGCAGACATGGATAAAAAAGCCCTTTGCCGAATTGAACATCCAGGCAACCTACAATCTGGCCTATAATGCATCCCTCATGGTCCGCGAAGGGCTGGGGTCCTGCATCATGTTGGAAAAAATCATCAACGTGCCACCCTATGACCCGGCGCTCTGCTTCCGCCTCTTGGACCCGGTGTTGGAGGATACCCTGTTCATCGTATGGAAACGATTCCAATTATTCTCCAAAGGGACCCAGCAATTCATCCATCTCTTGAAGGAAGAGGCAGAAAAAATAAGCCAGCATTGAACCTCACTGTTCAATGTTTTTGATAAAGTGAGCCGGTACGCCGCCGACGACAGTATACGGTGGGACGTCCCGGTTCACGACGGCACCGGCTGCGACGATGGCATAACGGCCGACAGTGACCCCGGCTGTTATGGTCGCATTAGCCCCAATCCAGACGCCTTCATGCAGGACGATCCGGCCCGGCATGAGCTCACTCCGTTTATCCGGGGCTGGATGATGATTGAGCGTAGCTAGGACAACATTATGTCCAATGAGGACATTATCGCCGATGAAAATACCTCCCTGGTCCTGGAACTTGCAGCCGCTATTGAAGAAGACATTCTTGCCAAGATGGATATTCTTGCCAAAATCCGTATAAAACGGTGGAAAGAAGGCAAATGTCTCATCGACAGGACGGCCGATGAGCCGTGAAAAAAGTTGGCGCAGTACTTCCGGTTCATGGTACTGTGTATTGATTTCCATGAGAATCTTCTGCGCCTGCCGGCTGTAAAAGCGCATGGTTTCAATTTCGTCTGCTGTCGTACCGATGACCGGCTCCCGGCCCCATCGTTTCAAGGCTTGCGATAAAGATAACATATGAAGGATCCTTTCTAAGGTGCTTACTTTTATTTCAAGGCATCGTCAAAAAATTGGACCAAATCGGCAAAAGGAATCTTATCCATCTGATCATATAAATCGGTATGCGTAGCCCCGGGAACAACGATTTCCCGTTTCGGAGCCTTCAATTTAGCATACGCCGCATCGGCAAAGTATTTCGAGTGAGCTTTCTCACCGGTAATGAGCAGGACCGGACGCGGGCTGATTTCATCAATGTGTTCCATGAGAGAGAAGTTGAAGAATCCATACGGCGTCGTCGAATCCCAGGCCAGTGTATTGGAGTTGATGGACCGCGGATGATATGCCCGCCCTACGTAATAATCATAAAATCCTTTCACTACACTATTTGCATCGGCTGGCAGTTTGTCTGGAAACATCGTATCATGAGAAATGACATGTCCCTGCGCATCGACGGCCAGTTCATGCGAGCCCGGGATAGCTTGCCCTTCTTTGGCTTCTTTGTCCCGCATAACAGCCAAATGTTCCTTCACTTTTTCCCGCTGTTCCGGCGTATAGTAATCTCCTTGATAGTGATTGCGGATACTGTCGGACATATCATACATCGCTGAAGTTGCGACGGCTTTGATGCGCGTGTCATTGGCAGCAGCCGTCAGGGCCATACCGGACAGACCACAGATGCCAATAGCCCCTACTTTATCGGGATTGACGAATTTCAGATTACTGATGAAATCGGCAGCAGCACTATAATCTTCTACAAAGATATCAGGCGAAGCCATATTACGGCGCGTGCCCCCGCTTTCTCCAGTCATGGACGGATCAAAGGCGACAGCAACATATCCGTGTTTTGCCATTTCCTGAGCATATAAGCCGGAAGATTGTTCTTTGACAGCGCCGAAAGGCCCCGAAACGACGACGGCCTTATATTGCTTCTGGGCATCGAAATTTTTCGGCAAATAAAGGTGGCCAGCGATGTCGAAACCATAACGGTTCTGAAAGCGGACATTCTTCGTTTCAATCTTGGGGTCAACCTTGAATACCCGTGTATCATTCGTTAATTCGCTGATGGAAGACTGTTTCATCTGCGATTTCGCCTGCAAAACCGCTGCCGGGGTCGCCGCATATGCGGCACCCGTGCCGAATCCAGAAAAGGGAAAGGTACTCACCCATAAAGCAGCAGCTATTAATAAGGCTTTCTGATATTTTTTCATGTTACATACTCCTTTTTCAACACTTTTGAAACTCTCTATTGCTTGATTACAGTATACTTTGCTATCTATTAAATAACAAATACCTATGAACTTTGTTAATCAATGCTTTTTTGCTATGATTATTTAAATAAAAAGAAGGCTGCCTTATTCAGACAACCTCCTTCTTTTTCTATCAGCGATTCAGGCTCTGAACCCACTGCTGAACCGTACTTTCCGACACATTGGACGGGAATCCAGCCGGTCGAGCTGAAGCTGTTTATCATGGATAGCATCGAGCAAGTACCGGCGATGGCGCTTCAGGCACGACAACTGCTCATCGGCCGGCAAAGCCGCATAATGTTCAATGAAAGCCGCCGAACAACCGGCATCGATCAGATTCTGCCAAACCTTCCCTTCCATCATCGACCTCCTCTCTCCTTGCTTCCTTTATCTTAACAGACGGCCACAGGAATGTAAAACGCTTATATTTTATTTCTTGAAATACATTTTAAGTATGGCAAAGCCAGTAAAAGACAACTATTTTTAGCCCATCTTACTGAAAAAATCTAAAAAGACTGTGTCATGAAGGTTAAAATCCTCATGACACAGTCCTTGCAATAAATCCATTGTAATTTTTCTTTGTCACTTAGTATGGTGATTTGAATGTAATGCCCAATGCCACAAAGCCAATAGTTCTGGGCGATTATACACAGGTGCATTCCCTGCATGTCTAGGGTATGCATAAACTGCAAAACCGTTTTCTCCATTGGGTGAAGCAAATATATATCCTTCATCTTCACTCATTACCCATCTTGTTTCGTCTACACAACGATTGTCACGTACTGTTTTCACCATTGCTTTTACAGGATCCTCATATTTAGGCCGAATAACAGCAGTTTCACTTTCTACCCAATACGTAGTCCCGTCATTTTCCGTATAAAGCCAAATATCCTGTGCCGAAGCTGTTGAAACTATCATTTGGCTTCCTAATAAAGTCACCACCATTAATAAAATAGTCAAAAATATTTTTTTCATCGTTTCATCCGGTCCTTTCAAAAATATTATAAGTTTATTATGTCAGAAAATTCTAAATGGGTTATCATTGCTATTTTGATTTTAGATAAATGAACTCAGTTATAACGTGTACATTTCTTACTGAACATCCAGTAAATGTACATATCACATATCACATATCACTTATCACTTATGTTGTATCACTTATGTTACATCCCTTTTCCTGTATGTTCTTATAAATTACGCATGCCGAACCATTGCGCATTTTCATCCCAGAATAACTCCAATTGCAAATCTACAGCATGTTTTCTTTGATACTGATATTGGGCTCCAGGAGGCAGGTATTCATGGGAACTGATAAGAATGAAGCGTCCTGTACCATCTTCATCGATTTTAGTTCTGATTTGGTGCCATTCCCCGATGGTATACCCCATAGTAGCCAGACTGTCCAAGGATACATAGGTTACCCATTGACCATCATGTTTGCCTATAAGCCAATAGCCACAATTCATTGCATGCGCACCAACATCGGCATTGATTTCAAAGAAAGTCATATCAGGGTCAGTGGTACGGATGGTACGGATTTTATAGCCTACGCCACCCTTAGCTCCGACATAGTTAATGAAAGACATATAATCATGCTTCCCATCGCGACTCATCAACCGTAAGGTTCCGTCCTTTTGAAGAACAAATTTTAATGGTTCATTGTCATAGCAAACATTTAGCTGACGGGTATCCATGTATAAGAAGTTTCCATCGTCAGAAGCACTAAATTCTGCAGCCGGCACCTGGGCAGAATTAATTAGAAAAAAAGCTAGGCACAAAATAAATACGGATAAATAAGAAAACATTTTTTGTCTAAAACGCATGCGCAATCGACCTCCTTTTTTTATATGACTTTTTGATTCGACGTACGTTCTTTACTTTATTATTACTTCTATATAGAAATTGAAAATCCTGCTACTAATCCCGAACTTTTTACATTCTGGGATTTGTTTTTTCAGATTTTTTTTGTTCAGCAAAATGGATAAGGCTACCTGGCTTCTGGCGGGTGACATTGCGGGAACGTCCTCGGTCCGGCGTGGTCCTGTAGACCATGCCGGATGCCGTGCGTGCTATTTGCGTCCGGCGTGCTGCCTTGTTTGAGCGTAGCGAGTTTCAGCACGCCAGCAAATGGCACTCTCGGCAAGAGGAGTGAAGCACGCGAACCCGTCAGGAGCCAGGTGGCCGATGCCAACCTCTCCAGAAGAACCCCTCAGACCGCCGTCGGCGGCCAGCTCCCCTTCACAGGGGAGCCTTGGCGCTCCTGCGCCTGATTTCCAGAGTCTATTGCGGCAAAGCCGCTTCTGAGTCCGAGCAAGAGCCCCCAACGACTGTAAAGTCTGATATTTTTGCATACAAAAAAAAGCCTGTACACAATTACGTGCGACAGGCCCGTTACCAAGGTCTAACTTTTTGGGGTTACATCATTTATTTCATCATGCGAGCTCCCTTTAAATTTAAAGCCATCTGCTAACCGCTGACTGATCGAGTAGGAGGGATTTCTGAGTAGAAATCCCGACCTCTCACACCACCGTGCGTACCGTTCGGTACACGGCGGTTTCCTAGTTTTCGCATACTTGCTTGTAATAGCTCATCATGGTTATGTAGCCAAGGCGGGCTATTTCTTTATTCGTAAGGACTGAGTTCAGCATTACCGCTGCTCGCCACGGACCTTTTCGGCAGTTAGCCATTTCCAACACGGCCCACTTGGGCGCGCCGTATTGGCTTATCATCCGGTGTTTCGTCCGTACCTTCTTCCATTGTTTCCAGTATATGGTTCGTATTTTGCGTCGAATCCATCTGTCAATTTGAATTAGCAGTTCCTTCATATTCGCTAGTTTAAAGTAATTCACCCATCCCTTTATGAATCGTTTCAATAGGAGGGCTCTCACTTCGTTTCCTTTTCCATTGCTTCGTTTCAATATAAACCGCAAACGGTCTTTCATCTTAGTAATGGATTTCGGATGCACCCGGAGTCGGCATTTTCCGTTCTTTCGGTAGAAGCCATATCCCAGATATTTAACATAGCGGATGTGGGCTACATGCGTCTTGTTTCGATTCACCTTGAGAAATAATTTCTTCTCAATATATCGAGTGATGCTTTCCAAGGTCCTTTCGGCACTTTTTCTGCTTTTGCAGAGTATCATGCAGTCATCTGCATAGCGGACAAATTTATGTCCGCGCCGTTCCAGCTCCTTATCCAGCTCATTCAGCATGATGTTACTCAAGAGCGGACTCAATGGCCCTCCTTGGGAAACCCCCTGTTCACTTCGTTCGAACAGCCCATGCCGGATAACACCAGCATGAAGATATTGGTGTATCAGCGAGATGACCCGGCCGTCTTTTACGCTCCTTGACAGGACTTCTATCAATTTGCTTTGGCAGACATTGTCGAAAAATTTCTCCAAGTCCATGTCTACGACGTAGACATAGCCCTCATCTGCATAGGCCTGGCATTGTTTCAACGCATCGTGGGCGCCCCGTTTGGGACGGAACCCGAAACTGCTATCTGAAAACTGTGGCTCGTAGATAGGCACAAGAACCTGCGTAATCGCCTGTTGTATCATGCGGTCTACGACCGTAGGGATTCCTAATTTCCGGAATTTCCCTTTTTCCTCTTTGGGTATTTCAACCCGACGGACTGGCTAGGGCTTATATTTCCCATTCCGTATTTGCTGAAGGAGGTCCAGGCGATGTTCCCGCAGGTAGGGTAGAAGTTCATCTACACTCATCCTGTCGACCCCGCCGGTTCCTCGATTAGACTTTACCTTCTTATAGGCACCATTTAAGTTGTCTCGTGATAAAATCTGCTTCAACAGACTGTCCGCTGGCAAGCTTGCAATGATGTCGTTGTGTTCAGCAATCCGCACATGGGCAGACGCTTCCACATATCCCGGTTGTTCCGCAACCTCTTTTTGTGGACAGCCTTCTTGATGAAGTTTTCTGTCTTTCATTCCATGATTGGTTACCTTCATTGACTAACATCTCCTAGGATTCGGCCCTTTCCTCATGGTCTATAGACCATAAGGTACTATGGCCTCGGCTGACTCCTCATGATAAATCTTATTTCAACCATGATGTCCAATCTATATGGCACCATCATGTCCATGAGGCCTCCCCGGGTAAGAACGCACTCTTTCTCTCCATTTGTCTGCCACATCTACTATTCATGGTTCCGTGTAGCTATGGGACTTCAACCTGTTAGGCGGCCTTATCCCCATGACTAGCCTTATGTGATTTCTGTTCGTCAGACCAGAGATTTGCCTCGACCTTCCTTCAGATTCCATCTCACGATGGACACCCTTGGTTCTGGCTATAGCCTTCCCGCTACCAGGCGGCTTAGGGACTTTCACCCATTAGAGTGCGCCCATGCCGGGCGCACATAAAAAGAAGGAGGCTGCCTTATTCAGACAACCTCCTTCTCTTTCTATCAGCGATTCAGGCTCTGAACCCACTGCTGAACCGTACTTTCCGACACATTGGACGGGAAACGCTTGCCTTCCAGCCAGCTGCCCGTGCCAGCCATCTGTTGCAGCTGTCTGCCGCTGTCGCCGAGGCCCGAACTGGCCGACGTGGCAAAGGGGATGACCGTCTTGCCACTGAAGTCATTGTGCTTGACAAAAGTATCTACCGGCCAGGCAGCGATGCCCCACCAAATAGGATAGCCGATGAAGACCGTATCGTAGCCTTCCCAGTTGTCGGCCTTATCCTTGACCAAGGGAATGTCGCGCAGGCTGGCATCATCGTGTTCGCGATAGACGCGGCTGTCCCGATTATTATAGTCCAGGTCCGCTTCCGTATAGTCCTGGACCGGTTTCAGTTCCATGACGTCGCCGTTGGTCGCTTTAGCGATATAATTGGCGACGTTCTTCGTATGGCCGCCAGCCGAATAATAGACGACCAACGTCTTGCCATTGCCCTTGGCCGGAGACTGGGCCGCCGTATCCGTCTTTTTCGACATGCTGGAAGACGCGTCTGCACTGTTTGTATTGCCACAGGCAGCCAGTCCCAGGACCATGAGGCTGCTCAGGGCGAGCATTAATATTTTCTTCATCATCAGCTGTTTACCCCCTGATTATTTCAAATAAGTATGGAAGAAATCGGCCATCTTGTCGAAGGGAATCTTATCGGTCTGATCGTAGAGGTCCGTGTGGGTCGCACCGGGCACGATGAGGAGTTCCTTATTATCCCCTTTGAGGCGTTTGAAGGCGTCTTCACTGAAGTAGCGGGAATGGGCCTTTTCGCCGTGGATGACCAGGACGGCACTCTGTACTTCGCTGAGGTTCTGCAAAATCGGGTCGGAAATGAGGCCCATAGCCGACGTGACGTTCCAGCCGCCGTTGGAGTTGAGCGAACGGGGATGGTAGCCGCGCGTCGTCTTATAGTAGTTGTAGTAATCCTTGACGAACCACGGTGCATCAGCCGGAAGGTTGTCGGGCACACCGCCGGCCCGTTTATAATAGCCATTCTTATAGTCGATGGTCCGCTGGTCACTGATGGCTTTGCGCGTCGCCATCCGTTCTTTCTGAAGCGTATCGGCATCCTTTTCATAATCGAAGTAGCCGTTCGCCGTAACGCGGCTCATATCGTACATAGTCGATGCGACCGTCGCTTTGATGCGCGTATCGTTAGCGGCCGCATTGAGGGCAAAGCCGCCGAAACCGCAGATGCCGATAAGGCCGACGCGGTCGGGATCGACATTATCCTGAGTCGAAAGGAAGTCGACAGCGGCTGAAAAATCTTCCGTGTTGATGTCCGACGAAGCAATATAACGCGGCGTGCCACCGCTTTCTCCCGTAAAGGACGGGTCGAAGGCTAAGGTCACGAAGCCCTTTTCGGCCATGGTCTGGGCATATAAACCAGAGGCCTGTTCCTTAACAGCCCCAAAAGGACCAGCTACAGCCAGGGCCGGCAGCTTGCCTTTAGCATCTTTTGGCGTGTACATATCGGCTGCCAGGGTAATGCCGTAGCGGTTGACGAAAGTCACTTTCTGATGATCGACTTTGTCGCTCTGTTTGAAAGTCTTGTCCCATTCCTGAGTCAATTTCAGTTTTTCCTTGACAATCTTATTCGGTCCTTCGTGCCGTGCATTGACGGTCTTATACGTCGTCTGTGCTGTTTCTTGTGCCATCGCTGTCACACCCCCTACTGCCATCAACCCTGTCAAAGCTAACGTAAGCATGAATTTAGATTTTAATTTCATAGCAGCCCCCATTATATACAATAAAAAAAGTTTCAATTTCTTTGCTTTCGCTTATATATAGTATAGACGAGGCAGTAAACGATATCAAATGCCTATGGTCTTAATGTATCCATGCTTTTTGACTATGTTTTTTCTACTCTCCATACACGTCCTTGGCATAGCCAAAGGCAGCCCAGGCTTTGGGCCAGCCGCTGTAAAAGGCGAGCTGCGTAATGATTTCGGCCATTTCGTCCTTAGTGACGCCATTTTTCTTGGCTGTTTCCATGTGGTATTTCAAAGAACTGTCAGTAATGCCTTGGGCGATGAGGGCCGACACGGTGACGATGCTCCGTTCTTTGAGGGGCAGGACATCGTTCTTGCTCCACACTTCACCAAAGAGGATGTCATCATTATAACGGGCAAAATCGGGGGCAAAGTTCCCCAGCTGCTGCCGCCCTGCAGTCTGGACAATTTTAACGGCTTTTTTCGGCTGATTATCAGTTGTATTCATGGCAAATGCATCTCCTGTTCCCAAAAATCCTATCCCGGCCAGGGCGATGAGCCCGGCTGCTAACAACGGCTTACGGAAGAGCTTCATAATCAGCCTCCTTGACGGCTTCACACCATTCCGTACTCGTATCGGTCCCATCGACTTCGATGGCCAGATGCTGGAAGGCACTGTCCTTGGCGGCACCGTGCCAATGCTTGACGTTGGCCGGGATGTGGACGACGTCGCCGGCATGGAGTTCCTGTGCCGGTTTCCCCCATTCCTGATACCAGCCGCGGCCGGCCGTGACTAACAGCATCTGGCCGCCGCCTTTTGTAGCATGATGGATGTGCCAGTGATTGCGGCAGCCTGCTTCAAAAGTCACATTGCCGACGACGACCTGCTTCAGTGAGATCATATTGAGATAGCTCGTACCGTCGAAATACTGGGCGTAATCGACATTTTCCCCGCCGATGGCAAAGGGACCGTTCTTTTTGATTTCCTCTAAATGCATGATTTTCCTCTTTTCACCTGATAAATCAAATAATCAAGACAATCGAGCTGGCGCTGGCCGTCATGTATGCGGCGGAGCAGTTCTTTCCGATGCTGCCGCAGGCGGCAAAGCTGTTCACTGCCGCTGCCCGCTGCTGCATAGTCGTCAATGAAGCCTTCCGAGCAGCCCGCATCGACCAGGTTCTGCCGTACTTTTTCATCCATGGCATCCACCTCCTGAGACCTTGTTTTCTTTACACTCTTATCTTACCAAGGTTCCTGTGAAATGTGAAATGCCTATAATTTAGTTTTAGGAATACGTACAGCAAATATTAAAAGCCTAGTTTTTCATATTCCAGCTTCGGGAAGAAATACCAGGTCACATCGTGATTGTCTTCGGGGCTGATGGCGATATGGGCAAAATGGCTGCCCGGAGCCGCGCCGTGCCAGTGAATGACGCCGGGCGGGCAATAGACGACATCGCCGGGATGCATGACCTGGACGGCACCGCCTAAGGTCTGCGTATAACCGATGCCGTCGGTGGCAATTAGAATTTGTCCTGTCTTATGACTATGCCAACGATTGTACGTCCCTTGCGGGAAGACGACATACGTCCAGGCCGGTGTCCCGGCAGCGTTGCCGCTGTGGACAATCTGGCTAAGGTAGACGGGTCCATTGAAGTTGGCCGACGAAAACGGCGTTTGCGGATAATTGAAGAGATACGAATCATGGGGTTCACTCTGGCGGTCTTCTGCCTCCGTAAAGACAAGGTTATCGTATTCTTCATCCGTCACGGGACCGCTGTGGGCCGGCTTGAAATCAGCTGGAGCCTGCCAATGTTTATCGTAAATGACGATCTGCTGGAAGCGGGAGCCTTTCATGGCGCCGTGCCAGTGACTGACGCCGGCCGGAATCTGGACGACATCGCCCTGACGGATGAGAACGGCCGGCTTGCCCCATTCCTGATAAATCCCCGTACCTGAAAGACCGATAATCGTCATGGCGCCGTGGCTGTGCCAGCCGCTGCGGCTGCCGGGTTCAAAGGTGATGACGTTGGCCTGCGGTACGTGCATCGTATCCTGGTCGACTAAATCGTTGCGGTGTACCGTACCGGTAAAACGGGCCGACACATCCCGGCCCAAGGGAAACGGTACGTGCTGCATCACCGCTGCCGTATCAGCAGCAGCGGCCGTCGCTGCCAGGCTCACTGCGGTCAGGACCGTAGCCAATAATTTCCTTATTTTCTTCATCGCTTCTCTTCGTCTCCTTTATCCCAAGCATTGCTTCTAATAGCCCAACTGTTTCAGCCAATTCGAAAGGCTCGGCGCCGCTTCGGTTACGTCATCGCGGGAAATGGTATAGGCATTCTGCACGACATCGGCGCCGTTTTCCAAATGAGTAATCGTTTCTACGGTCCCGGCCAGGCCGCTGCCGCCGTGCGTCGAGAAAAGAATGACTTTCTTGCCTGCTAAATCATGACCTTCCAGGAAGGTATAGACCGGCATGGGCAGGTCGCCCCACCAGATAGGATAACCGAGAAAAATCGTATCGTACTGGGATAAATCGCCGACCGTATCCTTCAACTCCGGCCGGGCCCCGCTTAGGCCTTCGGCTTTAGCTTCGGCTACCAGGGCCTGATGGTTGACCGGATAGGCTTTATTAGGCTCGATGCGGTAGACATCGGCACCAATCTGCTTATGGATAAGGTCTGCGAGATATTCCGTACTGCCTTCGACAGATTTCTGATCATCCCGTTCAGGATTGGAAAAATAGATGACAGCGATTTTGCTGTCTTTCGATGAGGCAAACATCGCATCATCGCGGCTGCCCTTGATGGAAGCCGAAGCGCTGGCATCGACAGCAGCGGTCTGCTGTTTCTGGGTTGCGCCGCTCTGGGCGTCGGCCTGTGACTGAATGGGGCCGCAGGCGGTGAGTCCGGCCCACAAGGCAGCGGCACAGGCAATGGCAATCATTTTTTGTCTCATCATTTTCATCGTATTTTTCCTCCTGACTGCGCCATACGGCGCAAATTACAACTTTTCAGCTAAGCGGACGGCTTCCCGGGAATTCGAAGCCATGCCCTGATAATCCAGACCGTACATGGAAGCAAAACGGCTCATCGTATATTCCCCGGCATCCAGCTGTTCATCCGTCGGTGCCGCTCCCTGGAAGAGGAAGAAGAGCTTCCGTCCGGCAAACTGGCCGTTCATGACGATGCCGTAAGCCCGGTCCAGCATATTGCGGACAGCGCCACTCATGCTGTGCCAGTACATGGGCGAACCGACGACGATGACTTCATGGCTGCTGATGGCCCGGATGACATCCTGATACTGGTCGTCTGCGAAATGCTGGCCGTACGAATAAATCTTGAGGTCCACTAAGTTCAGCGTATCGTAGTCGTGACCTTTCAGGAAAAGATGGGCCAGACGGGCCGTGTTGCCGTTTTTATTGGGGCTGCCGTTAATAAAAAGAATTTTGTTCATGATTGGGTTCCTTCTTTCTTTAAAACTATCTTTCTTGAGTACAAAATGAGTATAACAGCCGGTAGCTGCTACCGGTCAAGGAAAAAATAAAAGAAATTTTCTTGCATTTTCAAAGGAAGTATTGCACAATAAAAATAATACATAAAAGAAAGAAGGTGACTTTATGGCTTCCGCAAAAACAAAGAAACTCCACACGATGAAAGAGACGTGTGAACTGACGGGCATGGCCTACGAAAATTTAAAGTATTACTGCAACACCGGTCTGGTCCCCAATGTCAAACGTTCGGCCAACAACCGCCGCGTCTTCGACGACCACGACGTCGCTTGGATCAAGAGCCTGACGTGCCTGAAGAAATGCGGCATGACCATCGAGGAAATGAAGCAGTACCTGGCCTATTGTCTCCAGGGCCCGGCATCGATTCCGGTACGCAAGGTAATGCTGGAAAAGAAATTGGCCATCCTGGAAGAAAAGAAGAAGGATATCCAGGAATCCATCGATTACATCGGTTGGAAACAAAATTTTTATAATGATGTCCTCTCTGGTAAACGGCCTTATATCAGCGACCTCCTTCCGGAATACAATGATGACGACGAAACCAGTAACAACGCTTCCAAAGATTAACACACGTCGTAAATAGAAAAAAAGCTGCCCTAAAAGTACGGAAATCCGTATAAAAGGACAGCTTTTTGCGTTATTCAAATAATTTATAATCCGGTGCCAGGAGCTGCAGCAGTTTCCGGTCGTGATGATGGCCTTCGCGGATGGTCGTGTCAAAGATCATCGTCGCGCCACTCTGATGTGTATAGGGTTCCCAGCGCGGCAAATCGGGTGTACCCGGCGTGCCGTAGCGGGCAAAGTGGATCCAGGCATCGCTCATGCGGTCGGACAGGGTCCGGGCATCCCGTCCATCACCGATGCGGGCTTCCATTTTATCGATATTATGGAAGACAAAGGGGATTTCCGCCGTGTGGTAAGACATGTAGATGCCGTTCATGACCGGCGAATCCCAAGAGAAGAGATAGGCATAGACCGGGGCACCGCCCTGAGCCACTTTGTGTTCCATGATTTTCAGGATAGGCAGGCGAATCAGCGTATCGATGTAGAGCGCGTCGGCTTTGGTCTTGTTGGGATAGGCTTTGAGGAAGGCCCGGACGACGGCATCCGTCTTGTCCCCGTAGGCTTCATGCAGGCGCTTGTCGATTTCGGCATCGCTCCAGGTATGGATGTTGTCACTCTGGCTTTGGGCCATATTCACAATCAGCGGGAAGCCCGTCCATTCCGTGCGGTTCGTACCGATGAGCAGGGGCACGTCTTTGCCGGCAGCAGCAAAGGAGTCTTTCGTGACCGGATTCGTCGGCAGGAAATCGCCGTCGATGACGGGTTCCCAGCTCATGCCGTAGCCGCTTCCCATAGCCTGGGGCACCTTATATTCAGCGCCGACCTCTTTCAAGGCCTTATCCGAAGCCGCCGTCAAGGTATCATAAGGAATGGTCTGCAGCTGTTCGACCTGGTCTTTTGTCAGACCCAGGTTCTTCAAGGTCAGTGCTGCAATTTCAGCGCTGGCCTTCTTATCCATAAAATAGGGGCCCATGCTTTCGACGGCACCGCTTTCGACGATGCCCTTCTGGAAGAGTCCCTTCGCCTCAGGTGCCGTCATCAGGGCCAGTACTTTGGCGCCGCCGCCGGATTCACCGAAAATCGTCACGTTCTGCGGGTCACCGCCGAAAGCTGCGATGTTGCTGCGAATCCATTTCAGGCCGTTGACGAGGTCAAGAATGCCGACATTGCCGGAATACTGATAGTCTTTGCCGTAAGCCGACAAATCGAGGTGACCGAGGACGTTGAGACGATGGTTCAGGGAGACGACGACTACGTCGCCGCGACGGCTCAGATTGGCACCGTCATAGGCTGGCGATTCAGCGGACGAGCCGGCCTGGAAGCCGCCGCCGTGGAGCCAGACCATGACAGGGCGCTTCTTGCCGTCGTTGATGCCCGGCGTCCAGATATTAAGATTCTGGCAGTTGTTGTCCATGGCAAAGCTGCGGGCCGGTTCTTCCCAGGTCGAATTCGGGAACGAACTAGTGGGCTGTGTCGAAATAGGACCGTAGTCCATGGCCAGCCTCGTTCCCTGCCAGGGCTGCACGGGTTGGGCCGGTTTAAAGCGTTCCTTTGCCTCTGCATAAGGAATGCCGTGATAGGTATAGATTCCCTGCCGGACATAGCCCTGGACCTTGCCGGCCGTGGTTTGGACAACGGCAATGCCCGGTCCGGCCTGGAACCCTTTTTCCTGACGGCCGTGTATCTCTTTCTGGACAACGGCCGTCGACTGGGGTACTGCTGCCGCTGCCGTATCCGTTCCGATGAAAAAGAGCGGTGAAAAGAGCAGCGCCGCCGCAGCCCAACGTACGAAATGTTTATATTTCATCATAATACATCCACCCCCTGTTTATGGAGCCAGTTGGCCATGAGGTCGGCAATCTGCTGGTTATTGAGATCGGACATGAGAAAATGCGTATTCCCTTTGATGCCGATATCGGGCAGATGGACGATTTCAGCATGGCCGCCGTGACGGTTGACGGCAGCGACGAATTTCTTTGCCATGTCGAATTCACTGCGCCATTTATCCGGGCCAACCTGTTTGGATGGCTTATCGGCAATGTTATCGCCATAATAAAGAATGATAGGAATCTTCGTCAGTTTCATGAAATCCTTGAGCGGTACGGCTTTGGCCTGCGCTGCGACCGGTGCGTAGACAGGAATTTCTGCCTGCGGTACTTCCCCTTCCGGGAAGAGGAACGGCGAGCCGCCCGGTTCAAAGGCGACGATGGCCTTAACGTTATCCGTACGGAACGGCGTTCTCCAGCCTACGGTGCCGCCCATGGAATGAGTAACTAAAACAGCCGGGCCGATTTTATCGAAGAGCTTGGCCAGGGCATCGGCACTGACATCATCGTCGAGCTGGCCTTCATAAGGCGTCCAGGTCCTCTGGAATTGATCATAGCTGGCCGCATCCTTCGGGAAGGCCGTATTTTTGAACGGTACGGGCCGGTCGCCGTCGAAGGTGCCGACACGGCAGAGCTGGTAGAGCGCCTTATCGGCATACATGGGATTGCTGGCATAAGGATTGGCGCCGTTATCAGGCACCGTCGCCAAGCCGGCTTCGCCGATGCGCGGCTGATCCAGGAGATAGACACTGTAGCCCTTGCGCAGGAAGATGTTCTGGAATCCTTCACGGCCGTCCGGCGTCGTTTCCCAGGTACGTTTTGACTGGGCCCCGCCGTGCTGGAAGACAATCGGATATTTCTTCGCCTGCGCCGGGATCTGATAAAAGACATAGGCATGGTCCCCGTAGGCTTTCTGTCCCTGGGGTTCCAAAAAATGCTGATCCGAATAGGTACCGTCATGTTTGACCGCCGTCCCGCCGATGGCAAAGCTGCCCTGCGTTTCCAGGACGATAGGTTTCTGTGCTGCTGTCCGCGCCGGGACAGAAACCGCATCGGCTGCCCAAGCGGCGCCGGTCAAGACGCTGGCTGCCAAAACAGCTGCTGCCATTTTTTTCCACATAATATACAACGCTCCTTATTTTGCTAATCCGTTTTCTTTCATCCACTGTTCCATGGCATTGGCAACGTCCCGGTTATTCAGGTCGGCCATCATGAAATGGGTATTGCCTTTGATGCCAATATCGGGCAGACTGATAACCTGAACATGACCGCCATACTTATTCATGACGGCTTCCCACTTCTTGGCCAGATTCCAGCGAACGCGCCAGTTATCTTCACCCCAGTTAGCGACGGGGGTATCCCCTTTCGGGATATTGTCACCAAAGTAAACGACGATAGGAATCTTTGTAAGCTTCATGAAATCATCCATGGAAACAGCTGTCCCTTTGGCCGGGAAAGGACTCGTCGTCTTTTCGACAGGCGGTACTTCTCCTTCCGGGAAGGGGAAGGTCCCCGGTTCCAGCGCGATGACGCCTTTGACATGATTCGAAGCCATAGCCGTCCCCCAGCCCGGACCGCCGCCGGCAGAATGCGTAACCAGGACACCGTCACCGGCTTTTTCGAAAACAGCGGTCATGGCATCGACGACGACTTTCTGGTCAAAGGCGCCCGTATCCGGCGTCATGGCGCGGAAGAACTGATCCTGCGAAGCCGCATCTTTCGGAACGGCCGCATTGTCATAGTAACCGGGCCACTGGCCGATGCGGAAGTTATTGAACCAGAGCTGGTCGTCCGGACGAGCAGAGATGGTCGTTGCTACAGTCGAGCGACCTGCCCGGCCGCGGCGCGGTTCATCGACGAGATAGGTCTTGTAGCCTTTTTCCAGGAAAATATTCTGGAAGCCGTCGCGGCCGTCCGGCGTTGTTTCCCAGGTCTTGGCCGACTGGCCGTAGCCGTGCAGGAAGACCATGCTGTTATGATGAGCATTCTTCGGTTTCTGATAAAAGACATAGGCATGGTCGCCGTGCAGCGTTTCGCCGGCATTGTTCGTCGGTTCCGTCGTCCCTTTGTAGGTCCCCGGCGCTGTGACGACCGTACCGCCGGCCAGGAAGCTCCCCTGGTCGACGATGGTCACGGGTTTCATGGCAAAGGCCGAACCGGTCAGTACGGTAGCCGCAAAAAGTGCAGCCGCTATTTTCGGTAACTTCATGATGACTCCTCCTTAGTGAATGAAATTCGTAAAAATCGCTTCTTCCCGTTCCGGCAGAGCGACGCCGGCTTTGCGTGCCGCTTCCCGGCAGCGGAGGAAATAGGCCATATTGCGGCCGAGGACGCGCATCGTATACATCCCTTCCTTATCCTCAAGGACCTCGGACGGTACGGCACCATGTACTTCATTCCAATAGCGGGACGAAATGACAGGCATTTCCTGAAGCGTAAAATATTTATTCATCTGGTCAAAGGACACAGTCGTCCCGGCACGGCGGGCAGAAATAACAGCAGCTGCTGGTTTCAGATAAAAAGCTTTATTGTCGTTGCCGTTGAGTTCGGAATAAAAGACGCGGTCCATGAAAGAGGCCATGTTCCCGGCCAACGAGGCATAATGGACGGGCGAACCGAAGATGAATCCGTCGGCAGTCAGGGCTTTTTCCCGGAATTCATTGACCACATCCTTAAAGACGCAGCGCCCGATTTCACGGCATTTATGGCAGGCGATGCAGCCGCTGACGGCTTTCTTGCCGATCCAGAAAAATTCTGTTTCAATGCCTTCTTTTTCCAGTGTCCGTGCCACTTCCTGCAGTGCCGTATAAGTGCATCCCTTTTCATTGGGAGAACCGTTGACCAATAAAACTTTCATGCGTGTCATATCCTTTCTTTGACGCTTATTTTTCCTTACAGCTATACTATAGTTTACGGTAGCAGCTACCGGTCAAGCATTTTCTTCAAAAAAAATAAAGGACGCGCAATGTATTTATACGGTTTTCCGTACTTAAAGCATAAATGCTTTACGCGTCCTTTGTCAATAGATGATTTTCTATTATTCATCGACTTTTTTGACAGCATGTGTAAAAAACAATTTCACGATCTGATCGGCTGTCAAAATTTTATTCGTCGCATAGCAAACAGTGAGATCAATTTCCCGCTGCGTAAAGGGAACTTCATTATCTAATCGAGCCTTCAGTTCCTGCGGAGAAATCCCCAAGAACTGTGCGAACTGTGCTTGTGACTGAAAATGCTTGGCAATGAAGCAATACAGCAGGCGATAATCAAAAGTAAAAGGCAAAACGTCATCTCCTCTTTTCAGTAGTAACTACCGATTTTTTATAAAGCAAGCAGTAATGCTGTTTGTTGTTTCCGGTAGCAGCTACTTATTTTTTATTTTTTCTTGTCTCTCTCCCTATTTCTCTTTATAATGGATTCATAAAATATCCGCCAAAGGAGCCGTACTATGAATCGAAAACTGATACAGCGCATACGGCAGGGCATGGCTGAAAAAAAGATGAGCCAGGCTGATTTAGCCAGGAGTGCCGGCATCCGGCCTTCTTCTTTATCAGACTACCTTACCGGTAAATACAGTCCCAAACACGATAAAATCGAGCGCATTGCCGCGGCGCTGCAGGTCAGTCCCGACTGGCTCCTCGGCAGCTTCGCCGCATTTTCCATTACAGCGGACGAAAGGCTCTTGCTGGAACAGTTCCGGCAGCTGCCGCCGCAGGATCAGGAAAAATTCCGTCAGTTCCTGCGCAGGCGTCTCAAAAAAACTTGAAATCAGCCTAACCCGGTCGCCATTGCCACCAGGGGCATGGTCACGACGGCTGCGGCTGTCGTAACGGCGATACCCTGTACGGAAACGGGATAGGCTTCTTTATTATAAATGGCTGCCAGGAGCGGAATGACGTTGCCAGACGGCGTCGCCAGAGCGGCCATGCAGGTAGCCAGTAAATACGTGTTATAAAAGGAATGAGCAGGACCGTCATATAGATGAGGGCATCTTTGCCGTAAATGCCGTCAATCATAGGGACGCCCATGAAGCCGATGTTGGTAAAGACGACCATGAGCAGCACAAAAATAATCATTTGTTGTAAGACTAACATGATATATTCTTTCCCTTACCAGGCTTCGTTAAAGATATCGAGGATTTCCGTCCCATCGAGATGTTTATAACTGCCCGGCAAAGCGACGCAGGTAGCGGCGATCTGCGGCAGCCATGCTTTCTGTGCTTCCGTCATCCCTAATTCACGCAGGGTCGTCGGCAGGCCGATTTCTTTAACGAAAGCGACGAGTGCTTCAACACCGTCATTGGCCAGTTCTGCCAGGTTTTTGCCATCTTTTTCGATGCCCCAGACTTCCGTAGCGAAACGGGCGAATTTCACAGCTCCAGCAACCTTGATATGGCGGTAATAGACCGGCAGGAGGACGGCCAGGCCGCAGCCGTGGTTGCAGTCCGTGAAGGCACCCAGGGCATGTTCCAGGATATGGCCCTGGAAATCGCCTTTCTTGCCTAACTTGAGGATGCGGTTCTCTGCCATCGTCGAGGCCCAGACCAGATTGCTGCGGGCCTGATAATCTTCCGGATCCTGAATGGCCCGGCGCAGGTTGCGGATAGTGCTCTTCATCAGGGCTTCATTGATGCTGTCTGAAACATTGTCTTCATCGGGTGCACTGAAATAGGTTTCCATCATGTGCGTCAGGGAATCGAAGGCCCCGGAAATCATCTGTTTCTGCGGTACGGAATAGGTGTAGAGGGGATCGAGCAGCGCGAAACGGGCATTGAGCTGCGGATAATCACGGCCTGTCTTGGCTTTCAAATCTTAATTAGTGATGACGGCGCCGCCGTTCATTTCACTGCCCGTGCCGGACGTCGTCATGATGATGCCAAGCGGGATGGTCGGGAAATCGATGGTACCGCCTTTGGCCCAGAAGTCAGCCCAAACATCGCCCTCATAGACAGCGGCCAGGGCCACGGCTTTGCAGCAGTCCATGACGGAACCGCCGCCGACGGCCAGAATCAGATCGGCCTGATGATTCCGGGCCAGCGTTGCGCCTTCGAGGACTTTTTTGTACGTCGGATTGGCCATGATGCCCGGGAATTCCGTCACTGTCTTGCCGGCTTTTTTCAGGATGCCCATCACTTCATCATAAATGCCGTTTTTTTTGATAGAGCCGCCGCCGTAGGCTAACAGTACGTTGGAACCGTACTGCTGCAGCAGGGTCGGCAAATACTGGGCGACGCATTTCTTGCCAAAGTAGGCTTTCGTGCTGTTTTCAAAAACGAAGTTTTCCATGCTCTTTTCTCCCCTTTCTTATACCTTATGCCCGTGCAGCCTGATAATCACCGTTTTCCGAATAGCCGACATGACCGATGGAATGATCCGTTTCCTGCGGTACATCTGTGTTGACGACGGCCGTGTAATCGCCATTTTCGGAATAGCCCTGCGGGTCGGCCTGCGCCGTCGGTACGATATCGGTATTGACTACCGCTTCATAGTCACCGTTTTCCGAATAACCGCCGGCCGGAGCAGCGGCAAAGGCCGAAGCGCCAACCGTCATCATTGCTGCAAAAATCATAGCCATTACTTTTTTCTTCATGTTTTTCATTGTAAAGATCTCCTTTTTGATACTGTTATATAAACTAGAATTAGGTTACTGTTTTGTACCTCGTTCCTTGGTACATGAGTATGGTATCATCCGGTATTTACTACCGGTCAAGCCTTTTTTTCAACTTTTTTCAAGTTTTTTTAAGCCCTTTTCAGCAAAAAAGGATTGCCCACGGCGGTTTCGTTTCCGTCATAAGCAATCCTCTTTTATTTAAAGCTTTACACGTTACACGCTTACAGATTTTTCCCGAAAAATTCTTCGAATTTTGCCAATTCCTGTTTCACGAAATCAGGCTGCCAGTACGTCTTGATATGGCTGGCACCCGGGATCAGGTACAATTCCTTGTCCTTGGCATTGACAGCCTTCTTGAAGGCATCTTCTGTCATGTACAGGGTATCTGCGGTACTGCCGGCTACCATGAGGAGCGGCTGATTGATCAAATCCATATGGTCTTCCACATCAAAGGCCATCAGTTTTAGGAACGATTCCTTCGTGTAGCTGCCCGTAGCCCGGGACGAACGGTAAGATAAGCCGTAGTAATCGATGCCGTCCTTGTAGATGCCTTCCGGCTGGGCTTCCATGATTTTCCGCAATTCGTTGTCATCTTTGTGAGGCGGCAGGAAGCCTATGTATTCCACGTTGCCCTTCAGTTCTTCATTACGGGCTTCAGATGCATCAGCCAGACGCTGCTGGATGGTAGCAATCTGTTTGTCTTGGAAACCGTTGCGGCGTACGCGGCCGGAGTTGAACATGGACAAGGTGGCAACGGCTTTGATGCGCTTATCCGTCTGGCTGGCAGCCAGGGTATAGCCACCGCCGCCGCAGATGCCCAGGGAGCCGATGCGGTTATGGTCGACTTTCGGCATCATTTCCAGATAGTCCACCATACCGCTGATGTCGTTGATCCGGTTGGAAGGGTAATCGCGCAGGCGTGGCGTACCCGTGCTGGCACCCTGATAGCTGGCGTCGGCCGCGATGGTGATATAGCCTGCTTCGGCCAGTTTCTGAGCAAAGAGACCCGCTACCTGTTCTTTATCGCCGCCGTTCGGATGTGCTACGGTAATGGCTGGATAGAGTTTCGGGCTCTTTTCATCATAGTCGGCCGGCAGATAGACATTGGCAGCGACCGTGATGCCGTTCAGGTCATAATGGACCGGGCGGATGTTTACCTGGCCTTTGACATTTTTCGTAATCGCACCGTCATAGACCAGGCCAAAAGGATTGCTCTTTTCTTTGGCGCTGGGCACGCCCTGTGTATAGGCACTTGCCGGGGTGCTCTTCGCAGCAGCCGTCGGTGCCGCTGCCAGACTAGCAGAGGTAACACCGAGGGACATAACCATCAGAGCCATGAGGACTAACTTCTTCTTGGAAATCATAAGACATCTCTCCTTCTTAAACACATACTTATTCTGCAGCTGTTGCTTTATTGACGCAGGCCATGGCTTCCAGTGTCTTGGGATAGCCGACGAAAGGCAGTACCGCCGTAAAAGCCTGGACGATGGTTTCCCGGTCGTTGCCGACTTTCAGGCTGCCTTTGATATGGCCCGTCAATTTTTCATTGACGCCGCCCGTCGCATCGAGGGAAACGATGTTGATCAATTCGCGCATCTTATAGTCCAGTGTGCCGCGGGTATAGAAATCGCCGAAGCAGTCGGCTGCCAGGTCGACCTGGATATGCATCTGATCGTCCGGAGAATTTTTCCGGTTGTTGCGGATATAATCGCCAAAGATGCCGAGCTGTATGTCAGAGCCTTTTTCTACCCTGTTTTCTTCGGTAACTGTACCCTGATCGGCCAGGGGCAGTTCGATACCCCGTTTCGTGAAGACACTGTTGGCATGGTTCAGCGCTTCGTAGACATTGCCGAAGCCGATGTACGGGGCCAGCTGATACAGCGTTTCCCGGACTTCCAGAGGCGTAGCGCCTACATTCAGGGCCATGCCTACATGGGTTGCCAGCATCTTGTAATTTCCCTTGGTCGCCAAAGCGGCAATGCTCAGGAGCTGACGCTGTACTTCCGTCAGTTTCGGCGTCTGACGGACGATGTCGCCATAGGTGAAGCGTTTAAAAATTGCCGTCAGTTCCGGGTCTTCCCCCATTTCCTGGCTGACCTTGCCCCCATTCAGGGCAGCAAAGGCCGCATCACTTTCTTTGACCCGGTCCGCCGACTGGGCGGCAATCCGGTTAAATAATTCATCACTTGCCATGCTGTTCTCTCCTCCTCGCAATTATTTTCTTATTTATTGACCGGTGCACCGCCGAAGACGTCGCTCATTTCCATATGATCCAGGGCATCGTCAATGGCTTTGACTTCATCCTGGGACAGTTCGACGTCACGGGCACCGAGGTTTTCTTTCAAACGGCTGGCTTTCTTCGAGCCCGGGATCGGAACGATCCAGGGTTTCTTATCGATCATCCAGGCCAGGGAAATCTGACCGGGTGTCGCCTGCTTTTCTTCGGCGATTTTCTGGATGAGTGCAAGGAGATCTTTATTCTTGTCCATGCCTTCTTCCGTGAACTGCGGCATGACGCTGCGGTTGTCATCGCTGCGGGCGAAGTTCTTGAGATCTGCTTTCGTGTAGGCATTCGTCAAAAGGCCGTTGGCCAGCGGCGAATACGCGACGAGGCCGATATTCAGTTCTTCCAGTGTCGGGAAGAGGTCTTCCGTGGAACGGTACATCATGGAATAGCGGTTTTCAATGGCCGTCAGCGGGAAAACAGCATGGGCTTTGCGGATTGTCGCTTCATCGACGGCAGACAGGCCCCAGTGGAGGATTTTGCCTTCCTGATAAAGTTCTTTCATCGTCGCTGCCACTTCTTCGATAGGAACCTTCGGATCGACGCGGTGCAGATAATAGAGATCGATATGGTCTGTCTGCAGGCGTTTCAGGGAATCTTCCAGAGACTTCTTGATGACGTCCGGACGGGCATCGGTCAGGACGCGCTTATTCGTCGACGGATCGGACCAGTCGAATTCGACGCCGCATTTCGTCGCCAGGACAATTTTATCGCGGTACGGTTTCAGTGCTTCGCCCAAGAGTTCTTCGTTGTCGTGCGGCGCATCTTCCGTTCCATAGAGCGGTGCCGTATCAAAAAAGGTATAGCCCATATCGACGGCCTGGGCAATCAGGTCCACACTGTACTTCCGGTCCGGGCGTTCACCGTAGGAACGCGACAGACCCATGCAGCCCATACCGACTGCCGATACTTTCAAATCTTTGCCAATTGTTCGGTAATCCATGTTTGTTTACCTCTCTTTAATTAAAATATTCACAGCGTGTTGATTTTTGCCAGTTCTTCTTTGCGTTCTTCCATGAGAGCCGCCGCCTTACGTACGACTGCAGCCCGCTGTGCAAAGGAAGTCCGGGACCAGGTCTAAAAGGCCTGTTCGCTCTGCTGTAATTTTTTTTCTAATTCATCATCACTCACGTAATCAAAAGAAGCGAAGCCTTCTCCTGTATACGGATTTTTTGATTGATAAGCCATATATTGATATCTCCTTTAGTCTTAACAACACCTTGTTTCTTGGTACATGAGTATGGTATCATCCGGTATTTACTACCGGTCAAGGCCTTTTTTCAACTTTAAAAAAAAAGATTGTACACGAAGGCTTCTGCCATCATGCACAATCTTTTTTCTCATTCATAGCTATTCCGGGAAATCAGCCTGACGGCTGAGGTCGGCCCACTGGTCGATTTCCTGCAGGCGTTCCTGGAACGTTGTTTTGATGTAGTCTACAGCGCTGGCTCCCAGGACCAGATGTTCCGGATAGTCTTTCCTTGCAATGGTATCGACGATAATTTTCGCAGCCCGGTCAGGGTCGCCCTTTTCATCATGCGTAATATTCAGATTGGCCTTACGGAATTTCCAGGCCGTCGGCGCATAGTCTTCGATTTTCATCGCGCTGTCCGTCACGGCATCCTGGAAGCCTGTGCGGAAGGGGCCCGGTTCTACGACCATGACTTTGATCCCCAGGGGCTGCAGTTCCCGGCGAAGGGAAGAGCTCATCCCTTCCAGTCCGGCCTTGGCGGAGGCGTAAAAGCCGGAACCGACTGCCGCTTTGACGGCAGCAATGGATGAGAGATTGATGATGGCCCCTTTTTTCTGAGAGCGCATATACGGCAGGACGGCACGGATAAGGCGGATTGGTCCGAAGAGGTTGGTTCCATAGAGGGCTTCTACCTTATCCCATTCGCCTTCTTCGATCGCTGCCCGATAGGCATAGCCCGCATTATTGACCAATACATCGACGCCGCCGAATTTTCTTTCTGCCGCCTGTACCGCAGCCTGGATGTCGATAAAATCCGTTACATCCAGAGACACGGCCAGCGTCTGCGCGGGATAGGCAGCTGCCAAGTCGTGCAGTGTTTCCGGCTTTCTCGCCGTGAGGACGACATTATATCCTTTTTCTAATGCATATTTCGCAAGACTGCGCCCGAGACCACGGGAGCAGCCTGTAATCAACCATGTTTCCATATACTAATTTCTCCTTCCTGTACTAATGGCGTTTCTTACTGGACTGCCAGTTCAAGGATTTGATTGTGCAGTAAATCCGGCAGATAAAGTGTTCCTGCATCATAGCCGATATCGGCCGGGCTCAGGCTGTCGCGTTGGTACACTGTCGTCGCTCGGCGCGTCTTCGTGTCGATGGCCAGGACCGAAGCGGACTTCCAGTCAGTGACGTAAAGCGTACGCCCGTCTTCTGAAAGTTTGACGCCGTCGTAAAGTCCGGCCTGATTATAGAAGCGTTCCAGCTTTGGCTTACGGACATCGGCAATATGGTAGACTACATTTTCAGGCTGCACCGTCGCGAAATCCGTAGGGATGGAAACGACGTACAGTTCCCGTCCATGGGCAGCAATACCGTTGGCACCGGGGACAGAAAGCCAGGCTTCTGCTGTTTTGCCGTCCAGTTGATCCGGATGGGAAACATCGAGACGGTAGATGCGGCCGGGATCCGTCATCGTAATGTAGAGTGTATTACCATCCAAGGCGCAGCAATTGACGATTTTATCGCCATTTTCAGGGAAATGTACGATTTGCGGCGCAGCCAGACGGTCGTGCAGGTCATAGATTTTCAAATCAGCAAGGTCGCAGACGAAAAGGTAATGGTCTTTCACCGCCATCGCCTTCGGTTTCGACAATCTGCCGTCCGCCGCGGCCACGGTCGTCGTCACACCATCCTTTGCATAAAGAATATAGCCCTTATGCGTATCGGCGCGCACATTGTCGATATCACCGTAATTGGCAATCAGGAGGCCGCCGTCATAAGGAAGGACGCTTTCCGAAAAATGTACTCCTTCTGCAATTGTCCCCAAGAGCTGCGGCTGCGAAGCGGCATAGACCGCATGCCCGTTTAAAGACAGCGTGGCCGCAGCCGCCAGGAGGACGGTTAAAAAAATCTGTTTTTTCATCAATCTTTACGCACCCTTTCTTCATAACGTAGGAAAATCTGCCGCCGCAGGCCGCGATAGACCAGGGTGAGCAGCACGGCCGTAACCAGCCAGCTGAGCGGATAGCAGGCCAGGAGCACCGGAAACGTGGGAACTGCCGTAAAAGCAGTCTTCACCCAGAGGATGCGCACGCCGCAGATGGAGATTAGTACAACCAAAGCAGGCGGCAGAGAAAAGCCATACCCCCGCAAGGACCCGGAGAGAATTTCAATGACGCTGTTGATGATCTGCAACCCCGTCACCCAGTAAATCCGGCTTGCCCCATAGGCAATAATGGCCGCATCGGCGGAAAAAATGCCCATAATGGGCCGGGCCAGCAGGACGGCAGCCAACGAGATGAGCGCCACCGTACCGCCGCCGACGAGCAGCGTCTTCTTCGTCGTCAAAAAGCAGCGGCGCAGCTGGCGGGCCCCAAAATTCTGGCCGACGCAGGTTGTCGCCACCTGGCCGAAACCGTTGACGAAAGCATAGATATTGATTTCCACCACGAACGCCGCGGAGGAAGCAGCCATCACTTCTGCCCCCAGGCTGTTGATAGCGGCCTGGATGACCAAGTTGGAAATAGAAAAGACCATGCCCTGGAGGCCTGCCGGCAGGCCGATGGCAACAATCGTCCGCAGGTTTTGTCTGTCCAGCGAAAGGTCATGCCGTGAAAGCCGGATTTCCGAGCGTCTGGTGAGCATCCCAAAGAGGATAGCCGCATCGACGGCATAGGCAAAGACCGTCGCCCAGATGATACCAGCCAGGCCCAGGCCCAAAATGCCTGCCGCCAGGTCCAGCACGGCATTGGCCGCTGCCGCGAAGAGCAGCGCATAGAGTGGTGCCCGGCTGTCTCCCAAAGCCCGGAAGACAGCAGCTTCAAAGTTATACAGCGAAAGAAAAGGCAGAGCCAATAGGAAAATGCGCAGATAGAGTTCTGCTTCCGCCAAAACTTGCGGCGGTACAGCCAGCAAGGCCAGGAGCGGCCGGACGATGATTTCGCCGATACCGGCAAAGACCAGGCCGATGAGTACGGAAAAGAGCAACGACGTATGCAGGATTTTGCGGACCGCTGCTTCTTTGCGGGCACCGACGGCCTGGGCCAGTGTAACGTTGGTCCCCAGAGATAAGCCGACGAGCAGGGAAATGAGCAGGGAAACGACAGGTACATCGTTGCCGACGGCAGCCATGGCCGCAGGTCCGACAAATTTTCCCAGGACAAAGACGTCTGTGCCGTTGACGAGCTGTTCACAGATAATGGTGAAGGCCACCGGCAGAGCAAAGCGGAACAGCTTACCGGCCAGCGGCCCTTTCAGGAAACTTTCAGTCATGGATTTTCATCTTGCCGATAGCCAGCGCTCTCTGCGGATCCATTTCGTCGTAAATGGGGCTCTGTTTCGTATCCAGCGTGCGGATAGCCTGCATGTCTTTATCGCTGAGGGTAAAATCGAAGACATCGATATTTTCCTGCATCCGTTCTTTGTGGACCGATTTCGGGATGACGACGATGCCGCGCTGCAGGAGCCAGCGGAGCATGACCTGACCTGTCGTCTTGCCGTACTTTTGGGCAATCTGCTGCAAAAGCGGATTGCTGAAGACATGATTCGCCCCTTCGGCGAAGGGAGCCCAGGCTTCGTGCTGGATGCCCTGTTCTTTCATGAAGGCTTCTTCAGCCCACTTCTGGTTCCAGACATTGGTTTCGATCTGATTGACGGCAGGCTTTACTTCATTGCAGTTGAAAAGGTCCGCCAGGCGTTCGTTCCAGAAGCTGGTCACGCCGATGGCGCGGATGCGGCCTTCTTTGTAGAGCCGTTCCATAGCGCGCCAGGCGCCGTAGTAATCGCTGTAGGGCTTGTGGATCAGATAGAGGTCGAGATAGTCGAGACCCAGTTTCTTCATCGATACATCGAAAGCTTTCAGCGTATTGTCATAGCCGTGGTCCTGGACCCAGAGCTTGGTCGTGACGAAGAGGTCTTCCCGGGGGATGCCGCTTTCTTTGATGGCGGCTCCGACGCCTTCTTCATTGCCGTAGGAAGCGGCCGTATCGATCAGGCGGTAGCCCAGTTCCAGGGCCGTACTGACGGCTTTTTCTGTTTCTGCGGGTTTCGTCTGATAGACGCCGTAACCAAGCATCGGCATTTTAACGCCGTTATTTAAGGTAACATATTCCATGATATAATCTCCTCTCGCGTGACTTTTAAAAGCAACCATTATTCCTGAAAATGAAGGGGCATCTGGGCGTAGCTTTCTTCCAGAGAATCACTGGGGTGATAGTAGCGCTTCGTACCGTCTAATTTGGCGATTTCCTGCATTTCATCTGCCGTCAGGGCAAAATCGAAGATATCGAAGTTGGCCCGGATATGGTCGGGGTTCTTCGAGCCCGGGATAGTGATGATATCCATCTGGACAGCCCAGCGGAGGATAATTTGTGCTGGGCTCTTGCCGTATTTTTCCGCTAATTTCACGAAGACCGGTTCACGCTGCAGGCCGGCGTCGCCGTGGCCCAGGGGATACCAGCCCATGAGCTTCGTGCCGTATTCCTTGAGGCGGTCCATCTGAGCATGATGGGCGTAGTACGGATGGGCTTCCAGCTGGATGACATGAGGCTTGATGGCTGCCGCTGCCAGGAGTTTTTCCAACTTAGCATCGTGGAAATTGGAAATGCCCAGAGATTTGGCCTTACCTTCGCGATAGGCTTTTTCGAGCTTTTCGTAGCCGGCGAGGAAATTGCCGGCCGGCTGATGGATGAAGAGGAGGTCGACGTAATCGAGCTGTAGGCGTTTTAGCGTATCGTCGACAGCGCTTTCACTTTCATAAACCGTCGGCCAGAGCTTCGTCGAGATGAAGAGGGCTTCCCTCTTGACCAGCCCTTCATCGACAGCCCGGGCTACGGCCCGGCCGACAGCCGTTTCGTTGAGATAGCCGTTGGCTGTATCGATCAGTCGGACGCCGGAGCGGATGCCTTCATAGACGGCGTTTTCCGTATCTGCCAGGCTGAGCTGGAAAGTGCCGAGACCGAGAAGCGGCGCTTTGACGCCGTTGCTTAAAGTTGTATATTCCATAAGAATCTTCCTTTCTAAGTGCTTACCAATCTATTTTTCTACTTTCGAACCGCCAAAAACGTCGGACATGTCGATTTGTTCCAACGTTTTATCGATGCGGCGGACTTCATCCTGCGTGAGGACAATGTCGGCGGCGCCGCCGTTTTCCTTGAGGCGGCCCAGGTTCGTCGTACCCAGGATGGGGACGATCCAGGGCTTTTTGCAAAGCATCCAGGCCAGGGAAATCTGGGCCGGCGTGGCATTCTTCTGGTGAGCCAGTTCCTGGATCCAGTGGATGAGTTCCTGATTCTTTTCCATATTCTTTTCCTGGAACTGGGGCATGATGCTGCGGTAATCCGTTCCCTTTTCGAAGTGGGAATGACTGTCATAGCGGCCGCTGAGGAGGCCGTTGGCCATCGGTGAAAAGGCGACGAGGCCGACGTTCAGTTCTTCCAGGACCGGGAACATCGGTTCATACCAGCGGGCCATCATGGAGTAGCGGTTCTGTACAGCCGTGACCGGGCAGACGGCGTGGGCCCGGCGCAGCGTGTCGGCGTCGACTTCAGAGAGGCCCCAGTGGAGGATTTTCCCTTCTTTGATCAGGTCGGCCATGACGGAGGCGACTTCTTCAACAGGAACTTTCGGGTCCTGACGGTGCTGATAGTAGATGTCGATGTGGTCCGTCTGCAGGCGCTGCAGCGACGCGTCGACGGACTGGCGGATGACCTCTGGACGGGCATCGGTAACAATGGGTTTGTTCGTCGCCGGCGAGTCCAGGTCGAAATGGATGCCGAACTTCGTGCCAATCTGGATGCGATTGCGGAAGGGCTTAAGCGCTTCGCCGAGGAGCGTTTCGTTGGCATGCGGATTGTCCGGCGTGCCGTAGACTTCGGCCGTATCGAAGAAGGTGTAGCCAAAATCGACGGCCTGTGCGAGCAGTTCGGTCATTTCTTTTTTATCTCTCGGTTTGCCGTAGCCGTGGCTCATGCCCATGCAGCCAAGGCCGACAGCCGATACGGTAAAGTCTTTTCCTAAGGTACGATATTTCATGAATGTCTCTCCTTTATAAATAAAATGTAGAGCATTTTTTGTTTCCTTGCTTCTTACAGCTCTTATCATACGGCAGGATACTGGTAAAGTACAGTTCCGGTTCGTTAGAGTAGTATAAATTAAACGCATACTGAATCTTTCAAAAAAACCTCTTCTGTGCTACACTGACAGAAGAGGTGATACGATGTTTGAACTCAATCAACTGGAACAATTACTGACCGTCGCGGAGTGCGGCACTCTTTCGGCAGCGGCCGAGAAACTCCACCTGTCTCAGCCGGCCCTGAGCCGCTCTATGCAGCGCCTGGAAGCCGAGCTCTCCGTGCCGCTCTTTAGCCGGCAGAAAAATAAAATCGCTCTCAATGAAAACGGCCGGCTCGCCGTCGCCTATGCGCACAAAGTCGTTCAGGAAACACAAGAAATGAAAGAACGTCTCGTCGCCCACGATCGGGCACGGCATACGATTCTCATCGGCTCCTGCGCACCAGCGCCGCTCTGGCGTCTCATCCCCCAGCTCTCGGCGTCCTTTCCGGAGATGACTATCGCTTCAGAAATCCGGGACCTGACCCTACTCGAAGAAAAGCTGCACGACCAGAGCTACCAGCTCATCGTCCTGCCTTATGCTCTCGATGAAAAAGGCCTCACCTGCGTCAAAATCGGCCAGGAACATCTCTGCTTCACCCTGCCGCCGGCCCATCCCCTGGCCAGTCGGAAAGGGCTGCACCTAACGGACCTCAACGGTGAAACTATGCTCCTGCGGCCGAACCTGGGGTTCTGGGGCCCCATCGTGAAGCAAGCCATGCCGGAGACAAAATTTCTGATTCAGGAAAACGAAGCTTTCAATGAACTCGTCAAATTCTCCGTCCTCCCCTCCTTTGTCACCGACCTCAGCCTGCGCCGCGAAGGACCGCCGCCGGACCGCGTCGTCATCCCCATCGCAGACGCCAGCGTCCAGGTCACCTACTACGCCTGCTTCTGGGAAAAGACAGGGTGGAAGCTGAAAAAGGCCCTCACCGCATAACGCGGCAAGGGCCTTTTTCGTCGTTCATCGTAGGTCGTTCATCGTTCATCGTTTGCGATTCGGGCTCGCTGGCGCATCGCAATGTTTTTACTACAAACTGCAAACTATAAACTATCTCCCTCGACGAACGAACTACGATGAACAGCTTTTACTTCCTCAATCCAATCATCGATGTCCTGTGCAGCTGTCACCAACTTACTGCCGCCGGTCGAATCGAACTGTACCGCCAGCGACGGACCGAAAGACGCGCCCCGTCAGGCCTTTTCCATATCTTTCAGCGTATGGCCGGGCCAGCCGCCGTGGGTCTGGAAAAGGATGACCTGCTTGCCGCTGAAATCATGATCCGCCAAAAAAGACTTGACCGCCGGCGCCATCGTATACCACCAAGTCGGCGTACCTACGGCAATGACATCATAATCCGCCGGATCATATGGCAGGGCCTTGATTTCCGGAATGAAGCCGCTGTTCACTTCCCGCTGGCCCTGAGCCACAACATCGTCATATCTGCCTTCATAGGGATGAAGCGTTTCAATTCGTTCCATGTCAGCGCCGGCAGCCCGCTGCAGCTGAGCCGCAATCTTCGCGGTATTCCCATTGCTCCAACTATAATAAACAATCAGCATCTTCTTCATCGTCATGCTCCTTCATTCCGAAAACCAAAAGCCTTAATTCTTTACAGTTTCATTGTAACAAGCGATAAGTCAACTACTCCCGACTTTAGTCGGGAGTAGTTGACAGTCAAAATAGCCGTCAGCAATGACTTTTTTTAGACGTAAAACACGTTCCCTTCCCTTACATGGCCTGCCGGAAGATATCCCTGATTTCGTCTTTGGTCAGGACTCGATAGCCGCCGTCGAGGACCAGCGTGCCGTTTACGAGGTCGTCGAGCATGTCTTCTGTCGCACCGAGTTCTTTGATGTGGAGCACGAGGCCGAGTTCCTGCATCCAGGTCTTCATGCGTTCCAGGCCGGCTGCGGCGATTTCTTCATCGCTCATGCCGTCGGCATCGACATTCCATACGGCTTGGGCGAAGCGGACGAATTTCGGCAGACCGTCTTTCATGATGAAGCGGTAATACGGCAGGGACACGGCAGAGAGCGTCATGCCATGCGTGGCATTCGTGCAGGCGCCGACGGCCTGGCCCAGCATGTGGACCATCCAGTCCGTCGATTTCCCCTTGGCGATGAGCGTGTTCAGAGCCCAGGTGGCGTCCCACATCAGATTGGAGCGTGCTTCGTAATCCGTCGGATCGACGACGGCTTTGCGGCTGGCTTCGATGACATTGCGCATGAGGCCTTCGGCCAGATAGTCGCTGGTATTGTCGTCTTCACCGGAAAAATACTGTTCGCAGATGTGATTGAAGATGTCATAGATGCCAGCAATCATCTGATATTTCGGCAGGGTCATGGTGTAGACCGGATTCATGATGGAAAAACGGGGCATGACGCTTTCGTCAGCAAAGACATGGCCAATCTTCAGTTTCTTTTCCGGATAGGTAATGACGGAACCGGCATTCATTTCAGAGCCCGTGCCGACCATGGTCAGGACATCGCCGACAGGGACGATGTCACAGCTCGGTTCTTCGAAGCGGATGAAATATTTATCCCACGGATCTTCGTCGCAGTGTACGGAGACGGCCAGGGCCTTGGCGTAGTCGATGACGGAACCGCCGCCGACGGCGAGGATGAGGTCCACGCCGTGCTTTCTTGCGATGTCGATGCCTTCGCGCAGCTTATGGATTGTCGGATTGGGCATGACGCCGGCGATTTCCGCTACGTCCTTGCCTTCGTCCTGCAGGATTTTGACGACGTCGTCATAAATCCCGTTCTTCTTGATCGAGCCGCCGCCGTAGACCAGGACGATTTTCTTACCGTATTTCTGCAGTTCGCCGTGGAGGTTTTCCAGTGCATCTTTGCCAAAATAGAGTTTCGTCGGATTGCAGTATGTGAAATTCCCTAACATGAGTCTTCTTCATCCTTTCTGTAAATACCAGAATCAATTCATTTCATTCTCTTATCTTACCAAAAAAAGTATGAAATGTAAAATGCTTATAAATTAGTATTGGATATGTATTTTTTTTATTGCAGATACGACGAAAGAGATTTACAATAAGGAAAAAGGGGGAATCATTATGGAATTACGTACGCTGCATTACTTCTTGGCTGTCGCCAGAGAAGAAAATATGACCGAAGCTGCCAACGTCCTGCACGTCACGCAGCCGACGCTGTCGCGACAGATGGCCGATCTCGAAGCAGAATTGGGCAAAAAGCTCTTCACTCGCACGAACCGCAGCACGGTCCTGACCGAAGAAGGGGTCCACCTGCGTCAGCGAGCCGAAGAAATCCTCTCCCTCGTCGACCAGACGGAAGAAGAAATCCGCGACGACAATACGGACCTTTCCGGCAACATCCGCATCGGCGCCGGCATTACGCACCTGATTCATTACCTGACGGAGACCTTCGCCGAGCTGCGCCGGGACAATCCGCGCCTGACCATCGAACTCTGGACGGGCAATGCCGATACGATTCAGGAAAAACTGGAACACGGGCTTCTTGATTTTGCGCTCTTCATAGAGCCTTTCCACGCCGAAAAGTATGAATACCTGCGCCTGCCGGGAAAAAATAAGTTAGGCGTCGTTACCAGTGCCCATGGTCCCTGGGCAGATGCAGGCAAGGTGACACCGGAAATGATTACACAGATGCCACTCATGGTTTCGTCACGGCACACGAATCGTTCTTTCGATTTGGTTGCTTGGTCACAAGGCAAGGTCACGCCTGAAAAGCTAACCATTGTCGGCACCATGGACCTCTCCTGCAACGTCAATGTCTTAGTCCGGCAAGGAATCACCAATCTTCTCTGCCTCGATAAATTGGAACACCAGCAAGGTCCGGACCTCGTCTTCCTGCCTCTGGACCCTCCCTTTGAAGTCTCGTCTCTCGTCGCCTGGAAGAAATACCGCCTTCTCTCCCGCTCGTGCGAAGCCTTTCTGGAGGCTCTGCGGGCGCGAGTGGGCGAAGAGCAGTAGGCGCCTGTTGGCGCCGTCAAGTGCCCTTCCCTTCGACCAACGAATCACGCCAAACGAACCACAAAAAGGAGCTGTCCCGTAGGGACAGCTCCTTTTTATATCATGCTCTTATTCAGCTGTTGTGTTGTTGACAACCTGTTTGCCTTTATAGTAGCCGCAAGTCGGGCATACATGATGAGGCATCATTGCTTCGTGGCACTGCGGGCATTCTACGTAGCCCGGTGCGGTCAATTTCCAGTTTGCGCGACGCATCTTCTGACGAGTCTGGGATAATCTGTTCTTCGGTACTGCCATGTTCTGCACCTCCTTAA
>OICD01000056.1_pt1 | contig 70615 bp, 59 predicted proteins | sample 1581161 | NCBI WGS metagenome assembly OICD01 (sample SAMEA3882546, study PRJEB24775) | human gut metagenome | biome: human-associated habitat; feature: intestine environment; material: feces | place: Netherlands | collected 2009/2010 | reverse complement strand
AGAGCCGCCCCAACGTGACCAGCGATGCCGCCGCCCTTGCCATCAAGAGCGGCAATGCCTGCATCCTGCGGTGCGGCAGGGAGGCATGGCGCAGTGCCAACGCCATTGTAACGGCTCTGCGGGAGGGCCTGCGGGCAAACGGCCTGCCCGAAACAGTGGTCTGCCTGATCGAGGACACCACCCACGCCTCGGCCAACGCCCTGATGACGGCGGTGGGCTATGTGGATCTGCTCATCCCGCGCGGCGGGGCCGGACTCATCCGCGCCTGTGTGGAAAACGCAAAAGTCCCCTGCATCCAGACCGGCACCGGCATCTGCCACATCTTCGTGGATGCTTCTGCCGAGCAGGATAAGGCGCTGGACATCATCGAAAACGCCAAGGCCAGCCGCCCCAGCGTCTGCAACGCGGAGGAGGTGTGCCTGGTGCACCGTGACATTGCGGCAGAGTTCCTGCCCAAGCTGGCCCGGCGGCTGGGCCCTGACCGCACTGCAAAAGGGCTGCACCCGGTGGAGCTGCGGCTGGACCCGCGTGCCGCCGCTATCATCCCCGGCACCCCTGCAGGCCCTGCCGATTTTGACACCGAGTTTCTGGACTACATCCTGGCTGTCAAGGTCGTGGACAGCGTGGAGGAGGCCGTCAGCCACATCGCCGCGCACTCCACCGGCCACAGCGAAGCCATCCTGACCCGGGACGAGGCCCATGCCGCCCTCTTTACGGCGGCGGTGGACAGTGCGGCGGTCTACGTCAACTGCTCCACCCGCTTTACCGATGGTGGGGAGTTCGGACTGGGATGCGAGATGGGCATTTCCACCCAGAAGCTCCACGCCCGTGGCCCCATGGGGCTGGAAGAGCTGTGCAGCTACAAGTACATCATTCACGGCAGCGGCCAGATCCGCTGAACCGTTCAATTGCGAAAACATTTTTCCGTTTTTTTCTCACAGGCCGCCGTGGAAGGACAGCGGCCTGTATTTTTGTTTTGCAGGGATGGACTGTTTTTGTTATAGAAACACTTTCGGACCAAAATTTCGGAAATTATTTTTCCGTTTGTGCCATGATGTATTTTTCATTTCTCCATTCTGTACAAAAATAAAGTCGTACTTTTATCTGAAATTAGGGTAAAAATTCTTATTTTCCCCTTGACAACCCATATTTCGACGCGGTAAAACTATATTGGAAAGTATGGGAACAAGTTCGGCGGGGCGCTCTGAAGCGCGCCCGGAACTGTCCTTCCCACAACTGCAATCCATTTCCAACAGATGTCCGCATGACGACACTAGTACAAAGGAGAGAGCGAATTATGACAATTGCCATTCTTGCACATGATTCCCGCAAAGAACTTGCACTTCAGTTCTGCACCGCCTACAGTGGTATCCTGTCCCGGAACACTGTCATTGCCACCGGTACCACCGGCCGGATGTTGAACCAGGCCACCGGCTTGCCAGTTCACTGTTACCTCTCCGGAAAGCTGGGCGGCATTCAGCAGATCACCGCCCGTGTTGCCTGCGATGAAGTGGATCTGGTGCTGTTCTTCCGCGACCCGCTCCGGGCCGACAGCGGCAGCTCCAACGAGCAGAATCTGCTCCGCCTGTGTGATATGCACAGCGTACCCATTGCCACCAACATTGCCACCGCCGAGGTACTGCTCCGCGGCATGGATCAGGGGGATCTGGACTACCGGGAAGGGATGCACCCGCCGGTGATCGAGCCTCTGGCCGCTCCCCGCCGCGCCGTGTGCTGAGGACTGCCTGACATTTTTTGTGTATAGAGGGAAACGTAAAACAGCGCCGCCGAAGCTTTTCAGGGCTTCAGCGGCGCTGCATTTTTATGCAGTTTTCAGTTCATTTTCCGGGGAGTGACATCATTCCAGACCGGCCATCTGCTTGATGCTCTTCATAGCGAAGGTCAGGGTGCGGCCCATGGCAACACCAGCCATCAGGCAGGGATAGTTGTTGGCAAAGAAGCTGCCGGACATATCGCCGGTGATATACAGGCCGGGCATGGGCTTGTTATCGTTGTCCAGAGCCTGACCCTTTTCGTTGATGGCAATGCCCTGCTCAGTGGTCAGCAGAGAGGCACCCAGCCAGCAGCCGTAGAAGGGAGCGGTGCGGATGGCGCTGAGGCGGTAAGCGGGCTTGCCGAAGTCCTCATCGTTCTGCTTGTCGTAGAGCTCGTTGTAGCGCTCCACGGTGGCAAGGAAGGTGTCCTTGGCAGCGCCAGTAAAGCCCATCTTGTCAGCCAGCTCGTCCAGCGTATCGCACTTGAACAATGCACCGGCCTCGACCGCCTCGTCCATCTTACCCTGAATGTACTTCTCACCGCCGTTACGGGTCTGGGCAGAGCAGCCGATGGTGTGGAAGCGCTTTGCGTCCTCCAGAATGTTGGCATCGCAGATCTGAGCGTAGACACGGCCCGGCTGGTGAGCAGCGGCGTAGACGATGTCATTGTAGGGGCTGCTCTCGTTGGCAAAGCGCTCGCCGTTGCGGTTCACCTTCAGGAAGGGCTGGGTGCCGGGGTTGTACTGACGGATGGTACCCGGGAAAGCCTTGCCGCCAAAGGCAGTGTCGCTGTCCACATAGCCGCCATCCACGCCGGGGGCCACGATGCCGCGGTCAAACAGCATGGGAGCGGCCTCCTTGTCCAGATTGGCACCGGCCCACATTGCAGCCCGGATGCCGTAGCCCTTATCGGAGGGAGAGTAGGAGCAGGCGGTGGTGACGGAGGTGCCCAGCGGGTCCAGCTGCTCCATCATGTAGGGGTTGCCGGGGAAGCCGCCGCAGGCCAGCAGCACGCCCTTGTTGGCGTTGTAGCGGATGAAGTGGTCATCCTCGGTGCTCTGGGCGATGATGCCGGTAATGCGGCCATCGCTGTTCTTTTCCAGCTTGGCCAGACTGGTCTTGAAGTCCACATCGTAGCCCAGCTCCTGAATGTACTGAAGCAGCAGCTCGTTCCGGGCGGCACCACTGGAGCGATCATAGGTATACTCGATCTCGGGGTACATATAATCGGTGTTGTGCTCGGCGTTTTCTGCAGGCCACTTGGCCTCGTCGCCGTAGGTGTAGATCATCTTCACGCCGTACTTGTCCTCCATGATGGAGCGGACAAATTCGATCATCTCGGCAGACTCGTTGATCCAGGTCTTGACCACGCGCTGATCACACTTGCCGGAGGCGTAGCGGGAGACCTCGCTCAGCAGCTTGGCACGATCCATCTTGATGCCCTGTTCCTGAGCGCCAAAGCCGTCCACGGCACCCACCCAGTGACGGGTATCCTGCACATTGCCGTTCTGCTCGATGACACGGAAGTTCAGGCCCTTGGCAGCGGCATAAGCAGCAGCGAACATACCGCCGTTGCCGGCACCCACGATGAGGATGTCGGTGTCCACGGTCTCGGTGATGGCAGCCTCGTCGATGTCAGGCTCCTTGCCCAGCCAATCGGTCTCGTCGCCGGTGGGCAGCTGAACGGAAGTTACAGTTGCCTCTCCCTTTGCCTGTGCAAAGCAGCTCTTGGCGGCCTTCTTCACGGCATCGGAGGTGATGGTGGAGCCGGACACGCCGTCGATCTCGTCAGAGCCGGCGTTCAGCAGCTGGTTCTTCAGCTCCTCGGCAGCAGCAGCGCCGTAGGAAGCGGTCTCGCCGGAGGTATCGACCACAACGTCGGTCACAGCACTGTCAGAGAAGGTCATGGTGACCTTGACGGTAGAGGAAATGCCCTCAGCAGTGCCGGTGTAGGTACCGGGGGTGTAGCTGCCTGCTGCACCGGCGGAAGCGGCGGTGGAGGAGCTTGCAGCGTTGCAGGCAGCCAGTGCACCAGCGGTGACACCGGACATGGCAGCGGCAGCAGCGATCTTCAGAAAGCCTTTACGCGAGATCTTGTTCATGCTTGGATGATCCTTTCTTCTCTTTTTCTGTTCTTATTCTTCGATTTTCCTTCTTATCCGAAACGCACCGCCACAATACGGCGCAGACTTCGTTCGATAATAAATTAACACAAAGTCTGCCTGTTGTCTTTTAAGAATTCTTAAGCATCTTTGCCGTTTCTTCGCTGGAAAAATCCTGTTTCCCACTTCGTTTGACAAATAACGGTCAAACCAGAGCAGAAAAAAGCACCCACGGCTTAAGTTTCCTTAAGAAGTGGGTGCTTTGAGGATTAACGATATTTAAGACAGCAACACCATTTCAGGCTTCCGTCTCCCCTTCCGGGCGGAAAATATAGCCTTTGCCCCAGACATTTTTGAGGTAGATGGGCTTTGCAGGGTCGGGCTCGATCTTACTGCGGAGGTTATGGATATGCACCTGCACAGTGCGGACATCCCCCAGGCTCTCCTTCCCCCAGATCTTCCGGTAAAGCTCGTTTGCGGTAAAGAAGGTGTTGGGATGCCGGATGAAGAGGGTCAGGATGCGGTACTCCATGTCGGCCAGATGGATGCTCCGGCCGTCCTTTTCCACGCAATGGCTGTTGGAATCCAGCGTAAAGGCCGCACAGTGGTAGCCGCTGACGCTGGGCTCTGCGGCATCCATCTGGACACGGCGGATGTTTGCCATGATGCGAGCCAGCAGAACTTTGTGGTTGTAGGGCTTGGTCAGGAAATCATCGCCGCCCAATTCCAGTGCCCGTACCACTGTGTCTGTATCGTCCAGACAGGAAGTAAAAATGATGGGGCAGTGGTACCAGCTGCGCAGGCGCTGGCACAGTTCCATGCCGTTGGTGTCCGGCAGAAGGATATCCATCAGGATCACATCGAACTTTTCCCGGGCGTGGCTCAGCGCTTCGCCGCCGGTGTCAGCGCAGACCACCTCAAAATTCTGCTGACATTTCAAGAAATAGCTGGTAGTGTCCCGGATCACCGGATCATCTTCCACCAGAAGAATGCGGATCATGCGGTTTGCCCTCCCCTTTTCGGCGTGAATTTGCTATAATAGCTTTATCTAGTATACCGTATTTCCGGGCTGTTCTCAACCGGTTCTCCAAAGTTTTGCAGGGGGTCTTTTTATGATAAAAAAGCGATTTCTGCTTCCGGCTGCCGCCGGGGCACTGGCACTGACCATTGGGTTGGCAGGGATCTGGTTCAACCAGCGACTGCCGGCGCTGGCGGATTTTGGGGTCCCCGGCATGGACTCCGAAGCCCAATTGATGGCATGGGCTGCCCTGTTCCCGGAAAAAGGAGTGGCTGCCCTGACCTTCCGCACGGTGCTGCAGTGGATGGCCATTGCGGTATTCTACACTCTGGGGGCGGTGGTGCTGGCCCTGTACCGATACAAGCCTCAGAAGGAACTGGGGTATTTTCTGCTGTATCTGACGGTGCTGACCCTCTGGGCTCTGGTGATCATTCTGGCTCCGGTGGGAAGTTCCGGCTGGAGCGTCTTTTTCCGCCGGGGATTCTTTACCGTCACGGTTCTGGCAGGTATTCTGCTGTGCGCCGCTCTGACAGGGGCTGTGCCGGTGTCTCACGGGCAGCGGCTCCGTTCCCTGCTTCTGACGCTGGGGTATCTTGTTCTGACGCTGATTCCCCTCAGCCGTGTACGGGCGGTGGGGCTGCTTTTGGGCATGGGCTACTGTCTGGGCATACTGATGGCAATGTATGCCCGGGGCTCCGACGCTGCCCTGCTGATGCTGTTTCCCTGTGCCATCACCATTGGCTTCCGGGTATGGGTGGTCCTGCCGGGCATGCACGTGCCGTTTTTTCAGGAGAGCGTGTTTTTCTACCTGTTCCGGTGTGCCCGGATCTATGACGCGCCTTTTACTCTGGGCTGCATGGCCTATGTCTGCCGCCGGTATGCCTTGCAATTTGACCGGGCGGAGCAGCTGGCCCGGGAGCTGGATGCCCGGGTCATACAGCGGACAAAGGCCCTGACGGAGGAGACCGAGGCCCGGAAAAGCATGATGCTGAACATTTTCCACGACCTGCGCAGTCCTCTGTTTGCGGTCAGCAGTGGCCTGGACACGCTGGAGGCTGCACCGGAGGCCCTGCCGGCCCTGCTGCCCGCCCTGCAGCAGCGGACGGCCTTTCTCCGCCGCCTGACGGAGGATCTGTTTCTGGCTGCAAAGCTGGAGCAGAAACAGGTGATGCTCAACGAGGACCGGGTATCTCTGGGGGAGGTCATCGCTGCGGTCTGTGACAGCTGCCGGGAGGAGGCTGAGAAGAAGGGCGTGGTGCTTCAGGCTCCCCCGGCTTCGGAGCTGCCGGTGTGGGGCGACCAGATCCGGCTGCAGCAGATCCTGCAGAACCTGTTGACAAATGCCATTCACTACACCCCTGCAGGAGGGAGCATCACCGTCAACAGCCGGGTGGAGGCCGGTGCTGCTCTGGTGAGCGTCCGAGACACGGGCTGCGGCATTGCGCCGGAGGATCAGGCCGCCGTATTTGACCGGTATTTCCACACCACCACCTCTTCCAAGCACGACTCCACAGGTCTGGGACTGACCATTGCGCAGGAGCTTGCCCACCTGCACCACGGAGAAATCCTATTGGAAAGTGAAGTGGGCAAAGGCAGCTGCTTCACGTTAAAACTCCCCCTACTATCCGCTTAACAGAGAAATCCCCTCCGCCATAGGCGGGGGGATTTCTTTATAGCATCCTATTTGAAGTTAAGCCAGCGGGTCCCACAGCTTCATGGGCAGGGGCTCCTGATCCAGCAGGGCGCGCTGGGCATCGCTCAGCAGGCTCTTGCGGACGGTGATCTGGTAGACATTGGCCTTGAACCACTTCTCGCTGCCGATGTAGTAGCCCTTCTGGCCGGAGGCATCGCCCCAGCTGTTCTCGATCTTCCAGCGGTCAGCCTTGCCGTTCTCGTCCAGATTGACACCGCAGAACATCATGCAGTGGTTCATGGTGCTTTCACGGGTGAGCAGCCGCTCGGCCTTGGTCATGCCAAAGGTCAGGCCTCCCAGCACCTCGCCGTACTGGAAGCAGTCAGGGTCCCAATAACCGTTGGCGCGGTCACCGTCGGGGTGGCAGTCGCAGCTGAACATGACCCCCTCCCCTGCCTGCAGCTGGCGGATGGTCAGATCCTCCAGCTCCTCCTGCGAGAGGTTCAGCCAGAACATATTCTCCTCCACCACGTCACCCATAAAGGGCTGGCAGTAGGTGCGGTTCAGCGCATGGATGGGCGAGGAGATGATGACGACGTAATCATCCAAATCATTGCCCACATATTTCTCCAGGAAGGTGTGCGGGGTCAGGTTCCGGTCGCAGTGGTAGTGCTCATCCTTGTCGGTATACTCAAAGTCAAAGCTCCTGGGGGGCTGGCCGTAGAGGATGCACAGGGCGTTGTAGATCTCCGCCAGCATCTCCTCGCGGCGGGCGGCCGTGTCCTTTCCCTCTTTTGCCATGGCCCGCAGTTCCAGCGCATCCTCCCGCAGCTTGCGGTTCAGGATGGGCAGATACTTGGCCGTGCCGGTGGAGTGGACAGTTTCCGGCATGACCCAGGAGGGCACCACGCCGTACTTTTTGATCAGGCTGATGGCCATATCCCACTGGCCGCCGTCGGGCAGCGGGTTACCCAGCAGGGTGTAGGTCTCGCGGTCGGTCAGGTCCTGATCCGCAAAGTGGAGGATGTTCTCAAGGAAGAGATTTGCCTTTTCCAGCTTATCGTAGAACGCCAGATAGGTGGGAGAGAAGGAGAAATCCTCCAGATCGCACTTGGCGATCACCCGCTGGCGCAGGACGTTCAGGGTGGAGAACATCCAGCAGCGGCCGCTCTGCTTCTGGTTGGTAATGTTATTGGTCTTGACCAGCACAGAGAAGTCCATCCGCAGCTTGGCAGCGGCGGCGGGCACAAAGGCCGCGTCCGGCAGAGCCGTGCGGGAAACTGCATTGGACATCACATTCAGCTCCGGGCGGGCAGCATAGCCCTGCTCAAAGCGTTCCAGCATCCGGGCATCAATGGGAGTAACACGATTCATTTGATTCACGCTTTCTTTAAGAAAAAATCAATCCTTGAAATAAGCATTCTGCACGGCCAGCAGGACACCGGCACGGCTTGCGGCAAAGTTCAGGCCGCCCTGCAGGTAGCAGGTGTAAGGCTCACGCAGGGGGCCGTCGCAGGAGAGCTCGATGGTGCTGCCCTGAGTAAAGCTGCCGCTTGCCATGATGACCTCATCGGTATAGCCCGGTTCCGGAGAGGGTTCCGGTGCGGCATAGCTGTCCACGGGGCTGGCGGCCTGAATGCCGCGGCAGAAGCCGATGAGGGCATCGGCGGTATCGGCATCGAAGCAGGTCACGATATCGTTGTGATCCTCGCAGTAGCGCGGGATGGGCTTTTTGCCCACCAGCTCCAGCAGGCACTGGGCATAGATGGCGGTCTTGATAGCTTCACATACCACGCCGGGGGCATAGTAGAAGCCAAGGTACATATCACGGGGCGTTTCCAGCGTACAGCCCAGCTCCTTGCCCAGACCGGGGGCATTCAGGCGGTAGGCACACAGCTCCACCAGATCCTTCCGGCCCGCGATATAGCCGCCGGTGGGGGCGATGCCGCCGCCCGGGTTCTTGATGAGGCTGCCCACCACAAGGTCGGCACCGGCCTGGCAGGGCTCCTTCATCTGTGTGAACTCACCATAGCAGTTGTCCACAAAGATGATGATCTCGGGGTTGGCGGCACGGGCCGTGTCGGCGATCTTCTGAATGGTATCCAGATCAAAGGCATTGCGCTGCAGGTAGCCGCGGCTGCGCTGGATATGGCAGACCTTTGCCCCCGGGGCCTTTTGAGCGATCAGCGCGTAATCCGGGGTGAAGTCGGCCTTGAGGGGGGCTTCGTCGTACCGGATGCCGTAGTCCATCAGGGTGCCGGTGCCCTTGCCCTTGCCGTCCAGACCGATCACGCCCTCCAGCGTATCGTAGGGGCGGCCGGTAGCAGCCAGCAGGGTATCCCCTGCCCGCAGCAGGCCGAACAGGGCCACCGCCAGCGTATGGGTGCCGCTCTGGAACTGACTGCGCACAAGGGCATCCTCCGCGCCCATCACCTGGGCAAAGATCTGCTCGAGCTTGGCGCGGCCGGTATCCCACAGGCCATAGCCGGTGGTGCCCAGCATATCGGTGGAGGACATCTGGGTATCGGCAAAGGCCTTGAGCATTTTCAGCTGGTTGTAGTCCCGGATCTCCTCCATGTGACGGAAATAGGGCTGGCAGAGCTCCATGGCTTTTTCGTCCAGCGCCAGGACTTCGGGTTTGTAATCAAAAAAGTGGTTCAACATTGACATTTTGGTTCCTTAATCTTTTTGTAAGTTTATGCTATGATGACCCGTCGGCAGCTTTCTCCTCGGACACGAGTTCGGATTGCGGCTCCCAGCATCCGCCGCGCATTGCTTGCGTCTTGCTGGCCGCGGCCCCAACAACAGCTTCCTGCATCCGCCACTGGCGGCGGTCGCTGTCGTTGCAGGCCATTCCATCGCCCGCCCTATTGCCTGCGGCAACAGGGTCCCACCCCAGCGGACGGTCCTCAGAGAAACTCCCGCCGTGTCAGACTGTGGCTTCGTACCGGGCATACTCTCCCAGCTTTTCAAAGCCGAGGCGGGTATAAAAGTGCACCCGTTCCGGAGAGCAGAGGAAAAGGGGCTGCAGGCCCTGCGCCGAGAGGGTGTTGGCCAGCCGGACGATGAGCCGCCCGCCAATGCCGCGCCCCCGCAGGGGCTCCGCAGTCTCGCCGCAGGCCATGTAAGCCTGCTCCGTTCCAATGGCGTAAGCGCCCACGGTGCAGGCAAGCTCCCCTCCCTGCTCCAGAGCCCAGACCACAGCCCTGCCGCGGGCGCGCTTTGAGCAGAGCTCAGAGTAAAAATCATCCCGCCGCGTGGGGCGGTCCGAAAACAGCATCTGTGCAACGGGGCCCGCCGGGGGCTCCGGGTCAAAATGCAGGGAGGCCCAGAGCGTTTCTTCCACAGCGGGTTCCGGCAGCTGCTTTCCGGGTGCCAGGCCAAAGACGGAATGGGACTTTGCACGGGCCCAGCCGGCAGGCGGCGGGCACTCGGCTTCGTCCAGGATGACCGCCTTACAGCCGCAGAAATGCAGGAAGCTGGCCAGTTCGTCCGGGTTGGCGTGGCCCGCCAGCCAGGCGGTGCTGCCGCCCACATCCAGCGCCAGCGTTGGCCCGGCGAAGAACCGGCCCGGCTGGCTTTTGCCGAAAAGCTCCAGCGCCTGCGGCATCGTGACCCCAAGGCAGAGCTTTCCACGGCAGGCGCTGCGGAACCGCTGCCTCTGGCGGGGCGTTCTGACCTGCGTGATCATTTCAGTGCGTTGACGATGTTCTTGAACTCGCGTCCGCGCACTTCAAAGTTAGGGTAGAGGTCGAAGGAGGCGCTGGCGGGAGACAGGATGATGATATCGCCGGGCTTTGCGGCGGCACGGGCCAGTTCCACAGCGTGCTGCATATTGTCCGCGTGCTGGATGGGCAGTGCGGCCTCGTTGAAGCCGGGGTCTTCCCGCAGGGCCTTTTCAATGCGGGGGCCGGTGGCACCCATCAGCACCAGATCCTTGACGTGGGCCACGATCTCGGGGGCCAGCGGCTCATAGGGGATGTGCTTATCGTAGCCGCCCGCAATGAGGATGACCTTCTGGTCAAAGCTGCGCAGGCCCGCAATGGTGCGGGTGGGGCTGGTGCCGATGGAATCGTTGTAGTAGAGCACGCCGTCCAGCGTGCGCACCGGCTCAATGCGGTGCTCCACGCCGGTAAAGGTGCTGCCCACCTTCTGGATGGCCTCCACGGGCACCTCGCCCCAGACTGCGGCGGCGGCGGCCAGCAGATTCTCGATGTTGTGCAGGCCCCGCAGCTTGATGTCCTTCTGGGCCAGGAAGGGCGTTACCACGCCGTCCTCGGCCATGCAGAGCATATTGTCCTCTTTGCGCAGGAATGCACCGTTGTCGGTATCGTGCAGGCGGGTGAACCAGACCTGCCTGCCCTTGCAGTCCTTCTGCATGGAGCGGCTGATCTCGTTCTCGTAGCCCAGCACGGCACGGCAGGGCGGGTTCTGGTAGAGCAGGATGTTGCGTTTTGCGTCGATGTACTCCTGCATATTCTTATGGTGATCGAGGTGGTTGGGGGTGACGTTGGTCACCACCGCGATCTTCGGGCTCTGGTGCATGCTGATGAGCTGGAAGCTGGACAGCTCCACCACAGCCACATCCTCCGGCCGGACCTCAGGCAGCATGGGCAGCAGGGCCGCACCGATGTTGCCGCCCAGATGTACTTTGCGGCCTGCGGCCTCGTAGAACTTGGAGATGAGGGTGGTGGTGGTGGTCTTGCCGTCAGAGCCGGTCACGGCCACGATCTCGCAGGGGCAGAAATCGAAGAAAAGCTCGACCTCGCTGGTGACCATGGTGCCCGCCGCCATGGCATCCTGCAGGGGCTTTTCAAAGTAGCCCACAAAGCCGGGGGTGCGCATGATGATATCCTGGCCCTTGAAGCCGTCCAGATAGTGTTCACCCAGGCTCAGGTCAATGCCCAGTTCCCGGATGGTAGCGGCATAATCGCCAAACTCCTCCACGCTCTTTTTCTGGTCGCACAGGGTCACATGGGCCCCCAGCTCCACAAACTCCTTGATAAGGGTCTTGTGGCTGACACCGGCACCGATGAACGCCACCTTTTTGCCCCGGATGAGTTCTGCAAGCTTCTGCTGATCTTTCTGCATAAAGAAAGAACCTCCTCTATGAAAATTCAGGCTGAAATTGATTCACTGCTCCATTTTACACCTTTTCCAGCCAATTGGCAACGCCAAACCTTGTTCTGGCCCCGGATGCACCGAAATCCTATCTGAATTCACAAAATGTCGATTGTCTTTTCCGACCGTTTCCGCTATACTTTAGTTGTATCATCTTACAAGGAGCGCATTTTCTTGAAACATTCCCTGATCCGCTTTTCCGCAGTGGTGCTGACCATTGCGTTTGTTTTTGCCCTGACCGGCTGTGGTTCGGGCTCCAACAGCTTCACCTGGTTCGTGGACAGCATCCCGGCCAACCTTGACCCGCAGGTGGCCTCGGCTTCTGCGGATGTCATCGCCTGCGAGAACCTGTACAGCGGCCTTGTCCGCAAAGATCCCAGCGGCAAATATGAGCCTGCCCTCTGCGAACGGTGGGAGAAGTCCTCTGACGGCCTCACCTACACCTTCTACCTCAAGGACGGCCTGACTTACACCGCTGCCAAGGGCAACGCCACCGACTACGCCATCACCGCCGAGGATTTTGTGTTCGCTTTCCGGCGCTTGTTCCGGGCGGAGACCAACTCCCCCTACGCGGTGGAGTTTGCGGCCCTTGAAAACAGCGCCGCCGTGCTGGCCGGGCAGATGCCCGAGAGCGCGCTGGGGGTCACGGCCTCCGGGCCGCTGACGCTGGTGTTCCACCTGAGCAGTGCCGATGATAACTTCCTCGAGAAGCTCACCCTGCCCGGTGCCATGCCCTGCGATGAGGAATTTTTCAATTCCACCCGGGGTACCTACGGTCTGAATGCTTCGTCCACCCTTTCCAGCGGCAGCTTTTACATCTACAACTGGACAGCCAGCGGCCTGTTCCTGCGGCGTGCCCCCTCGGGCAGCCTCATCGACAGCCTGCGGCTGGTGCAGAACACCAACAGCGCCGGGCAGTCCGCCGCAGAGCTGATTGCCAACGAGAAGTGCTCTGCCGCCCCGGACGACACCGCCGCGCCCACCACCCTGACTTCCCTCTCCTACTCCGATACCACATGGAGCCTGCTGTTCAACTGCAGCAGCGTGTTTGCTTCCACCGAGCTGCGGCAGGCACTGGCCTCCGCCGCGCGGGGTGCAGCCGAGGTGCCGGACGGCGGGCTCTATGCCGCCGCCAACGGTCTGGTACCGGACGGCCTGACTGTGGACGGCATGAACTACCGGGATACCGCCGGGGATGTGACTCCCGCCGCGGTGGATGCCCGGGCGCTCTACCTCACGGCGCGGCAGGCGCTGACCACCTCCGACTTCAACAAGGTCAGCCTGATGGTGCCTGCCGGTTCCGGCGTGACCAGCGCCGCTGAGGAGATCAATGGCGTGTGGCAAAAGGAGTTTTCCCTCTTCTTCTCCGTAGAGGAGGTGGACGAGGAGACCTTTGCGAAACGGCTGGCCGAGGGAGACTACACCATCGCCTTGGCCCCCATCAGCGCCGAGGGCGGCAGTGTGTACAACATGCTGAACCAGTTCACCGCAGCGGGCGGCGACCTGACCGGCTATGCAGATTCCCTGTATGCCACCCAGCTGCAGGCCAGCACCCAGGCCACCGGAAGCTCCCGCTGCCGCCTGCTGGGCGATTGTGAGCGCCAGCTGCTCAACGATGCCGTGGCGGTTCCTCTGTTTGCCCAGCAGAAGCGCCTGCTGATCGCACCTGGCATCCAGAACCTCATCTTTGACCCCTTTGGCCCGGTGCTGGATCTGACCTATACCACAAAAGAATGATGTGCCACAAAAAATACCGGAGCAGCCGCCTGCCCCGGTATTTTTCTTATCCTTTTTTGATGCCGAACAGCCTGCGCAAAACGCCGCGCAGACACTTTGGGCTTTTGATAACGACCACCTGCATCGCTCTCCCGCCTTTCGTGGTGTGATACCACAATATAAGCGGCAGGATGGCAAAGTGTGCGGCTCAGGCCTTGTTCCCGGTCAGGATCGGTGTATCCGGCACTGTTTCCACGACCACCAGCGCCCCCTTGCGGGTGGAGATGGTGATGCAGTCTGAGCCTTCGGCATACTCATTGCTGACCCCCAGCGGGTAACCGGCCACCAGCACATCATCAGTGAGCTCATAGTAGGAACCGTGCTCACACACGCCCTCCGCCCTGCCCTCCATGGGGAAAGCGGAGAAGTAGAAGAACTCCTCCTTCGGGTAGGCACGGGTCTCGCCGGAGCGGACAAAGGTGACGCGGCTGCGCTCATCCTGAAGCGTTGCCCGCACCCCCCGTTCTTCCAGCCCAAGGCCGGTGGCAAGATTCGAGAGGGTATGCTCGATCCGCCTGCCGCCCAGCGCCCCCAGAAGAAGCACCTCAGTAAAGCCCTTCTCACTGGCAAGCTTAGCGGCATATTCGGTGTCGGTGTCGTCCTTGACGTGAGGCAGGACAATGATATCGTCGTTCTGCTGCACCGGACAGGGAGCGGTATCGAAGTCTCCCAGGATGATATTGGGCTTGCAGCCCAGCGGCGCGCAGTTGCGATAGCCTGCATCACAGGCGATGATGAAGTCATCGGGGCGGAGCAGACGCTTCAGCTCCGGCGAGACCGGGCAGGCCGAGAGGATCACGCAGCGCATCACATTCCCCTCCTCTGCCAGTCCTTGACATCCTTGACTTCCTCATACATGGCACAGTAGCTGTCGTACCGGGTCCGGGAGAGTTTTCCCTCGGCCAGAGCGGCACAGATGGCACAGCCCTTTTCCATGCGGTGGGAGCAGCCGGTGAACTGGCACTGCCCAAGGTAGGGCCCAAACTCCGGGAAGGCGTGCTCCAGATTCTCCTTGGGGATGAACCCTGCGCGGTTGGCTTCCAGGCTGGCAAAGCCGGGGGTATCCGCAATACGGCCTCCAAAGGCCTCAAAGATGGTCACCTCGCGGGTGGTGTGGCGGCCGCGCCCCAGCTTCTGGCTGATGGCACTGGTCTCCCGCTCGGCCTGAGGCAGCAGGGTGTTCAGCAGGGTCGATTTGCCAACACCGGAGTTGCCGCAGAAGGCGCAGAGCCGCCCGCTGATCCACTGCCTGACCTCGTCCAGCCCTTCCCCGCTGTCGTAGCGGATGGCAATGAAGGGCAGAGTGGATCTTTCATAGGCGCTGCGCAGGAACTCCACCTCACCAAGGTCAGCCTTGGTGCAGACGATGACGGGTTGCACGCCCTTGTCCACGGCGATGGCCGAGAGCTTGTCCAGCACCAGTGTGCTGGGGGTGGGCTGGGTGGTGCTGGCCACAAGGAACAGCACATCCAGATTGGCCACAGGCGGCCGGACAAACACGTTTTTGCGGGGTGCGATCTCGGCAATGACTGCCGCGCCGTTCTCGGTCTCCAGCGTCACCTCATCGCCCGCCACGGGGGTGATCTTCTGTTTGCGGAAAATACCCCGGGGCTTGCACTCGATCACACCCTCTTCGGTCTTGACGTAGTAAAATCCGCCAATTCCTTTTACGATATATCCCTTCATCCGTTCCTCCCTCAGGACAGCAGCGCGCTCCACCAGTCGCCCAGGCCGGTGCCCTCGCTGCTGGAAGAATCGCCGCTGCTGGAAGAGCTGCCCCCGATCAGGCCGCTCCACCAATCGCTGGAGGAGCTGCCCGGCTGTTCAGCCGGGGTCTCAGGCACCGGCTCGGGGCCTGCGCTCACGGTAATGCTGACACGGCTGTTCACCTTGACGGTAGATCCTGCCGCCGGGCTCTGGCCGATGATGGTACCGGCGGGCTGGTCGCTGTACTGCTCGGTGGTGCTGCCAAGGCCCAGCTTGTTCTGCACCAGCACGGAGCGGGCATCGTTCACGCTCTTGAGACCGGTCAGGGCAGGCACCTTGGCCGTGGTGTTGACCTGCGGGCGGCTGACATAGACCACCACTGTGGAACCTGCGGCCACCTGACTGCCCGCAGCAGGTTCGGTGCGGATGATGGAGCCTGCGGCCACGCTGGGTTCCACCGCCTGGGTGATCAGGACAGAGACCCCCAGATCCTTGAGCTGCTGCTCACCATCTGCCTGCACATAGTTGGAGACATCCGGCACGGTGACATACTGGATGCCCAGGCTGACGGTCAGGGTCACGCTCTGGCCCTCGCGGACGGTGCGGCCCGCCACCGGGGACTGCCGGTAGACGTAACCGGCGGCGTAATCGTTGCTGTAGGCCTGCTCCCAGTTGATGACGATCTGGCCGGATGCCACCTGCTGGGAAGCGTTGACCTCATCCTGGGTCATGCCGCTGTAATCTGCCAGCACCACATCAGCCTTTTCCCCCATCAGGGAGCTGGAATCATTCAGGATCATCCAGCACAGGGCCGCGCAGGCCAGTGCAAAGGCCACAGTGATGCCAAACAGCACCGGCAGGAACACGGTGCGCTTTTTCTTTTTTCTGCCTTTTGCCGGGGCACTGCCGCGCTCCGGACGGGATTCTTTTCTGGGCATAGGGGGTTCCACCACCTTTTCAGGAATTTCATCGGGGAGATAGGTGTAGTTGAACACGATGGCCGGGTTCTCTACATAGGCGTTGAGGGCTTCCAGCATCTCAGCGGCGCTTTTATAGCGGTTTTCGGGCCGCTTTGCCATGGCGCGCTCGGTGATCTCCACCAGCCCCACCGGCACCCAGGGAGCCAGTTCCCGCAGGCTCCTGGGCTGATCCGAGATCTGCTTGATGGCCACCTCCACCACGTCATCGGCATCGAAGGGCAGATGCCCTGAGAGCATCTCGTACATCATCACGCCCACCGAATAGAGGTCGCTGGTGAAGTCGGTCTCATCGCCCTTGGCCTGCTCCGGGCTGATATAGTGGACGCTGCCCATGGCCTTGCCGCCCGAGAGCTGGTTCTCGGCCCGGGAGATGCGGGCAATGCCAAAATCCATCATCCGCAGCTGGCCGTTGTCCAGCAGCATGATATTCTGGGGCTTGATGTCCCGGTGCACCACACCGTTGCGGTGGGCATGATCCAGCGCTTTCAGGATCTGGGAGATAAAGTGGACGGTCTCCCGGCTGGTCAGCTTGCCGCCCCGCTCGTTCAGATACTCGCGCAGGGTCATACCGTCCACATATTCCATGACGATATACTGCAGATGGTCGCTCACCGAGACATCATACACCTTGACGATGTTGGGGTGGTTGAGCAGCGAGATGGCCTTGGACTCGTTCTTGAAACGGCGCACAAGGTCGGGGTCGTGCATGAGCTCCTGCCGCAGCACCTTAACGGCCACGACCGTGCCCTCCGGCACCGGGCCGCCCGGCCCCACAACGGCCTTGTAGACATTGGCCATGCCGCCGGTGCCGATGAGTTCCCGCACCGTGTACAGGCCGTCCAGCGTTTTGCCGATCAGGTTATCCATGGTGCACCTCCGTAGGTTCCACAGCCAGCAGCAGGGCGGTGATGTTGTCGGAGCCGCCGTTCTCGTTGGCGGCATCCACCAGCCTGTCGGGCAGGTCGTAGAACGGGCCCTGCGCCAGCAGATGCTCCATCTGCTCCACCGGCACCATGTTGGTCAGGCCGTCCGAGCAGAGCAGCAGCAGATCCTTTGCCTGCAGCTGCACCGAAGTGACCTCCGGCTCCAGCCGGTAATCCACGCCCAGCGCCTTCGTGATGATATTCTTCTGGGGATGGTGCTCGGCTTCCTCCTCCGTGATGGTGCCGCAGTCCACCAGCTCCTGCACATAGGAGTGGTCGTGGGTGAGCTGGGTCAGTTTACCGCCCCGGCAGAGGTAGGCGCGGGAATCGCCCGCGTGGCAGAGGGTGGCTTCCCCACCCCGCACCAGGGCACAGACTGCCGTGGTGCCCATGCCGGCCAGCGATTCCTCGTGGGCAGCTTTGTTGAACACATAGCGGTTGGCGCTGATGAGGGCCTTTTTCAAAAAAGCGCCCTCCTGCCCTGCTCCGCACTGGGCGTACTGCTCCTGAAACACCTGTTCGATGACATTGCAGGCCCCCTGTGAGGCTTCGCGGCCGCCTTTGGCACCGCCCATGCCATCACACACCAGTGCCCAGACAGCACCGCCAGGCAGCTCCCCGGCACGGTAATCATCCTGATTTTCCTGCCGGACGCGGCCCACATCCGTTTTTCCTGCTAGTTTCATAGGCTTCTCCTCTTGCGATTTACGCCTTACCATTCATTTCGTCCCGGCGCAGCTGGCCACAGGCGGCGCTGATCTCGCTGCCAAGACGGCGGCGTACCGTGGCGTTGACCCCCAGGCTCTCCAGCTTTTTCTGGAAGCGCTGGACATTGGCGGCATCGGTAGCCGAGTAGGGGCTTCCGTCCACCGGGTTGATGGGAATGAGGTTCACATGAGCACCCATGCCCCGGATGAGGTCGGCCAGCTGTCTGGCACAGGCATCGGAATCATTGACACCGCGCACCATCGAATACTCAAAGCTGACCCGGCGGCCCGTGGTCTCCTGATAGCGGCGGACGGCGGGCATCAGCACCTCCACGGGGTAGGCATCATTGACCGGCATCATGCCGCTGCGGATCTCGTTGTTGGGGGCATGCAGGGAGACCGAAAGGGTCAGCTGCAGCTTTTTCTCAGCCAGCTGGTCGATCTTGGGCACCAGACCGCAGGTGGAAAGGCTGATGTTGCGCATTCCGATGTTCACACCCTCCGGGGAGGAGATGTTCTCAAGGAAGCGCATGACCTCGTCAAAATTATCCAGCGGTTCCCCGATACCCATGAGGACGATGTGGGAGATGCGCTCCCCGATGTCCTTCTGGGCGGTATAGATCTCAGAGCAGATCTCACCGGCTTCCAGGTTGCGCACCCGGCCTGCCTGGGTGGAGGCGCAGAAGCGGCAGCCCATCCGGCAGCCCACCTGAGTGGAGACGCAGACCGTGTTGCCGTAGTGGTAGCGCATGACAACGGTCTCGATGCAGTTGCCATCGGCCATCCGCAGCAGATATTTCACGGTGCCGTCCTTGGCTTCCTGCCGGCGCTCGATCTTGGGGGCAGCAATGTAAAACTGCTCTTCCAGCTTTGCCAGCAGGGTCTTGGGCTGGTCGGTCATGGCAGAAAACTCGGTGACCAGCTTCTGGTGCACCCAGTGGAAGATCTGCTTTGCCCGGAAGCCCGGCTGACCCATAGCTTTCAGCGCAGCGGTCAGCTCGGCCAGCGTCAGGGAAGAGATACAGCGTTTTTGTTCCATGGTATTCTCCTATGAATCAATACGAACCGGACGGCGGGTTCATTGCGTTTTCTGCATGGCGCAGAGGAAAAAGCCGTCCATCCCGGTGCGGGTGGGCACTGAAAGCGCCCCGTGCTCCCCCACTGTCATTCCGTCAGGGAACGCCACAGCGGGCCGGACCACCCGGAACTCCGGGTGGCGGGCAAGGAATGCCGCCACCTGCTCCTCGTTCTCGGCGGGGTCGATGGTACAGGTGGAGTAAACCAGCCGCCCGCCCGCTTTCAGAAGAGCAGCTGCTGTGTCCAGAATGGACGACTGGGTGGCCAATAATTCATCGTGGCGTGCTTTTTCCAGCGTCTTATAGCGGATATCCGGCTTTTTTGCCAGAATGCCCAGGCCGCTGCAGGGGGCATCCACCAGAATGCGGTCTGCGGCGGGCAGCTTTGGGTTGGGGCGGGTGGCATCATTGCAGAGGGCGGTGACATGGGCAAAGCCCATCCGTTCCACAGCGCTCCGGATGAGCCCGACCCGGTGCTCTGCCACATCGCAGCTGTACAGTGCGCCCTGCCCCTGCATCTCCTCGGCCAGCAGCAGCGTTTTGCCGCCGGGTGCCGCGCAGAGGTCGATCACAGTATCGCCGGGCTTTGCCTCCACACAGAGGGCTGCCAGCTGGCTGGCCTGCCCCTCCACATGGAAACAGCCCTCCTTGAAGAGCGGGTGCTCCGCCGGGCTGCCCTCAAACTTTGCCAGCACACTGCCGGGCACAAGGCCGGGCTGCGCGCTCTTCACGCCGCTTTCCAGCAGCTTTTCGCAGAGGGCCGCGGCATCCATTTTCAGGCAGTTGGCCCGCAGGCTGGTGCAGCCGCCGTCGGCGGTGTGGGTCAGGATGCCCAGCGCTTCCTCGGGGTAATGGGTGCGCAGAAACTCTGCCACATCCTGCCCCGCAGAGCCCAGCACCATGAGGCGCTGGGTCTCGTTCCGGAAGCGGGCAGTTTCCAGATCATAATTGCAGGCCTTGCGCAGGACGGCATTGACCAGCCCGGACGCACTCGCCTTTTTGAAGGTGCGGGTCAGCTTGACGGCCTCGTTCACCGCCGCCGACACCGGCACCTGCATATAGCGGGCCTGCGCCAGCGCGGCCCGCAGGATCTCGCGCACCTGCGGGTCCAGTCTGGCAAGGCCCTTGGGCAGGAACTGTTCCAGAATGAAATCCAGCGTGCCCTGATGTTCCAGCACGGTGTAGAAGATGGCACCGGCAAAGGCCTTATCCCGGCCCTCCAGTTTCTGGCGGCGGAGTTCGGCATCCAGCACAAGGTTTGAGAAGCCGTCCTGCTCCTGCCGGACCAGTGCAGCCACTGCCGCTGCCCGTGGATTGGCCGCCATCAGAGGGTATCCCCCGCTTTGAGGCGCAGACCGGCCGCAAAGGAGGTGCCATCCATCGGCTTTTTGCCCTCAGGCACCACATGAAGCAGCTGGACCGCACCATCGGCACAGGCCACCGTCAGGGGCTTTGTGGAAAGCACCGTGCCGGGAGCCTCACCGTTGGAGACAGCCACGCGGCACTCGGTCACCTTGACCTTTTTGCCGCCTGCGGTCACGAACCAGGCCATGGGCCAGGGGTTCATGCCGCGCACCCAGTTGTGGATGTGCGCGGCAGTATCGGTCAGCCTGAACTCCGCCAGCTCCTTGTCCAGCATGGGGGCCAGGGTGGCGTTCTCATGCTGCTGGGGCTGGGGCTGGAGGGTGCCAGCTTCCAGGGCGGGCACCGCCTCACAGAGGACGCGGGCACCCACGGCGGTGACCCGGTCGAACAGCTCGCCGCTGGTCTCCTCCGGGCCGATGGCGATCTTCTCGCAGACCAGCACATCGCCGGTGTCCAGCCCCTCGTCCATCTGCATGATGGAAACGCCGGTCTCGGTGTCGCCGTTCAGAACAGCCCACTGCACAGGGGCGCTGCCGCGGTACTTGGGCAGCAGGGACACATGCAGGTTGATGCAGCCATACTTCGGAGCTTCCAGCACGGACTTGGGCAGGATGCAGCCGTAGGCCACCACCACGATGAGGTCAGGGGCCAGCGCCCGGATGTTGGCATCCTCGCTGCCGTCCCGCAGGGTGCGGGGCTGGAACACGGGGGTCCCATGCTCCAGAGCAACTTCCTTGACCGGGGGCGCGGTGAGCACCTGCTTGCGGCCCACCGGCTTATCCCGCCGGGTGTACACGCCGCAGATCTCGTGACCGGCGGCATACAAGGCCTTCAGGCACTCCGCGGCGATATCCGGGGTTCCCATGAACAGAATGCGCATCAGTTGTTTCCTTTCGCTTCACGGGCAGCCTTTTTGCCCTCCTCGGTGTCCTCGTAGAAATACTCGCTGGACTCCATGATGGTAATGCCGTCCAGATGGTCGTTCTCGTGCTGGATGCAGCGGGCCAGCAGGTCCTCGGCCTCCAGCTCGAACCAGTTGCCGTTGCGGTCCTGTGCACGCACCTTGACGGCAACGGGACGGGTCACAGCACCGTTGTGGCCGGGGAAGGACAGGCAGCCCTCGTAGGCGGTCTCCTCATCCTCAGAAACAGCCAGGATCTCGGGGTTGACGAAGTCGATGAACTTGTACTCATAATCCTCGGGGATCTCCTCGGGGGCATCGGTGGTGTCCCACACCACGAACACGCGGCGCAGCATGCCCACCTGAGGGCCTGCCAGACCCACGCCGTCGGCGGCGATCATCGTCTCCCGCATGTCATCCAGCAGGGTGGCAAGGCGGTCGTCAAAGTTGGTCACGGGGCGGCAGACCTTGTTCAGGATGGGGTCGCCCTCTTTTACGATATTGCGGATAGCCATAGTGGTACCTCCAAAATTTGTTGTGTTGTATCAGATATCCCCGTCCGAGTGCAGATCGACCACAACGGTGGCCTTGCCGGGCAGCTTTTCCCGCTCGTAGAGGGTCAGCGTTTCCCGGATGAGGTTCCGGAAACGGCGGTCGTTGCGGCACTTGACGGTGAGTTTATAGCGGTAGGAATCGTTGATCTTTTCAATGCTGCCGGGGGTGGGGCCCAGCACCCGCAGGGGCAGGTCGGGCTGCTTGGCCGCCTGCCGGCCCAGCAGGGCCGCAAAGCGGGCGGAAGCCCGGGCCACCTCGCTCTCCTTTGGCCCGGCAAAGCCCACAACGCAGAGCCCGCAGAAGGGCGGATAAAGCCCCAGCTTCCGATAGGCGATCTCCTGCTCGAAGAACGCGTCGTAGTCCTGCGCGGCGGCAAGGTTGAGCACCGGGTTGTCCGGGTCGGTGGTCTGGATGATGGCAAAGCCGGGGTCTTTTGCCCGGCCGCTCCGGCCCACCACCTGCGTGACAAGGCTGAACACGGTCTCATAGGCCCGGAAGCCCTGGGCGAACAGGAGCGAATCGATCCCCAGCACGCCCACCAGCGTCACATCCTCGAAATCCAGCCCCTTGGCCACCATCTGGGTGCCCACCATGATGTCATATTCATGCCGGGCAAACTTTGCCAGCAGCTTTTCATGGGCATCCTTGGCGGCGGTGGTATCCTGATCCATCCGCAGGATGCGGGCCTCCGGAAAGAGCTTTGCCAGCTCCTCCTCGGCCTTCTGGGTGCCAAAACCCCGGTACTGCAGTTTGCCGCCGCAGGCGGGGCATCTGGCAGGGGGCGGGTCCAGCTGGCTGCCGCAGTAATGGCAGAGCAGCTTGTGGGCCGATTTGTGGTAGACCATGGGCACGCTGCACTTCTGGCATTTGAGCACCTCGCGGCAGTCCTCGCACTGGGCCACGGTCTGGTAACCCCGGCGGTTGAGCAGCAGGATTGTCTGCTTGCCTGCCTCAAGGTTGTGCCGGATGGCATCCTCCATGGCAAGGCTGATCTCCCGGGGGTTGCCGGAGGCAAGCTCGGCCCGCATATCCACGATCTGGACTTTGGGCAGCGGGTTGCCGCCATAGCGTTTGGTCAGGCGCACCAGCTGGGTGCGGCCATGCTGGGCGGCATAATAGCTCTCGGTGCTGGGGGTGGCGCTGGCCAGCAGGAGCAGGGCCCCGTTCTCCGCCGCGCGCTGCCGGGCCACCTCGTGGGCCGAGTAGCGGGGCGCGGATTCGGAGCGGTAGGTGTGCTCCTGCTCCTCATCAATGATGACAAGGCCGATGTTTTCCAGTGGGGAGAAGATCGCGCTGCGGGTGCCCACCACGATATCCGCGCCGCCGTCCTGGATCATCTGCCATTGGAGCAGGCGCTCGGTGTGGTTGAGGGCAGAATGCTGCACGGCTACCCGCTTGCCAAATTGGCTTTTCAGCCGCAGGATCATCTGAGGGGTCAGGCTGATCTCAGGCACCAGCACCAGCGCCCGGCGGCCCATCTGCAGGCAGTGCTCGATGAGCTTCAGGAACACCAGCGTTTTGCCGCTGCCGGTCACGCCGTAGAGCAAGGCCGAGTGCGGGGCTGCATCCTCCAGCCCGGGCAGCAGCGCGTCATAGGCGGCCTGCTGCTCCTCCGTGAGAAGGATGGGCTCGTTCTTCAGCGGGATGGAAGAATACAGGTCGATGGATTTGTTCACCTTGCTGCATTCCAGCACGCCCTTGGCGCAGAGGTTGTCCAGCACTGCCCGGCTGATGCCCTTTTCCTCCAATGCAGACAGGGTGCGCTCACCCCCGGCCAGCAGGGCCACTGCGGCCAGCTGTTTGGCGGTCGGTCTGGGCTTTGGGGGCAGCGTGCCCACCAGCTTGTAGGCATTTTCCGTGTGGCGGACGAGCTGCTTTTGAAGCACCGGAGTCACGCCGTCCTCCGCCACGGTGGGCTTGTACTGCGCGCCGTAGGGGATGACCGCCTTGACGGCCTCGTAGTAGGTGCAGAAGGTGCGCTCCTTCAAAAAGTGCACCAGCCGCAGCAGCTCCGGGGTGAGGCAGGCAGAGGCCGGGGCCACATCGAACAGGAACTTGAGCTTTGCACTCTCCGGTTCGGCATCGCAGGCCAGCACCACGCCCATCCGGGCACGGCTCCCCCGCCCGAAGGGCACCAGCACCATGCTGCCCAGCCGGACGGTATCCTGCTGGTCGGGCATGACGGCATAGGTATAGAGTTTGTCGAAATGAAAGGTCGCGTTGCTCACTGCAACGCCTACCGTTTTGGGCATTCAGGCAGCTCCTTCAAAGCGATTTAGCGGGTCAGGCCCGCACGCTGGCAGATGACATCATAGAGTCTGGCGGCGCAGGCATCCACCTCGTCGTTGACCAGCTTGAGTGTGAATTTATCCTGCTGGGCCAGCTCATTGCGGGCGATCTCCAGGCGCTCCCGGATGCTCTCCTCGGTCTCGGTGCCGCGGCCGCGCAGGCGGCGCTCCAGCTCCTGGGTGGAGGGGGGCAGCAGGAAGATGGTGGTGGCACCGGGATACATGCGGCGGATATTGGCCGCGCCATGCACATCGATGACCATGACCACCAGCTTGCCCGCGTTCAGCCGCTTGTTGACCTCTTCCTTCAGGGTGCCGTAGTAGTTGCCGTTGAAGAAGTTGTGTTCCACGACCTCATCCTGATCGATGAGCTGCTGGAACTGCTCCTTGGTGCGGTAGTAGTAGTCTACCCCTTCCTGCTCCCCGGGGCGGGGAGAACGGGTGGTGGCAGAAACCGTTTTTTCGATCTCGGGGTGGGCCTTGCGCAAAGCGCTGACCACACTGTCCTTTCCGGTACCGGCGGCACCGGAAACGACAAACAGATATTTTTCATTTTCCATGGTCTTACTGCTCCTCTTCTGTCACTGTTTTGCCCTCGGCCTGACCGGCGGCACGGCTGGCCACCGTTTCGGGCTGAAGGGCTGAAAGGACAACGTGGTCGGAGTCCATGATGAGGACGGCGCGGGTGCTGCGGCCATAGGACGCATCAATGAGCATCCCCCGCTCCCGCGCTTCCTTGACCAGACGCTTGACCGGAGCAGAATCGGGGCTGACCACAGCCACCACCCGGCCCGCGCTGACCAGATTGCCAAAGCCGATGTTGATCAGTTTCATCTTTTCCTCCGAACCATCTGAATCTCAGGGTTTACTCCAGATTCTGGATCTGCTCACGGATCTTCTCGATCTCCGCCTTCATATCCACCACGATGCGGGTGATATCCAGATCCTGACACTTGGAACCAATGGTATTGGTCTCACGGTTCAGCTCCTGGGTCAGGAAATCTAGCTTGCGGCCCACGGGCTCGTCCAGCTCCAGAATGGAGCGGTACTGGGCGATGTGGCTGCGCAGGCGGACAGTCTCCTCATCCACGGCGGTCTTGTCGCCAAAGATGGCGGCCTCGGTCAGGACACGGGCATCATCGATGTTCCGGTCCTCCAGAATGACCTTGAGCTTTTCGTACAGGCGGTTGGTGTAGTTCTCCACCCGGCCGGCGCTCAGGGTCTCCACCCGGCCCACGCATTCTTCCAGAAAACGCAGGCGGTTCTCCACGTCAGCCTTCATCTTGGCACCCTCAGCGGCGCGCATCTCCACAAAACGGTCCAGCGCCTGGGCGGTGACAGCGGAAACATCCTCCCACAACTGCTCCTCATCCACATCGGCGTGGCGGGTGGTCAGCACATCGGGAAAGCGGGCGATCATCCCGGCGGTCACATCGTTCTTGACCTCCAGCGTCTCAGACAGGTCCCGCAGGGCCTGCTGGTAGCTCTTGGCCAGCTCCTGATTCACAGCCACCACGGTATCGGCGGCATCCACGGTCTGCACCGTCAGGCTCAGTTCTACCTTACCGCGGGTCACCCGCTCGTTCAGCTGCTTTTTCAGGCGGCTGTCCAGATAGCTGCAGGTGCGGGGCATCCGGGAAGAATACTCAAAGTACCGGGAATTGACGCTGCGCAGCTCCACCGTGATCTCACGGCCATTGCGCACAGCAGTTCCCCGGCCAAAACCGGTCATGCTCAAAATCATGCTTTTTTCCTCGTATTCCAAAGGGTTTTCTGCGGACATTCTTCGTATATGTATCCGCTTTGGGGCACACAGACCCATGTTACGATACATATACTATATATTTTACTCTGCCGCCCCTTTTTTTGCAAGCAATGCGGCGAAAAAAATCTATTTTACCCCCTTGACAAGGGGCAGGAACAGCGCTATATTATGCATTGTGAACAATGTTCATGTTGAGGAGGTGGTCATACGAATCCGATGGCAACGTCCAAGGAGGAGATCCTGAAAACAAGCCGGGTCCTCATCCAGCAGAATGGATGGGAAGCGGTCAACATCCGTGCAGTGGCAGCAGCCTGCGGGGTATCCGTGGGGTGCATCTACAACTACTTCGGTTCCAAGACCGAACTGGTGAGCGCGGCGGTGGAAAGCATCTGGAGCGATATCTTCCGCCACCCGGACGACCCGGCGGTGTTTGAGGATACTCTCTCCTGCATCCGCTGGATGTACCGGCAGATGGAGTACGGCTCTGAGCAATACCCCGGCTTCTTCACCCACCACGCGCTTGGCTTTGTGCGGCAGGATACCGCCGATGGCAAGCAGCAGATGCGGCAGACCTGGCAGCACATCCTGGATGCGCTGACCATGGTGCTGACCAGGGACAAAAAGATCCGGCCAGACGCATTTACTGAGGAGTTCACCCGCCAGAAATTTGCGGGCATCCTGTTCTCCCTCATGCTTTCTGCCGTGGTGCAGCAGGATTTTGACCCCACAACGGTATTGGAGATCATCCGCAGGACCATTTATGAAGTGTAAAAAACATCCCACAGTCTTGTGGGAGTTTTTTACAGCCAAAAGTGAACATCGTTCATATTGATTACTGTGGAACATCTCCCCCAGCATTCCACCCACGGCAGCCTGCACATCACAACGATGCAGTCCGGCCGGCAATCGCTGACCGGATCGCGATAGAGCAGCAAAACAAACCAACCGTAAAGGAGCAACATTCTTATGAGAGCAATCATTGAGACCGTTTTCGACATCTTTTATCTGGTCACCGTGCTGACCTTGGGCATCCGCATGATCCGCGGCAGCAAGGCTGGCACCCAGTTCCGCCTGTTCGGTCTGATGGCCGTGGTGCTGGGCGCAGGTGACTCCTTCCATCTGGTGCCCCGTGCACTGGCACTGTGCACCACCGGCCTGGAGAGCTATGCTGTGCCTCTGGGCCTGGGCAAGTGGATCACCTCCGTGACCATGACCGTGTTCTATGTACTGCTGTATTACGTCTGGCGCAAGCGCTACCAGATCGAGGGCCAGAAGGATCTGACCATTGCCGTATACGCCCTTTCCGCTGTGCGCATCGTTCTGTGCATGATGCCGCAGAACCAGTGGCTGACCAACCACACCCCGCTGACCTGGGGCATCCTGCGCAACATCCCCTTTGCAGTGCTGGGCCTGCTGATCATCGTGCTGTTCTACCACAGTGCCAAGGAACACAAGGATCAGGCTTTCCGCTGGATGTGGCTGACCATCGTGCTGAGCTTCAGTTTCTATCTCCCGGTGGTGCTGTGGGCAGATGTCAACCCCCTGATCGGTATGCTGATGATCCCCAAGACCTGCGCCTATGTCTGGACCGTGCTGATCGGCTACAACGCCATGAAGGCCGAGAATGGCAAGAACAACTGAGACCTGCCGGAACACAAAAAACAATAACAAAAAGAAGGGGCTGCTGCATCAAACGGTGCAGCAGCCCCTTCTGGTATTATGATTTAGACAGGGTGAGACTGATTGGTGTAATCAGCGTGGTCAGCGTCCACGCCCTGCTTCTTGGCATTGCGCTTCTCAAAGAACTTGGGTGCGACCTGCGGGAACATTGCGTAGGTCAGAACATCCTCTTCCTGCGTTGCCCACTTGGCGGCCTCAGCCTTCAGCTTGTCCATCTCGGGAGCCAGGGTGTCGGCAAAGCGGCAGGTGATGGGCTGCTCGTCGCCCAGGATCTTCTTGGTGAACTCGGGGCTGATGGGAGCGGGAGTCTTGCCGTAATCGCCGTGAACCAGGCCCTTGAACTCCTTGGTAACCATCTTGTAGCGCTCGCCCAAGATGACGTTGAACACAGCCTGCGTGCCAACGATCTGGCTGGTGGGGGTGACCAGCGGAGGATAGCCTGCGTCCTCACGAACGCGGGGGATCTCAGCCAGCACTTCGTCCAGCTTATCTTCCTTGCCTGCATCCTTCAGCTGCTTGAGCATGTTGGAGAACATGCCGCCGGGCACCTGATACAGCAGGGTGTTGGCATCCACGCCCAGGCTCTTGGGGCTGATCTGGCCGTTGGCGATGTACTTCTCGCGCAGCTTTGCAAAGTAAGCGCGGACAACGTTCAGCTGCTTCAGATCCAGACCGGTGTCGTAATCGGTGCCCTGCAGGGCAGCGACCAGGCTTTCGGTGGCCATGTGGCTGGTGCCGCCGCTCAGGGGGCTCATGGCGGTATCAACGATGTCGGCACCTGCCTCAATGCCCTTCAGCAGGGACATGGAAGCCAGACCGGCAGTGTAGTGGCTGTGGATATCGACCGGGATGGACAGGGTGTTCTTCAGCTCCTTGACCAGATCATAGCAGGTGTAGGGAGTCAGCAGGCCAGCCATGTCCTTGATGCAGATGGAGTTTGCGCCCATCTCCTCCAGGGTCTTGGCATACTTGACGTAGTACTCGTTGTTGTGCACGGGGCTCAGGGTGTAGCTGATGCAGCCCTGAACATGTGCGCCTTCCTTGTTGGCAGACTTGATGGCGGTCTGCAGGTTGCGGGGATCGTTCAGTGCGTCGAAGATGCGGATGACATCAATGCCGTTTGCAACGGACTTCTGTACAAAGTACTCAACAGCATCATCGGCGTAGGGGCGGTAGCCCAGCATGTTCTGGCCGCGGAACAGCATCTGCAGCTTCTGGTGGGGCAGCTCCTTGCGCAGGATGCGCAGACGCTCCCAGGGGTCCTCATCGAGGAAGCGGATGCAGCTATCAAAGGTAGCGCCGCCCCAGCACTCGACAGAGAAGTAAGGGATCTTATCCATTTCGGGCAGGATGGGACGCATCTCATCCATCGTCATACGGGTGGCCAGCAGAGACTGGTGAGCATCACGCAGGACGACTTCCGTAATCTTGATCGGCTTTTTGGCCATGGTTGTCACCTCTTCCTCAGTTCTCAGTTCATGGAAACCAGAACGTCACCGGAGTTGACGGTGTCGCCCTTGTTGACGTTGACGGAGGCCACAGTGCCATCCTGAGGAGCAACGATCTCGTTCTCCATCTTCATGGCCTCGAGGATGACCAGCACGTCACCGGCCTTGACGGAAGCACCGGCTGCGACCTTGACATCCAGGATGTTGCCGGGCATGGGAGCCTTGACGGTGACGGCACCGGCAGCACCGGCGGGAGCAGCAGCCTTGGGAGCGGCAGCAGGAGCAGCCGGAGCCTTGGGTGCGGCGGGAGCAGCGGGAGCTGCAACGGGAGCAGCGCCTGCGGCGGTCTCCTCAACGGAAACGCTGTAAGCAACGCCATTGACGGTAATATTGTAGTACTTCATGGAAGGATCCTCCTGAACAAAATCAATGTATGGATTCGATGTACGGTTTACGTTCCGGAACCGCTTACAGAGCCATGTTGCCGTGCTTCTTGGGCAGGCGGGCGGCACGCTTGGTGCTCAGCAGCTCAAAGGCGGCAACCACGCTTGCACGGGCGTTGGCAGCGTCGCAGGTCATATCAGCGGCACCGGCGGCAACGGCGTTGGCAGCGCTGCACACCTCAGCGGTGTACTGGGCAGCCTTGGCGTTGGTGGCGGCAATGATGTTGTCGGAAGCGTCGATCTCGGCCTTGTACAGGACGGAGACGGCAGCGTTGGGCTCCAGAGCGCTGACGGTGCAGCCGTTGACGGCGATCTTCAGGTCAGCGTTGGCCAGAGCGGTGTAGACAGGGCCCACAGCCTTGCCGGACAGCAGAGCCACCTTGGCGGTGGTAGCATCAGCATAGGTGGCAGCCAGACGGGCAGCCTCACGGATGCCGCCTGCGATATCATCGGTGGCGCTGGGTGCAAAGCCGTTGGTGTTGACGATGGTCAGCACGGGCACGCTGAAAGCATCGCACAGGCGGACAAAGCGGGAAGCCTTGGCCACGCAGTTGTGGCACAGGGTCTCGCCGGTGGCCACAATACCCACAGCGTTGCCGCCGATGGTTGCGAATGCGGTGTAGACGTGCTTGCCGAAGCCTGCGTACAGCTCCACAGCGCTGTCCTTGTCGATCAGGGCAGCGGCAGCCTTCTCGGGAGCAGCACCGGCGCTCAGAACGCTGGTGGGCTGCTCGAACTCGAAGATGGCGGGGCCGGTCAGGTTGTTGGCGGGCAGCAGACCCACGATGTGGGCAGCCTTCTCGGCAGCTTCCTCAGCGTTGGCAGCCACGATGGCAGCCACACCAGCCTTGGCAGCAGCCTCGGCAGTGCCTGCGCCGGGGACTTTGTCGCCCTTGGCGGCGGAGGTGAACGGAGCGGTGAAGAACAGCTCTGCATCCTCAGCCATGACGCACACGTCAGCATTGGCAGCGCTCAGTGCGCTGGTTCCGCCGCACACGCCGGTGACGACTGCGATCTGGGGGATGACACCGGAAACCTTGGCGATGGTGGCGTTCAGCTTGGCGCTGACGGTCAGAACGTCCAGACCCTCAGCCAGCTTAGCGCCGACAGAGTTGTAGAACGTGACCACCGGGCAGCCGGTCTGAGCAGCCATCTCCAGGACCTTGATGTTCTTCTCAACGTCCTTGACAGAGACAGCCTCGCCGTTCTGGTAAACAGCATAAGCCTGCTGACCAGCCGCATAGCCGCAGGCAGCACTCACTGCGCCGTCCGCAAACAGTGCGGTATACTCCCCGTCATCGAAAAACTTGGCGAGGATTTCTCCTTTGTTACTCTTTGAAGCCATGGTAAGACCTCCTGCTTTTCTATTTTGAGCTTTTTATTTTGAGCTTTCAAAATTAGTATCATTATACCTTATTTTGAGAGCGTTCACAAGGGCTGAAAGGCCCATTTTGCGGAAAAATTTCACAATCTTTTCCAGGATCAGATGGTTTTTGCGCCGTGAAAGCTGAAAAAACGATCACTTTCTCCGTTTTGCGGGGGCATTGCCGCTGCCCACAGGGCCCTTGGGGCGGCGGGCGGCAGCCTTGGACTGCAGCGATGCGCTGCGGGTCTGGGCGCGGCCCTTGGCGGCGGCGGCACGCAGACCGTTGACCTCTGCCTTGGTCAGTTCACGATAGGTGCCGGGCTTGAGCATTCCCAGCTTGACCACACCCTCGGCGTTGCGCTTCAGGCGGACAACCTCCAGACCAACGGCCTCGCACATGCGGCGGATCTCGCGGTTCTTGCCCTCTTTCAGGGTCATCTCCATCACGGTGCGGCCGGGCTCGTCGGTGACGACGTTGATGGCGCAGGGCATGGTCTTGGTGCCATCGTCCAGAACAACGCCGGAGCTCATCTTCAGGATCTGGCTCTCATCGGCCCGGGGCTGCACGGTGACGCGGTACAGCTTGGAGATGCCGCCCGACGGATGGGTGACAGCCTGCGCAAAGGCACCGTCGTTGGTCATCAGCAGCAGGCCCTCGCTGTCCTTGTCCAGGCGGCCCACCGGGTACAGGCGGGCGGGGATATCACTGACCAGCTCCATAACGGTCTTGCGGCCCAGCTCATCGCTGGCGGTGGTCACATAGCCGCGGGGCTTGTACAGGGCCAGATAGTAGAGCTGCTGGTTCTTCTGGATGTAGATGCGCTCGTCATCCACATGCAGCACATCCCGGTTGGGGTCCATCTTGTCGCCCACCTTGACGGGGTGGCCGTTGACCTTGACACGGCCCTCGGCAATGATCTGCTCGGCCGCGCGGCGGGAGCACAAGCCCTGCTCGGCCATAATCTTCTGAATACGTTCTTCTGCCATAATAAAACTCCTTGTGCGCCTCCCGGCGCTCAAAAGCGCACGCCGGAGCATGCGCTGAAAAAACTGCAAGTTGGATTCTTGCAGTTACGGCGGTGTATTGGAGGACGGCTGGCCGTTACTGCCCGCTTTTGGGCGCAGCAGGCTCGTCCTTTTTAATGAGTGCGCTGACCTTTTCCACCAGTTCGGGGATCATGGTCAGGGCGCGGTCCACGGTGTTGTTGCCGTCAGAGAGCTGGATGGTGCGGACACAGCCGTCTTTGACCACCAGGAATGCCACGGGCTGGATGTTGACACCCGCGCCGGAGCCGCCGCCGAACAGATCCTTGTTGGCGGCGTTCTTGCCGTCGAAATCGGTACCGGCAGAGGCAAAGCCGAAGCTCACCTTGGACACCGGCAGGATGGTGGTGCCGTCATCGGTGGTGATGGGCTTGCCGACGATGGTGTTGGAATCCACCATCTGACGGATCTTGTCCATCGTAACGTTCATCAGGTTTTGAATGGGATGCTCAGCCATAAATTCGGCCTCCTTACTTCTATATCGGGGAGCGGAACGCCGCCCCCACGGAACCACTTCCCTGCCCTGTACGGACCGGGACGCGGACGCACCATACAAAAATATTATACCCGAGCTAGATAAAAACGTCCAGTACCTTTTCGCGCCAGAACGCGTACAGAACGCGCAGAAGCGTGAAAACAATGGCATAGGCCCGGGCCGTGACCCGGAAGGAGACGTGATCCTTTACGGTGGGCTCGGCGCTGCCGAAATCCGGCAGGAGCCGGAGCTGCTCAAAGTCCAGATAGAGGAACCGGTCCAAGAAGCCCAGCGCCGGGTAGAGCCAGGCGTTCAGCCTGCCATAGCTGCGGGCAGCCTCGGCAGGGTCTTCGCCCCGGACACCGAGGACAACATCGATCCGGGTGAAGCGCAGGGAGCCGATGATGGCCCGGGTGAGCTTTCCCGCCCCTTTTAAGATGGTGCAGACGATCTGCAGGGTCAGCTTCGCCTTCTGGCGGGGCGGGGTTTCCTTTTTGGGCTTCTGTGCGCCGGACGCTTTCTTCTTTTTTTCTTTTTTCTTTTTCTCCGGCTTTTCCGGCGCGGGATACCGGAACACCGGGAAGGTGATGCCCAGTGCACCGGCTTTTACCTGAAAGATGCCCTCCGCCCACTGCACATCGGCGCAAAAGGGGCAGAACATGAGCAGCAGACCCAACACCAGCACCACCAGCAGCAGGATGCCCACTCCTTTTAAGAGGAACAGCAGCACCGTACCGATACCAGCGAGAACACTCCACAGGACGCTCATTGGGCCGCCTCACTTTCCGTGCCCCGCACCGGGGGCAGATCTTCCAGACTGGACAGGCCGAAGCACCGCAGGAACACGTCCGTGGTGCGGAAAGCCACCGGTCTGCCAGGCAGGTCGAGACGGCCTGCCTCTTCAATGAGCCCCTTTTCCAGCAGGCCCGACACACTGGAGGAGGAATCCACGCCGCGCACCTGCTCGATGAAGGCGCGGGAGACAGGCTGGTTGTAGGCGATGACGGTCAGGGTCTCCATGGCCGCCGGGCCCAGCGGGATGGAGCGGCGGGTGTCCAGCACACGGCGGACGCACTCCGCAAATTCCGTTTTGGTGGCCAGCTGCCAATGGGTGTTCAGGTGGAGCAGGCACAGGCCGCTGTCCTCTTTCTGGCAGCGCTCGTGCAGTGCTTCCAGCGCAGATTCCACGCTGGCGGTGGGCAGCTGCAGCGCCTGGGCCAGCTTGTCGGCTCCGATGGGCTCCGCGTAGGCAAAGAGCATTGCCTCCACTGCGGCACGAATTTGTTTCTGATTCATTGCTCCTCCTTTGTGCGGTCAATGCGGCCCCGGCGCATCTTCAGCTCGCCCTCCGGGCCAAGCGTCACACGGCCGCCGCGCACCAGCTCCAGCAGTGCCAGAAAGGTGGCCACGTTGGCCCCCCGGGTCTGGCGGCGGGAAAACAGCTGGTCCATCTTTTTTACACCGCCTGCAATGAGCTGGCGCAGGATGTAGACCACCCGGCTGCTCACCGAGACCTGCGGAGCCGACACCAGCGGCTCGAACTGCTGCTGGGTGGGCATTTTGCGGACGGTGGTGCGCCCCATCAGGGCCTGCCAGCAGTCTGCCAGCACCTGCGGCGAATGGAAGAGATCATAGGTGTTGTCCCATTCCAGCCGGGCCGGGGTGCGCACGAACACGGTATATTCCTCTCCCCGCTCCCGCAGACGGGCGGCCATCCGGCGGCACTGGTCATATTCAATGAGCTGGCCGGTGAGCTCCTGCTTCATCCGCTCGCCCTCTTCACTGCGGGGCAGCAGCAGATAGCTCTTCATCTCCACCAGGTGGGCGGCCATCTCGATAAAGGCGCTGGAAATTTCAGGGTCGGTGCTCTCGGCCGATTCCACCGCGCGGGTGTACTGGTCGATGAGCTCCAGAATGGGGATGTTGTGCAGGTCCATCTTGTGCTTCTGCACCAGCGTGAGCAGCAGCTCCAGCGGGCCCTCAAAATCCTCCAGACGGAAGGTCAGTTCTTCTGCCACTCAGATCACCGTCCCGATGGCTGCATAATACGCAGAATAGGCAATCTGGTCGATGTAGCCGGTGCCGAGATCCAGCAGATCCCAGACCACATCATTGAAGGTGCCCAACACGCCATCCAGCACACCGGTCCAGACAGCCGCCAGCAGGATGACGAAGATGACGCGCTCGTACCGCATGATCTGGAAGTAGATGCGCTGGGGCAGCACCACCAGCAGGATGCGGCTGCCGTCCAGCGGCGGGATGGGGATGAGGTTGAACACCGCAAGGCCCACATCCATCATCACTAAGTATTGGAGGAAGCGGGCTGCGAAAATCGTGATCATGGTGGTAGGGGCCCAATAATACAGGATCTTCCACGCCACCATGCCGAGGTAGGCCAGCAGCAGATTGGCCGCCGGGCCTGCCAGCGCGGTGAGGGCCATGCCCCACTTGGGGTTTTTGAAATTGCGGGGGTCGGTGGAAACAGGCTTTGCCCAGCCCACCCCGGCAAAGATCATGCAGAGGGTGCCCACGAGGTCAAAGTGGCGGAACGGGTTCAGGCTGATGCGGCCCTCCCGCTTTGCGGTGGGGTCGCCCAGCAGCCAGGCGGCCAGCGCGTGGCCCGCCTCATGGAACGGGATGGCGATCAGGGTCACCAGTGCCCGGATGAGATAATACATTCCTTGTGCGGTCATTCGTTTCTCCCTCAGTTGGATTTTATCCTATTGTACTATTTTTTCGCTTTTGGGGCAAGGGTTTGGCCCTGCAAGAAAAAAGTTGCGGAAAAATCAAATTTGCTCTTGCTTTTTCTCCGCATCTCTGGTAAAATAGTCAAGCTGATTATTTTGAATTCCATACTTCACTGTAGGAGGTGCAAGTACCATGGCTAAGTGTGAATGCTGCGGCAAGGGTGTTACCTTTGGTATCAAGGTTTCCCACTCTCATCGCCGTTCCAACCGTACCTGGAAGCCGAATGTCCGTCGTGTCAAGGCGGTCGTGGAAGGCTCTCCCAAGTATATCTACGCATGCTCTCGCTGCCTGCGCGCTGGCAAGGTTACCCGCGCTGTCTAAGTAGCTGCATCTGCCGGTCACTTTGTCGAGTGGCCGGCTTTTTTGTTATCTTCTGGAGGGATCGACGATGGCTCTGCCAAATGACCCGATCATGCTGCTGAGCATGATCAACCTGAAGCTGCGGGACTTCTACCCCACTCTGGACGCGCTGTGCGAGGATCTGGATGAGGACAAGGCCGCGCTGTGTGCCAGGCTTTCCGCTGTGGGGTACGCCTATGACCCCCAGCGCAATCAATTTGTGTGACAACAGGAGGATGCTGCCATGATCCAAGGGACGTATTATAAGGAATGGAGCCGGATGCTGGGCCGCGACATGGAGTTCAAGGTCTACGGCCATGCCGGTACGCCGGTGCTGGCTCTGCCCGCGCGGGGCGGCCGCTTTTACGACTGGGAAAACAACGGGATGCCCGATGCCATTGCCCCGCTGCTGAATGAGGGCAAGGTGCAGCTGTTCTGCGCCGACAGCATCGATGCCGAGAGCCTGCTGGCCGGGGACACGGCTCCCCGCCGCCGGGCCGAGATGCAGGAAAAGTATTTCAATTACCTGACAAGCGAGCTGGCTCCCCGCATCCTGACCCTGAACGGTGCCAAAAAGGACACCCTGCTCTGGGCGGTGGGCGTGGACACCGGCGCGTATCAGGCAGTGAACTGCCGCCTGCGCCGCCCCGAGGTGTTCGCGGGTGCCATCGGCCTTTCCGGCCTGTACGATGTGCGCCGTTTCCTGGGCAATGCAGCAGATGACCTGGTCCTGCGCAATGCCCCCCTGGCCTATCTGGCAGAGGACGGCCTTGTGGACAAGAAGCTGCTGGCAAAGGCTGAGGAGAATGCCCTTCTCCTCTGTGCCGGTCAGGGTAGCTACGAGGGCGACGCACTGGTGGACACCCAGGCCATGGCCGATGCACTGACCGACTGCGGCCTGCCCGTGCATCTGGAAGTGTGGGGCAGCGATGTCTCCCACGACTGGTACTGGTGGGGCAAGGAGCTGAATCTCTTTGCCGCCCGTGTGTTCGGCTGATGGAGGTGCAGGATGCCTGAATTCATTCTTGGTGCACGCGGCCACGATTTTGGCCGCCATGACCCCGAGACCCTCTTTTCCTCCATCGGGCAGGCAGGCTTTGCCTGCACCCAGCTGGCCTTTCCCAAGGCGGTGGAGGGCGTAAAGAGCTATGCCGATGTGACTCCTGCGCTGGTGGAGCGTGCAAGAGCAGCTGCGGCAGCGTCCGGCGTGGGCATTGCTGTAGACGGCACCTATGTGGAGCTGAGCTATGCCGACGAGGACAAGCGCCGTGCCGAGGTGGCAAAGGTGCTGAGCCAGATCCCTGTTGCCAAGGCGCTGGGTGCAGGCTGCATGGGCAGCGAGACCACCAACATGGCCAAACAGCCCGGTGTGACCCGGAAGGAGGCGCAGGAAGCGCTCCTGCGCAGTCTGGGCGAGATCCTGCCCGCCTGCGAGGAGCAGGGAGTGCTCTTTGCCGTGGAGTGCGTCTACTACCATGCCATGAATACCCCCGAGGCGGTGCGGATGGTGCTGGACACCATGGCAAGCCCCAACCTGCGCGTCATCTGCGATTTTGCCAACTATGTGGACCCGGAGGCCGCGTCTGTGGATGCACAGCGCCGCATCTGGGATAAGGTGGGCAGCTGGTACGGCGACAAGATCACGGCGGTCCATTTCAAGGGCCAGAACTTCCAGCCGGATGGAACGCTCTATTCCACCAGTCTGGAGGATTCCTGTGTGGACTACGCCGGCGGCTTTGAGATGCTGCGGCAGATGCCGCAGGCTTCCCTGCCCGTGCTGCGGGAGGAAGCTGTGCCCACCCGCGCCGCAAGCGACCTTGCCTTTATGCGCAGATTCGCCTATTGATCGTTTTGGATGCTTCAAAGGCTCTGTTCCCCGTTTGGGGCGCAGGGCCTTTTGTTTTATCTTCCGTATTCATAAAAAGTTCACAATAATACCCCCCAGCCCTACTTGCAGAAACAAGACAGCCGTGCTATAATGCAGCTATGGAGCAAGATACCCCCAAGGGGTAACGAAAGGAGAATAGACATGAGCGATGTGAACAAGATCCCGGAGGGAAGCTGCCCCCACTGCTCCCCCGCCCCGGCAGAAGAGCCCTGCTGCACCCCGGCTGAGGGAAGCACCGGCTGCGGCTGCCGCCACAAGCAGCGCACCGAGGAGGAGTACAAGCACCTCATCACCCGGCTGAACCGCATCGAGGGCCAGATCCGGGGCATCCGGAGCATGGTGGAAAAGGACGTGTACTGCACGGATATTCTGGTGCAGGCCGCTGCCGCTAGAAGTGCCCTGAACGGTTTTACCCGGGAGCTGATCGACCAGCACCTGAGCACCTGCGTGGCTGAGGACCTAAAAAACGGCGGTGAGGAGAAGCTGCAGGAGTTTTTGTGGATCCTGAACAAGCTCGTTTGATCCCATTCACGCAGCGTTTTTTATCGGAGGGAAACAATGGAACAGTATACTGTTACGGGCATGAGCTGCGCGGCCTGCTCTGCCCGGGTGGAAAAGGCCGTAAAAGCTGTGCCCGGCGTGACCAGCTGTTCGGTGAGCCTGCTGACCAACTCCATGGGAGTGGAGGGCACCGCCAGCGCCTCGGCCATCGTCAAGGCAGTGCAGGAGGCAGGCTACGGCGCAAGCCCCAAGGCTGCTGCCGCCGAGACCCCCAGCGCCGAGCTGGATGCACTGGCTGACCACGAAACACCCAGACTGAAGAAACGGCTCATCGCATCACTGGTCTTTCTGGCGGTGCTGATGTATTTTTCGATGGGCCACATGATGTGGGGCTGGCCGCTCCCCCACTGGTTCGACGGCAACCACGTTGCCATGGGTCTGGTCCAGCTGCTGCTGGCGGGCATCGTAATGGTCATCAACCAGAAGTTCTTCATCAGCGGCTTCAAGGGCCTGCTCCACCGTGCCCCCAACATGGATACACTGGTGGCGCTGGGTTCCTCGGCCAGCTTTCTCTGGAGCACCTACGCCCTGTTCGCCATGACCCGCGCCCAGGTAGACGGCAACGACGCGCTCGTCATGCACTACATGATGGAGCTCTACTTTGAATCTGCCGCCATGATCCTGACCCTGATCACCGTGGGCAAGATGCTGGAGGCCCGCTCCAAGGGCAAGACCACCGACGCGCTCAAGAGCCTGATGAAGCTGGCCCCTCAGACCGCCACCCTGCTGCGGGAGGGGGCCGAAGTGACTGTGCCCATTGCACAGGTGAAAAAAGGCGACCTCTTTGTGGTGCGCCCCGGTGAGAACATCCCGGTGGACGGCCTTGTGCTGGAAGGTTCCAGCGCCGTGAATGAGAGCGCCCTGACCGGCGAGAGCATCCCGGTGGACAAGGCTGCGGGAGACAAGGTCAGCGCCGCCACCACCAACCAGTCCGGTTTCCTGAAGTGCGAAGCCACCCGTGTGGGCGAGGATACCACGCTGGCCCAGATCATCCGGATGGTCAGCGATGCCGCCGCCACCAAGGCCCCCATTGCCAAGATCGCCGATACCGTTTCCGGCTTTTTTGTGCCTGCAGTCATCTCTATTTCGGTGCTGACCACCCTGGTCTGGCTGCTGCTGGGCCGGGAATTCGGCTATGCGCTGGCCCGGGGCATCTCGGTGCTGGTCATCAGCTGCCCCTGTGCGCTGGGTCTGGCAACGCCTGTGGCCATCATGGTGGGCAACGGTCTGGGGGCCAGGAACGGCATCCTGTTCAAAACTGCCGCCTCGCTGGAAGCTGCAGGCCGCACCCAGATCGTGGCGCTGGACAAGACCGGCACCATCACCAGCGGCGAACCCCGGGTCACCGACATCCTGCCAGCAAAGGGCGTTTCCGAGAGTGAGCTGCTGACGCTGGCGGCCTCGCTGGAGCAGAAGAGTGAGCACCCGCTGGCCAAGGCAGTGCTGGCCTATGCCGAGACAGAGACCATCGCCTGCCCCGATGTGACCGATTTTGCCGCCCTGCCCGGCAATGGCCTTTCCGCCCGGCTGGACGGCATGGAGATCTACGGCGGCAATGCGGAGTTCATCGCCGCCAAGGCATCCGTACCCGCCGAACTCCAGGCCGAAGCCGCCCGACTGGCCGCTGAGGGCAAAACGCCCCTCTTCTTTGGTGGTGCAGGCCGCCTGATGGGCGTGATCGCCGTGGCGGACACCCTCAAGGAGGACAGCCCCCGCGCCATCCGTGAGCTGCAGAACATGGGCATCCGGGTGGTCATGCTGACCGGCGACAACCAGCGCACCGCCGATGCCATTGGCCGGCAGGCGGGCGTGGACGAGGTCATTGCAGGCGTTCTGCCCGACGGCAAGGAGGCCGTGATCCGCAGGCTGCAGGAGAACGGCAAGGTGGCCATGGTGGGCGACGGCATCAACGATGCCCCCGCCCTGACCCGTGCGGACACCGGTATCGCCATCGGTGCCGGTACCGATGTTGCCATTGACGCAGCCGATGTGGTCCTGATGAACTCCCGGCTCTCCGATGTGCCCGCCGCCATCCGGCTGAGCCGCGCCACCCTGCGCAACATCCACGAAAACCTGTTCTGGGCGTTTATCTACAACATCATCGGCATCCCGCTGGCTGCCGGTGTGTTCATCCCCTTCGGCCTGACCCTGAACCCCATGTTCGGGGCTGCGGCCATGAGCCTTTCCAGCTTCTGTGTCGTGAGCAATGCCCTGCGGCTGAACCTGTTCGACCTGCACAGCACCAAACACGACCGCAAACCCAAGTCTGCCGCCCTGCCCGCTGCCCCCGTGCAGCCTGCAGCGGCTAAAAATACTGCCGAACCTGTTTCGGCTCCCGTTGTCAAGGAGGACAATGCCATGAAAAAGACCCTGCATGTTGAAGGTATGATGTGCGGCCACTGCGAGGCCCGCGTGAAAAAGGCGCTGGAAGCCCTGCCCGCCGTGGACGAGGCCGTGGTCAGCCACGAGGCCGGTACCGCCATCGTCACCCTGAACGCCGAAGTTTCCGACGCAGACCTGAAGAAGGCTGTTGAGGATCAGGATTACAAGGTGACCGGCATCGAATAACGGATGCGCAAAAAGCAGCGCCCTGTTTCCCATTGCGGGAGACAGGGCGCTGCTGCTTTTTCTGGATTCTTTGGGGATTGGGATCACACCCAGCTGAGGATGCTTTTGTGTTCAGACTCGTACTGCTTCAGCGCAATGGCCTGCTGGTAAGCATCCAGCACCTGCTGGGCGAAATGCTCTGCCGAGTAGCGGGCGGCGGTGGCCAGAGCGTTCTGGTGCAGCTGCCCGCGCAGGGCGGGGTCCGAGATGATGGTGTTCAGTGCCGATGCAAACTCGGCTTCGTCCTTCCACTGCCAGCCGTTGAAGCCGTTTTCCACCACGCCATCCAGGCAGGGGTCCGCACGGCAGAGCACCGGCAGACCGCAGGCCATGCCCTCGAAGTAGGTCAGACCCTGGGTCTCGCTCTGGGAGGCGCTGACGAAGATATCGCCCACGCGGTACCACCGGGGCACCTCATCGGGCTTGACCATGCCCACAAAGCGGACACGGTCGGTCAGCTTCAGCTCCTTTGTCAGTGCTTCCAGGTCAGGCCGGGCGGGGCCGTCGCCCACAAACACCAGCCACGGGCGGCTCTGCTCCGGCTGTGCCGCCAGCAGACGCACCAGCTGGGCATGGTTCTTCTCGGCAGCCAGACGGCCCAGCGAGAGCAGGACGGTATCCCCTTCCGGGATGCCCAGCTCTGCCCGCATCCTGGCCTTTTCCTCGCCGTTGTCCTTCGCCGGGCCAAAGGCGGTCAGGTCGATGCCGGTGGGCACTGTGAGCACCGGGCAGCTGACCCCGTAGCGGTTGAGCATGGCGCGCACCTTTTCGGTGGGGGCCAGCATGAGGGAGCAATAGCCCGAGAGGATGCGGGTGGCCTTTTCGGCGGTCATCCGGCCCAGACGCTCACTGAAGAAAAGGTACTGGGTATAATCCTCGTAGACAGTATGGTAGGTATGTACCACCGGGCAGTGACACCGGCGGGCCACCCGCTGTGCCAGCATAAAGGTAGAAAACTCGCTTTGCGTATGGATGACCTCCGGGCCCCAGGCTTCCAGCTCGTCCAGCCAGTGGGAGATGGGCAGAGCGCCCGCCGCACTGATCCGCACGCCCGGGTAGACCCGCTCCGCGCTGATGCTGCCCACATACAGGATACCGTTTTCCTCATGGGAATGGCCATTCTGGGCAAGGGTCACCACCCGCACGTCATGGCCCAGTGCCAGCAGCTGGTGGTACAGCAGCTCCACCGAGCGCACCACACCGTTGACCATTGGGGACCATGTATCTGATGCAAGAAGAATTTTCATTGGAACACCTCAGATTACCGCATAGAATAGGGGTTATGTTCTCTGTTCTATCCTTAATACGTTTCAGAGCCGCAGAATCTTGCAGATCCGCCCTGATTTTTCAAAATTTTTCCGGTTTCACCACCGAGACCGTCTCCACGCCGTAGGCTGCGAAAAGCTCCAGCGCCGCCGGGCCGATCACCTCGCCGCTGACGACAATGGGGATGGCGGGCGGACAGGAAACGGTGGGCAGAGCGCAGACCCTGCCCAGCGCAGACCCTGCCGGGATGGTCTCCTGCGGGGCAAACACGGCCTGCCGCACGGTCAGGCGCGGCTCCGCCTGCCGGGCCAGCGCACAAAACGCCTCCCGGTGCTCGGCAGGGGATTCTGCCGGGGGGATGCCCCGTGCACAGAGTTCTGCCAGAGCCGCCTCCAGCCGGGCCATGTCCTCCGCCGGGTTCTCCGGGGTGAACATCAGCACAAGGTAGCGGGGGTCGGCATATTCGCACTCCATCCCGTTTTGCCGCAGATGGTCGGCCAGTGCCTGCCCGGTCAGGCCCAGCGCCGCTGCGTCCAGCGTCAGCTTCATGGGTTCCCGGGCGGGACCGTCCAGTGCCAGCGGCAGGGCCGTGCCCTGTGCGGCAGCCAGCGCGTTCAGGCGGGCACGCAGAGCGGCCAGCCGGTCACAGCACTCCTGCAGGCGTGCCGGGTAATCGGTGGAAAGCAGCCGGTTGCAGGCATCGAGAGACTGCAGGATCAGATAAGACGGGCTGGTGGAGCCGAACAGCGCCAGCGCGTTGCGCACGGTACTTTCCTCCTGCACGGGGGCCTTGGGGCCCAGATGCAGGTAGGCTCCCCCGGTAAGCACCGGCAGGGTCTTGTGGCCAGAGTCACAGCAGGCCGCCGCGCCCAGGTCGATGGGGTGGCGGCTCCCGCCGGGCAGAAAGCGCAGGTAGGCCCCGTGGGCGTTATCCACCAGCAGGGGCACGCCGTGAGCATCGCAGACGGCAGAGAGAGCCGCGATGTCCTGCATCCCACCCAGGTAATCCGGGCTGGTCAGGTAAACGCCAAAGGGTGCTCTCCCCTGCCCGGCCAGCTCCTCAAGGGCGGCGGAAAGGGCCTGCACCGTTACCGGGCAGCTGCACAGTGCGCCGGTATCCTCCGGCGCGGGCCAGAGCCACCGGATGTCGAAGTCCAGCAGAGCCGCCGCATAGAGCAGGGCTTTGTGGGCATTGCGGGCCGCCAGCAGCACCGGGCGCTTGCCGGTGCGGGGCGCTCCCTGCAAAGCAAGGCAGAGCATGGCCCGGATGCACTGGGAAGAACCCTCGGTGCTGTAATAGGTGTGGGTCGTGCCGAACAGCCGGGTGGCGTTGGCCTCGCTCTGCGCGATGATGCCTTCGGCCTCGTAGAGCTCATCGGCCCCCCGGATCTCGGTGATATCCCACGGCTCACAGCCCAGCAGGCTTTGCCCCTTATGCCCCGGCATGTGGAGCCGGGCGGTGCCGGACTGGGCGTACCGCCGCACAAAATCGACGATGGGGGTGGTCATTTATTCGCAGGCCTCGCCGTCGGCGCAGGCATTGCAGGTGGAGCCCAGCTGGATGGGCACTTCGATGCCCTGCGCGGCCAGCTCCTGATTCTGAGCCACCTGGATCATAATGGCGCACTCCATCCGCTTGCGGAACAGCTCACAGCCGTACTCGTACACGCCGGTAATGCTGCCGGTTGCGTGGTAGGAGTTGGCTGCACAGCCGCCGGAGCAGTAGAGCTTTGCCCAGCAGTCCTGGCACTCCTTACGGGCGTAGGCGTTGCAGTGCTTGAACTCGTCCCGGACTGCCGTGTTGGTGACACCCTTCCAGATATCGCCCATCAGGTACTTGGGATCGCCCACGAACTGATGGCAGGGATACAGATCGCCCCAGGGGGTCACAGCCATGTACTCGGTGCCGGAGCCGCAGCCCGAAATGCGCTTGTAGATGCAGGGGCCGCCGGTCAGGTCGATCATGTAGTGGTAGAAGGTGAAGCCGCGGCCCTCACGGTTCCGCTTGATCATCTCCTTGGCCAGGATCTCATACTGCTCCTTCAGGATGGGCAGATCTGCCTCGGTCAGAGCGCTGGGGTCACTGGGGTCGCAGACCACGGGCTCCATGCTCAGCTCGGTAAAGCCCAGATCTGCCATGTGGAAGATATCGTTGGTGAAGTCGGTGTTGTAGTGGGTAAAGGTGCCGCGCATGTAGTAGCCCTTATCGCCGCGCTTCTTCACGAACTCCTGGAACTTGGGCACGATGGTATCGTAGCTGCCATGGCCGGCGTAATCCTTGCGGAAGCGGTCGTGGACTTCCTTGCGGCCGTCCAGGCTCAGGACCACGTTGTGGCACTCCTTGTTGCAGAAGTCGATGACATCATCGTCAATGAGCATGCCGTTGGTGGTCATGGTGAAGCGGAAGTTCTTATTGTGGATCTTCTCCTGCTCACGGCAGTAGGCCACCAGCTTCTTGACCATATCAAAGTTCATCAGAGGCTCGCCGCCGAAGAAGTCCACCTCGAGGTTGCGGCGGCTGCCGGAATTCTCGATGAGGAAATCCATTGCACGCTTGCCCACCTCAAAGCTCATCAGGGCACGCTCGCCCTGATAGCGGCCCTGCGAGGCAAAGCAGTAGGAGCAGTTCAGGTTGCAGGTGTGGGCCACATGCAGGCAGAGGGCCTTGACCACGGTGTTGCGGTTCTTGAAATCGAACGCGAGGTTCTCATAGGTATCGGGGCTCCACAGCTTGCCGGATTCCTTCAGGCTTGCCACGTCATCAATGCACTGGCGCAGGTCGGCCTCGGTCACGTCCTCACGGTCGCCGTACTTTGCCATCATGGCGGCAACGATCTCGTCGGCGGTGTGGTCGGGGTACATGGCAATGACATCATACGCCACCTCATCCACCACATGCACCGAGCCGCTGCAGGTATCCAGCACGATGTTATAGCCGTTCAATTGATACTGATGTACCATTTTATTCTCCATTCCATTGTTACATAAAAAAATGCCGCCCGGCAAAGGCGGCATCCGATTTGCAGAAATTACTTGTTGCTGTTCTCGCACTTCTGGTTAGCCACGCCGCAGGAAGTCTTGCAGGCAGACTGGCAGGAAGTCTGGCACTCGCCGCAGCCACCGGTCACAACGCTCTTGGTCAGGTCACGAGTAGCGATCGTCTTAATACGTTCCATAATTAAAAACCTCTCTAGCTCCAAATAGTTGATACGCAGAACCACCTGCGCATTGTTATCTTGATATAGGATAGCACGGTTCAGGGATTCTGTCAAGATTTTTGTCGCATCTTCTGTGGGCAGTATTTTGTAAGCTGTACAAAGACGAAGCCTTACCCCACCGGCTGATACTTTTCCAATATTGTATGCAGCCCCAGCTCCCGGGCCTTGCCCAATAAGTACCGGTAGCGGGCCAGAAGGGCCTGCCGCTCATAGATGTGCTGTTCGATGAGGTCGGTGTCCACCTCAAGGTCGAACATCATCTCGTTCCGGTGCAGGCAGAACAGGCACTCTTTCAGCTCCTCCTCCAGCTCCGGGTGGTAGCGCTCGTGTTCGGTGTCCCGCGGGATGCGGGGCGAAAGCAGGGTCTTTTCCTTTTGCGTGGTCTGGGTCATGGCAGTTCCTCCTCTTTGTGCGTCTTTGCTTCTTCTGATTTCCAGTATATGCAAAGAGCATGAGAAGGATGACGGAATCAAGCAGCCCGCAAGAACTCCTGCGAAAGTGCGTCTTTTTTCCGATTTCTGCAAAAAATTTCAAAAAAGCGCTTGACAAAGCGGCGCTTTTTCCGTATAATAGCACACGTTGAGCGGCTCACCCCGCAAGACAGACCCAAGCTGATGGGGATTTGCATAGTGGTAGTGCGGTAGACTCTGACTCTACTTGTGGGAGTTCGATTCTCTCATCCCCAACCAAAAAGACATCCGAACACTCCGGATGTCTTTTTTTGTCGTATCCGGGTTATGGAGTGCACTCCGCCCTTGCACACGAGAGGAGTATTGGACATGGAAAACATCAAGAAAAACTTCGGTTTTGGCTGTATGCGCCTGCCCTTGAAGGATGGTGAGATCGATCTGGCCGAAACCAGCCGGATGGTCGATTATTTTCTGGAGCAGGGCTTCAACTACTTCGACACGGCCCACGGCTACCTTCAGGGCCGGAGCGAGACGGCGCTGAAGGCCTGCCTGACCAGCCGCTACCCCCGCGACAGCTACATCCTGACCGACAAGCTGACCGGCAGCTTCTTCAAAACTGAGGCTGACATCCGTCCCTTTTTCCAGAGCCAGCTGGAAGCCTGCGGTGTGGACTATTTTGATTTCTACCTGATGCACGCCCAGAGTGCAACGTTTTACCAGCATTTCAAAAAATGCCGGGCCTATGAGACCGCTTTTGCGCTGAAGGCCGAGGGCAAAATCAAGCATGTGGGCATCTCCTTCCACGATCATGCCGAGGTACTGGAGCAGATCCTGACTGACTACCCGGAGATCGAGGTGGTGCAGATCCAGTTCAACTATGTGGACTACGACGACCCCGCCGTGCAGAGCCGCAAGTGCTATGAGGTCTGCCGCAGGCACGGCAAGCCCGTGCTGGTCATGGAGCCTGTGAAGGGCGGCAACCTGGTCAACCTGCCCGAAGAGGCCCGGAAGGTGCTGGACGAGCTGCACGGCGGCAGCCCAGCCAGCTACGCCATCCGCTTTGCGGCGGGCTTCCCCGGCATGATGATGGTGCTCTCCGGCATGAGCAGCATGGAGCAGATGAAGGATAACCTCAGCTACATGAAGGACTTCCAGCCCCTGAACGAGACCGAGCTGGAAGCCGTGAAGAAGGTGCAGTCGATCTTCTGCGGCATGAACCTGATCCCCTGCACCGCCTGCCGCTACTGCACCGACGGCTGCCCCAGGCAGATCGCCATCCCCGACCTGTTCGCCGTAATGAACACCAAGCAGATCTATCACGACTGGAACGCCGACTTTTACTATAATAATGTCTATACCGGCGCAGGCCGCCGGGCATCTGACTGCATCCAGTGCGGCAGGTGCGAAAAGGCCTGCCCTCAGCACTTGCCCATCCGCAGACTGCTGACTGAGATCGCCGCGGAATTTGAAAAGCAGTAAGTAAAAAGAGCGATACAGCAAACGCTGTATCGCTCTTTTTACGTTAACGGTGATTAATAATTCAGACCGAAGCCGCTGCGGTAGTAGTTGCCGTCGGCATCGCAGTAGGCGTAGCTGCCGCCCTTGACGTTGGCGAGGATGGCGGGATCGATGTACTGATCCTTATCGTAACCGGGCACATCGTTGGGAGAGGCGCAGATCTCGCGCACCACACCGTCGATCTCCTGCTCGGTGATGGCAATAACGGCGGGGTCAGAGACCATGGTCAGGCTCAGCTTGCCGGTTGGGGCAAAGTCGCCGCTGATGACATCGACCTGAGCGTTCAGGGCGTTGTTCAGGGCAACGGCGCTGACGGTGTACTGGATGGTCAGTGCGTCGCAGTAGGGCTCCAGCTTGTCCAGCAGCCAGGGGTTGCAGACCACGCAGGTGCCAACCACCTTGCCGCCGCGGGCATGGATGGCATCGGCCAGTTCCTTGATCTTTTCCACGTCCTTCAGGGTGACAACGGTGACCTTGTTGCCGGTCTTTTTCTGGCTCTTGTTGCGCTCGCGCTCGTCGGTGACGATCTCGCCCATCTCGATGACGGGCATTGCGTACTGGTTGAACACCAGACCGTTGCTGATGGGCCAGACGTGCAGGTAGAGCACATCGGCTTCCTCCGGGGTGGCCACCACGGTGTAGCCCTTCTTCTCAAAGGCTTCCGTCAGGGTCTTGCGCAGAGCGGCATCCTCGTCCGTGTTGCCCAGACCGGCACCCATGGCCTGTGCCATCTGTGCAAAGCCGGAGTCCACACCCTTGAAGGTGACGATACAGACCTTCTGGCTCTTGGCCAGAGGCAGGAGCTTCTCGTGGTTCTTGACCAGAACAACGGCCTTCTGGTTGGCCTCGTAAGCCTTCTTCTTGGCACCATCGAAGTTGTCCACGCGGGCCTGATCGGCCTTGTCGGGGTCGAGGTAGGGGTTATCCACCCGCTTGGTGCGGAACAGGCTCAGCAGACGATTGTAGCTGGCGCGGTCCAGATCCGCCTTGGGCAGCAGACCGTCCTCCACAGCCTTGACGATGTTCTCGGGGTCGGTGTTGCCGCCGATGACATCGGTACCGGCAGAGATGGCCTTGGCGTAGCGCTCAGGCTCGGTGAGGTTCTCCACGCCGTAGATCTGAACGGTGGTGATGCCGGAGTCAGAGTTGACATAGCCGTCAAAGCCCATCTTGTTCCGGGCCAGATCGGTGATCAGCTCCTTGCTGTAAGCGCTGGGCACTTCCTCGGTGCTGGTCACCTCGCCCCGGTAGGTCTGGGGCACAGCACGGCCATCGGTGGCAATACGGGAGTAGTCCGGCATGATGGAAGAGACCTTGTGGTCAAAGGCGCGCTGGAACGGGGGCAGATGATACTTTTCCATAGAGCCGGGGGTGCGGTAGATGCGCCACTGGCCGATGGGCACATGGGGCTCAAAGCCGTTCTCAGAGGGGGCATCGCCGGGGAAGTGCTTGATGGTCAGAACAACAGAACCCTCGTTCAGGCCGTTGTCGCCATCCTGATAGCCCTTGACCAGAGCCTCGGCAATATCGCTGGTGACATCGGGACGCTCGCCATAAGTACCGGAGGTACGGGGCCAGCGGGGGTCAGAGGTCACATCGACCTGAGGGCCGTACATGATGTTCAGGCCCTCGGCCTTCATCATCTTGCGGTCGGTCTGGGCCATCTCATAGACCATGTCGGTGTTGCCGTCGCCAATGACAGCCGCGCCGATGCCCAGAGAGTCCGGGTAACCGATGTTGATGGGGTTGGTGTGGAGAGAGTACGGAATGGCCACGCCGCCCTTGCAGGCCTCGTATTCCAGCATCTGGGTGCCGGCGTTGTGGTACAGGGCCACCATGCCGGCCTCGCAGCGCATGTCACCGCGGTAAACACCGGCGGCAATGTGCTTTTCCAAAACGTGACTGTCATCAATGCTGACGGTCATGCCGGGCAGAGGGCCGGGCATGGGCTTTTCCCCGGGGTTGTGGTGCTTGTAGATCTTGCCCAGCTCCAGCTTGCCTTCGGCGTTGGTGGCCTCGGCACGGGTGGGCACCACAGGGCTGTTGAACAGGGTGTTCAGCACAAGGCCTGCCTGCTGATCCAGCCGCAGGTGCTTGACCATATCCTCAGCGCGCTGCTCAGGGCTCAGCCGCCAATCCTTGTAGGGGGCCAGCTCGCCGCTGTTGTCCAGATCCTTAAAGTACAGGCCGTCCTTGACGATCACGCCGCAGGTGGTCACACCGATGTCGGGGCCGTTGACGTTGTGGAAGATGACCGGCTCAAGGTACTGGTCAATGATCTGCTCGCCCTCTTCCAGAGCGTAGGGTGCAGGGATCACGCCGTCCTTGGCCTCTGCCCACTGGTCAGCGCTGGTATACCGTGTCTGCATAATGTTTCTCCTTTGTCTCTGTGCCTGCCACAGCACAGCTGATATATTACGTGCCTGTTTATTATACTTCCAGCGCAGATCGTTCGCAAGCAAACAAATAAAAAAAGCTACAAACTTTGGCGTAGTATACAAGGATGCTCTGCCGGATTTGTGCAACTTTCCCCTATCCTGATCCACAAACCGGGTTCGTTTCCTGCTGACAATGCTGCTTAAAAATAACCCTCTCCGTCAACGCCGCAGGCTTTGACAGAGAGGGTTGTATCCTTAATTGATCAGATCATCTGGATGCGGCCTGCGCCGTACGGATCCTCGTAATTGATCAGGTAGCCGGGGTAATCGGCCAGCGGGCTGTTGGCGCTTGCCAGATGCGGCAGACCGTTGGCATCCACGCCGCCGAACATAGCTGCGTAGCTGGACATGACAAGATAGTCCTCAGAGACATAGTCTTTGATGAGAGTCGCGCCATCGAACATGGCAAAGCCATCGCCCAGATTGCGCAGGGTGTAGTTCATGCCGGCCAGAGCGTAGGTGGCGTTCGGGTCAAGGGGCTGATAAGTACCGGTGGTCTTGTCGTAGATCTCCACATTGCTGACACGCGGGGTGGCGGCGCTGCCGGTCCAGACATTCTTGTCGTTGGTCTGAACGGTGTTGGGGGTCCCAGTGTGGATCGTGTACCTGGCACCTGCCACCTGCAGGAAGCCACCGTTCTCCTTGCCCTCAGCACCGGCAAAGCGGGCACCAAACTCCAGAGCGTCCTGGATCTGCTGGCCGGTCACGGACATCAGGCAGGCCACGTTGCCAAAGGGGCTGACGGTCTTGCAGGTCTTGAAGCTCCAGGGGCCAGCCTCCACATCGGTGCGGATGCCGCCGCCGTTCATAATGGCGATATCACAGTGGAGCTCCTCGATCTCGTTGAAGTAGGTGTAGATGCCGTCGGCCACGAAGTCGCCGAGGTTGGTCTCGCCGGAGCGGATGCGGCGCTTGCCGGTGGCGGGATCGTTGATGTAGAATTTGGTATCGCCCACTGCGATCTCCTCGCCCAGCATATCGTCCACTGCGCTGATCCAGTTGGAGGCAGTGGCGGCCACGGCAGCATCCAGACCCTCGTAGGTGTCGATGAGCTCAGTGGTGATGGTGCCGTCCGCGCCCACGGTCATCTTGCCGATGTTCTTGAAGTAAGAACCGGTCTGGGTCAGGGTGACTGCCTTGCCGGAAGCATCAGTGACCTGCTTGTTGGCCATCACGGTGTGGGAGTGGCCGTCGATGAAGGCGGTGAAGCCGTGGGTGTGTGCAATGACTTCCTCACTGGTCCAGGGAGAGGAGGAGGGGTCAACGCCCAGATGGCCCAGACCGATGATGGTGTCAGCGCCCCAGAACTCAGCCTTGTCGATGGCTTCCTGAACGGCATCGTAGAGCTTCTGGCCGTCCTCGCCGCCCAGAATGTCGTAGATGTACTTGGTCTGGGCATCGTTCATAAAGTAGGCCGGGGTGGACTTGGTGAAGGTCTCGGGGGTGGTCACGCCCACAAAGGCGATCTTGCGGCCGCCCACAAAGAAGAACTTGACGCTGGGCAGGACGTTGAAGCCGGTGCGCAGATCGACCCAGTTGCAGGAGACATAGGGGAAGTCGGCTTCCCGGATCACCGCCTTGGCACGGGCCATGCCGTAGTCGAACTCGTGGTTGCCGGGGGTGGCCAGATCGTAACCGGCCTCGTTCATCAGCTCGATGATGGTAGCGCCGTCATCCATGGAGCCGTAAGCGGTGCCCTGGATATGGTCACCTGCATCCACCAGCAGCACATCCCGGCCGGTGTCCTCGATGCTCTTTTTCAGGGCAGCAATGGCGGCATAGGTGGGCTTGGGGGACTTGTTGTCGATATAGGTGTGGACATCGTTGGTGTAGAGGATGGTCACATCCGCTTTGTCACCAAAGAAGCAATTGGTCTCCTCCGCAAAGGCGGCGGGTGCACCGACAGAAACTGCGGTCAGTGCCGTGGCAGCACCGGCAGCCTTGATAAAGCTGCGGCGGGTAATGAACTGTTTCACAGGGAAAGACCTCCTTTGATTCAATACGCTCTTTCAGCCCTCTCCTTCCATGCTGTGCAGCGTTGTTTTCCCTTTTGGGGAGCGGACGTGCTTCTGCAGAACAGAAAGGGTACATTGTTACCTAAATCTTAACATAGAACCCCAGTTTCCGCAAGGGATTTTTGTAAAATTCGTGTCAAGGAATCCCACCATAGTCATACTGTTTTGGTAAAACGTTTGAAAATTCCGAGAAAAAGGGCAAAGCCCCGCATCCCATGGAAAGGATGCAGGGCTTTGCCGCATTCAGAAAAGAGGGTCAGAGGATCGGGGGACGATTCTCAGACAGCATCAAATGGCATGGTATTCCTTGAGGAACTTCTCAAGGTCGGTGCCCTCGATCTTCTTGAGCACTTCCTTGAGGGCCACCCGCTGGATGAAGGGCAGATCCATATCGGTGATCTTCTTGCCGTCACGCAGTTTGACCGTTGCATCGATCAGGCTGCGGACATCATAGGTGCTGCCCCAGACCTCGGGCACGCCGCGGTCGATGTTGAGCAGGGTGTAAACCGCTTCCATACCGGTGCGCATGGAGTACTCGGTGGTGAAGATGGTGTCACGGCCGGTCTCGGCAAACTGGCCCAGGAAGGCGAAGTTGACAGCGCCCTGGGGCACGATGTCGGGGCGGTCGCCGAAGGCACGGGGCATGAAGAAGGCATCGATATAGGGCATCATCACAGGCACGGTGTTGGCGCTGTGCTCAGCCAGCTCGGCAATGTCCTCCTCGGGCACGCCGATGTGGTACAGCCACTCCATGCAGATCTCGCGGCCGGTGCAGTCGCGCATGGGCTTCTTGACGTAATCGCCGGGCTTGTCGCTGAACAGACCGTAGACCCAGACGCAGAGCTGGTTCTTGGGCTGGTCACGGAACTGCTGCTGGCGGTTCAGGGTCCAGCTGAGCAGCCAGCTGGAATCCTTGACTGTGACGATGCCGCCGGTGACGGTGTGGCCGCTGAAGGGGTCACGCTTGCAGATCTTCTTGATATACTGGGGGATCTTGTCGTCCAGGGTGGTGATGGTGGCGCTTTCCCAGTTGGACAGCTCCGGCTGAGAGCAGAACTTTTCGGGATGGCCGAAGGAGGGGTCCTGTGCGGCGATCTTCTTCCACAGATCCCAGCCGTTGCCCGGCCTGATGGTGGGATCAAAGCCCGCGGCCTTGTCCTGAGAGCCGATGGTGCAGCTCTCCACGCAGCCGCCGTTGGTGATGAAGAGCAGGTCGTTCTCGGTGAGGTCGATGGTCCTGCTCTCACCCTTGTGGTCCACGGTCACGCTGCTGGCCTGCTTTTTGCCGTCCTCGATCCGGAACTGGACATCGGTGACCTTGGTCTCGTACTGGAAGTCCACACCGTGATCCTTCAGGTAGGTGACCATGGGCAGGATGATGGATTCATACTGGTTGTAGCGGGTAAAGCGCAGGGCGGTGAAATCGGGCAGACCGCCGATGTGGTGGATATAGCGCTTGAGGTAGAGCTTCATTTCCAGTGCGCTGTGCCAGTTCTCAAAGGCGAACATGGTGCGCCAGTACATCCAGAAGTTGGAGGAGAACACCTCATCGTCAAAGATATCGGTGATCTTTTTATCCTGCAGCTGCTCGTCCGGGGTGAAGAAGAGCTTCATGATCTCCATGGCACCCTGATCGGAGATGGCGAACTTGCCATCGGTGTGGGCATCCTGGCCGCGGTTGACGGTGGCACGGCAGAGGGACTTGTTGGGGTCCTCCTTGTTCAGCCAGTAATACTCGTCCAGCACGCTGGCTCCCTCGGTCTCCAAAGACGGGATGGAGCGGAGCAGATCCCACATGACCTCGAAATGGTTGTCCATCTCACGGCCGCCGCGCATGACATAGCCGATATCGTACTTGTAGCCGTCGCAGGCACCGCCGGGCAGCGGGTCCTTCTCAAACACATGGATGTGGTCGCCCTGCATCTGGCCGTCACGGACCAGGTAGCAGGCGGCAGTCAGGGCCGCCAGACCGGAGCCGATGAGGTAAGCAGATTTATTGTCAACGCCCTCAGGCTTTTTGGGGTGTGCAAATGCTTCGTAGTTGCCACTGGAATAATACATACTGGGAACCTCCTGTAAATCGTATTGGGAAGACCGCGTTCATGGTTCTGTGTCGTCTTCCCTTTCGTTGTGCTTAGTATACCCCAGTGGTTTTTCCAGAACAACAAACAAATCCTGAACAGTGTATAAAATTTATACAAAACACAACCATTGTCGGAAATATGGAGAAAGTGTGTATAACCCCGCACGAAAAAGCGCCCGCTTCCGAAGAAGCAGGCGCTTTTGAACGTTCATTGATTATTTTGTTTCAGGTGCCACCTCAAAATCGACCTTGCCAAGGTTGATATCGGCGCGGACGATGGTGATCATCATGCTGTCGCCCAGGCTCCAGGTCTTGCCGGAGGCGGGGTCAGAAAGGCGGATGCCCTCGGTGAGGGTGGTGCCGGTGGCGGTCAGGCTGGAAGCAGGCACAAAGCCCTCCACGCCGTTCTCCAGCTCCACGAAGATGCCGCGCTGGGTCACGCCGGAGATGATGCCCTCGTAGCACTCACCCAGATGGCGGCGGGCGTACTCGGCCTTGTAGTAATCCTCGGCCTTGCGCTCGATCTGAACGGCCAGCACTTCCCGCTCGCTGGACTGCTTGGAGGCCTTCTCCGCGAAATCGGTGTAGCGGACGATCATGGTCTCCTTGTCGGTGCCGCTGAGCAGGTCGGTCATCATGCGATGGATGGCCAGATCCGGGTAGCGGCGGATGGGGCTGGTGAAGTGGGCGTAATCCTTGAGCACCAGACCATAGTGACCCTTGGGCTTTTCCTCATAGCAGGCCTTGGACATGCAGCGGAGCATTCCGGTGTTCACGATCTGCTCAAACGGGGTGCCGCGCACACCTTCCAGAATGGCGCTCAGCTCCTTGGGGGTGGGCACTTCCTTGGCAAAGTGGTCGTTGATGCCGCAGGCCTGCAGCAGGCTGTGCAGGCGCTCCAGCTTCTCGCCGTTGGGCTCCTCGTGGACACGGTAGACAAAGGGGATCTGCTTGACCCGGGCAAAGTGGGCGGCGCACTGGTTGGCCAGCAGCATGAACTCCTCGATCATGGCCTCGCTCTCGCCGGAGGTGCGCTTTTTCACATCGATGCAGTGGCCGTTCTCATCCAGAATGAGCTTGACTTCCCCGCTCTCGAAATCGATGCAGCCGCGCTCCTTGCGCAGGCGGGCGCGGTGGGCGTACAGCTCCTTCATGGCGGGCAGCTGATCCAGCACCTCGGCGTACTTGGCCTGCGTCTCGGCATCGGCAGTGCCGGCCAGCAGGGCGTTGATCTCAGAATACACGCCCTTGACCCGGCTGCAGATGATGGATTTGACGAACTTGTAGTCGGTCAGATTGCCGTCCTGATCCAGACGCATCAGGCAGGAGAACGCCAGGCGCAGCTCCTTCTCGTTCAGGGAGCAGATGCCGTTGGAAAGGCTCTTGGGCAGCATGGGCACGACCTGATCCGCATAGTAGACCGAAGTGGCGCGGTTGAAGGCCTCCTCGTTCAGCTCACTGCCGGGCTTGACGTAGTGGGAGACATCGGCGATGTGAACGCCCAGCTCATAGCCGCCACCGGGGAGCCGGGTCAGGCTGACAGCATCGTCGATATCCTTGGTCTCGGCGCTGTCGATGGTGAAGATGGGCAGAGCGCGCAGATCCATGCGGCCCTTGCAGTCCTCCTCAGACACGGTCATGTCCTCGAACTTCTTGGCCTCGTCCCGCACCTTCTCGGGGAAACGGGTGTGGATGTCCTTGGCATAGAGCAGGGCCTTGGCGCAGCGCTTGGCCTCCTCGCAGCTGCCAAAGCGCATGGAAACGCCCACGCGGTGATCCTCCTGCCGGGTCCCGCGCTGCAGGATCTCCACAGCCACCTTGTCGCCGTCCTTCGCGCCGCCCTCGCAGTCGCGCTGGATGGTCATGGAGATGGCCGGACAGTCATCGGGCACGAACTTCAGGCGGCCCTCGATGCGGCGGACAGTGCCCACCATGTCGTTCTTCTGCTCGAGCACGGCAAGGATCTCGCCCTCATCGCTGCCCTCCACCCGGGGGTGGGCAAACTTCTCTACCAGAACGGAATCGCCGGGCATGGCACCGCGGGTGAAGCGGCCCGGGATGAAGATATCGCCGGATTCATCCTCCAGCATCACAAAGGCAAAGTTCTTGCCCAGCTTGACCACCTTGCAGGTCAGGGCCTTTTCGGCACGGCCGGAGCGGGCAGTGAAGAACACGCCGGACTTCTGGCAGACCACAGCGTCGTGCACCAGCTCGTCCAGAGCCTCCATCACCTTGCGGTCCGCGGCACGGTCGCCGCCGAACTTTGCCTTGAGGTCCTTGACCATGCAGGGCTGGTTCTGGATGGCATGTTCAATTTTATCGCGTAATGACATATTTTTCTCCTTAACACTTTTCCGGCATTCTCCAACGGAACCCGGACAACTTCTTTCCCACGAGAGGTTTAGACAGAAAAACAGCCCCGCCTTACACGGGGCTGTACACGAGTGCTCAGGCCAGACGGCTGGCGAACACACAGGCCAGGATAGCCACCACAAAGAACACGATGCCTGCAATGCGGGTCACCTTGGCCAGCATCTGATCCGCAGGGGTCAGGCGTGCATTGTTGGCACCGCCCACACCACCGTTGATGGCACCGGCCAGACCCTGACCGTGGGTGTGCTGCATCAGGGTGAGGAGGATGATGACGGCCGAGACGACCAGCAGGATGGCACCGCCGACGATTTCAATGACAGACATGGATGGAACGCTCCTTTTATCTTTAGTTTCATAGAGACTGCATACAAATACAAGTGTATGATAGCACAAAAGCCCGGGAAATGCAAGAAAAACCGTGGGCTACGGGGCCAGAATTTCCAGCCCTGCCGCCACCCGGGCAAAGATGGCCGCGCTGGAAAAGGCAGGCTCGGCCTGCGTGTCCTGCAGCACCACGATGGTATAGTGGGGCTGCTCTGCCGGGACAAAACCCGCAAACCAGTAATTTTTCAGCTCTGTGCCGCCGGAAAACTGACCGGTCTGGGCCGTGCCGGTCTTGCCTGCCGCGGTCTGGCCGGGCAGGGCGGCCTCATGGCCGGTGCCCCCGGCCACTACACCCGCCAACAGGGCCTGCAGGGCGGCGGCGGTGCGCTTTGTAAGCACCCGCCTGCTCCGGACATGGGAAAGCGCCGTGAGGGGCGCGCCGGTGGTCTCGTCCAGAGTGGTCTCCAGCAGCAGCGGGGTGCGGCAGATTCCCCCGCAGGCAATGGTGTTCATCATGGCGGCGACCTGCAGGGGGGATGCCAGCAGCTCCCCCTGCCCAAAGCAGAAATTGGCGTAGGCTCCGCTGGACGCAAGAGCCTCCCGCTCCGGCAGGACCCCAGCCGCCGTGTGCAGGGCACCGGTGAGCGGGATCGCCTGCCCGAAGCCCAGCTGCTCTGCCATGGCGCGGACAGCATCGGCCCCCAGCGCCTGCCCCAGCCGGATGAAGTAGCCGTTGCAGCTCTTTTCCAGCGCGCCGGCCAGATCCACCTCACCATGGGGAATGCCGCCCGCACAGCGGAAGATCCGGCCATCCACCGCGCACCAGCCGGGGCAGGTGTAGACAAAGCCGCTCTCCCCTGCCTCCAGCGCCGCTGCCGCCACCACCGGCTTGAACACCGAGCCCACGGCATAGCACTGGAACGCCCGTTCCAGCAGAGGACTGTCCGGGGCGTTCAGGCTGGCCGAAATGTTTTCCGGATCATAGCCGGGGCGGCTGACGCAGGCCCGCACCTTGGCGTTGGCGGTGTCCAGCACCAGGATGCAGCCGCTCTGCATCGTCTCGTTGGCCACGGCCTCGGCGGTCTGCTGGATCTCCCGGGAAAGGGTCAGCTGCACCCCCACGGCCCCGCTGTCGGCTGGGGTGAGGACGGGCTCGGCCCGCAGCTTTCCCTGGGCGTTGACGGTGCAGAGCAGGGTATCCCCTGCCCCGCTGCCGGTGAGCAGTTCGTCAAAGGCGGCTTCCAGCCCGGCAGCACCATGGCCCTCGCCATCGAGATACCCCAGCAGCTGCACTGCCAGCGGGGCGGCAGAGCTTCGCCGTGCCGCTGGCCAGCAGGAAACGCCCAGCGCGGAAACATCCCGGTCCACCTCCAGCAAGAACGGGGACGCGGCGTTCCGCTTCTGGTAGAGCGCCGCCTGCCCGGCTGCATCGGTGTAGGCGAACAGGCGGGCATAGCTGCCCTCCCCGGGCACGCAGAGGGCCATCCAGCGGGTGGTCTGCCCCGTGAGGAGCTGGCCTCTGTAATCATAAAAATTGCCCCGCCGGGCGGGCAGGTGGAGGGTGACCACGCTCTGCGCCGCCGCCCGGGCCCCATAGGCCGTGTCGGAGCAGAGCCAGTACAGGCGGCAGACCACCGCCGCAAAGCAGAACAGCAAGGCCCCATACAGGGCCAGCACCCGTTTGCCGGACATGAAAACGCCCCCTCTCCCGCTTAGGATGGGCAGGAAAGGGGGCGTTGATGCGTTCAGGAGCAGATTTTTCGGACGAGCTCGGCGGCACGGGCGGCATCCTCGGCCGTGGCGGTGCCGTTGTAGCGGGCTTTGAGGTAGATCTGGCGCAGCTCGGCCTCGGCGGCAAAGTCCATACCGAAAGCGCGGCCGGTCAGGTCAAGGCTGGTATCGCCCCGCAGGATGGTCACGCCGTGGCGCTGGCAGTGGTCCAGATAGATGGCATACTCCCGCCGCACCTTGTCCACCGGGCTGAGAAAAAGCCCGGGCCAGCGGCGGGTACGCTTGTGGGTGCTACGCCGCACAGTGGTGTCCATGCAGGCAGTGTCCGTGTGCCGGAACTTCTGGCGCAGGAAATGCCGCACCACCAGCACCGCACAGAGGACCGCCAGCAGGATACCGAGCACGGTCAGCATCGACATCCCGTTGATGAGCGGTTCTGCGTCCTCGGCGGCTTTTTGGGCGTTGGCGATGACCTCATCGGTAGAAACGATCTCGGTGCGCTCCAACGGTTTGGGCGGAAAGAGGGTGAAGAGCCAGTGGATGAACTGCAGGATGCCGTGGAACAGCCAAGTCACACCCTGCACCACAATGTTGTTCAAAAACAGCTGCAGCACCGGCACGATCCCGCCAAAGTAAACGGCAGACGCAGCCTCCTTTGCACCGGCAACCACAACACTGCGGCTGAGCAGGAACGGCCCTGCGCACACCGCCGCCAGCACGCCGCCGGAAAGCAGCAGATAGCCCGGCCGGGTGGAGATCTCCGGGTCCTGCCGGGTGGTGCGGTTGAACCCCACCAGAAGCACCGCTGCCGCCGTTGCAAAGGGCAGGGCCGCCGAAAGCACCGCGTTGGCGTTCCACAGCAGCATTGCCACTGCAAAGAAGGGCCATCCCCGGCAGAGCCAGCGCAGGCGCTCGGCCTGCCGCACCGGCGAAAGGGCAAAATCGCCGGTGTAGGCCAGCAGCACCGGGTAGACTGCCGCCGGGAAGTAGCAGAGCTTGTCCGCCCCTGTAGGCAGGAGGAGCAGCGCCGCCGCGCTCAGGGCTGCAAGAGTGGTGCGGAGGGGGCGGCTGCCCTCAAAGCAGGAGGCCAGACCAAAGCAGAGGGCAGGCCAGACCAGCACCAGCGGCATGGGTGTCCCACCGAAGCTAGCGGCAAAAAAGCCCGCAAAGGCATAGTAAAAGCTCAGATCACCTGCCAGGCGCAGGGTATGTAAGAACATCATGCGCCCGCCTCCCCTGTCTGGACCGTCTCTGCGGCCATTTCCGGAGTGAGCACCAGCAGCGGAATGCCAGGCAGGGGCCGCACGGCAGCACGCACAGCTTCTTCCGGCTCCGTTGTCACCACGATGCAGCTGACCTGTTCCTGCGGGTGGTAGTATTCGGCGCAGAACCGCGCGCAGGAAAGGACGGTCTGCCCGGTGGCGCGGCCCAGAATTTCCAACACCCTGCGGTAGTGTTCGGGGCCGTAGCCCTGCGGGGTTTCCAGCGGCTTTCTCCACTCCTCACCGGAGAGGGCCGCATTGAGCAGCAGGTCAAAGGCAGCGTTTGCTGCAAAGCGGTAGGACACCGCCTTTTCTTCCAGCCTCCGGCAGACTGTGCGGGCCATGGAGTAGCAGAGCTCCGCCGGTTCCGGGTGGTCGTAATCCTTGGTATCCGCATGGACTAGCACCACTGCCCGGGGCTCAGTGGTGTAATCCCACTTTTTGACCATAAGCCCCTGCCCCCGGACGCTCTGCTTCCAGGCGATGGAGCGCATGGGGTCACCACTGGTGTAGGGACGGTAACCCGCCGTGAGAATAGGATCCTCGTAGAGATAGCGGTTCACCGAAAGCTCGCCCAGAAAACCGCCCAGCATCTCTTCCAGTTCCGGCAGAGCGCACTCCCTGGGTGGAACAATGAGCTCGTGGAAGCCCCGCTCGGTGCGGGACTGTTCCACAAGACCCAGAAAATCGCCGCCGATGACCTGCATCGGTTCCAGCACATAGCGGCCCCGGCGTTCCAGCCTGAGGGCGGTGGAGAAATCTGCCTCCTGCCCCGGGCGCAGCCAGGTGGTGAACCGCACCGTGTGACCCCAACCTGTCTGATCCTGCGTAATGTGGTGCTCCGTGCAGGGAAGAAACTCCTTGTTCAGGTGGAGCTTTGCCGCCAGGAACATCTTCCAACGGGGGCCGCTGTTCCGGACAATGAGGTGGATCACGGCGGGCTCCCCGGCTTCCACAAGATGATCCTCCACTTCCAGCCGCCCCTGCACATCGTCAAGGCTGTGGACTGTGCTGTAACGCTCCAGCCCAAGGGCTGTGGCCACCAATAGCAGCGCGAAGATGACGGCGCTCATTCCGCACTCTCCAACGGCACAGTGATCTCGGCCAACAGCTTGCGCATCCGCAGAGCGGCGGCTTCGGCGTTCATGCTGCTGCCCAGAGAAATTCGGTGAGAAAGCACCGCCGGGGCCAGCCCTTTGATGTCCTCGGGGATGACGTATTCCCTGCCCTGCAAGGAGGCATACGCCTGCGCAGCCTGATAGAGCGCCAGCGCACCGCGGGTAGATACGCCGCTGACAAAGCCGTTCTGTGTGCGGGTGGCTTCCACGATGTCCATAAGGTAGTGCTTGACCTCCTCGGAGACCTTGACCTCCCGGTAAGCCGTGCGGACGTATGCGGTCTCCTCGGGAGTGACGACGGTCTGCAGCTCGTTCAGCACGGTCTGGGCCGAGGGGCGGGAGAGCACCTCCAGCTCCTGCTCCCGGGTCATATAGCCCAGCGACAGCCGCATGAAAAAACGGTCCATCTGGGCATCTGGCAACGGGAAGGTGCCAAAGGATTCCAGCGGATTCTGGGTGGCCAGCACCATAAAGGGCTCAGCCAGGCGGCTGGTCACGCCGTCCACGGTAATCTGCCTTTCCTCCATGGCTTCCAGCAGGGCCGACTGGGTACGGGGCGTGGCACGGTTGATCTCGTCCGCCAGCACAAAGTTGGTGAAGAGCGGGCCGGGCCGGAACTCGAACTCACCGGACTTCTGGTTGTAGAAATTGATGCCGGTCAGATCGGAGGGCAGCAGGTCGGGCGTGAACTGCACCCGTTTGAAGTCCCCGCCCACCGTGCGCGCAAATGCACGCAGGAGCATGGTTTTGCCGGTGCCGGGCTTATCTTCCAGCAATACATGACCTCCGCAGAGGAAGCTGACCAGAATTTTCTCGGTAGCATCCTCTTTGCCCACAATGACGCGGGCACAGTTGGACACAACTTTTTCGCGGTAGGCGGTAAAAGCGGCAGTGTTCATTGGTGTTTCCTTTCCCAAAAACAATTTTTCTAAGTGTACTCTTGTTTGGAAAGGGTGTCAACAAAAAAGAAGGCAGAGCCTCCCAGGTGGGAAGTTCTGCCTTCTGCGGCGTATTGAATTGGTACGGGGAGCCGGTGCGGCTTAGTACATGCCGCCCATGCCGCCCATGTCACCACCGGCTGCGGGAGCAGCGGGGGGTTCGGGCAGGTCAGCGACCAGGCTCTCGGTGGTCAGCACCATCTCAGCGACGGATGCTGCGTTCTCCAGAGCGGAACGGGTGACCTTGGTGGGGTCAACGATACCTGCGGCGATCATATCCTCAACAAAGACCTCGTTCTGAGCGTCGAAGCCGTAGTTGGGCTTGTTGGCAGAGACGATCTTGTCGATGATGACGCTGCCCTCCAGACCGGCGTTCTTGGCGATCTGGCGCAGAGGTGCCTCCAGAGCCTTCAGGACGATCTTGGCACCGGTGCGCTCGTCGCCTTCCAGCGTGTCGCACAGGGCGCGCACAGCGGGGATGGCGTTGATGGGAGCGGTGCCGCCGCCAGCGACAACGCCTTCCTGAACAGCAGCCTTGGTTGCGTTCAGAGCGTCCTCGATGCGCAGCTTCTTATCTTTCATCTCGACCTCGGTAGCAGCACCGACCTTGATGACTGCAACACCGCCGGCCAGCTTTGCCAGGCGCTCCTGCAGCTTCTCGCGGTCGAAATCGCTGGTGGAAGCCTCGATCTGGTTGCGGATCTGTGCAATGCGGGCTGCAATGGCATCCTTATCGCCTGCGCCGCCCACGATGGTGGTGTTCTCCTTGGTGACCTTGACCTGGCGGGCATGGCCCAGCATCTGGACGGTAGCGTCCTTCAGCTCATAGCCCAGATCAGCGGACACAACGGTGCCGCCGGTCAGGATAGCGATATCCTGCAGCATCTCCTTGCGGCGGTCGCCAAAGCCGGGAGCCTTGACAGCGCAGACGTTCAGGGTGCCGCGCAGGCGGTTGACGATCAGGGTGGACAGAGCCTCGCCCTCGATGTCCTCAGCCACGACCAGCAGCTTCATGCCGTTCTGCATGACCTGCTCCAGCAGGGGGACCAGATCCTGGATGACGCTGATCTTCTTATCGGTGATCAGGATGGCGGCGTTGTCCAGAACAGCCTCCATCTTGTCGGTATCGGTGACCATATAGGGGGTCAGGTAGCCGCGGTCAAACTGCATGCCTTCCACGATCTCGTTGTAGGTCTCGGCGGTGGTCTTGTTCTCCTCGATGGTGATGACACCGTCGGAGGTGACCTTCTCCATAGCCTCGGCGATCAGGCGGCCGATCTCGGGGTCACCGGCAGAAATGGTGCCGACGCGGGCGATATCGTTGCTGTCCTTGACCTTCTGGCTGTGGGCCTTGATGGTCTCAACGGCCTTGGCAACAGCCTTGCTCATGCCGCGGCGGATATCCATGGGGTTGGCACCGGCGGTAACGTTCTTCATGCCCTCGGTGACCATGGCCTGTGCCAGAACGGTTGCGGTGGTGGTGCCGTCGCCTGCAGCATCGTTGGTCTTGGTTGCGACCTCACGCACCAGCTGTGCGCCCATGTTCTCGAACTCGTCCTTCAGCTCGATCTCCTTGGCAATGGTCACGCCGTCGTTGGTGATGACGGGTGCGCCGAACTTCTTGCCCAGCACCACATTGCGGCCCTTGGGGCCCAGGGTGATCTTCACGGTATTTGCCAGGGTATCAATACCGGCACACAGTGCCTTGCGGGCATCCTCGCCCTGCTTGATCTGTTTTGCCATAATCAAATCGCTCCTTCAAAGCTCAAATTTCAATTTCAGAGGGGAAACTTACTCCACGATGGCCAGGATATCGCCCTGACGCACAATGGTGCACTCCTCGCCGTCCACCTTGACCTCAGTACCGGAGTACTTGCTGGTCAGGACCTTATCGCCAACCTTCACGGTCATCTTGACTTCGTTGCCGTCCACGATGCCGCCGGGGCCAACAGCCACGACCTCAGCCACCTGGGGCTTCTCCTTGGCGCTGCCGGTCAGGATGAGACCGCCCTTGGTGGTCTCCTCGACTTCAACGGCCTTGATAACAACACGGTCTGCAAGAGGAATGATCTTCATAGTTCTTGCCCTCCTATAATAAAATATAATGAAAACTTTTTTGGCACCTTCGGCCCGTTTCTGCCGGGCCTTTGGTTGTTTAGCACTCCTTTTCTCTGAGTGCTAAGTGTATTGTACTCATCTCAGGGGTAAAAATCAAGGGTTTTCTCAAAATTTGTTTGTTAAGAATTTATGACAACGAAAAAGCGCCCGGATATCGTATTTTTTCGTTGCGATACCCGGGCGCTTTTTCTCTTGTTTCAACCTGCTTTCGGCGTGAGCCATTCCTCCACCTTCTCGGTGCTGTACTCCACCATATCAGCGATCTCCTCAATGGAGTATCCCTTTCGGTACAATTTCTGTGCCATCATTCTGGCCTGTTCTTCCCGGCCTTCCGTATAGCTTTCCACTCTCAGGTCTTCCATCACTTTACACATTTCGCTCACTCCTTTCGGGTTTTCTTTCAGATAGCGTGTTCTCTCTGCCAGCAGTTCAAAATTCATTTCATCCGCGCTGGTGCAATTGAAATCGTGCATCAGCCTGCCGATCTCTGAATCATCCCGGTATTCCCCATTCACATACAGGATATGGGCACCATCATTGAACGGGCGGTTCAGCGTCAGATTCATGTTCTGGATCGTATAGACCGGCTCGCCAGCCTTGTAGTAATCATTTTCCGTGATAAAAATAACATAGGTATCCGGCAGTTCTTTATAATCCTGCTTTTCGTCCAGATTTTCCACGTCCATCACACTGGAATGATATCTTGCCCGGTGCGGGTCTGCGCCATTGTCCGCGCGCTGGACCTCAATGTCATACTTCTTGCCCGCACTGTCGGTTGCATAGGCATCCAGACAGATTGAACGCGCACCGGTCACTCGCTTCATATCAGCCTGTGTCTCGCATTTTGTCAGGATCAGATCAGGCTTTCCGGTAATGATCCGAAGCACCAACTCTGCCAGCGGAAGATTTTCCTTAAAGAGCCCTCGCATAAAGGTATCATCCATAGGGCGAAAGCTGCGCAGACGGTCAAGGTCTTCCTGATGCCGCTTTTCTTTTTTCTCTGCATCTGACCAGTTCATAGCCCCATCCCTCCTGCTTTTTTCCAAACACCTTCTTACGGCTTCATCTTATCATAGAATTCTTCATAAATCAAGCGTATTTCTGTAAATTTTATAACACGGCGTGTTTCGTCACAAACCGCTCATACGCCGGGGCAGGCAGGAGGATGCGGCCGCTCAGGGGGCGCAGAACAGCCTCCACCGCATCACAGGGGGTGCACTCGCCGTCGGCAGTGGCAACGATAGGGCCGCGGCCATCGGCAGGGCGCAGCGCCACCCGCCGGGCACGGCGGTAGAGGAAGTAGGGCTTTGCCTCCTCGGTGAGCTGGCCGTTCACAAAATGCCGGCCACTCTTGTACATCCCCAGCAGCTTGGCAATGGTCAACCGCCCCACCCTGCGGACGATCATCACGTCCAGCCAGCCGTCGGCGGGGTCGGCCTCGGGGGCGGCAAGGAAGCCGCCGCCATAGGCCCGGCCATTGCAGATGGCGCACATCAGGCAGTCCACGGTCAGCTCCTCGTCGTCGATGGTAAAGGTGACCCTGCGGCCGATGTGCCCGCAGAGCTGCTCCACGATGGAGAGCAGATAGGACATCTCGCCGCCGCACAGGGGGATCCGCCGGAACTTGGGGATGCCGTAGGCCACCTGCGCGTCCAGACCCGCCGCGCAGATGGTGGCGGACAGGCCCAGACTGGTCTCCAGCAGGTCGATGGTCACTTCCCCACCCGCCAGCTGGGCATCGAGGTCGGTGAACTCTGCCCGAGTGCCGTAGGTGCGCAGGAAGTCGTTGCCGCTGCCGTAGGGCAGGCAGCCCACGGCGGCGTTGGCAAAGCCCTGCACGCCGGTCATGGCTTCCATGAAGGTGCCGTCGCCGCCCGCTGTCCAGATGCGCAGGCTGTCCCCGGCCTGCGCTGCCTCCTGGGCTGCGGCACGGGCCAGCTCCCGGGCGTGGCCCGCATATTCGGTGGTGTGGATGGTATAATCCGCCGCGCTCCACCCGGCCCGGGCAGCAGCGGCTCTGATCTGCGGGATGAGCTGGACGGTGCAGTCCTGCTTACCCGCAGCGGGATTCAGTAAAAACAAATAGCGCATGGTTTCCTCCTTGGGGCGTTTCGCTTTCTCTATGATAAACGAAAACGCCGGAGGATGCAAGGGGGAAGCGTGCTCACCCTCTCAGTCTCGCTTCGCTCGCCAGCTCCCCCGAAGGGGGAGCCAATGCATCTGTAAGGGCAGCGTGACTGAGGGGTTTAGCCGATGGTTTGCTCTACTACTTCCCCCTCTTCCAACACGATTGCCCCATCCACCGTGCAGTCGGCGGTCCAGTGCTGGCCGGTGTGGGCCGTGCCGGAGGCGATCTGGTTGGCGAGGGCCTGTTCCACAGCGCGGTCCACCTGCCGCCGCAGCTCCCGGGCCCCATAGGGTGAGCGCGCCCTTGCGGCCAGCACTGCCCCCACCCGGGGCGTATGGGTCAGCTGATACCCATTGCGGGCGGCACGGGCTTCCAGCTGGCCCAGCAGCTTCTCGGCAATGGCACACAGGCTGTCCTCCGCAAGGGGACGGAACACGATGAGCTCATCCAGCCGCCCCACCAGCTCGGGCCGGAACCACTTCTTGGCTTCCTCAATGGCCTGGGCCGACTGCTTCTCGAACACGGCCTCGCTGCCCGCTGCAAAGCCCAGCGGGGCGCTCTGCCCGGCCAGAAAGCGTGCTCCCAGGTTGGAGGTGAGCAGGACGATGGTATTGCGGAAATCGGCCTTGCGGCCCATGGCATCGGTGAGCTGGCCGTCCTCCAGGATCTGCAGCAGGATATTCTGGATATCCGGGTGGGCCTTTTCGATCTCGTCAAAGAGCACCACGCTGTACGGGCGGCGGCGGACGGCTTCGGTGAGCTGACCGCCCTCATCGTGGCCAAGGTAGCCCGGGGGCGCGCCCAGCAGGCGGGCTGTGGTGTGCTGCTCCTGATACTCCGACATATCGAACTTGAGCAGGGCTTTTTCGCTGCCGAACCAGCTGGCTGCAAGGGCCTTGGCAAGGGCAGTCTTGCCCACGCCGGTGGGCCCCAGAAAGAGCATGGCCCCCATGGGGCGGCCCGGCTCCCCCAGCCCGGTGCGGCTGCGCCGGATGGCCCCGGCCACCGCCGCCACGGCCTTCTGCTGGCCCACGATCTCGGCATTGAGGCGGGATTCCAGCTTGTCCAGCCGTTCCCGCTCCTTCTCCCCCACCCGCTCCACGGGCACGCCGCTGGCCTGCGCCACCACCCGGGCAATGTCCTCCCGGGTGAGGGTGGGATCTGCTTTCCCCTCCCGCTCGGCGCGGATGCGGGCAGCGGCACAGGCCTCGTCCACAAGGTCGATGGCCTTATCGGGCAGGAAGCGCCCCGGCAGGTACCGCACCGAGAGCTCCACGGCCTCCCGCAGCGTCTCGGGCGGCAGATGCACGCTGTGATAGCGCTCGTAGCGGGGGGCAAGGCCCTCCAGGATTGCCGCAGCCTGCGCCGGGGTAGGCTCCTCGATCTGCACCCGGCCAAAGCGGCGCTCCAGTGCGGCATCTTTCTGGATATGGGTGCGGAACTCCTGATCGGTGGTGGCCCCGATGAGCTGCAGCTCCCCCCGGGCCAGCACGGGCTTCAGGATGCTGGCGGCATCAATGGCCCCCTCTGCCGCGCCGGCTCCCACGATGGTGTGGAACTCGTCCACAAACAGGATGGCACTGCCGTCCCTCACAAGCTCCTCCAGAAGGGTCTTGAACCGCTCCTCAAAGTCGCCCCGGTACTTGGTGCCCGCCACAAGGCTGGCCATATCCAGCGCCAGCAGCCGCCGCCCCTGCAGCATCCGGGGCACGTTCCGGCTGGCGATGCGCTGGGCAAGGCCCTCGGCAAGGGCCGTTTTGCCCACGCCCGGCTCCCCCACCAGACAGGGGTTGTTCTTCTGGCGGCGGCACAGGATCTCCACCATTCGGTCCAGCTCCGCATCCCGGCAGAACACCGGGTCCAGCTCGCCGTCCACCGCGCGGCGGGTCAGGTCGCGGCAATACTTATCGCTGGCGCGGCTGCCCCGGGGCATGGCGCTGGCCCGGGGCGTGCCGGGCAGGATGAACTGCCCCGAGAGCTGGCGGCACTCCCGCACGGCCTCGGCCAGCTGCACCCCCATGGAGGCCAGCAGCACCCCCGCCGCGCAGTCGGTATCCTCCAGCATGGCGCAGAGCAGGTGCTCCGGCTCCGCCTTGGGCAGGTGGGCGTTCTGTGCCCCGATGAGGGCATAATCCATAGCCCGGCGCAGGTCTGGGGCCAGCGCCTTTCTGTCCAGCTGGCGGGCCGGGCTGGTGCGGCCCTCGGCCAGCTGACGGCGCACGGCTGGCTCGGTGATGTTCTTGCCCGCCAGAAACCGCCCCGCCGGGCCGCGGTCGGTCTGCAGCATGGCAAGCAGCAGGTGCCCGGTATCCGCCCGGGCACAGCCCATGCTGCCCGCAAGCTCCACGGCTTCGTCCAGCAGCAGCCCTGCCTCCCGCGAAAACCCCTTGTGTCTGCCCATGCCGAATGCTTCCCAAATGCTCATGCTCTGCTCCTTGCTGTATTGTTTCATACACAGCAAAGTATAGGCTCAACCTCCACGAAAAAAACAGCAATTTGTGTCAACCCTCTCAGTCAAAGCCTATCGGCTTTGCCAGCTCCCCCGAGGGGGGAGCCAATTGCGGCCTGGCCTTTAGCGGCTGCTGAATTGAGACGATGCGTTGGCTCTCCCTTTGGGAGAGCTGTCGAGCAAAGCGAGACTGAGAGGGCGCTACACAACAAAAAACCGCCCTGCCATGCAATGCACGACAGAGCGGTATTTCGCCTGTTCTGGTTACATCTCTGCCAGAGCCTTTTTCAGGTTCTTGGCGATCTGGTCGGGGCAGCTGGTGGGGCGGGGGCCGCAGGTGGTACCCTCCATGCGGGCGATGGCATCCTCAGCCTTCATGCCCTTGAGCAGGCGGCTGATGCCTTTGAGGTTGCCGTTGCAGCCGCCGATGACCTCGACGGACTCGATGGTGTGGTCATCGTTCAGCACGATGTTGGTCTGCTTGGAACAGGTGCCCACATTGGGGAAGCTGAAAGATTTGCTCATGGAAAACATCCTCTCTTTTTGACTTGCCCACAGTATACTACAAAAACAACGTTCCTGCAAGAGGCGGAACCTGCCCTCTTTGCCAAGGGCTCCCCCTTCGGGGGAGCTGTCGAGCAAAGCGAGACTGAGAGGGTGAGGATGCTCACGGACTTTACCGAACTCACCCTCTCCGTCATTGCTGACGCAATGCCACCTCTCCCGAAGGGCGAGGCCTTGGCAGTTCTCATAAGAATGCTCAAATCGGTTTACTTTTTTCTCTTCCGGGCCAGCTCCTCGATCCGCGCGATCTGGTCATCGGGGGTGGTGCAGGTGCCCACGGGGTAGACCTTTTTGTGGTTGGCCCCGTGGAAGTCGGTGCCGCCGGTGTGGATGAGGTGATACTGCCCACAGAGGGCGGCGCACTCGGCCTTGTCCTCGGGGCTGTTGCTGGGGTGGTCGATCTCGATGCCGTCCACCATCCCCTCCCTGACCAGCTCCCGGAGCAGGGGCATACTCTTGTACACGGTGGGGTGGGCGAATACCACCACGGCACCGGCGGCTCTGGCTGTGGCCAGCACCTCCCGCACCGGGATGTACTCGGGCGAGTGGAGCACCCTGCCCCGCGGGTTCCAGCCGAACAGCTCATGGTATCGCTCGCCGTAGATGCTGTCGGCAAGGCCCAGCTCCCGCAGCGCCTGCATGATGCCGCTCTTATAGAGCACGCCGCTGTCTCTGGCGTATTCCAGCGCCTGCTCGGTGCGGAACTGGGGGAAAATGGCTTCCAGCTCCCGGGCGCTCTGCAAACAGCACTCGTTGCGGCGCTGGCGCATGATATCGCAGTGGCGGCGCAGGGCCTCGCTCTCGGGGTCGGGCCAGTAGGCCAGCAGGTGGACCCGGTGCTGGCGCTCATAATCGTAGCCGGTAAGCTCGGTGGCCGGAATGAGTTTTACCCCATCCTGCACCGGGTGGTCGTAGGCATACTGCACGCTGCGCAGTGTATCGTGGTCAGAGATGGCCATGGCATCCAGCCCCACCCGGGCTGCCATCAGGGGCAGCCGGGCCACGGGGACGGAACCGTCGGAATAGGTGGTGTGGTTGTGTAGATCGCCGGGCATGGAATGGAACCTCCTGAGAATAAAACGGGCTAAACCTCTCCGTCATTTCGTCTCACGGAGAGCGGCTGCTCTGTACAACCTCTCCGTCATCATCGCTTCGCTCGATGCCACCTCCCCTAGTAGGGGAGGCCTTGGCATTCCGTTGCGTTTTCGAGCGCAAGCGCTTCGCTACTTTTTGCACTGCTACCGCCAGATTTTGCCTTGCGGCAGATGCTGGTTTTGGAGCCGCAGGCGATGATAGCGAAAAATGAATCTTCTGCCAAGGGCTCCCCTACTAGGGGAGCTGCCGAGCGTCAGCGACGGCTGAGAGGTTTAGCCATCAGCACCCTCTCCCCTTACAGATGCGTTGGCTCTCCCTTTGGGGGAGCTGCCGAGCGTCAGCGACGGCTGAGAGGTTTAATGCTTATAATAATTGATCAAACACCCGTCTGCCAAAATCTCCCGCTCATCGGAGGTCAGCGGTGCCATATAGAGGGCGAAGGGCTTCACTTCCTCACCCAGCACATAGGCAGGGATGTTCTGCAGATCGCCTTTGAGGGCTTCCCGGACATGGGGGATGAGGATGTAGTCCCCCAGGCCGAAGGGAGCCGCACCGTTGAGCTGGAAGGGCAGCATGCCCCAGTTGATGAGGTTGGAGCGGTAGCGCTTGGTGGCGTACTCGTTGACGATGTTGGCCCCGGCCCCCAGCACGCGCTGGCAGCTGGCGGCCTGCTCACGGGCAGAGCCGTCGCCGGGCTTGACGGCAAAAATGGTGGAGGCCAGCTGCACATCGTCCCAGGTCAGGGCCTCGCAGCCGGGCACGGCACGGATCTTTGCCAGCAGGGCGGTATCCCCCTGCCCTGCCCGGCGGGCGGCTTCCTCGGCCTGCACGGCCTTGGCGCGCCCCACATAGGCGGGGTCCTTGCGGCTGAGGGTGAACTCGGCCAGACCCAGGGGGTTGGAGCGGTAGGAAGAGGTCTCACCCGAGGGGATGAGCTCGTCCGTGGTGGTGACGGGGTCGGTGATGTAGGAGGCCACCTTCAGCAGCAGGTTGTCGCCCAGCGGGGCGATCTCGGGCCAGTCCTTGATGTTGGGGCCCAGCTTGAGCAGGGCATCATAATCGCCGTGGCCAAAGCCCTGATACACCCGGGCCTCGTAGCTGGAGGGGTCGTAGTGGTATTCGGGCACGGTGGGGTCGTAATCCACCTCCGTTGCGGGGGTCAGGATGCCGCCGTTGGCCGTGGTGGCGGCAATGCTGCGGGCATCCATCAGGGCCACGCCTGCCAGCTGGCCGCTGCCGGGCTTGGAGCCCTCGCGGCTGGGGAAGTTGCGGGTGG
>OICD01000050.1_pt1 | contig 74504 bp, 72 predicted proteins | sample 1581161 | NCBI WGS metagenome assembly OICD01 (sample SAMEA3882546, study PRJEB24775) | human gut metagenome | biome: human-associated habitat; feature: intestine environment; material: feces | place: Netherlands | collected 2009/2010 | reverse complement strand
TGTCAATCCGTTATGTTACACTAACGGAAGAGCTACAAGATAGCTGGAATTGTTTTTTTAGGAGGATTTTGTTATGCACGGTAAAGTAAAATGGTTTAGCGCAGAAAAAGGTTATGGCTTCATCGAAAGAGAAGATGGCTTCAAATCCTTGACCGAAGGTCAGGAAGTTGAATTCGACATCGTTGAAGGTGCGCGCGGACCGCAGGCAGCTAACGTAGTTAAATGCTAATCGGAAAGTAAAATAGACCTTTTAAGGGGCTCACGGGACGGCTTCGGCCAGCCTGTGCGGCCCTTTTTTTTGCCCTCTATAACTGTATAAAAACACGAAAAAGTTTGCATAAATACTTGCAATATTCATACGGCTGTGCTATGATATATCCATCGAACAAGTTCTGGTCTTAACTTATTGGAGGATGGATATACATGAAACATGCAAATAGCTTCGTAGATTATACAACAGATGAATTGAAAGGAATTTTATTACTGGCCGAAAAGATCAAACAGCATCCGGATGACTACAGCCATATCCTGGACGGCAAGAAATTGTATACGCTCTTTGAAAAGACGTCGAACCGGACGTACCTGTCCTTTTCCATCGGCATGGAAGAATTAGGCGGCAAAGCCTATAATCAGCTGTGGAAGGACAGCAATTTCACCATCGGCGACCTCATGAGCGAAGTCAAATACGTCTGCCGCAACGTCGACTGCATCATGGGCCGGTTCAAGAAAGCCGAAACGACGGAAGGCTTCATGAAGAACGCCACCGTCCCGGTCATCAACGGCTGCGACAATACGTTCCACCCGACGCAGGCCCTGGCCGACATGCTGACGCTCTACGAAAAGACGGGCCATTTCGAAGCCAAGGTCCTCTACATCGGCGCCAAGAACAATACGTACAATTCGCTCAGCGAAATCGTCACCAAGATGGGCGGCATGATGTACGGCCTGACACCGTTCAGCCAGGTCACCAATGTACCGGCCGACTTCTACGACAAACTGACGGCGACGGGTCATTATAAGGAATTGCCGACGGATATCTCCAAAGAAGAGCTGAAGAAAGTCGTCGCCGATGTGGACTGCGTCTATACCGACACCTGGGTCGACATGGAATTTTTCACCAACCCGGACTATGCCGAAAAGAAGAACCAGATCATCAACATGATGATGCCCTATCAGATTGACGCTGCCCTCATGGAAGGCACGGATACCATGGTCTTCCACGATATGCCAATCCATCCGGGCTATGAAATCACGCAGGACGTCATGGAAAAACACTTGGAAACCATCCTCGACGAAGCCGAAAACAGACGGCACGCCGAAAAAGGATTGTTAGTCTACCTCATTACAGGGAAATTGGATTGGTAGTGACTCTCATGCGGGCCGCCCTTTGGGACGGCCCCTACGAATAAAGGATTACAAAAAAAGGGATTGTCGCATGTGCGGCAATCTCTTTTTTCATCCCAATCCCAGGCAGACCAGGGGGATGGTGATGATGGAGCAGAGTGTCGTGACCAGGAGCATGCCGGCGGCGTAATTGCTGTCTGAGTGCTGGTTCTGGGCCAGCATGACGATGACGGCCATACTGGGCAGGGCCGGCAGGATGCTCATGGTGAGGGTTATGTCATGAGGGACCTGCAGGAATCGGCAGATTTCATAGAAGACGAGCGGGAAGAGGCACATCTTGACGGCGACGGCGCCATAGATTTCTTTCTTTCGGATGTACTGGGGGATGTCGATGTAGCAGAACAGGCCGCCCAGGTAAATCAGGGCCATGGGGGGGGTCAGGAGTCCGGCTTTGGTCAGGGCCGCATTGATGGGTTCCGGCAGGTGGAGTCCGATGAAGAGGCCCAGGATGGACAGGATGATGGCGATTGTCGCCGGATTGATCATCTTCATTAGGCGGCTGATGACGGACATGGTATTTTCCCGGTCCACCGGCGCCGTCAGATTGACACCCAGCGTCCACAGCAGGAACTGGTCGATGACCGTGAACAAGGCGATGTAGAGCATACCCTGTTCCGGGAAGAGGGCTGCAATGATGGGAATACCCATGAAACCGATGTTGCCGAACATGGAGCAGGCCCGGTAGACGTGATTTTCATTGCCTTTCAAGCCGAAGAGGCGTGCCAAAAAGCGGCAGAGCAGGTATAATAGGAAGTACATCAACAGGGAAATGGCCAGGATCGGCAGGGCGCTGATGAACTGCTGACGCGTCGCCCCGTTGAGGGTATTGGTGAACAAGAGCAGGGGCATGGAGACCTTGGTGATGAATTGCGAGAACACGCCAAGGGAACGGCTGTCCAGGACGTGCATACGCACGGCAACCATGCCGATGAGGAGATAGATGACGAAACCGATGATTTGCGATAAGACAATGGAAAAATAGCTCATTAGCCGGACTCCTTTCTAAAACGCCCTTATTTTATCATGCTTGTCATAGAGGCCTTGGGAGAAAGCCTGGGGAACGGGGCCCTGGATGGCTTCCTCTTTTCCGATGCTCAGGCCATGGACCTGCCTTTTACTTGCCAGCGCCTGTTCGCCATCCGCCAGTCCTTCATCTGCTCCCAGGCTTTGCTGGACCAGTATCGGACGGTGGGGGCAGTCATCGCCCATCTGCCCTTCCTGACCAAGTCCAACAGCCAGGACTATGTCGTCAAGATGCGCCGGACGTGCGGCCAGGTCTTCGGCCAGCCCTTTGAGGAATCCCGCCTGTGCTATAGTTTGTCCGAACAGTTCCTGCTGCTCAGCCTGTCCCAGGGCTTTGCCATCCTGCCCATGCCCGAAGGCGATGTCTATCCCGGCCTGAGCGTCATCCCCTTGGACGATGACTTTACCGAATATGCCGTCCTGGCTTATCGGCCGGACAGCATGACCGAAGAATTGCAGAAGTTTTTATCCCTTTTTTCCGGGATGCCAGAGTTCGCTGAGAGCGACGCCACCGAGGATGCAGGCCGCTCCCAGCCATTGCAGGGACGTCAGGTTTTCCCTGAGGATGAGGGCTGACAGGGCCAGGGCCGTGAAGGGTTCCAGATAGCCGCAGATGGAGACGCTCTGGGCCGACAGGCGCTGGACGCCGGAGAAATAGAGGTAGTAGCCGAGGCCCGTGTTGACGACGCCCAGGCAGATCATGCAGGCGATGTGGCTCATATTCAGGCTGACCGGTGCCGACGGCATGGACAGGGTGACGGCCGAGACGACGACGGCTGCGACCAGGAGCTGGCACGCCGGGGACAGGATGCCGCCGATGCCGCTGACCTTTTTCATGGCGATGATGAGCAGGGCGAAGCAAAGGGCGCTCAGGAAACCGCAGACCAGGCCCCACGACAGGCCGTGAGCCTGGACGTCGGCGCCGTTGATACAGACGATGCCGATGGTGACGATGACCATGGCACTTACCTTGGGGATCGTGAAGGGTTCATGGAAGACGAAGTACGACAGGATCATGATCAGGATGGGACCGCAGTAGCACATGAGGGTGGCCAGGCTGACGCCAATCTGCTGATACGCTTCATAGAGGAAGAGCCAGTTCCCGGCCAGGAAGAGGCCCGACAGGACCAGCCAGCCCAGGGAGGCCCGGGTCACGTGGCGCAGGCTACCCCATTCATGGCGGGCCGTCGCCAGGAGAAGCAGGAATAACCCGCCCAGGACCGTACGGGTCAGGACGATTTCGTAACTCGACAGGGGAAGTTGGCTGGCAATGATGCCGTTCGTGCCGAAAATGACAGCAGCCAGGATGAATTTGATGTACGCGTTTTTCATGAGCATCCCTCCTTTGAATCGATGATTCTAATATATCATATTTGCAGAGAGATGTCAGTCGACAAGGGCTGTTGCATGAAGGCTTCTGCCATGATTGGGGAAACCTCTCAGTCAGCTGCGCTGACAGCTCTCCTATCAGGAGAGCCTTTGCGAGCCACGAGCCACTAGCCACGAGCCACTGGCCACGAACCACGAACCACGAGCCACGAAATCTATGGTATAATAGGAAAAAAAGAAAGGGGCACTGCCATGAGTATGCATCATGAAGTAGGCATTACCTGTCCGAAATGCCAGAAGGCCGGTATCTTTACCGTATGGGACAGTATCAATACGAAATTGGATCCGGATATGAAGGACTGCGTCAAGTCGCAGGAGGCTTTCTGCTATCACTGCCCGCACTGCGGGACGGACGTCCACGTCGATTACGGCTTTTTATATCACGACATGGACCACCATTTCATGGTCTTCTACGCGCCGACCGACAAGGACCAGGAAAACGCCGACCGCGATATGGCCGACGGCCAGGCCCAGTTCAAGGCCATGGTGGACACGGCGGGGTATGTCATGCGCCTGGTTCGGACGAAAGCCGATTTGCTGGAAAAAATCGCCATCTTTGAAGCCGGCCTCGACGACCGCCTGATGGAACTGACCAAGGCAGCGGCCCTGGCCCAGGTCGGGGAAAAGGAAAAGGACTTCACCGTCACGGAAAGCCATTTCGTCACGGCTAAAGACGGGTCCCTGCGCCTGTCCCTGGTCGATGAAAAAAGCGGCCAGCAGGCCTATGTGGACTTTAATAATGGCCTGGCCCAGCTCTACGGGCAGTTCCAGCAGCACTTTGCCGACGACCTGCCGGCAGAAGACGCCGTCCTGGCCCGCATCGACGCGGACTGGACGCAGCGGTTCTTGAATAAATGCTTATATAATTAAAGGAGGGACCTTTATGTCGAAACTCGTCGTCGTCATCCAGTGCGACATCGTCACCAAGCGCTGCAGCGGCTATGCCTGCATGAATACCTTTGTCAACCGAAAGGACACCTTTGCCGATTATCCGCCGGATACGCGCTTCCTCATGATGACCTGCGGCGGTTGCTGCGGAGCCGGGCTGTCGGCCAAGCTGGAGAACCTGGCCAAGAAGTTGAAGAAATACGGCGATGCCAAGGAAAATGTGACCATCCATTTTGCGTCGTGCATCGTGTCCGACAGCTACCATCGGCCGCCGTGTCCCTTCCGCAACTATATGGCCCAGATTATCGAACGCAAAGGCTATCCCCTGGTTCACGGGACCTATATTTCCAGGATGACCGAAGAAAAGCGGAAGCAGGGGACGTACCATGCCTTATAAGAAGGGAAAAGGCCTCGTTGCGGCAGCCCTGGTGGCCAGCCTCTGCCTGCTGCCGGGCCTCGTGCCGGCTCCGGTCCGGGCCGCCGGAGAGGCCCGGCGCGCCGATACCCGGGCCCTGAAGCAGGCAGACTGGCAGCTGGCCCGGGCCTATGGCCGGCCCATGCTCGACGTCGCCCAAGGGGCCGATACTATCCTGGGACCGGCGACGATACCGGCCCGCCAGATGGTCCATTTCATCCGTCAGCGCAATCCTCACCCCAAACTGAACGCGCCCCTGGAAGACGTCGTCCAGGCCTATTATGACGAAGCCGGCCGCGAAGGCATCCGGCCCGACGTGGCCCTTTGCCAGGCCCTGAAGGAAACGGGCTACTTTGCCTATGGCGGCGACGTATCGCCGGACCAGAACAATTTCTGCGGCCTCGGCGCGACGGGGAACCGGGTGGCCGGCGCCCGCTTCGCTACGCCCCAGCTCGGCGTGCGGGCCCATATCCAGCACCTCCTGGCCTATGCCAGTACAGAGCGGCCTAAGACGGCCATCGTCGATCCCCGCTACGAACTCTTGGCTGAAAAGCATCCCGAACTCTACGGTAAGGTCGATTCCTGGACGGGCCTCAACGGCCGCTGGGCCGTGCCGGGCAAGCATTATGGCCAGGAAATCCTCTGGATGTGGACCGAAGCCCAGACACCGGACGGAACCCACGATAACCTGGTCACGGGTTTCCAGAAGGTCTTCGCCCATCCCGACGACGCCCAGGCCTATCTCTACCGGGGTATCCTCTTCTTCGACCGCCACGATTACTGGCTGGCCGAACGGGACTTCCGCCGTGCCCTGGCCTTGGACAAGACGTCGCCCGCTGCCTGGTATGACCTGGCTTTGACGCAACAAAAAAGAGGGGAGCTCGAAGCTTCCCTCGCTAGTTACGACCAGGCCGTCGCCTGCCGTCCCGAATATTTGCAGGCCTGGTATAACCGCGGCCTAGTCGCTATGGAGCTGCATCGGGACGAAGTCGCCCTGCAGTCCTTCCAGGAAATCCTGCGCTTTTCACCGCAATCGGCGGATGCGGCCAACGCCATGGCCGTCCTCTACCTCCGTAAGGGGAACGCAGACAAAGCCGGATCCTGGCTGGAACGGGCCGGCCAGATCAACTCCGCCAATCCCCGCATCCAGGCCAATCGCCAGCAGTTCCAGACCTATCTGCGATAGCTGTATTTGAATTTCATCAACTTATCCATCAAGTATTCCAAGTGACTTTTTTCCGTCTTCATTGGTCCATCGGTCGTCTGTACCAGGTGGGCCGTTTCTTTTTTCTGATTAAATTCCAGGTCATAGCCATGGGTCACCATCAGGGCTTGTTCCAGTCCGTAGATTAACATAAACACTGCCCCCCTTTAGTAGTCTGAAAACAACAAAAGATGCAACGGCGAAATAAGTGCTGCGTTGCATCTTCTGTCTTGCTGTTCTGTTTGTACTTATATTATATAACTTTATAAACTAAAAATCAATAAAATATTTTGAATAATTGTTAAAAATTTTAAATGATGCGTGACGCGGGCTCTCCTAATAGGAGAACTGTCAGCGCAGCTGACTGAGAGGTTGCATTTGAACAAGAGGTTGTATTTGAAAGTTTGACATATGTAAGCCTGAGATGTGGTGAAATATCACAACGAGCCACGAACTGCGAACTGCGGGACGCCTTTTAGGCGTCCCCTACAATTATTTCCTTATCCACAAGGGAGGCCAGGCGGTCGGCGTGGTGTGTGGCGATGATGAGGGTCTTGCCGGCTGCTTTCAGGCTGGGCAGGAAATCTGAAAGCCAAGCCAGGCCGTCGGCGTCGAGGTAGCTTTCCGGTTCGTCCATGGTCCAGACCTGGGGGTTCATGGTCAGGATGGAGGCGATGGCCGTCCGTTTCTTTTCGCCGCCGGACAGGGTGTAAGGCGGGCGGGAGGCCAGCCGGGTCAGGCCCAGCAGTTCCAGGGCATCGTCGACGCGCTGGTGGATTTCTTCAGGCTTCAATCCCATCTGGACCGGGCCGAAGGCCAGTTCCTCGCGGACGCTGCTGCAGAAGAGCTGGGAATCGGGATTCTGCCAGACGTAGCCCAGGCGCTGGTGGAACCATTTGGAATAGGCGTGGTCCCGCATCTTGCCGGCCGTGATGACCGTGCCGTCAAAGGTATACGTCCCCTGCTGGGGGAAAATCAGGCCGTTCAGCAGGCGCAGGAGCGTCGATTTCCCCGAGCCGTTGGGACCGCTGAGGAGGACGGCCTGGCCCGGTTCGATGGTTTCCGTGAGATGAGAGAGGATGGGCCTGTCGTCATAGGCGAAACAGACGTCGTCGAGTTGTATCATGAGAGGACTCCTTCCAGGCGGATGAAGAGATAGACATAGGCCAGCAGGGCCAGGACGAGCAGCCCCGTGGCGGGAGAGAAACGGCGCTTCCGGCCGTCCTCATAGGGCCGGTAATCGCCAGTGAAGCAGCGGCAGCACATGGCTTCGTACAGGTCTTGGGACAGGCGCTGGGACTTTTGCAGCAAAATGCCGGAAACGCCGCTCATGGCGGCCTTCTTGTCGGGATTATGACCGACAGAGCGCAGCTTGAGGGCCGTCAGTAAGTCAGATGCTTCTTGGCCTAAGATGGCGATATAGCGCAGCGTCGTGTCGAGGATGAAGATGACCAGCGACGGGACGCGGAACGTCCGCAGGGCGCCGGTCAGTTCATGCCAGGCCAGGTTTTCCTGCAGGAGCATCAGGGCCGTCACGGTGAGGAAAGTTTTGCAGGGCAGGAGAAAGGCGTAGCGGCCATTGCCCAGAAAGAAAGACGGGGCGACGAGGACGGCACAGAACAGGGACGCTGCCAGGGCGGCGCCGAGGGCCCGGCGCAGGGGCCGTCCCGGTTGGAAGCAGAGGAGGACCAGTTCGCCGGCCAGGACGGCCCAGAGGAAGGCCGTCGTCCGGGCCATGACGATGAGGGCGATGAGGACCAGGGCAGCCAATAAGGCCGGTGCCGCGCCGATGGGCCGGGCCGGCCGCAGTCCCTGGCCGCGCAGGGCCGTCAGGATAGAGACGATCTTGAGCAGGGAGCGGGAAATGAAATAATCCCGGTCGCTGCCGGGATTATATATTTCTTCGCGGACTGCCCATTCAGGGAGCTTCATGGACAAGCCCCCTTAATGCTGAGCCGGCGTATCGAAAGTCGGCCGGGACGGCAGGAGGGACGCGATGATCTTAAAGATGATGATGAGCAAGGCCGTGCCGACGATGGCCGAAATGATGTAGCCGGCGGCGTCGGGCAGGCCGGCAATGGCGTAGTCCGGCATGAGGGCATCGAAGGAAAAGCCGTTTTCCATGCCTGCCGGCGTATACCCCAGGGCGGAACCGAAGAAGTCCGTGTCTGCCAGTTCTTCCGCATCCCATTCACCCCAGGCTGTACCGGCAGCCAGTAAGCCGAGGGGCGTGGCGATGATGAGGGCGGCCAGGAGACCGAAGAGGGACTTATTGGACGAAGCCGGGGCGGCCAGCTGGAACAGGTCCGGCGACGTCTTGCGAAGATAAGCCAGGACGCCCGTCGTGAAGACGACTTCTGCCAGGCCGAACAAGGTGAGGTGGCCGATCATCATGGCCGGAAGGGAAATCCACAGGGGATACGGGCAGTACAGGGCCTGACCGGCAGCATCGGTGAACAGCAGGGGCTGGATGCCAAATTCCACGGCGGCACAGAAGGCAGCTGCGTTGATGCCAACATAAGCGCCGATGCCGGCGGCGACCGTATCCGACGAGATGACCTTCTTCAGGCCGTGATAGATGAAATATCCCGTAAAGGGCAGGACGAAAGCCATGTTGAAGCAGTTGGCGCCGAAAGACAGGATGCCGCCGTCACCGAAGAACAGGGCCTGGATGAGCAGGGCCACGCTGACGGCCAGACAGGCCGCGTACGGCCCGAAGAGGATGGCAATGAGCGTACCGCCGACGGCGTGTCCCGTCGTACCGCCGGGCAGGGGGATATTGAACATCATGGCCAGGAAGGAAAAGGCCGCAGCAATGCCGAGGAGGGGCAGCTTTTCACGGGGCACCGTTTCCTTGACCTTGCGGATGGACAGCAGCCAGATAGGGACCATGACGGCGCCGAGGACACCGCACGTCGAAGGGCTCAGGTAATTTTCAGGTATATGCATAATGAAACCTCTTTTCCTTAGAAATTTAACTATATTACTATTTTACTAAAAAAGCCCGGCCAATATAAGCCCATGGGGGGGATAAAAAATAGGCCTTTACCTGACGCTCTGGCAGATACTCGATGGCGCTATCCATGCTATGGTATAATATAAAATAAATCTATATTAGAAAGAGAGTATAAACGATGATTGATTTTCATGAAATTCTGGACCGCATGAATCAAAACCAGCGGATCAACTTCGATAAAGTATTCCAGCGCATGGCCCGCCGTTGGCAGCAGGAAGGCGTCAAGCCGCGGGTCCTGCTCCATTCCTGCTGCGGCCCGTGCAGTACGGCCGTCCTGGATAGGTTGACCGGCGTGGCTGATGTGACGGTCTACTATTTCAACCCCAATATCCATCCGGAAGCCGAATACCGGCGGCGGGAACTCGTCCAGAAACAGTTCATCGAAGCCTATAACAAAGAGACTGGCCACGACGTCCATTTCCTGGCCGCGCCCTATGAACCGGAGACGTACTTTGAAGCCGTCAAGGGCCTGGAAGACGAACCGGAAGGCGGCGCCCGCTGCCGCGTCTGCTTCGCCCAGCGCATGAAGGCGACAGCTGAAAAGATGCAGGAACTGGGCTATGACTATTTCACGACGACCCTGACCGTCAGCCCCCATAAGAACTCGCAGGTCATCAACGAAGTCGGCCGGGATATCGAAGACCAGTACGGCTACGCCTACTTGCCGACGGACTTCAAGAAAAACAATGGCTTCCTCACATCGACGAAAATGACCGAAGCCTACCACCTCTACCGCCAGCCCTACTGCGGCTGCATCTTCGGCGCCCGCGACCAGGGCCTGGACCTGGAAAAAATCCGCCAAGATGCGGAAGCCTTTCTGGAAGACAATAAGTAGGGGAACGCAGTTCGCAGACCGTAAAAATACACGGCCCACGGCCTTGTGCGTAGTATGCGTAGGGGCTCGCACGTGGCGAGCCCGTTAGGGAGATTCTATCACAGCCCATTCGAGTATAATGGCAGGCTTTTACGAGCCACTAGCCACAAACCACGAACCACGGCTTTTCCTCGGATCCAGATGCGGCGTTTCGCCGCGACAGACTCATCAAAAAAATCACAGAAAAATTTTGCTTTATTTTGTATATATAATTGCAAATAATTGTATTAAAAATATATTAAAAAAGTTAATATAAAGTATAAGACGACGACTTGGCAACGACTTACGAATGGCTATATACTGCTTTATTTTGCGGCTTTATATGCTATAATGAAATAACAGTTTTGTTACAGATATGCTCTTCATTAATCATATAAAATGCATATAATAACGAAAAAGGAGATGCTTTTTATGAATCGAACGTATAAGGTCATTTGGAGTAAAGCCAGACATTGCTATGTCGTTGTATCAGAATTAACGAAAAGCCAACACAAATCGTCCAGTAAGAGTGAACTCATAAGTACAAATGTACACGGGGGGGGGTATTTAGGTAAGGCGGCCGTAGCTGCCGTCGTCGCCAGTCTGCTGACTTTCGGTGGATTGGCCTATTCGCCGGTGTTGGCTGAAAATCCCATCGTCCATAAAGATAATAATAATAATGGAATTGCTATTGGTGAGGATTCCGTACCTGGCCGAGATGCAGGTAAGAATGATAAGGATACGGCTGGCTATGACGCTAGGGGGAAACAACATGCCCGCTCTGATAAAGATTATGCTACATGGGTATCCACAGATGCTGCTGTTTCCGTAGGCGGTGCAAAACGTGAAGTAACTTATGAAGTCAAGGATGGTCAAGGCAATACAAAAAAGGTAACCAAAGAAATTACGTCTACTCGCCAAATTACTAACTTGGCCGCTGGTTCAAAAGACACAGATGCCGTCAATGTAGCTCAGCTCAAAGCTAGTGAAGAAAATCTTAGTACTACGATTAATAGTACTATCAATAAAAAAGTTGCTGTTATCTTCGATGACAAGGGTTCTTTGAGAAGCACTGATGCGACAATTTATCATAATCATGAAGACGGTTTTAAAATCACAAATGTATCTAAAGGGATTGCTTTGGGGCATAATGCTTATGTTTTTAACCAAGGTGGCGGAAAGGCCGATGCAATGTTATTCGGTAGTCCTACTTATACCAGCGGTATTGCCATTGGTGAAAATTCCTATGCTTTGGAAGATTCTATTGATTTAGGCAATAAAATCTATAAAGGTGCAATGGGTGATGTATTAGATCTTTCTAAATACGATGCGCAGACATCTTCGGGAACTGGTCGATTATTAATTGGCAACAACTCGTATAGTTCTGGTACACTGTCTACGTTAATTGGCAATCATTCTATTATGACTACGAATTACTTAAATGGTGGTAGTTTTTTGAGCGCAATGCAGAATGCGGGGGCTGTTTCCATTGGTGCTTTAAATAGTATCGAATCTTATAGCTCGAAAAGCAGTATGTCTGGGGTTGCCAACAGTATCATCGGTTTGGCAAATAAAACTACTAATGCGAATGGTGCTTTGATTTTAGGTGCTGGTAACGAAATCAAGAATTCGATTACGTCTATTTCAGTGAGTGGATCAGCAAGTACAGATGTAGCAACTGCATCTCAAGCTATTCGCGATAGCATGGCCAATGGATATGCTGGTGGTGCTACTTTGATTATTGGTGGCGGCAATAAAACGGATTATACACAAAGCAGTCAGATTATTGGTGTAGGCAGTAGCATTACTGGGACAAAGGAAAACCCTGCACAGTTCAATATGCTCAATGGCGTTCAGAGCCATATCAATAATTCTTCTAGTGTTTATGCGATTGGCTACCAAAATACCATTGGAAATTCAAACAAATCCATTGTGGTTGGTGATTACCACAAGCTGGATGGTGGCAATAATAACGTCATCATAGGTTCGATGGATTCTGTGAAAAAAACAGAAACAATCGTGCATCATGGATGGCTTGGTGATTGGACGGAAGAAGTAACAACTGAAACACCAATAGAACATACTGAAAACCTCAAAGATGCAGTCATGATTGGCCACAATGCCAATGCCACGGTGGACGGCGGTGCAGCCATCGGTGCTGGTTCTGTAGCTGTTATCGATAAGGGTGCAGTTGGTTATGACCCGGCAAATGGTGACCATCAGAATGATACCACTGGCACTTGGAAATCGACGGCAGCTGCCGTTTCCGTCGGTGATGCTTCTAAGCACATGACTCGTCAGATCACGGGCGTAGCAGCCGGTACGGAAGATACGGATGCTGTAAACGTGGCCCAGCTGAAACAGGCCCGGACCAAATATTACAGCGTCAATGAAAAAACACCGAATGTGTTTGGGGATGCGGCCAAAGAATATGCCCAGTACCTTAACGACGATAACAAAGGGGCCAAGGAATTCGCCGGTCTGGCAGCCGGGTACATGACCTATGCGGGCGGCATTGCCTCCACTGTAACCGGTTCCTTCTCCGGCATCATGAATGAGGCAGCTCAGCCGGGCAGCAATGATTTCCGCGGTGCGGCAGCCCTTTCCTATGGTATGTTCAACCTTAACGACAACACCAGCGCTTCCCAGCCCTTCAGCGGTGTCGCCAACAGCATCGTAGGGCAGGCTAACGTGACCACCGATTCCAACGCGGCTATGGTCTACGGCGCCGGGAACAGCGTCACCAATTCCTACCGGGCCATCGACGTTCAAAAAGCCGGTGCCATCATGCAGGGCCTGAAGGACCCGAGGCAGCTGAACGAGGCCCTGAAGGCAGCCGTTCCCACCAGCGGGGCCCAGGTCATGGTCATGGGTGGCGGCAACACCGTGGATAAAGCTTACATGACCCAGGTTGTGGGCGTGGGCAACACGGTGACCGGCAGCGACAAGGAATACGTAGAAGGGACCTCCACCCAGCTGAACTACGTGGATGGCTTCTACAATAAAGTGGAAAACGGCAAGAACGATTATGTGATCGGTTCCCATAATACTCTCACCAGCAGCAGCGTGGATACGAACAAATCCAATCTGGTGCTGGGCGACAACCACAAACTGACCGACCGGACGAACAACGTAATCCTGGGTTCTGCCGATGACGAACTGACCACCTCTGCTTCCGACGCCGTCCTCATCGGCCACAATGCCGACGTGAAAGTGGATGGCGGCGTGGCCCTTGGCAGCGGGTCTGTGGCTTCTACGGATAAAGACGTGGAAGGCTATGATCCTCTGAAGAAGGGTGCCAGCGAATCGTCTGACAAGGCCTGGAAATCCTCCTGGGCAGCGGTTTCTGTAGGCGATGGGACCCATACCCGCCAGATCACGGGTGTGGCGGCCGGGTTTGCGGATACCGACGCCGTGAACGTGGCTCAGTTGAAGAGTGTGGCTAGCCTGCCCGTCCACATCTACAGCGGTGGCAAGGCGAGCAGCGGCAGCTACACGGCCGGCAGCCTTGTAGCCACTCCGACCATCAGCAGCCTGCAGTTTGACTTCGGCGACGGCCTGAAAGCAGATGAAGTGGACGCAGAAGGAGGCAAACGCGTCCTGGTATCCCTGGATAAAGATGCCCTGAAGGGCGACCCTGATTTCAAGGGGGATAAAGGCGACAAGGGTGACACCGGCGAACAAGGTCCGAAAGGCGAAAAAGGTGACACCGGTGCAACCGGCGCTCAAGGCGAACAAGGACCCAAGGGCGAGAAGGGTGACACCGGCGCCAAAGGTGATAAGGGCGATAAAGGTGACACCGGTGCTCCCGGCAAGGATGGTAAGGACGGCAAAGATGGCGGCGTAGGCACCGTTGTTGGCGACGACACCAACATCACCGTGGCCAACACCGAAACCGATGCCACCAAACCGGCCAACTATAAGGTTTCCCTGAATAAGGCCATCACCGTGGATAAGGTGACCGCAGGCGATACCACGATTTCCAGCAATGGTGTCTCCATTGCTGGTGGTCCGTCCATGACGAAGGACGGCATTGATGCGGCAGGCAAGAAGATTACCAATGTCGCAGCGGGTACGGAAATGACGGATGCTGTTAATTATGGCCAGTTGAAGGATGTGGAATCCAAGGTCGACAGCAATACGCAGAATATCTACCACATGGACAACCGAATTTCCAATTTGGATAACCGCATGAATAAGGTCGGTGCCGGTGCGGCCGCTTTGGCAGCGCTTCATCCATTGGATTTTGACCCTGATGATAAGTGGGATTTCGCCGTTGGTTACGGCAATTACCGCAATGCCAACAGTGTCGCTTTGGGTGCCTTCTATCGTCCCAATGAAGATACTATGTTCAGTCTGGGTACGAATTTCGGCAACGGGGAAAATATGTTTAACGCCGGCTTGAGCTTCAAGATTGGTCAAGGTGGCAGCGGCATCACGACATCGAAGACGGCCATGGCCAAGAAGATTGAAAGCCTGGAAAATACGGTGGATCAGCAGGATAAGAAGATTGCCGAACTGGAAGCCCTGGTCAAGGAACAGGGAGAAATGATCCGTCAGTACGTCGGCAAGAAATAGAGGGGTATCATGGCACAGACAACGATTTGTATTCGCGTCGACGCGGATCTGAAAAAAGACTTTGAGAAATTTTGTGACTCCATCGGCATGAGTATGTCGACGGCAATCAACATCTTCATCAAGAAATCCGTCGGGGAACAGCGAATCCCCTTCGAGATTACGGCTAAGAATTATGTCGAGAAGTAAGTAAAAACAGCCACAACGTGAGGAAAATCACGCTGTGGCTGTTTTTTTTGCCCGATTTTTCTAAACAGGGAAGCCTTGGACTGCGTTAAGGAACGCAGCATGCAGTTGGCTACGGTCCTGGGGACTGCAAAAAAATATATGGCCTAATTAAAATACTAATGACTCGTCATGGGTGCCGGGGTCAGGCGGCGCCAGCAGCACCAGAGGATAGCCAGCCAGACAGGCATGATGAGGACGGCTGTGAGCATGTCCGGCATCTGGGTCATCATGAGGACGATGAAGCACAGGAAGGCCAGGCAGAAATAGTCCCCTGCCGGGTACCAGAGGGACGGGAATTTCGTCGTCTTGCCCGCCTTCCGGCAGTAGGCCTTGAATTTCAAGTGCGTCACGATGATGGTGATCCAGTTGACGATGGTCGCGCCGACCGTGAGGGACAAGAAATACATGAAGATTTTTCCCGGGAAGAAATAGGTCACGGCGACGACGAACAAGGTCAGGCCCGAGCAGAGGCAGAGCGTGTGGACCGGTACGCCCCGGGACGACAGCTTCTTGAACCATTGCGGCGCGTTGCCTTCTTCTGCCAGGCCGAAGGCGATGCGGGAATTGCCGTAAATGGCCGAGTTATAGACGGAAATGGCCGCAGCCAGGACGACGAAGTTGAGGAGATTGGCCGCTGCCGGGAAGCCGACGTTGGTGAAAATCTGGACGAAAGGACTGTTCTGGGTGCCAATCTGGTTCCACGGCCACAAGGTCATGATGACGACCATCGTGCCGATGTAAAAGACGAGGATACGCCAGATGATCTGGTTGATGGCCTTGGGCAGGGACCGTTCGGGATTTTCCGCTTCGCCTGCCGTGATGCCGATGAGTTCGACGCCGCCGAAGGAAAAGATGACCGTCACCATGGCCAGGCAGAAGCCCCAGATGCCCTTGGGCAGGATGCCGCCGTAGGCCCAGAGGTTGCTGAAATTCTGCGGGAACGGCCGGCTGTCCTGCAAGATGAGCCAGGCGCCGAGGGCAATCATGCCCAGGATAGCCGCCACCTTGATGAAGGACATCCAGAACTCCGTTTCGCCGTAGGCCCGGACATTGACCAGGTTGAGACAGGTGATGGCTATGAGGCAGACCAGGGCCGTGACCCATTGCGGCAGGTCCGGCAGCCAGTAATGGACGTAGATGCCGACGGCTGTCAATTCAGCCATGCTGATGATGACGTAAGAGAACCAGTAATTCCAGCCCAGCATGAACCCCGGGAAGGGTCCCCAGTATTTGTCGGCATAATAGCTGAAGGAGCCGGACACGGGTTCTTCGACGGCCATTTCCCCTAACATGCGCATGATGAGGAAAATGACGATGCCACAGATGAAATAGGCTGCGATGACCGACGGCCCGCCCAGGGAAATGGTCGACGCCGACCCGTAAAACAGCCCGGTACCAATTGCGCCGCCCAGGGCGATCATCTGGAGATGACGGTTCTTCAGGCCGCGCTGCATTTGTGATGCTTCTTTCACGATTAAGACCTCCTGACAAAAAAGACCGCACGAAAGTTTACACCCAAGGTGGTGTACCCCTTCGTGCGGTCGTTTTGCGATTACACTCTGTCTATTAGTATAGAACAAAAACGGAACTTGTCAATCCAAGAAGATATAGCCGCCGAATATGACCGGGCTGGCACAGTTCTGTCACAGCTGTGGCGGGAGGCTATCTTTTTCGGCAGGGAGAAGCTATAATAAAATGGAAATAAAGAGCTATTCTCAGGAAAGAAGGCTGATTCTGGTTGCAAGATGTATGCAGGACTCTCGATTGTGTTATAATGGCAGAGGAGGCGGGAACTATGGGGCCATTCGTCGATGCGGACGGAAACCGGTGCAGTGTCAAACAGGTTGTGCGGAACCTCTTGAAAGAGGACGTGACCTATGAATTCATCGCACACGTTGCCCAATGCCCGCTAAAAACGGTAAAGGAAATTGCCGCGCAAGAAAAAAGCAATAGGGAGTGATTCTATTGAATATTTTAGTTGTCATGGATGTCGATGCGAAACAGAAACAGTGGCTGGAAGCAGCTGCTCCGGAGGCGGATTTTTGCTATTGTCCCGGTGATGGGAGTCAGGCCGGAAAAGCGTTGAAAGAAGCAGATGTCATCATTGGCAATATAGCTCCTGACCTGGTGAAAGAAGCGTCGCAGTTGAAGTGGCTCCAGCTCAACAGTGCCGGTGCCAACGAATACTGCCGGCCCGGTATCCTGCAGGCTGGCGTCACCTTGACCAATGCGACCGGTGCCTACGGCCTGGCGTTGTCAGAACACATGCTGGCCCAGACACTGGCGATGATGAAGAAACTCTATCGCTACTATGATAATCAGCATCAAGCCCTGTGGCGCGATGAAGGGCCGGTGACGTCTCTCTATGGCGCGACCGTCGTCGTCGTCGGATTCGGCAACATCGGCCGCAACTTCGGCCAGCGCGTCAAGGCCATGGGGGCCCACGTCATCGGCCTGCGCCGCCGTCAGGGAGCCGTACCGCCCGAAGCCGATGAAATGGGGGATATGGCCCATTTCAATGACTACCTGGCCCAGGCCGACATTGTCGCTTCGTGCCTGCCCGATACGCCGGAAACGTATCACATCTATGATGCGGCGCGCTTTGGCGCCATGAAGAAAGGGGCGTACTTCGTCAACGTCGGCCGCGGGACCAACGTCGACCAGAAAGCCCTCCGCCATGCCGTCGTGGCAGGCCATCTGGCCGGGGCTGCCTTAGACGTTACTGACCCGGAACCGCTGCCGCCGTCGGATCCCCTGTGGCAGACGCCGGGCATCTACATTACGCCGCACATCTCCGGCGGCTATCACCTCCAGGCGACGCACGACTATATCGTCCGCATCGCCGCGGATAATCTCAAACGGTACCTGGCCGGTGATCCCTTGGAAAACATCGTCGACCTCATGACCGGCTATAAAGCGTAAAAGTAAGGGCTGTCTACGTAAAAGGGGGGCTGTCGTACGAAGACAGCCCCCTTTTTTTTACGCTTATATTAAGATTTTTTATCAGTTTTATGAAAAATGGTCGGAATGGAGCTTTTTTGTCTTATTGGAGCAGACTTTTAACCTGTTTTATGATATTGTGTATTGGTAAATGATTTTCAATATTATCGCCACGGGCGAAAGAGAGGGGTTTACCTACATGGCATATCATAAAATCAAGGGAACGAAGAAGGCATGGATTACCTGGGCTGTTTTGACGGCATTGACGGTACCGGCTTATGCGGCGGCAGCTGATGGGCCGGCGGATAACGCAGCCGTGACGACGAAGGATGTCGTCGTCACGGCGACGCGGACGGAAGCGGACGTCAAGATGGTACCGAATACGGTAGAAGTCATTACAGCCGACGATATTCAGAAACTCGGCGCAACGGATGTCTACTCGGCATTGCGCTTGGCCGATAACGTGCAGATCATGAACACCAGCACCGGCTTTGGCCACCGCATTTCCATGCGCGGCATGTCCAGCGATTCGACACTTATTCTCATCAATGGCCAGCGGACAGCCATCGAAGATACGGAAACGACGCAGAACCTCTTGGCGTTGGACCGCATCAACGTCAACAATATTGAACGCATCGAAATCGTCCGCGGCGCTGCTTCGGCCCAGTACGGTTCCGATGCCCTGGCCGGTGTCATCAACATCATCACCAAGAAATCGACCGGGAAGCCGTCGGTCACAGTCGGTGCTACGACGGGGACGACGAATATGTCCAATTATTATCACATCGACTTGGGCAAACAGGGTAAATTCAGCAGTACCTTTGACATGAATTTCTCCAAGGACCGGCAGTGGACGGAACATGAAGTTTCAGGCCTGCCCGTCAAGAACCTCCAAGGGCCGAAGCAGGACTATCATTTCAGCGGGTCCTATGAATTAGGGGAAAACAAGAACTTGAACCTCGATTTAGGCTACTATAAGGACAAACTCAGCGGCGACTGGAGCCATAAGGAGTACAACCTTGGCGCTTGGGGTGGCATCGTCCGCCTGCAGGACGCCAAACTGGAAACGGAACGGCGCGACGCCAGCCTGAGCCTGACCGGGAAGACGAAGAAAGACGACTACATGGTCCGCACGTTCTACAGCAAGCTCGACAAATTCCGCTTCCTGCCCTACACGGCGCTGGCCAAGGAATACGGCGAAACCAATAAGTACAGCATTTGGGGCATTGAAGCCAAGAACAGTCATAAGGTCAACGGCGACCACACTTTGACGTATGGCACAGAATACGACCGCTATGACGTCGATGGCGTCAACTTCGGCAAGACCGGCGACAATGGCAAAGATCTCAACACGTATGCTGCGTACATCCAGGACGAATGGCTCTTGGGCGATAAGTGGGAAATCATCCCGGCTGTCCGCTACGACCATCACAGTGAATTCGGCAGCAAGACGACGCCTCATCTCGGCGTGACCTACCTGGCCAATGACCACAACCGCTTCAAGGCCAACTGGGGCGAAGGCTACAAGGCGCCCAGTGTCAGCGAACTCTACATGGACTATACTCACATGGGCGTCCTGACCTTAGGCAATCCCAATTTGAAGCCGGAAGAATCGAAGAACTGGGACCTCAGTTATGAAGGGGAATGGGGCAAGACCTTCGGTAAGGTCACTTATTTCCACAACGACATCGATAACCTGATTTCAACCCGCACCGTCGGCGGCCGTCACGGCTATAATGAATATTACAACATCGACGGTACGACGAAGACCCACGGTGTCGAATTGACCTTAGGCCGCAATCTCTCACGGGATTTGGATGTTAAAGTGACCAGCAACTGGACCAGTGCCAGCAATAAGGTCGCTTCGGCTGAATCGGCAGCCCATGGTGTCGATGGCATTGCCGATAATATTACGACGCTGCAGCTGGCCTATGATGACCACCGCGCCTATGGCTACAACGCGACGTTGTGGGAACAGTGGGTCCACGACTATTACGAAAGCGATTCCAGCCAGACTTATTCTTATAATACCTTGAATTTCGTCATCAATAAGAAATATGGTGACGCTGTCCGTCTCTTTGCAGGTGTCGATAATATTTTCAATAAAAAAATCGATGCCATCTACCTCGACGGCCGTATTTGGCGCACTGGCATCGAATTCAAATTCTAAAGCCTTCGTCCTTGCAATTCCCTTCCGCTTGACGTAAAATAAAAATAGGAATCAATCGCATGATATGCGGGAGGAGGATGCACTATGGATGTATTAGCAGCAGCTGTCGCCTTGGTCCTGATCTTGGCCATTCTCAATGTCGTCCCTTACTATGTCGGACGCTATATCTTATTGTATAGTCTTCGCCGATATCGGTCCCTGACGGTGCCTTCGTCGTTGACAATCCGGCGGCCCCGCCTGTTCGGCCGGGACTGTCAGGAAATCGACATCTGCCATGACCGCCTGCGCCTCGTCGATTGGGACGGCGTTACCTGTCCTATCCGGCCTGACTATGTCCGCTATGTCCATTTCTATCAAGAACGGTCGTCCAAAGGGCGCCGCCAATGGTATCCTTACGTCACCTTGTACAGCAAGATGGCCCGTGTCGGCCCGGAAACACCGAGACGCTTCTCTCTCTGCGGTTCCGAACGGGGCCGCGGGTATGATGGGGTCCAGCTCATCAACCACATGCAGATTGATATCAAAGACTACGTATTATTGCGCAAATACTGCCGGCAGGAACATATCCCCGTCCACGACGACTATGCCCCGGCCTGGCAGTTGCCTTTATGCGGATGAGGAGGAGAGAGATGAAACAGATGCCTTTAGGGATTCCTTTGGCTGTCACCCTGGCCGGGACTGTCGGTTCCCTGGCTTTTGGGGCGAAACGGGCCCATGTCTTGTTTGGCGTCGCCTTGACGGCGTTGTCCATGTGGCACATGTATCAGCACCGCAAGGTCATGATGCGCCAGCTGCAGATGCAAATGGCCCGACAGCCATGGCAGATCGGCTGTAAGCGGTAAAGGGATTTTTTAATTTCAAACTCAAAAAGGGGCTGTTAGTACGACAGCCCCTTTTGTGTCCTCCGAAATTTGTCGGAATGGAGCATTTTGGACAGAATGGAGTAGACAGGCCGAATAAAAAACTGATAGAATAGTACATGTAAAGAATATGATAATTGATTTCACATAAGGAGTGTTTCACATCATGGAAGGTCTTCAGTATGCATTTCATTTATTTCACAGCGGCGGACTCGTCATGTATCCGCTGTTAGCTTTGTCAATTTTTACCTTGGCTATTGCTATCGAGCGCTTCGGGTATTATCGGGTGAATCGCAAAGGGTCTAAACAGTTCTGCACCGGCATCAGTCAGGCGGCCCGGAACCAGCAGTGGGATGCGGCTGGGCAGCTCTGCCGCAAGTTCCCGACGGCCATAAGCCGTATCGTAGCCAGCGGCTTGAGCCATGGTGGTGATATGAAGGGCATGAAGATTGCCTTTCATGAACAGATGAGCGTCGAAGCGGTCGGCTTTAAACGCTATCTTGATTATCTCAGTGCCATCGTAACCATTTCACCGCTCCTGGGCCTGTTGGGGACGGTTACCGGCATGATCAGCACATTTAGTGTCCTCGATAACGGCGCCGGCGCTTCGGCGGTCACAGGCGGTGTCGGCGAAGCCTTGGTCGCTACGGCGACGGGCCTCTGCGTCGCGATCCTGGCTTTCTGCGTCTATACGTATTTTTCGCACCAGCTCGATACGATCGTTACGGATACGGAAAAGGTCTGCATGACTGTCATGCAGGCCCGGAAAAATGCATAGGAGGCGCAGGCCATGTTTTCTCATGTCAAGATGAAGAAGAAACCCGTTTTCATGATTATCCCCATGATCGACATCATTTTCTTCCTCCTCGTATTTTTTATGATGAATAGTTTGCAGACTGTCGCCCAGAAGGCCCTGGCTGTCCAGCTACCCCAGGCCCAGAGCGCTTCGGCGCCGGTCCAGATGCCGCTCATTGTGACTGTCGACAAGGCCGGGCATATCACGTTGGACAATAAGCCGGTCACGCTGGATGAAGCGTCAGACCTGATGAAGCAGCATATGACTGACAATGCCAATGCGGCAGTCATCCTCCAGGCCGATAAGGATACGGCACACGGTCAGGTCGTGGCGGTCATGGATATGCTCAAGTCAGCCGGTGTCAAGCGCCTGGCCATTGCAGCCAAGCAGAAGGGATGACGGCTATGGAAGGGATTTCTTGGAAACGGGCGTATGCCGGGTCGCTCCTCATCCACCTCGCCGTGGCCGGGTTGCTGGCCGTCGGCCTGGCAGGCAGCGTCGCCCAGCATGAGCAGGAAAAGATGTACGTCGTCGACCTCGACGCGTCGGATTTGACCGATTCCGGCAGCGGCCATGCCGGCGGCGGGGGTGGCGGCAGTTCGTCGGCCTCGCTCTTTCCCGATAAATTGTCAGAAACAGACATGGCCCAGCGGACGGCGGCTGTCCAAGCCCAGTCCTCGGCCCTGACGCCGCCGGAACAGGTGACACAGGCCCAGTCAATCTTGGCAGAGGCCTCCGAAAAGGCGGCTGCGCCAGTGGCATCCGCGGCTCAGGCCCCTTTACCGGGCGCTCCGTCCGATACGGGGAGCAGCACGGCTGCCGGTTCCCGTGATGGCGGTAGCAGCCGTTCCGGCAGTGGTTCCGGGACGGGCGAAGGCAACGGTGAAGGGGCTGGTTCGGGCAGTGGGGAAGGCCCCGGTTCCGGCAGTGGCAGTGGCACCGGGTCCGGCAGCGGCGACGGCCAGGGGTATGGTCAAGGGACCGGCGATGGCCAGGGCAGCGGCGACAGCGGTGCTGCAGGTACTGGGTCGGCTCCTTTTGACAGCGATGGTTTCTGGTCGGCTGTCAATGCCAATAAGTCTTACCCGCCTATGGCCATCAAGCGGGGCCTGACCGGGACAGTCACCGTCACGGTCGTCCTCGACAGCAGCGGCAACTGCGTCAGCGCCTCTGCCGACAGCAGCGGCCTTTTGGCGAAAGCCGCCGTCAATGCCGTCTATGCGGCCTGCCCGTATCCTAATAGAACGGGTGGTACCGTCACGGTCCACGTGCCGGTTACGTTCAATCTACAATAAAGGAGAATCTAATACGATGCGTACACTTGTCTTATATTCATCCCGCATGGGAAATACAAAAAAAGTCGCCCAGGCCATAGCCGGCGCCCTGCCGGCTGGGACACCGTGCCTGCCTGTTGGTCAGGCACCGGCAGACCTTGCCGCGTATGACCTCGTCTTTTTGGGCTACTGGGTCGACCGCGGCACGGCCAATGCCGAAGCCAGAGCCGTCATGGAAGGCCTCCATAACGAACATATCGCCTTATTTGCTACACTGGGAGCCGATCCCCAATCGGAACACGGGAAGATGTGCCTGGAACACGGCGCAGCCCTCTTGCCTGACCCGGATGCTGTTGTCGGGACCTTCCTCTGCCAGGGTGCTGTCGACCCGAAGGTCATCGAAATGATGTACAAGCAGTTCCCTGCCGGCCATCCCCATGGGCAGTCGCCGGAACGAGATGCCCTCCATGCCCGGGCGGCTGTCCATCCCGATGAGCAGGACCTCCGGGACGCCGCTGCCTTTGCAGCTTCTGTCTGGAAGCGCTTGGAAGGGAAGGGGTGAGGCTATGACTCTGCAGCAGCTCTATGAGCAGACACCGCCGCAGCAACGGGCTTTGCAATTCGGCATCGTCGGCAACGATGCCCTGACCGGGGCGTTCCCACAGAAGCGCGTTGTCCATGCCGGCCTCCAGGGGAGCCTGGTATCTCCGAGAGAATCCCAGCAAATCTGGCAGGACCTGATGGCCCAGGCGCCGACAGGGAAAGAAGTCCAGACGGCGTACATACACATTCCTTTTTGTAAAACAAAATGTTTATATTGCGGCTTCTTCCAGAACGGCATGGACCAGTCCGTCGAAGACGAATACATCCGCTGCCTGGTCCAGGAACTGCGCCAGGCAGCCAAGGCACGGCGCCTGCGGGACAGCCTCATTCACGCCGTCTTCATCGGCGGCGGCACGCCGACGTCCCTGTCGGCAGATAACGCCGCCCGACTCCTGGGAGCTGTCCGGGATTGCCTGCCCCTGGCTAACGACTACGAGCTGACCTTAGAAGGGCGGGTCCATGATTTGGAACCGGAAAAGATTGATACCTGGCTGGCTTATGGCGTCAACCGCATATCCCTGGGCGTCCAGTCTTTTGATACGAAAGTCCGCCGGGCTGTGGGCCGCCTCGATGACAGGGATACGGTCCTCGAACGATTGGCAGCCCTCAAGGCCTATGGCCAGTGCGTCGTCGTCATCGACCTCATGTACGGCCTGCCCGGACAGACCATGGACGTCTGGATGGAGGATGTCCGGACTTTTGCCGAGTCAGGCATCGACGGCGCCGACCTCTATCAGCTCAATGTCTTTGAAGGCAGTGCCTTGAGCCAGGCCATCCGCCAGGGAAGCCTGCCGCCGGCGGCGACGACGGCCCAGCAGGCCCTCATGTTCCAAGCCGCCAAGACCTATCTGGACCAGCGGGCCTATAGGCGCCTCAATATTTGCCATTGGAGCCGGTCGCAGCGGGAACGGAGCCTGTATAATACCCTGGCCCGGTCGGGCGCGGCCATGTTTCCCTTCGGCTGCGGTGCCGGCGGCCACGTCGATGGCTATGAGACCATGCTGCACCGGGCCATTACGCCTTATGAGCTGTTCGTCCGCGAAGGGAAGAAACCCTTCATGGCCCTCCTGCGTCAGTCCCCGTTCCAGTCCTTTATCGATGAGATACAGTATCAGCTGGAACAGGGCTACCTCGATATCGGCGCCCTGGCAGCCAAGGAGCCGCGGCTCGGTGAATTGAACTGGCTCTATCAGCGCTGGCAGGACCAGGGCCTGGTCCGCTACAACGGCGTCCTCTATACATTGACCGATGCCGGTCAGTTCTGGCAGGTCAACGTGACCCAGACGACGCTGGAATGTATGCAGTATCTCTTGACCGGCCAGACCGGTGCTGCCCTGCAGGGCATTGCCGCTCAGGATTCGCCGAAATCGGCGGCCATGGCTGAAGCCATGAAGAAAATGAACGCCAGCGGGGAAGGCCCCAGTCTGGAAGCCATGAAGCACATGGCCGAAGCGATGAAGCACATGAGCCAAGAAGAACTCCAAGCCGTCATGCAGCGCATGAAGGGCTGAGGGAAGGATATATTGACAAGACCTGCCGGATTCGGTAAACTAATAATGAAATTTATTATTGAATCTAGGTGGGACGATGGAACGAAATAGACAGCGGCGTCGGATGGTACAGGTACTTTGCGGCGCCGTTCTCTTTGTGTTACTTGTCGGAGCGCTGCTGGCATCGCCCGTCGATGGCTTGGCTGGAGCTACGCCGCGATCCCGGGTCAAAGGGGATACGAAGTTGTCGGGCTCGTACATGCTGCTGCTCAACAGCAGACAGTTTCCTTTTGACGAAGACGGCGCCTGCCAGGCTTTTGGCCGCTTCTTCAGCCAGCGTCAGGCCGACCTGGCCCCTTTGGCCGGGCAGACTGTGGTCCTCTATATCCCTGGGGATGATGCGGCGCTGGCAGTTTACAGCCAGTCCCTGGTACAACGGGCAGCCAGCCGGCAGGTCACGCTGACCGTGCGGCCGCTGGAACCGGTCTTCTTGCGTTCCCGCTTGCGGGCCCGGAGGTATGAGGCCATCCTCGTGCCGGCAGCGTCCCTGCCGGACGGACTGGATGATCAGGCCCGTGTCTATGAATATAAAAGTTATGTCCTGCGTTAGGAGGTCGTCATGCGTCGTATCCATACCTTAGTCGCAGCGGCACTGACAGTCATCGTCCTGCTCCATGCCCTCTGTGGCAGTTTTCTGCTTATCGGCACCAGCCGCCGTCCCATGGTCTTCCTGTCCTGGCTGGCAGCGGCTCTGTTAGGGCTCCATGTCGCTTTCGGCCTGGCCCTGACAGGGCAGACGTGGCGGAGCCTGCGAGGCCGGGCCCGCCGGTATATCCGGCTGAACCGGGATTTTTGGCTGCGCCGGATCAGCGGGCTCGCCGTCCTGATCCTGGTCGTCTTTCATATCGGCATGTTTGGCGCAACCGAAGACGAGACGTATTTTCTCCTGCCCTTTACGGCAGTCAAGCTGGCAGGCCATCTCCTGCTCATCGCAGCCATGGCCTGGCATATCGCCGTGAATTTGAAGCCCTTGTGCCTGGCCTTGGGCTGTTCCCGGCCGGATTGGCAGAGCTGCAGCGCCAAACTGGTGCTCCTGGTCTTTTGTGGTGTTGCCGTCCTGGCAGGAATCGTTTATTTTGTGAGGTGGCAATGGATATGAGTCAGCAAATGGTCATCATCGGAGCCGGCTTGGCCGGTCTGTCGGCAGCCTATACAGCGGCCCGCCAGGGCTGGCAGGTCTGGCTCTGTTCGTCCCTGCCGTCGGAACGGGCCCAGTCGGTCATGGCCGAAGGCGGCATCAACGCGGCGCTGGACACACAAGGTCAGGACGATAGTCCCGACCAGCACGAAGCCGATACGCTCCGGGCTGCCTGCGGCCTGGCCGATCCCAATGCTGTCCAGGCTATGACAACGGCTGCGCCGGCCCTGGTCGAGGCCCTGGCCGACTTGGGGGTTCCCTTTAACCGGACGGTTGACGGTCAAATTGATTTGCGCTATTTCGGCGGTCAGAAGAAGAAACGCACGGCCTTTTCCCAGAGCGATACGGGAAAACAACTCATGACGGCCTTGATTGACGCCGTCCGTCGCTATGAAGGGGAAGGGGGAGTGCGTCGGCTGGCCCACCACGATTTCCTGACCTTGCTCCACGATGGGACGACGTGTACCGGCGTTTGCCTGCGCGATACTTGGAGCGGCGAACGCTGTGACCTGCCGGCCCAGGCAGTCGTCATAGCCACCGGCGGCCTTCATGGCCTCTTTAGCTATACGACGGGCTCCCTGGCCGATACCGGTGCCGTCACGGCCGAGCTGTTCCGCTTGGGCCTGCCCGTGGCCAATGGGGAGTTCATCCAGTATCATCCGACGACGATTGCCAGTAACGGGAAGCGGATGTTGGTCAGTGAAGCCGCCCGCGGTGAAGGCGGACGGCTTTGGGTACTGAAAAAAGGGCGTCCTTGGTATTTCATGGAAGAAAAATATCCTGAACTGGGGAACCTCATGCCCCGCGACGTGACGGCCCGGGAAATCTGGTACCACTGTCAGGCCGGGGAAACGGTCTGGCTGGACCTGACGGGCCTGGATGAATCGGTCTTTTCCCGGAAACTGGCCGGCCTCGTCGCCGACTGCCAGCTCTATGGCGGCGTCGATATCCGGCGCCAGCCCATTGCCGTATCTCCAGGTATCCATTATTTTATGGGCGGCCTGTACGTCGATGAATGGCATCGCACGCCGTGGCAGCACCTGTACGCGGCCGGTGAATGTGCCTGCCAGTATCACGGTGCCAACCGCCTGGGTGGCAATTCCCTGCTCGGCGCCATCTATGGCGGCCGTAAAGCGGCCTGTACGGCTGTGGAAGAGGGTCGGGAACGGCCGCTTCCCCGAATCGCTCAGGTCCAGCTGCCGCCGGCAGCTACGTCGCCGGTCCAGCTGGCCTGTCTGAGGCAGCACCTGGACCAGGCCTTGGGAGTCGTCCGTACTGGGGCTGTATTGTCCCAGGCATTAGAACGTATCACAGCCCTGCCCGGGGCTTTGCCCTTACTGGGCCGGGCCTTGCTGCAGTCGGCCTTGGGACGGCAGGAAAGCCGCGGAGCCCATTGGCGCAGCGACTTTCCTCGTCGCGATGATGACCGCTTCCTGAAGACGACGCTGGCCGTATATGACGGCCGGCAGATTACTTTGTCCTACCGGCCGGTGCCGGAGAAACGGGGATAGCATGACCTATATTTTTCACATCCGCCGCCAGGAACGGCCCCGGAGCCGGGCGTACTGGCAAGATTTTTCCTATGACGGCCAGCCTGGCGATTCCGTCGCCCAGGCCCTGATGGCCATCAATGAGGACAGCCCTTTGCAGGACCGGAACGGACAGGATACGGCGCCCATCCGCTGGCAGCGGAGCTGCCTCGTGCGTAAGTGTGGCGCCTGTGCCATGGTCATAAACGGCGTGCCGTCCTTGGCCTGTTCGACGTTTCTGTCTGCCTTGTCCGGGCCGGTCATTACGTTGGAGCCCCTCAGCCTGTTTCCCGTCGTCGCCGACCTCATCGTCGACCGCAGCTTTTTATACGACCGCCTCAAGGACTGGCAGATTTGGCTGGACCAGCCGGCTGCGGCGTCGCCCTGGACCTGGAAAAATCGCTATGAATCAGCGCGATGCCTGCTCTGTGGCTGTTGCCTGGAAGTCTGTCCCAATGCTTCGCCGCAGTCCCTCTTTGCCGGAGCGGCTGCAGCTGTCCAGGCGTACCGCATCCTGAGCCAGGAAACAGGGGACAGCCCTCATGGCCGGCAGCTCCGTCAGGCCTACAGGCATCAATATTTTGAACACTGCGGCCAGTCCATGGCCTGTCAGGAAGTCTGCCCGGCCCGGCTGGCCGTGACGGACCTGTTGGCCTGTGCCAATTCACTGGTCCTTTGGAAACATAGCAGATGGTAACGAGAAAGGAAGGAAACCATGGGGAATACCTTATGTATTTATGATGGTGACGTGCAGACCCGGCAGATTGCCTGCCTCGTCGGCAGCGTCCTGAGTATGAGCGCCTATGCGGCCTATACGGAAAAACGCATCGTCTTCGTCATGGGGCCCAGACAGGCCATGTTTTCACATTTTGCCGCCTGGCAGCCGGCCCTGCAGCACAAGAAGCTGGCTTTTTTGTGGAATGATTTCCAAAATATCTATACCGAACGCATTGCCGCGGCTATCCAGGCCCGGCTGGGCCGGCCCTTGGATGTGACGGTTTTCGTATCGGCCGAGAACTGGCTCGACGATACGATCCGCGCAGCCCAGACGATTCAGGCCCGGGAAAAGGGGCCGGTACACGATGACGGTGCCGTCCTTCAGGCGATGGAAAACTTCCTGGCCGGCCATAACACGGGCGTCTTGTCGACGGGGTGGGGCCAGGAGGTCCACGGTACGCCGATAGAGTATGTCTATGAAAGAGGGACGTTCTATTTCTTCAGCGAAGGCGGACGCAAGTTCATCTACCTCTACCGTAACGGCCACGCGGCCTTTTCCGTCTGCGACGCCTTTACCGATGCCCGGCATCTGGCTGGCTTGCAGGCCGAAGGGACCGTGCGCTTCATCGAGCCCGATGATAAGGAATACGGGCGCATTGCCGCCCTCAAAGGGGTTTCCCGGAAGCGGCTGGCGGCGATGCCCGTCGTCCTTCATGTCATCGCCCTCGACGTGGCGCAGATGACCTTCGTCTGGAGCGGTTTCCTCCGGACCGGCCGATCTCTGCGCCAGACCTATCTATTCTGAAAAGGAGCTGCCCATGAGTCGTGAAACGAAGATAAATGTCCTGTGCCGTGAAGCGGACCGGCAGGTGATCCGCGTCGAAAATGAAACGGGCTCAGCATACCTGACAAATTATGTCATCTATCCGGGCATTTCCATTGCCTATATGGACGCCCATATCCAGGAATTTTCCTGCTATGCCCAGCCAAAGCCCGGCGTCTTTGCCATCAATCACTGTGAGGAAGGGCGCATTGAATGTAATTTTAAAAACGGGGAGTTTTTATATATGGGGAAAGGCGACATGTCCATCGGCAAGCGCAGCTGCAGTGAATACTGCCATACGGCGTATTTCCCTATTTCCCATTATCACGGCCTGTCCCTGCTCATTGAAACCAAGAAAGCCCAGCCCGTCCTGGACCGCCTCCTCGAAGAAGACCGGACCGATTTGCAGGCCCTGTGCGACCGCTTTTGCCGGGCTTCGGATTTCGGCGTCATCATGCAGGAAAATGAGGCCATGAAGCACCTCTTTTATGAACTCTATCATGTTCCCCAGGCCATCCGCCTGCGCTACTGCCGCCTGAAGGTCCTGGAAATCCTCCTCTTCTTGGGCACTTTGCCGGCCGGGACCGTCCAAGACCGGCCTTTCTTGACGCGGCGCCAGTCCGATACGGTCAAAGCGGTTCAGAAGGAACTGCGCCGTAATTTGTGCCGCCATCAGACCATCGAAGAGCTGGCGGCCGCTTATGGCATGGCGCCGACGACGCTCAAGCGCTGTTTCAAAGATATGTGCGGCACGACGATTTATCAGTACCAGAAAGAAGCACGTATCGCCGAAGCTATGCGCCAGCTCGCTGGGACAGATGACAGCATCCTGCACATCGCCAACGGCGTCGGCTATGAAAACAGCAGTAAATTCGCCGAAGCCTTCAAAAAGATGACAGGCCTGCTCCCCAAAGATTACCGGAAAGTCGCAGGCTGCAAGCCACGAGCCACTAACCACTAACCACCGGTTTGACCAGGGTACCCGTTTTCTGGCAGGTGACGCGGCCGCTGGTCGTGTCGGTCAGGGCGGCGGCGAAGGGGGCGGCTTCGTCCTGGGGGACTTCCATGGTGAAGGTCACGTCAGCGGCGAACTGGCGGTCCGTGATGGTGCCGCCGTGGTCGGGGACGAAGCGTTCCACCGTGCTGACCAGGGGGTAGGCGACAGTCGCCTTGAGGATCGTGAACGGCGTATAGACGGCGATATCCGCAGCTTCCAGGCCCAGGGCGGCCGTATGGCTGTAAGCCCGGATGAGACCGCTGGCACCGAGCTTGATGCCGCCAAAGTAACGGGTGACGACGATAGCCGTATTGGTCAGGCCCTGCTTCTTGAGGACTTCCAGGATGGGCCGTCCTGCCGTGCCGGCCGGTTCGCCGTCATCGCTGGACCGCTGGAAACGGCCGTCGGGGCCGACCTGGTACGCCGAGCAGTTGTGGCGGGCATCCCAGTATTTCTTTTTCACTTCGTCGATGAAGGCAGATGCTTCATCTTCGGACTTCACTTCGCAGACCGTCGCGATGAAGCGGGACTTCTTGATGACATATTCAGCGTCAGCCCGGCCATAGACCGAGCGGATAAGAGATTCCATAACACATCGTCCTTTACTTTTTTTACCATCATACCATGGATTCGTGGCTCGTGGCTAGTGATTCGTGGCTCGTAGGGGCTGTCGCACGAAGGCTTCTGCATCCCCTAACCCCTAACCCCTAAAAAAAGGGCTGTCGCATGTGCGACAGCCTCTTTTTGTGATGCTTTATTTTTTCTCATTGATATTCAATAAGGTTTTGATGGCTTCCTGCTTTTCCGGTGGTAAGGCGTGGATAGCCCGGATGATGAGGCTGTCGTCTTCGGTGATGGAAGCGCAGAAGTCACAGTTATTGCCGTGTTCTTCACTGCCTTTGCAGTACATACCCGGTCGGCCGACGAGGATACAGATGGGAATCTGGAAGAAGTCTGCCATCTTCAGCAATACGGAAATATCCGGCGAATAGAGGCCCGTTTCCCAAGAATAGACGGCCTGTTTGGACATGCCGAAGAGGGCACCGAAAGCCGTCTGGGTTAAGCCCTTTTTTTTGCGATAATACCTGATTTCTTGTCCTAAAGTCATGCGCGTTCACTCTTTCTGTATACAAAATCTCTGTTTTATGCAAGGTTTTTGGGATATAGTATCATGTACCGTGTACAACGTAATGTACTATACATTAGTCATTATAATATGGATAGCCAAAAGCGTCAACCGTATAAAACCGCATTTTTAAAACAAATAGATTTATGAAGCATGGAGGATGGAAACCTATTTATGGCCGAAAAAAGCGCGGATCAGGCGGACCAGGCTTTCCTCGTCAGCAGCGCCCATCAGTTCCCGGCAGGAATGCATCGCCGTAATGGGGATGCCGATATCCATGGTCCGCAGGGGGAGGTTGGCCGAGAGCAGCGAGCCCAGGGTCGAACCGCCGGGGATGTCCGACCGGTTCATGAATACCTGATAGGGAATTTCATTTTCCCGGCACAAGGCCTTGACGACGGCCACGGCTGTGGCATCGCCGGCATAGCGCTGGCTGCTGGCAATCTTCAGGGCGACGCCATGGCCCATGACGGGCTGGTTGGTGACGTCGCATTTTTCCGGCACGTTGGGATGGATGGCGTGGGCCACGTCGACGGAGAGCATGAAGGCCCGGCCCAGGTCGGCCGAGAAGTCGTCGTCGGTGAAGCCGAAGGCGTGGTAGATGCGGCGCAGGATGCCCGGCAGGATCTGGGAGTCCGCACCCTGTTTCGTCTGGCTGCCGACTTCTTCATTGTCGAAGAGGGCCGTCACGTTGAGGCCGTCGGCCCTATCTTCCTTGACCAGCCCCATCAGGCAGGCCAGGACCGACGTCAGGTTGTCCAGCCGCGGCGACGAGATAAATTCATCGTGCCAGCCCAGGGAGCAGCCCGTTTCACAGGGATAGACCGTCAGGTCATACGATAAGATGGCTTCCGGCAGGCAGTGGCATTTTTCCGACAGGAAATCCAGGAAGAAGTGGTTCGTCAAGGCCTGGTCATCGAGGCCCATGACGGGCAGGAGGTCCTTCTGGGGATTGAGGGCGACGCCGTCGTTGGCCTGGCGGTTCATGTGGATGGCCAGGCGGGGGATGGTCAGGACGGGCCGGCCGATGTCGATGAGGCGGACTTCCGGCCGGAAGGCATCCTTACTTTGCAGGGCCACGGTACCTGCCAGGGACAAGGGGCGGTCGAGCCACGATTCGCGCAGCAGGCCGCCGTAGACTTCGGCGTTCAGCTTGAGATAGCCGTGCTGGCGCAGTTCCGGCCGGTATTTCAGGCGCAGACAGGGGAAATCCGTATGGGCCGCGCTGAGGCGCAGGTGACGGCGCACATCGGAACCCGTGCGGAAGGCGACCAGGCCCGAATCATAGAGGGGCACGTAATAGGCGCTGTTCGGGGCCAGGTTCCAGGTTTCGGACAGGGCCAGGGCCTGGAAGCCGGCCTGATCGAGATAGGTCCGGCTGGCCTGGACCGTATGGTATGGCGACGGGCTGCGCTGGATAAATTTCAACAAATCTTGGGTATAGTCATAAGTCATGGGCGTCATCCTTTCTGACAGGATAAGTCTTTAATTTCAATAGTAGTTCTTATTATAACATATATACAAGAATCTATGGAATGATTGTTTTTTTGCGGTTCTCTCGCCAGCCATGGTATAATAAAAAGGTTTTTGTTGTAAGAAAATAAAACAATGTTTGACAGTGTTTAAAGTAGCGTAGAAAAGCTATTTTACATGCTTTTCCGATGCCTGCGATTATTCGTAATTCATCGTAAAATCTGAAATATTTGCCCCCTTTTGCTCCTTTTTTGCTCCCTGGAGAAAGGGGGCTTTTTTCATAGGCTCATGGCATTGAGCTTTTCAACAACTTTATCTTGCATGGCGTCTGTAACATGGGTGTAAATGTTCAATGTTGTATTGGGATTGTGATGCCCGACGCGCTGCATGATGGCTTTTAATGGTACTCCCATTTCTGCCAGTAAGCTAATGTGCGTATGTCGGAAAACATGCGTAGTAATGCGTTTGGGATAGTCTAGCTTAGAAAGTAACGTATTAATGCCAGTAATATACATGGGCTGCCCTTTTTTGGTAGTGAAGATATAGCCCGTATCGATATAGGTATCATGGCCCCATAGACGTAAACGGTCATTGTCTGCCTTGAACCATTGAAGAATTTTTACCGCGCGGTCGTCAAGCTGAACCACTCGATAACTATATACGTTTTTAGGCGTGTTCCGCTTCCTGGCCGCTCCGTTTTCTATGGTTCGTGCAAGCGTGGCGTTTACGTTGATACTCTTTTTCGTCAATTCCACATCCTGCCAGCGCAGGGCTAATAATTCACCGCAGCGCAGGCCAGTAAGGGCAATGAACTCCATGGTATGAGCTACACGGGGCGACTTTTTGGCGATGAGGGCCAGGACGTCGCGTAATTCGTCACGGCTGAGAAATTTGCTGTCCTTTTTGGCCAATTCTTGCGCCGTCGCCGGCCGCCGCTTGAGCTTGATGGCCAGGAAGTCGGCGGCCTGGTCGATGTATCCTTTTTTGGCAGCATAACGCATGATTTGCTTGAATATGGCCAGCTGTGAAGACACGTAGGAATAAGAGGCTTGCTTTTCGTAGTATTGCCCCATGAAATACCGTGTCATATAGTCGGCCGTCAAGTTGGCAACTAAGAAGGAAGGGGAGATGTTGGCCTTTAGTTTCCGGATCCATAAGTTTTCCGTGTAGGCCGTACTTTCCTTGACCGTTTGCCGATGAATAGAAAACCATTCATCACAAAGGGCGTGTACCGTGATGGCGCGCGCCGCTTCCTTTTCCGCTTCCCTGGCCAGGCCTTCTTTTTTGAAGAACTTTTCACGTAAGGCGTCGGCGGCCTGTTTTTTGGCGCGTGTACTATTGCTATTTAGGGTAAGGCTTATCGTGATAGTACGGCCATTGGCAGCCGTGAAGCGTTCCCGGTATTTGTAGCGTGTTCCTTTTGAATTGGTAATTTTTTCAATCCACATAAGATGACCTCTTTTCAAAAATGCATGAACGTCGTCACCGTCGAAAGTGTCCTGTATGCTTTTTGAATGAAGGTTTGTCTGTGGAACCTAGGAAAACCTGTAATTAGAAGCGGCTTATTTATTACCGTGTGTATTATTGTCCTCATCTACGATATTATCTTTATCAAAGAACTGAGGATTAATGTTTGTTATTTGGTCGCGACATTCCTTTGAATCCGGGTCGGTTTTTAGCCGGTCATAAGCTACTTGTATTTGTATTTTTTGAACTTCATCGAACGCAAGTTTATATAATTGGTGCTTGCTTTCCCTATATGTATTTAGGGCCATACTGTTAATCTTTTTTGATAAGGTTATAAGTGTTTGTCCGTCTATAGTATAAGCTTCATCCCCTGGCTTAGTTGATTCTGCTTCATTGATAATATGAATTGGCCTGTCATTGATGGCTTGCGTCTGGTCGCGATTATCGGGAAAGACGAGAAAGCCACATTCTTTTATATCAAGTAGGGTTTGTTCTAATTCGTCGGTTGTGTCGGTTTCATATCCTAGTAAATCGTGGGGCGAAATATGTAAAAATTCGCAGATGTCAATCAATTTAGAGATAGGCGGTTCGCGCTTTCCTAATTCATACGCGCCGTATGCTTGCGGTGTCATATTTAGCTTTTTTGCCATTTGAGCGCGTGAAATTTTATTTTTTTCCCTGGCTTCTTTGAGTTTTTGGCCAAAATTCTCTATTTTAAAATGCATAATAGCCCTCCTTTATTACTGCTATAATAGCATTTTTTAGATTCGAAAACAATCTAAGCGAAACAAAAACTTGCAATTTAAAGGGCGAGTATGTTATTATTGAGTCGAAAAAGGAATTTAAAAAATTCTAATTTTTTAATTTATAAATTATTAAATTCAAAAAAGTGGCAAAAATAAGGTGGTGAAAATTATGATTATCGACGTAATGAAACTAAAAATTGCCATGGCAAGAGCTTGCATGGGTGTCGCTGATTTAGGCGAAAAAGCAAACGTCGGCCGCGCTACGCTCATCCGCATTTTACGTGACGACGGCGAAAACGTCCGTTGTAAGACGGTCGGGAAACTGGCCCGTGCTTTAGGGGTAGACGTTTTGGACTTGATTGCAAAGGATGAGAAATAGCCATGGAATACACGAAAGAGCGCGCCGTGGAAGCGGCCAAAAATCTCGAACGGTTCTGTCTGTATTACCGACTAGAAAAGAACGATTGCCAGGGATGCCCCTTCACTCATGGCGCGGCCTGCCTGCTCCATGAGCCGATGAGTTGGGGCGTCACTCAAAAAGAATTACAAGAACAATAGAAACACCGTCGAAAGTGCCCTGTATGCTTTTTGAGAAGAAAGGGGGTGACTCCATGAAAAATCCGAAATTCAGAGTCTATGAAGACAATGCCGGGGCCGTATGGGTTAGATCTCCCGACTTGCAGAAACGCTTTTCGCTTTGCCGGACAACGATTTATATGTTGCTTACTGAAATGCGAAAGATTCCGAAATACTGCCATTCCTTCCTTGATTTGAGCTATAACTTGCGCCTGGTGAAGCTGGCAGACTTTGAACACTTCTTACAAGAACGGAGTGAAAAGAAAATGTGGTTACGTAAATGAAAGGGGAGATATCCGGATGAAGGAACCTGGCCAGGAAAAGAAACGTTATGCCCTGTGTTATACGCTGGAACAGAGAAATAATATTGCTAAAGGCATGTTTTACGTGATTGATGAAATAATGGGAGTGCGGTATAAGGCTGCTCCAACAAAGGATGAAGCTATGGAAAACTGGAAAGCCGGGATGCTCCAATAAGTAGCCGGAAATGAGGCTGTTAATGTACAGTTTTTGGCCTATTTGAAGGGAGATTTTACAATGGAAACCGAAAAAGAAAATGCCATTGCAGGTATGACAAAAAATCAGAAAAGAGAACTTTTCAACCATATAAAAATGCTAAATAAAGTACAACATATCATTGTTGATGCTTTGAAAAAATGGTCAATGAAACCGCCAGAAGACCGCAAGAAAGGGAAAGTACTTCTTTTCATGGTTACTGTTGCAGCTTATCGTAAGGGCTTTGAAGATGGCCAGAAAGGCAAATAAAAAAGCCGTCCCGGGTTTGCAGATCCGAAACGGCAACAGGAAAGACTTGAGAGGCCTTATTCCTGTTTGAATTTTAACAGATAGAGACGGGCGACGCAATAGCGGTCGGCCGCTTCCTTGAAATAGAGTGGCGGTTCCTGCCAGGTGCAGGGGCCGCTTACTTACCCTTAATGGCAGGTGGTGAAGATGGGAAGGAAAAAAAGAGTGCCCTTGAATCTATGGGAAACGGCATATATGACACGTGAAGACGCCCACTATATACGGCTGGGAGATTCATTTCTTGAAAGTAAGGCGGTGCAAGGCCTTAGTCATGCTACTTTTCGTGTGCTGATACAAATGATAAAGGCTTGCGCTGGGAAAAAAGAATTTAACTTTTCCCGTTCATATTATGAATCTAAGTGCGGATTGCCCCATAGTACTGTTATCCGGTCTATAGCAGAACTTGAGGAGAAAGGATTCATCAAGGTAAATCATGAACGATACTCTAATAGGCCTAATAGTTACAGTTGGTCGGATGCGTGGAAAATCACGAAATAAACTTTTTCACGGTACTATTTTGGTACCATGAACCATTAAGAAAACGATTTTTTTACGGTACCGTTTTGGTACCGTCACGGTACCATTTTGATACCGTGAAAAAATTACGAAGAATGGCCACGATTGGCTAGATTATGCGAGTTATAGCCATAATTTATAACAGCTTTTGGAACCGCCTTCACGGTACCATTTTGGTACACATACTATATATAGCCATACCTGTACCCCATTTTAAGGGGGCGGTTTTACTTATAGGCAGTCAAAAAATTAGATCATCAAAATACGAAAGAGGGTGAAAACATGGAAGGTTTGAAAGAGGGCCTTGTCATTCCCGGCTTCTTGTTTGTCGATGAACCATACAAGGCCTTGCCATTGACGGCTAAGGTCGTCTTAGGGCTTCTCATTGGCTGTATGAGGCCCGATAAGGAAGCGGCCGGGGAAATGGTCGTCTGTATCAAACAAGACGACATAGGGGCGATTTTAAACATATCGCGACATACTTATAGACGGGCCTTGCAGAGCCTGGCAGGTTGTGGGCTGATTGAAGTCACAAGGGGAACGGGGGGCCATACGAATATAGTCCGCTTCCCTGTGTATCAAAATTTACCGTTGAATGTATCAAAACTTCCCACAGCTATGTATCAAAATTTTCCACAGCCTCAAACCGAGTCCGAGGAAGCGGAAAAGAAAAGCAGCCGAAAACGGGGAAAACAATTTGTGCCGCCAACGGTTTACGATGTACGGGCCTATTGCAATGAGAGCGGCCACTATATCGACGAGGATGCCTTTATAGACTTCTATACCTCGAATGGTTGGAAAGTTGGTAAGAACCCTATGAAGGACTGGAAGGCAGCTGTTCGTACCTGGGCAAAACGCGACGGCAACAGCCAGGGCAACCGGCGGCCAATGAATGGAAATGAACGATTGAAACAGAGTGACGACGAACTAGAAAGGATGTGCAGAGCCTATGACAGCCGAAACGGCGCGACAAGTGTTGATGATCCTACGCGGAAATTACCCTAATGACGCATGGAAACTAGAGGGGGAACGGGCTAAACCATTCGTTGGGGCCATGCTCCAACAACTGGGCAGATACCCGGACAGGATTGTTTTAAGGGCTGTTGGGGCCATTATTGAAGATGTGGAAACGCTTCCTAGTGTGCCGATGATGAAGAAGAGAATCAAGGCAGAAATCAATAAAGTACCGGAATTTAATGCCTTGCCACAACGTGAAATCAATGAGGCAGGACGGGAGAAAGTACGGGATATCATAAAGGCACATAAACAGCGACACAAGGAAAGGAAAAAAGGCGGCCAGGGGGCTTTTAATATTAAAGATGTCCGGCCGTCCGTCGTAGCCTATGCCCGTGAGCTGTTCCCGTCTATTTCCGACGCCAACCTTGTAAGGAACCGGGACGTTTTTGCATGGATGAAGCGTGATGGGCAGCAGGTAGACGGGTATCCTTGCCGCCTCATGATGAGTAAACTTACTGGCCTGGTAGATCCCTTTTTGCAGTATCCGTTTAAGAAACGCTGATACCTATTCTTGAGGGTGAGGAAGTGTGAACCATGAATGAAGCAAGGAAAAAAGGCCGCTTCCCTGGCTATGACATGGAAGCTATCGACAACACCTATAAATGTTTGCGCGGCCTTCATCATTGGCAACGTCGGGCGGCTTTGCTCCGTGCTGATATAGAAGACTTGCAAGGGAGAATAAGAGCCGATGCCGTGCCGCGTGTATCGGATATGGCCAGCCAGGGCCGCGGCAGCAGCTTTCTGGCCAGTCAAGAAGAAAGGGCCGCCGAAAGGCGCGAACAATGGGAAGCGGAAATACAGGAAAAACAAGATGCCCTTTGTAGAATTGAACCGAAAATAGGAAGAATCACAAGGGCTATAGAGTCGTTGCCGGACAATGAACGGAAAATTATTGAGGGAAAGTATTTGGACGGGTTGACCTGGCAAGGCCTGGCCATGAAGACGAATTACAGTGCAGGATATTGCCGAATACATGCTGACAAGGCTGTTGGAACGCTGGCGATTGCCTTGTATGGCCCTTCTGCCTTCCCTTCTCTTATGAATGGCCTGGAAGATTTACCGATATAAAATAGATGCTTGCTATACGCCTCTTTAATGGCTGTTACGTCTTGCTAATGATAAATCACATGGAGAAACGATAAAAACGCGATATAGAGGCAAATAGGGGTTATCTATCCGCTTTCCCGGCTGGAAACGTCTGCATAGCTCAAAGGGAGAACCTGTAATGAATCCCGATAGGTTGACACTGTTGCCGGGGGTGAACGGCTGCCACGTCGGCCGCTTCCTCATGGTTGCTTTTTGAATTTATACGGCGATTATTTATAATAGATTATTAATGTTTATAATTGTGTGAATTATGGCGGCAAAATGGGCGGCAAATACCTTATAAACGGCTTGAAACCGTTACTTTCCTATAATCTTTAATTATCGGAAGTATGGCGGACGGCAAAAAATGGAAAAACTTGCAAAGCTGGCCCGATGTTTTGCCGGGTGTGTCCACAATATTTCCATGTTAAAGCTGTTCAAAAAATGGTATAGCTGTTCAGATTGACAGGCAGGATAGGCATGATATAATAAACGTAGAAATTGAGATGTTTTTATGTCATAATGACACGAGCAACACGAAAGCCCCCGGAACGGCCATTCCGGGGGCTTTCTCTTTGTGGCGTTCAACGGGAACGCGCCGGGGCTAGTTGCTCATAATTTGAAAAAGGCAGTCTAACCACTTGCAAAGGTAGTAGGAAACTACACTTGCCATAACGGCCTTTAGAAAATTGAGAATGTTTTTAAGCATAATGAAACACCCCCTTACTAGCTCTGTATAGGGGCGAGCAACACCCATATTATAGCATAGGGGAAAACGGTACGCCATAAAAGCGGACAGGGAAGCGGCCGCCGTGTAGATCTATACCGTCATGGGGCCAGGGTTCACGTGATGGCCGGGCCGTGTTTCCTGGCAGCAGACAAAAAGAAAAAACCGGCTTATGGTGGCCGGGCCTTGATGAAGTACAGGGCATTTTCGACGATGACGACATTTGTTGTCTGCTCCTTTTTTGCTCCTTTTGGGGAATATGATGCTTATAATTGGCATGGTTAAGCGAATATGGTAAAATAAAAAGGATTTTATTTTTTTGAAGGGAAGCTTATGGATTTACACGTAATCTGTCAATTTTTAGGAAGAATCGCCTGGGCCCAGTCCGGCGTCATGACCCTGCCCCTGGTGATGGCCCTGGTCTTTGCCGAAGATAGCTGGCTGGCCTTTTTGGGCACGATGGGGACCTGTGCCCTGGCGGGCTGGGGATTTCTGCGTTACGGCCACGTGCGGACGAAGAAACTGACCATGCGCGAAGGCATCGCCATCACCGGCCTGGGCTGGCTCCTGGCGACCTTCCTGGGGATGCTGCCTTATTGCCTGGGCGGCTACCTGAACTATTTCGACGGCCTGTTCGAGAGCATCTCCGGCTTTACCGGGACCGGGGCGACGGTCATCCCCGATTTGGAAATCCTGCCGCAGAGCCTCCTTTTCTGGCGCAGCCTGACCCACTGGCTCGGCGGACTGGGTATCGTCGTCATCTTTATCGCCCTGCTGCCGGAAGCGGGCCAGTCGACGGTCTACATGTACAATGCCGAATCGACAGGGCCTACGCGGGAACGGGTCCTGCCCAGGCTCCATGACATGACCCAGGTCCTGTTTCGCATGTACATGGCCTTTACGGCGACGGCCTTCGTCATCTTCTTCCTCTGCGGCATGGACTTCCTCGGGGCTCTGAACCATGCCTTGTCGACGGTCTCGGCCGGCGGTTTTTCCACGTATAACGCCAGTGCGGCTCACTTCGAGAGCCCGGCCGTCGAAGCCTGGATGACCTTTTTCATGATCCTCACCGGCGGCAACTACGGCCTCTATTACCAAGCCTGGCAGAAAGGTGCGCACGTCCTCTGGCGCAATACGGAATTTAAGGCCTATTTGCTGATTATCGCTGTGGCGGCCGCCCTCATCGGTATCAATCTCATGGATGGCTTTGACGTGTCGGCTGCTACGGCCTTGCGCTATTCGTCGTTCCAATCGGCGTCCATCGCGACGACGGGCTTCGTCTCGGCCGACTACGACCGCTGGCCATCCTTCTCCAAAGGCATCCTGCTCTTGCTCATGATTTCCGGCGGCTGTGCCGGATCAACAGCGGCAGGCCTCAAAGTCTCGCGCGTCGTCATTATGGTGCGCTACATCTGGCAGGCTGCCAAGGCCAAACTCCATCCGCGCCAGGTCGTCGCCCTGAACATGAACGGGCACCGCATCGGTGACGACACGGTCGTCCGCGTCGCCCAATTCTGCTTCCTCTACCTCATGTTCATCGCCCTCTGGGCCCTGCTGCTGACCTTCGACGGCATCGGTGCCTTCGACGCCATCGGCATCAGCGTCTCCACCATGGGCTGCATCGGACCGGCCTTCGGCATCACCGGCGCGACCTGTACCTATGCCGAACTCTCGGTCTTCTCCAAATCCATCCTCTGCCTGTCCATGCTCCTGGGACGACTGGAAATCTTCACCCTCCTGGTCATGCTGCGCAAGAGTTTCTGGAAGTCCAGGAGTAGCTGGTAAATGAGAGAATGATTAAATTTTGCCAAATTCGATTAAAGGACGATTAAATTTTCCAAGAAGACCTGAAAAATGGGGCATACTATACATATATAATCATATGTATAGGAGTGATAAGCATGAAGAAAATGGTAGTCCTGGCTTTGGTCTTATTGGGGGTAGCCCTGTTTCAGTTTGCCCCTGTCTTTGAGTCCCTTGTTAGCGAGCCGCCGCCGGCTGTGGAAGAACCGCTGCCGGAAAAAGCCTTTGTCTATGTCACGGGGGCTGTCAAGAATCCCGGGCTCTACGCCTTGGAAACGGGAAAAACGGCCGGTGAAGCCGTAGAAGCAGCTGGCGGCATGATCGCCTATGCCGATACGAGAGCCGTCAATTTAGCGGACCGGGCTGACGATGGTGCCCATATCCACGTGCCCTATGATTTCCAGGGGATTCCCGAAAATCCGGCAGAAGCCGGCAAGGTATCTCTGAACCGGGCCGATGAAAAGGCCCTTACGGCGCTGCCTGGCATCGGACCGGCTATGGCGGCCAACATCATCGCTTATCGTCAGGAACATGGCTCTTTTGGCAGTATCGAAGAGCTGCAGAAAGTCAAAGGGATCGGCCCGGCGAAGTTTGCCAAGCTGAAAGACCAGGTGTGCTTATGATGGGACATAACATTAAACCTGAATGGGTCAGCTTGTCCCTGGTCCTGGCCTTGGCGACAGGGATGATCTTGGCCGATGCGTTCACTTTGCCCCTGATTCTTTAGCTTTTTATCTTTTGGCTGGCCCTGTTGGGAATCTTCTTTTTCCGGTCCCGAAGCCGTGTCGTCCTAGCCGTCTGTCTGTTTCTGGTTGCTTTGGTCTTGGGGGCGGGGCGTCTCCAGCTGGAAGCGAATCGTTATGAAGCCCTGCCGCATCAGGCTGTCGGGGCCAAGTTGACCGTAGAAGGGACGCTGCAAGAGCGGCGCAGTACTTATGCTACGGAGAAGGGCCTTGTCGGAAGGTATGTCATGCAAGTCCGGTGCTATGCCTATGCCGGAGAAGAGGACGTACAGCCGGGAAGTGGTTGTGCCTACGTGACTTTGCCTGAGCCGCAGGTCCTGGGCAGTACAGTCGTCGTCACGGGCGACAGCCGGCCTTTGACATATTATAAGAACGACGGCATGTATGATGCATTCCATCGCGACCGGGAAAAGGCGATTTGGCTGCGTTTATTTGCCGATGATGGGAAAAAGGTGTCCGTGACGGCTCCACCGGGTCGCTGGGACTCTTTTTTGCAGGCCTTGCGCCAGGCACTGACCGGGCGGTATGAGGCTGTCCTCGGCGAATCCTATGCGCCTGTGCTTGCTAGTCTGCTCTTCGGCGGTCATTACGATGAATTGCCGCCAGGCCTGCTGGAATCGTTCAGCACGACCGGACTGATTCACATCCTCTCCGTGTCCGGGTCCCATGTGGCATTGTTGCTGGCTGTCATCCAGCTCATGGGCCGCGCCCTGGGATTGCGCCCGCGCGGTTTGTGCCTGGTTTCTGTGAGTTTTTTGTTCCTGTACGGAGCGCTTTCGGATTTTTCGTCGCCTGTCGTCCGGGCTTCTCTCATGGGTGCCGCTAGTGCCTTGAGCCTGACTGTGCGGCGCGAGTATTTGGCCGGTCATGCCCTGACTTTGGCCATGGCGGCTATGCTGATTTACAGTCCCTATCTGGTCTTTGATTTGAGTTTTCGCCTTTCCTGCGGGGCCTCGGCCGGCATCATCCTCTTTCAGCGTCCTGTCAGTGCCTGGTTTTCGGCACTGCCTGCTTTTTTGCGGGATTGCCTGACAGTCTGCGTGGCGGCGCAGATCTTAGTCGTGCCCCTCTTGTTTTCGGCTTTCTTTTCCTTTCCCGTCTATTCACTGGTTGCCAATATTCTGGTAGCCCCGGCCTTGGACCTGGTCATGGTCCTGGGTCTGTTGGCATCGGTCCTGTCCCTCTTGTGGGGCGTCGGTGCCGATATGGTGTTGTGGCTCATCAAGCCCTTGCTGGCTCTGGCTTTGAAGGGCAACGCCTTCATCGCAGCCCTGCCGGGGAGCCGCTTCTGGGGCGGGCAGCCGTCGGTCTTGGCTGTGCTGGCCTGGTATCTGGTCGTAGCTTTTTGCTTTTGTCCGGCTTTTCGCAGGCGCATCGGTCCCGGGCTGGCTCTTTGTCTGGCAGCGGCATGGTTCCTGCGGCCGTCTGGGCCCGAAGTCTTAGTCCTCGATGCCGGACGGGACCAGGTGACTGCTGTCATTTATGAAGATAAATCGGCCGATATATGGTATAATAAATCGAGATTCGCCAACCCCGACCAGGCGGCTGTCGTCGTGACGCCGGCTTTGCGGGCTCAGGGTGTCTTTCGTCTTCGCCAATGTCGTGTCGATGGCGACGGGGCAGGCTATACGCTAGCCTTGCTGCGGCGCCATTTTGATTTTCTGCCGGAGCAAGGGGCGGAGGACGTGCCTTTTCGCTGTCTGCCGTCAGCGTCGTCGGCTTTTCCCGACGGGCCGTTGTGTCTGGAATTTCGGTCCCTGGCGGGCTGGAATGGCCGGGATTTCCCCGTATCGGCCATGGCGACCATTGTCTATGCTTCGCGCCGCGGCGATGAGGCCTTGACGGAATGGGGCGAAACGGCGGCATTTCATGGAAGGCCCTGTTATACTCCGGGCCGGGACGGTCAGATCCGGCTGTATCGCTGGCGGGGACAGTGGCAGGTAGCTACTTTTGATGAGGAACAATCATGGAATATAAGAAACATATAATGATTATTTATGGGACAGAACCTTATGTCATGGAAGACGGGCGCCGGCGTTTTCTGGCGGCTGCTAATAAGCGGGCCGGCGGCGAGGCCGAGGTCCAGTCTTTCCAGAAGGATGCGGTAGCGGCGACAGTCGTCGAATCCTTCCAGGGGGCGAGTCTCTTTAGCAGTGGGACAGTCACGATTTGGTATGACTGTCCCTTTCTGCCGCTCAAGCGCGGCGGCCGGTCGCGGAGTAAGCTCACCAAGGAAGAGCAGTGGTTCCTGGACGAAGCCCGGCGGCTCAGTGACGAGAACAGCCTTTTGTTTTATACTAAGGGCAAGATGGATACGGGCAGTGCTTTTTTTAAGGCCTTGAAGCCCATGGCCGATGTCGTAGCTGCTGAAGCGGTGACGGAAAAGACGGTCATGCCCTATGTGACGGACTACCTAAAAGGGAAAGGCAAGCGCCTGACCAGCCGGGCGGTAGCCTATTTGCGGGCTCTGTTCCAGACCTGGGGCGATATTTCCCTGCTCTATGTCTTTTCGGAGCTGGAGAAATTGTGTATTACCGTGCCCGATAGCCGGCAGACTGTTGATGTGCCCGATTTAGAGGACCTCTTTGCCGGGACGATGGAAAAGAATTTGTTCACTTTTATGGATGAATTTTTGCGGCGCAATGGGGACAAGACCCTGCCTTTTTTGGAAGGCCTTTTCAGCCGGCAAGATGCGTTTTTGAAGAATACCGGCTATATGTTGTCGCGCCTGCGCCTGCTCCTGGCCTATAAGGAGTTGCGCCGGGCCCACGCTGGACAGCACCAGTGTGAACAGATTTTGCAGACTGTCAATAAGGGCCGCAGTGTAAAATATATCTTATACCACTTGCAAAAAGTGGCATCTTATTGGAAAATAGAAGAGTTGGAAAGTTGTATTTGCCAAATTTTTACGCTCCAGCTCCATATCCGCCGCGGCATGGCGTCGCCCGAGGATATAGGCCCTCTCATTTGCCTGTATTGCAGGTAGGGACGGCCCCTACGAAGCGGCATTTTAATGCCGCGTGAGCTATAAAATGAATATAATGAGTAAAGGCAGGTTAGAATGTGACTGACGAAGAACGAGCACGGAAAGAACGGATGAAGGAATATCGCCGGCGGTACCGGGAAAAGCACGGGCTGCCTCCGGAAAAGGAAAGGCCGTCCTGGAAGAAGCGGGCGGCTGTGATTGTCGCTTTGTGTGTGATTGGGTTCGGCGGCTTTTTTGCGGCCCAGAGCAAGGCGGAACAGATGGTGACCCTCAACGGCCAATCCATTGCCGATATGACGTCCGATGATATTACCAATTATCTGGATCTCCATGAAAAGGATGTAGAAGATAAGAAGCTGCGCCTGGCGACGGACGGTGTCGATGTGACGCTGGATCTCGATGAACTGGGGGCTAAATTGGACCGGGCCTATATCGACGATGAATTGCATCTCGTCGGCCGCCGGGGCCTGCCCTGGCAGCGCGTGGCCGATGTGGTGACGACGCTCCGCCATGGCAAGGATGTGCCTTTAGCCATTGCCGTCGACGACGATAAATTGGATAAGGTCTTGTCCGATGTCCACGACAAGTACGATAAGGACCCGCAGAATGCCTATGCCTATGTCAAGGATGACCAGAAGACTGTTGCCATCGAAGACGCCAAGGACCGCATCGTCATCAATACGGGTAAGCTGAAGGACGCCGTGACCGATGAACTGCATACGGGCAAGACGGATACCCTGGACGTTCCCGTAGACAGCCGGGAAGGGGCGGACATCAAGGCCGATGACCTCAAGGATATCGACACGGTCTTGTCGTACTATACGACGCATTTTGACGATACCAATCCGGACCGCAACGTCAACATCCGCCTGGCCCAGCAGCGCCTGAACCACGCCGTCGTCATGGCTCAGAAGGATTTCTCTTTCAATAAGTATGTCGGCACGCGGACGGCGGACAAGGGCTATAAGCCGGCGCCGTCGTATTTCGAGAATAAATTGGAACAGTCCACCGGCGGCGGTGTCTGCCAGGTCAGCACGACTTTGTTCAATGCCGCACTGCGGGCCGGTCTGTTCATTGCCAGCCGGGAACCGCATTTCGCTCCGGCCGCGTATGTTCCGGTCGGCATGGATGCGACCGTCGCCGATGACGGCCTGGACTTCTCCTTTACCAATCCCTTCCAGCACCCGGTCTGTGTCTATACGGTGGCCGGCAAGAATATGGTGACGACGTACATCCTGGGCAATCACGCCGATACGTGCAGTGTGTCCTTTGAAACGACGCATCTCCAGAACCTGCCCCATAAGGTCATCAAGAAGCACGATGACAGTGTGACGGAAGATAAGCGCAAGCAGGAAGGCTATGACGGCCACGACGTGACTATCCGCCGGACCGTGGCTTACAGCGACGGCGACCGCCATGTCGATACCATCGAGTCACATTACGACCCGAATGATGAAATCATCCTCACGCCCGGCGACGACAGCGAAGAAGTCGTCAGCACGGCCGACCTGGAACCGCAGGACCCGCTTCTCAATGCGCCCCACGACATGATGGACTTCAATGTCCCGGCGGCCGATGCGGCCGATACAACCGATACGGCCGATGAGGAATAACTCATCGGTTAATGTAGGGGCCGTCCTGCTAAGGTGGCCCGCAGACCGCTTCGTAGGGGCCGTCCCAAAGGGCGGCCCGCCTGAATCTCCTATTCATATAGAAAGGAAAATATATGAAAGTCTGGCATATTGTTCCTAAAAATGATATTTTGATTCCCGTCGATGGCGGGCGTTCCGTGACCATCGCTTCGATTGCGGCGGATCTAGCCGGCCATGCCTGGCATGTCAAGACCGAGTCGCCTTATGCTATCGGCGACATGGACCTGCTCCGCGACCGGGTCTGCCGCAAATTGGGCCTGAATGGGACGGTATCTGTCGAACACCGCGTGACGTCTGTTTTCCACGGCGGCGACATGTCCCTGGCCGTGCCCGACAACGACCCGCTGCGTCAGGTCGCCGATATTTCCACTGACGATATGGAAGGCTACGGGATTCCCCACGAAGACTGCTATGATGCCATTTACGACGTCGACGATGAATTGTACGATGATGCCGAGTACAAGAAGGCCTGCCAGTCGGCGTCCCAGAGCGGCGACAGCAGCGCCAAGAAGGGCAGCAAGGGCAGCGGTACCAAGACCGGCAGTGACAGCCGGGTCTGGATGGGCCGGGCCTTTGGCGGCGATGCCGTCCCCATCAACGACGTCCTCGGCGAGGAACAGAACGACGTCATCCTCAAAGGGAAGGTCGTCAAAGTCGAGTTCCGGGAACTCAAGTCGAAGCGTATCCTCTTGACTTTCCAGATGGCCGACAGCACCAACGGCATTTCGGCCAAGAAGTTCCTCGACGTCAGTAATCAAGGTGGTGGCGGCAAGTTCCGCCGCAAGAACACGCTGACGCCGGAAGAGTACGACAATCTGGTCAAGAAGCTCAAGCCCGGCGTCTATGTCCGGGTCCATGGCAATATCCAGTACGATAATTATCAGAATGACTACGTCCTCATGGCCTACGACATGATGGAAACCGATGGCGGCACAGTGGAACGGGAAGACCATAATCCGACGCCGCGCGTCGAACTCCATTTACATACGGTCATGAGCGATATGGACGCCTTGATCACGGTCAAGCAGCTCATCAAGACCATCAAGAAATGGGGCCATCCGGCTGTCGTCGTCACGGACCACGGCGTCGTCCAGTCCTTCCCGTTGCTTCAGGAAATCTCGACGGACAAGACGAACAACGTCAAGGTCATCTATGGCATGGAAGGCTACCTCTTCGATGACAAGATCGACCAGTCGTACCATATCATCATCCTGGCCAAGAACCAGATCGGCATCCGCAATCTCTATAAACTGGTCAGCATTTCCCATCTGAAATATATCTACCGCGGCCGGCCGCGCATCCCCCGGGCTGTTTTGTCGGAATACCGTGAAGGCCTGATCCTGGGTTCGGCTTGTGAAGCCGGTGAACTCGTCCGGTCTATGGTCCAGAAGAAGCTGCCTTATGAAGAATTGAAGAAAATCGCGTCGTTCTACGACTATCTGGAAATCCAGCCCCTCACGAACAACGGCTTCCTCGTCCGCGAAGGTTTCGTCGCCGATGAAGAAGGCCTGCGCGACATCAACCGGACGATTCTCAAGCTCGGCGATGATTTGGGGAAAATGACCGTCGCCACCTGTGACGCTCATTTCATGAACCCAGAAGACAAGATTTACCGGGAAATCCTCATGACGGGCAAGGGCTTCAAGGATGCCGAATTCCAGCCCGACCTCTATTTGCGCACGACCGACGAGATGCTGGCGGAATTTGCCTATCTCGGCGAGGACCGGGCGCGGGAAGTGGTCATTACCAACCCTAATAAGATCAACGCCATGATCGACGATTGCCGGCCTGTGCCGAAGGAAACCCTTTATTTCCCGCAAATCGCCGGGTCATCGGAAGCGCTGAAGAACATGTGTTATAAAAAGGCTCATGAAATTTACGGCGACCCGCTGCCGAAAATCGTCGAAGACCGGCTGGAAGAGGAATTTACGTCCATTTTAGGCCATGGTTTCGGCGTCCTCTATTACATCGCCCACAAGCTGGTCAAGCACTCCAACGATGACGGCTACCTCGTCGGCTCCCGTGGGTCTGTCGGCTCGTCCTTCGTGGCGACCATGTCGGACATTACCGAAGTCAATCCTTTGCCGCCTCATTATGTCTGCCCGAAATGCCAGTGGAGCGAATTCTTTACGCACGGCGAAGTGGGCGGTGGTTTCGACTTGCCCGACAAGGTCTGCCCACAGTGCGGTACGCCGCTCCATAAGAACGGCCATAATATTCCTTTCGCCATCTTCTTGGGCTTCGACGGCGACAAGGTCCCGGATATCGACCTCAATTTCTCTGGCGAATACCATCCGAAAGCCCATAAGTATACAGAAGAACTGTTCGGCAAGGATAACGTTTTCCGCGCCGGGACTATCGGTGCTGTGAAGGACAAGACGGCCTATGGCTACGTCATGAAGTGGGCCGAAGCCAAGGGCATCAAGGTCAATGACGCTTACGTCAACAGCCTGGTTGCCGGCTGCACGGGCATCAAGAATACGACAGGCCAGCATCCGGGCGGCGTCATGGTCATTCCCCGCGATATGGACGTCCATCATTTCACGCCCGTCCAGTACCCGGCCAACAAGAAGGACAGCGGCATCATTACGACCCATTTCGATTATCACTCCATCGAAGGCCGTCTGGTCAAGCTCGACATCCTCGGCCATGATGATCCGACGGTCATCCGTATGCTCGAAGATATGACCGGCATCAAGGCGACGACCATTCCCTTTGATGACCCGGCCACCTTGAGCCTGTTCAGTTCGACCAAGGCCCTGGGCGTGACGCCGGAAGAGCTGGGCTCGAAAGTCGGCAGCCTGGGCATCCCGGAATTTGGCACGTCTTTCGTCCGCCAGATGCTCGTCGACACCAAGCCCAAGACCTTTTCTGAATTGGTCCGCATTTCCGGTTTCTCCCACGGCACCGACGTCTGGCTGAACAATGCCCAGGACCTGATTACGTCGGGCACGGTTCCCCTGAAGGAAGCCGTCTCGACGCGTGACGACATCATGAACTATCTCATCCAGCACGGCATCAAGCCTAAGACGAGTTTCAAGGTCATGGAAAATGTCCGTAAGGGCAAGGGCATCGACAAGCTCAATAAATTGGGCCAGAAGACGACGGACTACGAAGGGGAGCTGAAAGCCGGCCATATCCCGCAGTGGTTCATCGACTCGTGCCATAAGATCGGCTACCTCTTCCCGAGGGCCCACGCCGTGGCCTACGTCATGATGGCCTTCCGCATCGCCTGGTATAAGATCAACCAGCCGTTGGCCTACTACTGCGCTTTCTTCACAATCCGTGCCAAGGCCTTCAAGCTGTCGGCTATGATCCACGGCCTGGAAGGGCAGGAACGGGCCATGAAGGAAATCGCCGCCAAGGGCAAGAGCGCGTCGAAAATCGAGCAGGACCTCTATTCGGCGCTGGAACTGGCCAAGGAAATGAGCCTGCGCGGTTTTTCCTTCATGAACGTCGATATCAACCGCTCGGCGGCGACGAAGTTCACCATCTGCGACGGCAAGATCCTGCCGCCCTTTACGGCCATCGACGGCCTGGGCGCCAACGTAGCCGAACAGATCGTATCGGCCCGCGAGCAGGCGCCGTTCAGCTCCAAGGCCGACCTCAAGATGCGCGGCAAAGTGTCCCAGTCCCTGGTCGACGTCATGAGCCAGGAAGGCTGCCTGGGCGATCTTCCCGAAGATGAACAAATCGACCTCTTTGCCATGTAGGCGCCTGCAGCGCCGCAGTTAGCCGCAGGCGGCTGTAGGGGCTCGCATGTGGCGAGCCCGCGCGAATCCTGTAGACATCCCGGTGGGTATTTGGATGATTTGGGATGAATGATAGAGACGCCCTCGACAGATTCCTGGTCATGCCGTATAATGTTTTTAGTGTTTAACGAACTAAAGGAAATGGTCATAGAAAGAGGGATTGTCATGGCAGTGAATGAAAAATTGCGAGATCATTTGCACGATCAGCTGTTTCGTGCTATTTTGGAATTGAAAAGTGTCGACGAATGTTATGAATTTTTTGAAGACCTTTGTACCATTCAGGAAATGAAGGCCATTTCGGCCCGCCTGGAAGTGGCCCGCATGCTCAAGGCCGGCGATATCTATGAAGACATCGTCCGGAAGACCGGTGCCAGCACGGCGACGATCAGCCGCATCAAGCGCTGCCTGGTCTACGGCAGCGGCGGCTATGAGAAAATCCTCACGCGCATGGCCGAAAAGGACCCGGATTTCCTGAAGTTATCCAAGTAGGAGGGTAGCCGCTTTTATGAAGGCTAAGATTGATGTCACTATTTTCCATAATGGTGATATGGATATATTGCATGCTTCCATTTATGAAGAGTTGTGGAAGGATTATTGTACATTTAAGAAACGGGCTGCTATGCAGCAGGAGAAGGGGACCAAGAAAGGGACGTTCCTGGCCCGGCGCTATTACCGGGCGGCGCTCCTTTCCTTGTTCGCTTTCTTCGAAGGCGTCTTGAACAACTGGATCAAGACGATCATCCAGGAACGGCAGGAATTTGCCGGCGTCGAACGGCAGGATACGCTCAAGAAATGCGACGCTATGGTGGAATACTGCTTTTTCTGTTCCTACACCAAGCGGCCCGGTACGTTTTGTTCGCTCTACGGCTACATCAACCGCTATGAACAGCACGACCTGGCCCTCATCGAGCACATCGACGGCCAGACCCTGGGGCGGATCGAGACGGCCATGGAAGAGTTCTTCTGTTATGTCGAAGCCATGACCGCCCTGCGCCGTTTTCCCAAGCCGAATGAATCGACGACGGGCCTCGTGAGCCGCCTTGGCGGGATGGTAAAGGACTGCCGCGGGTGAACGGAAAGGATGTGTTACCCATGAGTGACAAGTATTATCTCGGTTTCGACGCCGGCACGCAGAGCGTCAAAGTCGCCGTCTATGACGAGGACCAGCACTGCCTGGCCATGGACACGGCCAAGACGCATCTGGCCTATCCCCATCCGGGCTGGGTCCAGATGGACGTCGATGAATATTACCGCCTCATCAAGCAGTGCATGGCTTCGTGCAGCCGCCAGATGGAGGAAAAGGGCTGGGACGTAAAGAAAGTCCGGGCCATTATGGGCGACGGGATCATCTGCGGCATCGCCGGCATCGACGCCGACGGCAACGCCATCACGCCTTATGTCAATTACCTCGACAGCCGCACGGCCGACGACGTGGAAGCCCTGAAGGCGAAGAAACTCGCTATCTGGGGGGAAGAAACAGGCAATGCCGAACCGAACATCATGTTCCCGGCCATGTTCGCCCGCTGGTTCATGAAGAACATCCCGGCCTGGCAGGAAAAGGGCGTCAAGTTCGTCCACAACTGCCCGTATGTCCTCATGCACCTGGCCGGCCTCAAAGGGGAAGACGCCTTCATCGACTGGGGCGCCATGTCCGGCTGGGGCCTGGGCTACGACGTAGTCCAGAAGAAATGGTCGCCGGAGCAGCTGGAAATCCTGGGCATCCCGGAAACGTATATGCCCCGCATTGTCAAGCCCTGGGACATCATCGGCACGCTCTGTGAAGAAGATGCCATGGAAACGGGCTTCCCCGCAGGCATCCCCATCTGCGCCGGCGCCGGCGATACGATGGAATCCATGATGGGCAGCGGCATCCTGGAAGCGGGCCGCGCTGTCGACGTCGCCGGAACGTGTGCCATGTTCTGCGCCGCCACCGACGGCATCATCCCGGAACTGTCCGTACCGGGGAGCAACCTCATTTTCAACTCCGGCACCCTGCCGGGGACGTATTTCTACTGGGGCATGGTCCGCACGGGCGGCCTGGCCCTGCGCTGGTTCAAGGACAGCATCGCCCGCGAAGAAGGCGATGATTACTACGGGACCCTGGACGAACTGGCCAAGCGCCATCAGCCCGGCTGCGACGGCGCCATGTTCATTCCCTACCTGACCGGCGGCAATGGGGACTATCCCAACGTCCGCGGGACCTTCACGGGCCTGACCCTCGATTCCGACCAGGGTGCTATGTGGCGCTGCGTCCTCGAAGGCATCGGCTACGACTACATGGAAATCACCGACCGCTACCGTAAGGCCGGCATCGACCTGACCCAGCTGACCATCACCGAAGGCGGCAGCCGCGACGAACTGTGGAACCAGATCAAGGCCGACATGCTGGATACGAAAGTCGTGATCCTGAAAGTCGCCGGCGGTGCCGTCCCGACCAACTGCATCGTCGCCGCCTACGCCGCAGGCGATGTCCCGGACCTCAAACAGGCCCTCCAGCGCCAGCTGGAAGTCAAGGCGACGTATGTACCCGACGAAGGCCATACGGCTACGTACCGCAAGGCTTACGACAAACGCGAAGCCTTGCTCAAAGCCCTGAACGGCGCGTTGTAATCCATTTTCGCAGGCTGCAGTTCGCAGGCCGCTGGCCGCTTCGGACTCAGATGCGGCGGCCCGCCGCGACAGACTCAAAATGAAAACGACGCTTCGGGATACCCTCAGCGCGTAGCGGGCCGCCCTCTGGGACGGCCCCTACGGATGCCGTTGCACGGCAGGTTCGTGGTTCGTGGCTCGTGGCTCATGGTTCGTAGGGGCCGTTGCACGGCAGAGCCTCAAAGGGACAAGATCGCCTTGGATGACCCTCGACTCGTAAAAATGGTCCCGATTGGGGGCTTTTCGTAGGGGCCGTCCTGATAAGGCGGCCGCCTGAATCCCGTGAACAACGCTATCCGAAGGGCGGCGCCCGGCTCTCCTCATAGGAGAGCTGTCAGTGAAGCTGACTGAGAGGTTGCTCTTAACTTCAAACTTCAAACTCAAAAAGGGCTTGTCGCACGACGACAAGCCTTTTAAAGTTGTTAGTGGCTAGCAGTTAGTTGTTAGCGGGTGGCTTTAAATTTGAAGGTTTTCTCTGCAAACCGCCCTTTGGGACGGCCCCTGCGGAGCGACATCTTTGATGTCGCGGTGGCCTGTGATTCCCGGAGGGAATCGCCATCCATGCACTTTGTGAAAAATAGAAGTATCCCCTATGATGTAAGTTCATAACGTCACATACACCTATGAGGCAATTGTATTGAATAATGCGGAGAAGTAATTTGACTTCTTGATTATTGCATAAAATGCATGCCATAAATGTGAAAAAATGAAAAAAGTGCCGTTTTTTAGTGGATTTTTTTGGGAAGTGTGGTATACTATCAGTGTAAGCAGTGAATCTTATTTAGAACGTGCGTGATTTTTTTTAGAGAAATCTAGTGAAAAAAATCACGCGACGAAGGAGGAGTTAAACATGAGTAAAGTAATGGTTATTGGTGCAGGTACAATGGGTTCGGGCATTGCCCAGGTTTTCGCTACGCACGGCTGGGACGTCGTCTTGAACGATATTAAAGACGAATTCATCGCTGGCGGCAAAGCTAAAATCGAAAAACAGCTGACCAAACAGGTCTCCAAAGGCAAAATGACCCAGGAAGACAAAGACGCAACGATGGCTCGCATCTCTGGCTTCGTAACCCGTACCCCTGATAACATGAAAGACATCGACCTCGTCGTCGAAGCAGCTATCGAAGACTTGAAGATCAAATCGGCTATCTTCAAAGAACTCGACGAATTCTGCCCGGAACACACGATCCTCGCATCCAACACTTCGTCCCTGGCTATCACTCAGATCGGCGCAGCTACGAAACGCCCGGACAAAGTCATCGGCATGCACTTCTTCAACCCGGCTCCTGTCATGAAATTGATCGAAGTCATCAACGGCATCGCTACTTCCGAAGAAACGTACGACAAGATCGACAAACTCTCGAAAGACCTCGGCAAAACGCCGGTTAAAGTCAACGACTTCCCGGGCTTCGCTGGCAACCGTATCGTCATCCCGATGCTGAACGAAGCTATCCAGGCTTTGATGGAAGGTGTTGCTTCCAAAGAAGATATCGATAACGTCTGCAAACTCGGCTTCAACCATCCGATGGGACCTCTGGCTCTGTGCGACCTTATCGGTAACGACGTCGTTCTCCATGTCATGGAAGTTCTCTATGATGGCTTCGGCGATCCGAAATATCGTCCTTGCGCATTGCTCAAGAAATATGTCCAGGCAGGTTACCTCGGCCGTAAGACTGGCAAAGGCTTCTACGATTACACGAAATAAGTTAGCAATCTGCTAATCGAATACGGGGCGTGACTTTCACACCCCGTATTATTTTTAGAATCTCATGCGCGTATCGGCAGTACGTCTGTTCCAGCCGACAGGGGCGGTCTGGAAGCTGGGTCCCCATAGGGGAGGGGCGTCCTGTTATACATATTATTACTATACTATTATATGTTTTAGGAGGTTTTTCTCATGGATTACCAGAACATTATTTTTGCTGTAGAAGACGGTATTGCAACGATTACGATCAATCGCCCGAAGGCTCTGAACGCTTTGAACCAGGCTACGGTCAGCGAATTGAAAGACGTCGTTGAAAAGATTGCAGCTGATAAAGCTATCAAAGTCGTCATCATCACCGGCGCAGGCGCTAAATCCTTCGTCGCTGGCGCTGACATCAAAGAAATGGCTTCCAAGAACGCTGCTGAAGGCCGCGAATGGGGCCAGTTCGGTCAGAACGTCTTCACGGAAATCGAAAACCTGCCGCAGCCTGTCATCGCAGCTATCAACGGCTTCGCTCTCGGCGGCGGCTGCGAACTCTCCTGCGCTTGCGATATCCGCTATGCAGCTGAAAACGCTAAATTCGGCCAGCCGGAAGTCGGCTTGGGCATCACTCCGGGCTTCGGCGGCACGCAGCGCCTGACCCGTGTCGTAGGCCGCGGCCACGCGAAAGAACTCATCTACACGGGCGGCATGATCGACGCTGAAAAAGCAAAAGCTATCGGCTTGGTCAACGAAGTCTTCCCGCAGGAAGAACTGATGCCGGCTGCTGTTAAATTGGCTAAGAAGATCGCTAAGAACGCTCCTATTGCAGTACAGCTCTCCAAAGCTGCCATCAACCGCGGCATCAACTGCGACGTCGTAACCGGTATCGCTTATGAAGCTGAAGTCTTCGGCCTCTGCTTCTCCACGGCTGACCAGAAGGAAGGCATGGCTGCTTTCTGCGAAAAACGCAAAGCAACGTTTGAAGGTAAATAATTCCATTGTTTGACTCCTAATAGAGAAAGGGCCTGTCGCTGTGCGGCAGGTCCTTTTCCGTTGTCCGTGACTAGGAGAACCACGAGCCACGAGTCTCCATCAAATTGTGTCACAACGGCCACAAGAAGGCTAACCAGGCGTGGTATAATGAATTGCAAAAAAATTCAATTCGAGGTGACCTCTTCATGAAAGGTAAACATATTCCCGCGCTGGCTGTATTGTGCTGTGCCCTCAGCCTGACGGCCCCTGTCTGGGCGGCACCGGCAGTTGAAGGCTTGAGTCAATCCGCTGTGATGGCGACGACAGCCGTGCCAGTAGCGCAGTCTTCTATTCGCGATGTGACAGCTTTGAGCACGGTCTATGGCGATGGCGAAAGCGTCTCGGCTGTGGCCCTCCATTATCCCAAGCCGATAGATGCCAGCCGCCTGAAGACGTCGGACTTCACCGTCGCCGGCAAGACCATTGACAAGGTCTACACCAACAATGTACCGGAAACGGCGCAGACCGGGAAAACAGGGGATTACGTCATTGTCAGCCTGGTTCATCCGGCTACGCCGTTGCCGACGGCAGCTTCCCAGAACAAGCCCAAAGCGGACCAAGGCGATAAGGGTAAAGAAGGGGCTAATGCCCTGAATGGCGGCGATGCGCCTATGTATTCGGACCGTAAGGCGCCGGATCTGAGCGTCTCCGTCAGCCAGACCGGGACGGTCTATGCCACAGACGGCACGGCATACGGCCCGACGACGGCTGCGCTGACAGCGGATAAGACAGTCGATGCCGTCAAGGATGCTTTTCAGACTTATCTATATAAGGACCCGGCTACGGGCTATGAAATGCCCTATAATCTGTATTTGCCGAAAGGTTACGACGCTGACAAGACCAAAACTTATCCTATGGTCGTCTTTATTGCCGATGCCAGTGCCAATATCAATGACCCTAAGGCGGTCCTTTATCAGGGCAACGGGGCTATCGTCTGGGCGACGCCGGAAGAACAGGCTAAGCATCCGGCTATCGTCTTGGCACCGCAGTATACGGAAGACCTTATCCGCTCAATCGGCATGATGACGACGGATACGCACCAGTGGACGAAAGGGCTGACGCTGGTGACGGACCTCATCCTCGATGTATCCCATAAGTACCGTGTCGACAAGGACCGCATCTACGGGACCGGCCAGTCCCAGGGCGGTATGGCCAACATTGCCATTAGCGACGCGTATCCGGACCTCTTTGCTGGTCAGTATCTCGTCGCCTGCCAGTGGGATACGCAGGAAATGGAAAAACTGAAGGACAAGAATCTTTGGATTACGGTCTGCCAAGGCGATACGAAAGCCTTCCCCGGCATGAATGAAGCGACGGCCTTGTGGGAAAAGGATGGCGCTGTCGTCGCCCGCAGCCGCATGTGGGACAGTACTGGCGGGACGCCTGTCTTTGAACAGATGATGCGGGTCATGGAAGACCAGCAGGCACCGATTAACTATACGGTCTTCCAAGGCGGCAGCCATATGTACACGTGGTCCTTTGCCTACAATATCGAAGGCATCCGGGATTGGCTCTTTGCTCAGACAAAAGCCAAAGATGTCCTGAAACAGACGGCTCCGGCCCAGGGGGCAGCCCAGCAGGGCGAAAAGGGCCATGGTCCTAAGGGGAACCCGGCCGGACGAGCCCTGCTCAATACGGGCATTGCCTACTTGTACGGCCAGGATGGCGCGACAGACTACGATGTCGCCCGCCAATGCTTCCAGAAAGCCTGGGCCGACGGCAATATGAAAGCCGGCCGCTACTTAGGCCTTATGGCGGCCCATGGCTGGGGCGTCAAGCAGAGCGATGCCCAGGCGGCTCAATGGTATACTAAAGCGCAGGAACAAGGCGATATTACCAGCATGTATCTCCTGGGCCAGTGCTACGAACAGGGGAAAGGCGTCAAACAGGATTATGCCAAAGCTAAGAGCCTCTATGAAAAGGCGGCACAGCGGACCGATCACGTCGGCGCGCCGGCCATGGTCTACTTAGGCGATATGTACGCCAAAGGCCTGGGTGTAGCTGCCGATACGGCCAAGGCCAAAGCGTGGTATCAAAAAGCCGCTGCCACAGGCAATCTCGACGCCATCGAAGCGTTGAAAGCGATGGGCTAATCCTTTTTAATTCCATACGACGAAGAATCGACGTAAAAGGGCGCTGTCTTTATGGGACAGCGTCTTTTTTTGCAATTAATTTGACTTTTTGACTTATATTCTCTTGACAAAACATATTCTCCATGCTATCTTATATATAGTCTTAGAGGTCAAATAGTCAGACTGCTAAGAATAGTCAAATGAGCAGAAGGTGAGTATAATGGATTTGGATGCACGAAAACAAAAAATACTGCAGGCCATTATTCAGGATTACATCTCCTCTGCCGAACCTGTCGGGTCGAGAACGATTGCCCGCAAGTATGACTTAGGCGTCAGCGCCGCGACGATTCGCAACGAAATGTTCGATTTGGAAATGATGGGCTACCTGGAACAGCCTCACACGTCGTCTGGCCGCATCCCGTCGCTGAAGGGATACCGCTTTTACGTCGACTGCCTGCTCAAGCCGACGAAGATCACGGACGCAGAAAAGCAATTCGTCCGGGCCTGGTTCCAGGATAAAGTGAGCAGCGTCGACCAGATCTTTCAGTCGACGGCCAAGTTACTGGCCAGGATTACCCACAACGTCACCCTGGTCATGGCGTCACAGCGGCTCAATTCCAAGCTGAAGTACATCCGCTTCTTACCGCTTGATGACCGCCGGGCCATCATGATCGTCGTCACCGATACGGGGCAGGTAGAGAACTGCCTTTACCCCAGACCGGCCGGTGCCAGCCTGGACGATTTGAACATCATCGCCCAGCGGCTGACCAATTACCTGGCCGGCATGGCCATAGACCATATCGATGAAAAGGCCATCGAAGCCTTTCACGAGACCATCGTCGATGACGTCGAATTATACCGCCTGGCATTCCGGTCCATGGGACGGGCCTTCCACAAGGGACAGCAGTTCTATAAAGGCGGGACCATGGAACTTCTGAATAAACCGGAATTCAAAGATGTCGACAAGGCCAAGAGCCTCTTTACCATGCTGGAAGAACAGGATGTCGTCGCCAATATCCTTCACGACGAAGGAGAAGGCGAGGCCGTTACGGTCCGCATCGGCGAAGAAGCGAAGTTATCGCCTATCAATGATTGCAGTATCATTGAAGCGACCTTTACCGACCATGATGTAGTCCTCGGCAAGCTGGCCGTCTTGGGACCAGCCCGTATGGAGTATGCTAAGATTATCGGTCTCTTGGATTTCATGAAACAGCATGTGACACATATGCTGGCGCATTACCACGACGATAAGTAGGGAGGGGTACACAGACATGAGTAATAAAGAAAATAAAGAAGAAAAAGACACAGTGTTGAAAGACGACGCAGAAAAAGTCGTCGAAGACGCTGCCAAAGAAAAGGCAGACGAAGCCAAGGAAGCTGCGGCAGATGAAAGTGCCGATCAAAAGGCACCGGATGCCAAAGACGAAGCTGCCAGCGCAGACGCCGAAAAGGCCGCCAAGCTCCAGCAGCAGTTCGTCCGGCTCCAGGCAGATTTTGCCAACTATAAAAAGCGCACAGCTGCTGAAAAGCTCCAGATTTCAGAAGTCGTCAAGATGGACGTCATCAGTAGCATCCTGCCGGTCATCGATAATTTCGAACGGGCCTTGCAGGTCCCGCAGGACCAGGTGGCAGATGATGTGAAATCCTTCATCGACGGCTATGAAATGATTTATAAACAGCTCCTGGGCGTCCTGGAAAAGGAAGGGGTCACCAAGATCGATGCCGTCGGCAAACCTTTCGACCCCAATTATCATCAGGCCGTCATGCGCGTGCCCAGTGACGAATACGATGACGACGTCGTCGTAGAAGTCCTCCAGGAAGGTTATCTCCTGGGCGACAAGACACTGCGTCCGGCCATGGTAAAAGTTGCATTCAACGGTTAACCATCGTTTGAAATAAGATTGGAGGAATCTTTTATGAGTAAAGTTATTGGTATTGACTTAGGTACAACAAACTCCGTAGTAGCTGTTATGGAAGGCGGCGAACCTACGGTCATCACGAATACGGAAGGCTCTCGCCTCACACCGTCTGTCGTAGGCTTCTCCAAGACGGGCGAACGCCTCGTCGGCCAGCTGGCAAAACGCCAGGCCGTATCCAACCCGGAAAACACCATTTCGTCCATTAAACGCCACATGGGTGAAAGCTACACTGTAGACATCCAGGGCAAGAAATATACACCGCAGGAAATCTCCGCAATGATTCTTCAGAAATTGAAGGAAGATGCTGAAAGCTACCTCGGCGAAAAAGTCACGCAGGCTGTCATCACCGTTCCGGCATACTTCAACGACGGCCAGCGTCAGGCTACCAAAGATGCTGGCAAAATCGCCGGCCTCGACGTTCTCCGTATCGTCAACGAACCGACGGCAGCTGCCCTCGCTTACGGCCTTGATAAAGGCGGCGACGGCAAGATCCTCGTCTTCGACCTCGGCGGCGGCACTTTCGATGTTTCCATCCTCGAACTCGGCGATGGCGTCTTTGAAGTAAAGGCTACCAACGGCAACACCCACCTCGGTGGCGATGACTTCGATAACAAAGTCATGGAATGGATGATCAGCGAATTTAAGAAAGAAACGGGCATCGACCTCTCGCAGGATAAGATGGCTGAACAGCGCCTCAAAGAAGCTGCTGAAAAAGCCAAGATCGAATTGTCCACGGTCCTCTCGACCAACATCAACCTGCCGTTCATCACGGCCGATGCTACGGGCCCGAAACACCTCGATTTGACCTTGACCCGTGCTAAATTCAACGAATTGACGGAAGACCTCGTCCAGGCTACGATGGAACCGACCAAGAAAGCGATTGCTGACTCGGGCTTCACCATCGACGAAATCGACAAGATCATCCTCGTCGGCGGTTCCAGCCGTATCCCGGCTGTCCAGGAAGCTATCAAATCCATCCTCGGCAAAGAACCGAGCAAAGGCGTAAACCCCGATGAATGTGTTGCTATCGGCGCAGCTATCCAGGCCGGTGTCCTCGTCGGCGATGTCAAAGACGTCCTGCTCCTCGATGTCACTCCGCTTTCCCTGGGCATTGAAACCCTCGGCGGCGTCTTCACCAAGATCATCGACCGCAACACGACCATCCCGACATCCGGCAGCCAGGTCTTCTCGACGGCTGTCGATAACCAGCCGTCCGTTGACGTCCACGTCCTCCAGGGCGAACGTGAAATGGCTGCTGACAACAAGACCCTCGGCCGTTTCGAACTGACAGGTATCCCGGCTGCTCCCCGTGGAGTACCTCGTATCGAAGTCACCTTCAACATCGATGCCAACGGTATCGTAAACGTTTCGGCCAAAGACCTCGGTACGGGCAAGGAACAGAAGATCACTATCAAATCTTCGTCGGGCCTCGATAAGAGCGAAATCGACCGCATGGTCAAAGAAGCTGCAGCTCATGAAGCGGAAGACAAGAAACGTAAAGAAGGCATCGAAGCGAAGAACAACGCAGACTCCCTCATTTACCAGGCCGAAAAGACCATCAAGGATATGGGCGACAAAGCCGATGCTTCCAAAGTTTCGGAAATCAAGGATAAGATCGCTGCACTGAAAGAAGCCATGAAGACCGACGATACGGATAAGATCAAAGCCGCTTCCGAAGCCTTGACCAAACCGCTCTATGACCTGACCAGCGAAATGTATAAGAACGCTGACGCTGCCCAGCAGGCTCAGCAGCAGGCAGGTGCCCAGGCCGGTGCACAGCAGGCTCAGAGCGATGGCCAGAAAGATGAAAAAGTAGTCGATGCCGATTACACCGTAGTCGACGACGACAAGAAGTAAGATAGATAAGAGGGGCTGCCCACCATGAGTAAAAGAGATTATTATGAAGTCCTTGGCGTTCCCAAAGACGCCAGCGACGCAGAAATCAAAAAAGCGTTCAAGAAATTAGCGCTCAAATACCATCCGGACCGCAACCCGGACAACCCGAAGGCAGCCGAAGAAAAATTCAAGGAAATCAACGAAGCGTACAGCGTCCTGTCGAATAAACAGAAACGCGCCCAGTACGACCAGTTCGGTCCGGCAGCATTCCAGAACGGCAATGCTGCCGGTTCCGGTGCCGGTTTCGGCCAGGGCGGCTTCGGAGGGTTTGGCGGCTTTGGCGGATTCGGTCAGGGCGGCCAAGGCTTCGGCGGCTTCGAAGATATCTTTGATTCCTTCTTTGGCGGCCAGGGCAGCCGTCAGTCGGCCAATGGCCCGCAGCGCGGTGCCGATTTGCGCTTCGACGTAGACATCACCTTCAAGCAGGCTGCCTTTGGTACGGAAATGGAAATCCAGGTCCCCAAGGAAGAAACGTGTGACCACTGTCACGGCAACGGTGCCGAACCGGGCAGCAAAGTCGATACTTGCCCGGACTGCCACGGCACGGGCCAGCAGCGCGTCGTACAGAACACGCCTTTCGGCCAGATGGTCAATGTCCGCACCTGTTCCCGCTGCGGCGGCACAGGCAAGATTATCCATGATAAGTGCAAGAAATGCCATGGCACGGGGACGGTCAAGGTCCGCAAGAAATTGAAGATCAAGATTCCTGCCGGTGTCGATGACGGCGCACGCCTGCGCGTAGCCGGAGAAGGCGAACCGGGCGTCCGCGGCGGCGGTCACGGCGACTTGTACGTCTACATCTTCGTCCGCCGCGATCCCAAGTTCAGCCGTGAAGGCAACGATATCTTGTCCCAGGAAACGATTTCCTTCGCCCAGGCTGCCCTGGGTGCGAAGATTCCCGTCGAAACCCTGGATGGCAAGATCGAACTGACCATCCCGGCCGGCACCCAGACGGGTACGGTCTTCCGCATCCGCGGCAAAGGCGTCCCTGTCCTGGGGTCCAAGAACCGCCGCGGCGACCACCACGTCCAGGTCACGGTCTCCGTACCGAAAGACCTCAATGCCAAACAGAAGGAACTCCTGCGGGAATTTGCCTATGCTGGCGGCGAAACGTGGGTGGGGGAGCCAAAGCCGGCTGAACAACCGGCCGACGGTGACGCCACAGACGCGAAGAGCGACAAGAAAGATACCAAGAAGTCTAAGAAGGGCTTTTGGAGTAAGTTAAAAGAAGATCTGGAAAGATAAAGGGAGAATGAACGATGCAATGGAATGAAGTAGATTTGCTCGTTTCCCCAACGGCCACCGATTTGGTGGCCCTTCTTGTTTTTGAATGTGGAAGCAATGGATCGGTCATCGATGACGAACACCCGGACCACAAAGGACGCATCCGCATTACGGCGTATTTCCCGCTGGCACAGGAAGGTCTTGTGGAAACGATACGAGAAAAGATGGGCGCCCTGGAAAGCCGGGGTGTCGATTTGGGCGACTGGAAGGTCGTCGAAAAGAAAGCCGATGACAAGGACTGGCTCTTTGCCTGGCAGGAACATTTCCATCCCAAGAAGATTTCCCGCCATTTCTGGGCGGCACCGGCATGGGAACCGGCCCGGCCGGCGGACGGCGAGGACGTCCTCTCCATCGATCCGGGCCTGGCCTTTGGCAGCGGCTTCCACGATACGACGTGTATGTGCGTCCAGTACCTGGAAGACACGGTGAAGCCCGGCGATACGGTCTTTGACATCGGCACGGGCACGGGCATCCTGGCCATTGCCGCCGCCAAACTGGGCGCGTCCCGCGTGACGGCTGTCGATTTCGATGCCGTCGCCGTCAAGCAGGCGGCCGTCAACGCCAAACTGAACGGCGTCGAAGAGCGATTGACCATCGCCAACAGCGACCTCCTGGCGGCCATCCCGCAAGGGGAACAGGCCGACGTCGTCGTAGCCAACCTGGTGACCAACGCCGTCCTGGCCCTGCTGCCGACACTGCCGCCGTATCTCAAGGAAGGCGGTACGCTCATCGCCAGTGGCATCATCGACGAACGCATCGACGAAGTGCGCCGCGCGGCGGCTGCCGTCGGCTTCACCTGGGTCGATGAACAGTTCCGGAGCGGCTGGTATGCCGTTTTGATGAAGAGGTGAGACTATGCGTAAGATTTTCACGGATTTCCCCATTTGCGGGACCTTTGAACTGTCTGCCGACGATGCCCATCACGTCGTCGTCGTCCTGCGCCATACCGTCGGCGACACGCTGAACGTCACGGACTGCACCGGCGCGACCTATGAATGTTTCATCACCCGCATGGAAGGCCATTCGGCGTACCTTACGCCGGCGCGCAAGCTGTCCGACGGGCCGTCAGCGAACGGCAAGGTCATCTTGACAGCGGGCCTTCTCAAAGGTGACAAGTTCGACTGGGTCGTCCAGAAGGCGACGGAACTCGGCGTAGGGCGGATTGTTCCTGTACAAATGGAACATTGTGTAGTAAAATTAGATGATAAACGGCGGCAGGCCCGGCTCGAACGCTGGCAGCGCCTGGCCCTGGAAGCGGCCAAGCAATGCGGCCGCGACGACGTGCCGGAGGTAGCGCCGGTCATGAGCTTTACGGAGCTCGTCGACGCCTATGCCGACACGCGCTTCATCATCCCTTATGAACAGGAAACGGCGCCCCTGTCGGAAGCCTGCCACGACGTGCGGACCGGCGACGCCGTCATCGCCATCGGCCCTGAAGGGGGCTATGCCGAAAAAGAAATCGCCTATGCCACGCAGCATCTGGCGTGGTGCCGCACGGTCTCTCTCGGGCCCCGCATCCTGCGCGCTGAAACGGCGTCGCTGGCGGCCCTGTCTATCATTATGTACGAAAGAGGATTCAAGTAATGCCAACTATCGCTTTTGCCACTCTTGGCTGCCGTGTCAACCAGTACGATACGGACAGTATGCGCGGCCTCTTCCTGGCTGCAGGCTTCACGGAAGCCGATTTCGACGGCCCGGCCGACGTCTATGTCATCAATACCTGCTCGGTCACCCAGGTGGGCGAGAAGAAATCGCGCCAGCTCATCCGCCGGACGAAGAAGCGCAACGAGGCCGCCAAGGTCATCGTCACCGGCTGTTATGCCCAGCTCGACCCGGAGCTCCTGACGTCCATGCCCGAAGTCGATGCCGTCGTCGGGACCAATGAACGCAAGCGCATCGTTTCCATCGTCCGCGAGCTCCTGCACGACGGGGAAGACGAAGCCATCACAGCCGTCCACGACGTGCGCCGTCATGACGAATTTGAGGAGATCCCCCTCTATCCGTCGGCTGTAGAACATACGCGGGCCGATTTGAAGATACAGGAAGGGTGCAATAATTTCTGCTCCTATTGCATCATCCCCTATACGCGGGGCGCCCTGAAATCGCGCCGTCCCGATGCCATCGTCGCCGAAGCGCAGCGCCTCGTCGCCGCGGGATTCAAGGAAATCGTCCTGACCGGCATCCATCTCGGCGCCTACGGCCGCGACCTCGACGACCATCCGACGCTGGCCCACATCCTGGACCGCCTGGTCAAGGAAACCGATGTGGCCCGCATCCGCCTGGGCTCCATCGAGTCCCTGGAAATCGGCGACGACATGATTGCCGTCATGAACAGTTCGGACCGCATCTGCCCGCATCTGCACCTGCCCCTCCAGTCCGGGTCGGACACGATCTTAAAGGCCATGAACCGCCATTATACCGTGGCTGAATATGAAGGCCTCATCGCCCGCCTGCGCAGCCGCATCGACGGCCTGACCGTGTCGACAGACCTCATCCTGGGCTTTCCCGGCGAAACGGAAGCCCTCTTTGACGAAACCATGGCGGCTCTGGAACGGCTCCGGTTCTCCCATATCCACGCCTTCCCGTACTCCCAGCGCAGGGGGACGCCGGCTGCGGATATGAAGGACCAAGTCGATACGGCCGAAAAGAAGCGGCGCGTCGAACTCGTCAATGAACTGTCGGCCCGGCAGAAAGAAGCGCTCCTGACGTCCCTGGTCGGACAGAAGGCCGCCGTCCTCATCGAAAAACAGGACGGCATGACCGGCGAAGGCTTCACGGAAAACTACGAACGGGCCGTCGTCGGGAACCTGCCGGATGATGCCGCAGGCACCATCGTCGAAGTCACCCTCACCGGTACCGACGGACAGAAGCTGGAAGCTCGTTGTTAGTGTCTCGTGGTTTCGGCCTGCTAACCACTAACCACTAGCCACTAGCCACTAACCACTAGCCACTAGCCACTAGTTTCCTACACGAAACGGGTAGGGGCTCGCACGTGGCGCGCCCTTACACAACAAAGGAGGAATTTATCATGGAAGACTGCATTTTCTGCAAGATCGTTGCCGGGGAAATCCCGAGCACCAAAGTTTGGGAAGACGATGATTTCTTCGCCTTCAAGGACATCAACCCGGTCGCCCCGGTCCACGTCCTGGTCATCCCTAAGAAGCATATCCAGAGCATCGCGGCCCTGACGCCGGACGATGCCGATGTCGCCGGCAAGATGCTCTTCGCCATCCAGAAAGTCGCCCAGGTCATGGGTCTCGACAAGGACGGCTTCCGCGTCGTCTTCAACACCGGTGAAAAGGCCGGCCAGACGGTCCATCACATGCACGCCCATATCTTAGGCGGCAAGGAAATGGCTTGGCCCGGCGTATGAGTACGCAGCGGGGACAGAAGCCCCGGCGCCAGGTGACGATGACGCCGGCCGTCCTGACCCGCATCATCGCTATCGTCCTGCTCATCGGTATCGTCGCGTTCCTGATGATTCACAAAATTTAATCTTCTTCTCAGAAAAAAAGGCCCGGAAGGGTCTTTTTTTTATGTATTTTTAATCTTTCTCCGCTACTATGGGGGTAATTGGAATCAAGAGAGAAGGGGGACCCGCCATGGAGAAGAAAGCATTAGGTTATTATGGAGAACAGGCGGCGCTGGCTTATGTGCGCCACGAGAAGGGCTATCACGTGCGCTGCTGCAATTACCGCAACCGCCTGGGGGAAATCGACCTCATCGCCGAAGACGGCCATACCTTGGTCTTCATCGAGGTCAAGACGCGGACGACGGCCGCTTACGGCCTGCCCTGTGAGGCCGTGGAACGGAACAAGCGCCGCAAGATCACCCGCATTGCCTCGGCCTACCTGGCCCAGTTCGATCTTTGGGAGCGGCCGTGCCGGTTCGATGTCATCGAGGTCTGGCCCGATGACCAGGGGGAACCCGTTATCCGCCACCTCGTCCACGCCTTCCAGGCAGAAAGGCGGTGAGGCTGTGTTCGCGCGTATCTACGGGGCGGCGACGTTGGGCCTGAACGGCCATGTCATCGCCGTCGAGACGGACATCTCCAACGGTCTGCCGTCGTTCGACCTGGTCGGTTTGGCCGCGACGTCGGTGAAAGAGGCCAAAGAGCGGGTCCGGGCAGCCGTCAAGAACAGCGGCTATGAATTTCCCATGCGCCGCCTGACGGTCAACCTGGCGCCGGCCGACCTCAAGAAGGATACGGCCGGTCTTGACCTGAGCCTGGCCGTGGCCATCCTCGTGTCGAGCGGCCAGATTCCCGAAGAGGCCTGCGAAAACTGCCTCTTCCTGGGTGAACTGGCCCTGGACGGTCGCATCCGCCCGGTGAACGGCATCCTGCCCATGGTCCTGGAAGGGGCGGCCCAGGGGATGAAGACGGTCTTCGTCAGCCGGGACAATGCCGCCGAAGCCCTGCTCTGCCCGGACCTTACGGTCTATGGCGTCGGGACTCTCTGCGACGTCGCCGGCCATTTGACGGGCGAGAAGGCGCTGGAGGCCGCCCGGGCCGCACTGCCGGACCCGGACCTGCCCGATTACGACGTCGATTTTTCCGAAGTCCAGGGCCAGGCCGAAGCCAAACGGGTCCTGGAAATCGCTGCGGCCGGCGGCCATAACGTCCTCATGATCGGACCGCCCGGGAGCGGCAAGACCATGCTGGCCAAGCGCATCCCGACCATCCTGCCGCCCATGAATGAAGCCGAGGCCCTGGAAGTGACCAAAATCTACAGCGTCGCCGGTCTCCTCGGGAAGGGACGCCTCCTGCAGCAGCGGCCCTTCCGCAGCCCGCATCATACCATTTCCATGGCCGGCCTCGTCGGCGGCGGGTCCATCCCCAAGCCGGGCGAAGTGACCCTCAGTCATCACGGCGTTCTATTCCTCGACGAACTGCCGGAATTTCCCCGGTCGGTCCTGGAAGTCCTGCGCCAGCCCCTGGAAGACGGTGTCGTCCATATCGCCCGTGTCCAGGCGGCTCTGTCCTATCCGTCGCGCTTCGTCCTGGTAGCCGCCATGAATCCCTGTCCCTGCGGCCGTTACGGCTTCGATGAAGGCTGTATTTGTTCAGAAAGCGAGATACGCCGCTACACCCATAAGATTTCCGGCCCCCTGTTGGACCGCATCGACCTCCACGTCCGCGTCGAACGGCCGGCGTACCAGGAACTGATAACCCGGCGGAAAGCCGAATCGTCGGCAGCCATCCGCTCGCGAGTCCTGTCGGCGCGCCATCGCCAGCAGGAGCGCCTGGCGCCCTATGGCTGCACCTGCAACGCCCACATGGGCCACCGGGAGATACGGGCGACGTGCCAATTGACCGAAGCAGCCCAGCAGCTGCTGCGCGAAGCCTTCGACGTCCTGCGCCTCAGCGCCCGCAGCTACGATCGGATCATCAAAGTGTCCCAGACCATCGCCGACCTGGCCAAAGAGCCGGTCATCGCCAAGGAACACGTCGCCGAAGCCATCAGTTACCGCAATAAGATGCAGCAGTCATGAAGGAGGGAAGACTGTGAACCAGGAAACGATGTACGCCGCGGCCCTCCAGTCCCTCAAGGGCTGCGGCAGCCGCCGCCTGCAGGCCCTCCTCGACGTCTGCCGCTCGCCGCGCCGGGCCTGGGAAGCCGTCTGGGATGAGGATTTGCGGCGCCGGACGGGGATCCCGGCCAAGATATTTTCCCAACTCAGACAAGAACGAAATGTTTTTGACTGGGACCGATTCCAGCATCAGCTGGATTTCTATGGCGTCCGGCCCCTGGCCCTGTGGGATGACGACTATCCGGCGTGGCTGCCCTTCACCGCCCAGCCGCCGCTGGTCCTCTTCTGTCAGGGAACGATGGGTTGCGACAGCAGCAGCCTCGCCATCGTCGGCTCGCGCAAGGCCAGCCCTTACGGCCTGAACGCGGCGGAGTCACTGGCTGCCGAACTGGCGGCCCAGGGCTTTACCATCATCAGCGGCGGTGCCCGGGGCATCGACACGCGGGCCCACCGGGGCGCCCTGAAGGGGAAGGGGCGGACCGTCGTCGTCGCTGCCAACGGCCTGGACCGGACTTATCCCAGGGAAAACAAGGCCCTGTTCCGGCAGGTCGTCGACAACGGCGGCGCCGTCATTTCCGAGTATGCCTTTGGCATCGAGCCGCTGTCCCGGAATTTCCCGGCCCGGAACCGCATCATCGCCGGCATGGCGGCGGCGACGATCGTCGTCGAAGCGGCCCTGCGCAGCGGCTCCCTGATTACGGCCGACCTGGCCCTCGACGAAGGGCGCGACGTCTTTGCCATGCCGGGCAGTGTCTTTTCCGAGACCAGCCGCGGGACGAACCACCTCTTGCAGCTCGGCGCCATTCCCTTGACCTGCGTCGACGATGTAATCCGGGAATTTCGCCGCCGCGGCTGGCAGGGACCGGAAACCGTCGCTGAGGCAGCAGCACCCGGCCTGAGTCCGGCTGAACAGGCCGTCATCGACGTCATCCCCTTCGACCGGGCGGCGCCGGTGAGCGAGCTCCTGGAAAAGACGGGCCTGGCCGTCGCCGACCTGCTGCCCATCCTCCTGGCCCTGCAGATGAAAAAAGCCGCCGAGGAATTGCCTGGCGGCTACATCCGCTGTGCGGCGGCCTTTTCTGTCTTATAAGGCGGCGATATAGGCTTTGGCCTTGTCTACGGAGACGACGTCGATCCAGCCGAAGGGGGTCAGGGCGTGACACACCGCGAAGAGGGTGTGGTGGTCTGCGATGAAGGCTTTCAGCGCCGTGAAGACCTGGTCGCTGCCTTCGACGCTGCCATAACCGGCGACAGCCGCATCGATGAGGGCGTTGTCCGGCCATTCTTCGCGGAAACAGCTGTGCAGGAAGAGGAACAGGTCCAGGACCGGTGCCGGCGCGTCGACGAATTTCTTTTCGTTTTCCCAATCGAGGAGGGTAATCGTCCCGTCTTCCCGGTCGTAGGCGATGTCCCGCAGGGCCGGCCGGCCGTGGTGCAGTCCGGCGGCGTGGAGACGGGCCAGGCCCTGGCCGGCTTTTTCAAAGGCCTCCTGGCGGACGTCGGCATATTCTGCTTCTTTGGCGACGCCCTGCAGGGTCTTGCCGGCCGCTTCCATGACGAAGAAGTCTTCATCCAGGAGGACCAGTTTCGGCGCCAGGCGCAGGCGGGCGTTGACGGTCATGATCTTATAGGCTTCGCACCAGAACGCGGCAGACGGGTTCTGTTTGGCAAAGGCATTGCGGCCGTTGCCCCTGCGGCGTTTGATGAAATACTTTTTATTTTCAAATGAAAGCGATAAAACTCGCTTGTCCGGGTGTTCGGCAATGGCAGACTGAACGGATTTTAAGAGAGACCTGTTGAACAAGAAAGTCACACCTTTCAAAATATTAAGATATAATTTCATAATTTACAGCTTCTATACCTGGAAGTATTCCCATATTATAGCAAATTTGGACGGAAAAATAAATGGGGAAGCCCGATAGCATCGCGGAATCATGGGATATAGGATGACGTTGCGTTTGCGATGATAATAAAATTGGTTAATGAAATTGATAAGTACTATTGACACGTGAAGAAAAGCACTTTATAATAATAGCTGTAAATGAATATCAATATTTCAAAGGGAGATGTGTCGTATGTTTCAGAATACAGATTTTTGGATTGGCTTAGGTATCGGTGTCGTCGCCGGCGTCTTCGGTTACAAATTGATGTCTGAACGGGAACAGCAGCTCATGGCTCTGCAGCAGCCGGCTGCCGGTGCTATGACCGCGTCGGTTCCCCTGGCTGAATTGCAGCGTCAGAAAGAAGAATTGGAAGACATGATTGCAGCCCAGGAAGCCGCACAGGCGAAATAAGTTTGTAGTGAAGGCCTTTGCGTTTTCACTTGCTGAAAACTAAAAACTACAAACTTCAAACTCAAGAAGAGGCCGTCTTGGATGACGGCTTCTTTTTTTTAGGAAAAAAACAGGAAGGACTGCTTGTATGATTATTCCGACGTCGAAATGGGACCTCATCATGAGATCTGTTACTATTTCGTCTTACTTGCCGGGCCGTATCCGCCTGTACAGCAAGAAACTCGTCAGCAATGCTGATTTGGGCCGCAAGGTCTATGCCTACATTGCCAGCTATAAAGAAATCGATGAAGTCGATATCAATGTCCTCACCGGTTCCGTATTGATCATCTACCGGCCGCAGGTCCTGCGGACCAACCGGGAACTCGTCCGCGTAGAGAATTATATCATGAGCCACGTTGAAAGGAGAAGGTAATTATGTCTTATGCCTCCGGTTTTATGGTGGGCACGTCGATTGGCAAAGCCGTATACGATATGTTCCACAATAAGAAGGGCAAAGCGGCTGCCGCAGCTGCGCCCGCCGGTGTATGCCGGTCTCAGGTCCAGGCGGCAAAGCCTGCCGCTGCTGTGCCCCATTTTGCCTGCGTTTCTGTCTTGAAAGGACGCCGCCGTTACCGTGCGGCCGCCCTCGTTGGCAATGCGGAATTGGCTAAATTGATCGAAGAAAAAGTCAGCACCCTGCCGGATGTCCAGTTCGTCCAGGTCAGCGCCGTTACGGGCAGCATCTTGGTCTTCGCCCATAGCGAAGGGACCTTGGATAAATTGGAAAACTTTTTCCGCTTCCGCCTCTTTCCGAATGCCGTAGCAGGCATTGTCGGTGCCGTCTGCGATGCCGGACAGGCTGAAGCCGGGAAAGCGGAATCGGCGACGTATTTGAAGGCTGCCCAGGATACGGCCGACGTCTTCAGTCAGGCTATTTTTCGGAAAAGCAAGGCCTTCCTGGATTTGCGGACCCTGATCGCCGTAGTCCTGACCCTTCGCGGCCTGCGGAAGACCGTATTCCTGGGTCAACGCCCGACAGGACCGCAGATGCTGTGGTGGGCCCTGTCTTTATTGAGGAGGCGTTAAGTCATGTACATGCGCAATACGATCTTCCTGAACAGCGAGCTCCCCAGCCGCTTGCGGCCTGTCCTGAGCGTCAAGCTCCGCCAGGTCCGGGGCATCGTCTCAGCTGTTGTCGAAGAAAAGAAGGTCACTGTCTACTATATGGGACGGCTGGACCTGCGGGCGCTCCAGCTCTTCGTCCGCGCTTTTGAAGAAAAATATGGCCGCAAGAAAGAAGCCAAGAACGACGATATGGACGTCGCCACGTACCGCCGGGAAGCGATTATCTCCGTCGGCGGCTTCATCGCCATGAACATCCTGCGCAAGGTCAATCCGGAATTTTACGGGTCGATCCTCTTGTTTCGCCGATTATTTACCTTATATATTGCACGCCGTTACATTAAGAACGGCATCCTGGGCCTCGTAAAAGACCATCAGGCCAATGCTGACACGCTGACGGCGACGGCTGTCGCTGCGTCCGTCCTGGCCGGCAAGCCCGAATCGAGCCTGACCCTCCTGGCCCTGTCGAACGGCGCCGAAATGATGACCGAATACGCCGCCGAAAAGGCACGCCGTCAGATTTCGGGCCTGCTCAAACTAGACCAGCGCGACGTCTGGCTCGTCGAAAACGGCCATGAACGCAAGGTCCCCGTCGAATCGCTGAAGCGGGGCGACCTCATCGCCGTCCACCTGGGCGAAAAGATCTGTGTCGACGGCAGCGTCGTCAGCGGCAATGCCGCCGTCAACCAGGCGTCCATTACGGGCGAATCGAACCCGGCCATCAAGCAGGAAAAATCGCCGGTCTATGCCGGCAGCGTCATCGAAGCGGGCGACCTGGTCATTCGCGTCGAGAAGGTCGGCGCCGATACGTCCCTGGCCCAGATCATCCACCTCGTCGAAGAAGCTCAGACCCGCCGGGCACCGGTCCAGAACTTTGCCGATAAGATGGCCAATCTCCTGGTTCCTATCTCCTTCATCGGCGCAGCCATCGTCTACGGGGCGACCAAGGACTGGCAGCGCGTCCTCAATCTCTTGTTCATCGACTTCTCGTGCGGCCTGAAATTGTCGACGGCAACGGCCATCTCGGCCGCCATCGGCGTGGCAGCCCGCAAGGGGATCCTCATCAAGGGCGGCAACTACATCGAAAACCTGGCCGATATCGACACGGTCGTCCTCGACAAAACCGGGACCATCACCATGGGCGTCCCGCAGATCGACCACATTGAGACGGTCGAAGGCGTCGACCATAAGGAAATGATCCTCCTGGCCGCGTCGGCTGAAATGCACTCGGTCCATCCCCTGGCCGTAGCCGTCCAGAAATACGTCAATGCCCAGGGCTGGCAGACGCCGCCGCACGCTTCGTCGGAAACGGTCGTCGCCCGCGGCATGAAAGCTGCCGTGCCGGACTTTGAAGGCTATGAAGGCGGGGACGTCCTCGTCGGCAGCCGACGCTTCATGACCGAAGAAGGCGTAGAAGGCATGCCGGCCACGGACAACAAGACGTGGGGCAAGAACCTCTTGTACATCGCCCGCAATGGCCGGTATCTCGGCTTTTTGGTCATCCAGGACCCGGTCCGTCCGGGCATGAAGAAGACCTTGAACCGCATGCGCCGCCTGGGCATCGACGAAGTCGTCATGCTCACGGGGGATTCCAAGGACGTCGCCGCCGAAGTCGCCCGCGACATGGATATCGACTCGTATCATGCCGAAATCCTGCCGGAAGACAAGGCCAATTACGTCATGAAAATGCAGAAGCGGGGCAACGTCATGATGGTCGGTGACGGCATCAACGATGCGCCGGCCCTGGCCTTTGCCGATATCGGCGTCAGCCTCGGCGGCAACAAGACGGACATCGCCGCTGAATCGGCAGCCATCACCATCCGCTCTGAAGACCCGTCGAAACTGTACGATGCCCTGTACATCGGGCGGGAAACGATGCGGGCCATCAACCAGAACTTTACGGCTACCATCGTAGTCAACTCGGCAGCCATGCTCCTCGGCGCCTTAGGGAAGATCAGCCCCCTCTGGGCCGCTGTAATCCATAACACAGCCACCCTGGCCGTCGTCCTCAACAGCGTCCGCATCCTCAAACCGGCCCGGACCATCCGCCGTTCCGCATAGTAAGGGCTCGCCCATGCCCATGATTTGTAGGGGCTCGCATGTGGCGAGCCCGTCAGGTATATGTAAGCTGTCTGTGAACAGATTGGCGTGAACGGGCGCCCCTAAAAAGGG